>LSQX01388844.1_pt1 | contig 373393 bp, 295 predicted proteins | sample 654561 | NCBI WGS metagenome assembly LSQX01 (sample SAMN04489861, study PRJNA283612) | anaerobic digester metagenome | isolation source: 4 biogas reactors fed with cattle manure at either 37C or 55C with and... | place: Denmark: Kongens Lyngby | collected 2014 | reverse complement strand
AGGGTTTCTACAAACCACGGCCGCATCGATCCTTCACACAGACGGCTGTATGGCATATTCATGCGGCAAGACCCCCTTTTAAATGGCCATGTTGCCGCCGTGACCATGCCTGTAGCCATGTCCAGGGCATATTCCCGCGGCCGTGATTTGCAAAAGATTTCCGCCGCCAACGCTGTTCCGCATGTGCTTGACGACCCTTCAGGCGAAGGTAGTGTTTCAAAAAGTGTGTCCAGACCGTAGTCTGCAATTTAAAGAAAGTCGGAATATGCTTGGCAACCGTTCAGGCGAAAACCAGAATATGCTTGACGACCGTTCAGACGAAAGTCGGATCTGCGAGGGGGAGCATTGACCACCCCTTTTTGGCATCGCCTGCAAAACCCTGTGTGATAGTGGTTCGTTCCATTACCGCTCCGTGGACCCACCCACCTGTGATGGTCATTCCTTGCGCGAGCTGCGTCCCGTCCACATGCGAAGGAGTGCAGAATATTCATTCCTTGAGCGAGCGGCGATTGATTTTCAAGCCCTTGCAGAAAGAGGTGTGTCGGAATATTCACTCCTTGAACAGCGAAGATGCTTCCGGGGGTGTAGTTGCCTGATTTTGGTTGACTACCTTTTTCGTCTTAAGACTGAAGAAAGTTGACTCGGTTGATTGCATTTGGTATACTTTTTCTCTAAGCCTGTTTTCAGTTTACTTTCCGAGCCTCTCCTCTGTCGAGGCTGCCGTTTTCGTTAGAGGTTGAGTCTGCCTTGCATCCAACGATTGAATTCACGGCATCCAACGATTGAATTCTCGGCCGCATATTACCACTTTTTAGACTCTTTCCTTCCCGGCCTCAGCTCACTGTACTGCGCGTTCCGGGCTGGATTGGAGCGGCTGCTCGCCCCCCTCGTCATCTGCGTCATCGCTGCGCGACAACTTGCCGCCGCCCCCCACAGGAGGAAGAACAGGTGGCTGCCTGCGAGGGGGAGAACCAGAGGAGGGTTTCTACAAACCACGGCCGCACCGATCCTGCACACAGACGGCTGTATGGCATATTCATGCGGCAAGTCCCCCTTTTAAATGGCCATGTTGCCGCCGAGATCATGCCTGTAGCCATGTCCAGGGCATATTCCTGCGGCCGTGGTTTGCAAAAGATTTCCGCCGCCATCGCTGTTCCGCCTGTGCTTGGCGATCGTTCGGACGAAGGTAGTGTTTCAAAAAGTGTGTCCAGACCGTAGTCTGCAATTTAAAGAAAGTCGGAATGTGCTTGGCAACTGTTCGGACGAAAATCGGATCTGCGAGGGGGGGAGTTGAACGGGGCAACCGCAGCGGGTTTAAGGACCCATAATCAGTTGCAAGCGATTACGCGGGAGAGTTGAACCGGGCAACCGCAGCGGGTCGAAGGTAGCTTGCCAGCCGTTTCGGTTGTCGCCGGGGAGTTGAACGGGGCAACCGCCGGGGGTCGAAGCTGGCTTGCCTGCCGTTTCGGTTGTCGCTGGGGGAGTTGCAGCGGGCAAGCGTCGCGGGCGGGGATAAAGAAGGCCGGCTAAAAATTGCTTTTTAGTCGGCCTCTCTGCTGCTTGTCCGGCCTCGCCTTTCAAGGAAACGGCCTATTCCATCAACTGCAAGTCATTTATTAACACATCAGCGGAATAGAGCAAGTCGTTGTTTTTGTAAACGAAGTACTTGGGGAATTCAGAAATAACATAATACACGTCTCCGGCCTTGTTCACCTGTACGGATCTGACGTACTTGCCCGTGAACTCGTACAGCAGCGACCCGTTTTTCAGGATGACAGACTTGGAAGACCCGTCAGAAAGGAGCATCCGATAGTATGCGAACACGTCCTCCCCATCCAAGGCGATGCCATAACCATCATTAAGCCAGAAATCCTCATAGACGCGAATCTCGGCTCCGTTCTTATAGAGATGGGCCGTATAGGTGTTCTTCCCGTTCTTGCAGATATTTTTGTAAATCATAGCATAGACATCTCCCGCCTCGCTGACGGCGATGCCGAGCGGCGCGGCCTCGGAAGCGTCCGCCACCGAATTCCCGTTGCCGTCTGTTTTGTCAAGGGCCTTGCAGAGCAGGGTCCGGGTATGGTTCCCGTCCGGCGTGACCTGGTACAGGCAGACGTGGGTCTCGTCATATTCATCCTTGACGCCGCTCAAGACATAGGCCGTGCCGTCTTCTGCGACCGCCAACTGAAAGTTACCTGAAGCCAAATTGTATGCGGATTGTTCCTCAAGGAAATCCGTTCTTCTGTATGTCCCGGCGGCCAGGTCGACCGTCACCAGCCAGGCTGATTTTCCGGAAATCTCTATAGAATAAGCATTTGTTCCAATGACTGTAAAACCCGTTATATAGGCGTTGGTGTTGGTATATGGAACTGAGCATATCGAGTTCCCGTTCTTCTCTATGGAATGATATGAAGTTTGATGAGACCAGGTGTAAACATCCTGCTCGTACAGCGCAAAACCGTTCAGCGGGTAGCTGTAAAGCAGTTCACCGTTCATGTAAAGATAATTGTGTCCAGTCTTATAGAACACCTTCGTGCCTTGCGGCATCGTACGGCTCACCGTGACCGTGCAGGTGGCCTTGAAGCCCCCCTCGCCGCTGGTCGCCGTGATCACGGCCGTTCCCTCGGAGACGCCGGTGACCTTTCCGTCCGAGACCGAGGCGACCGAAGGGTTGTCGCTGAGCCAGGAGACGGACTTGTCGGCGGCATTCTCGGGATCGTAGGTGACCGTCAGGGTCTTGGATTCTCCGACCGTCAGGTCCATCACCGTAGGGATGAGGCCGATGCCCTTGAGGGTCTTGTCCGCCTCGACCGTGACCTCGCAGGTGCCCGATATTCCAGAACCGTCGTCCGCCGTGGCGTAGATCCGCGTCTTCCCTTCGGCGATCGCGGTCAGAAGCCCGTTCCGGTCGACGCTGGCGGCCTTGTCGTTGGACGAGGTCCACTTCACCGACTGGATGCTGGCGGTTTCCGGAAGGACCTTCGCGACGAGCTGACGGGTCTGGCCGGCGGTGATGGTGAGCGTCGAAGGGGTGACCTCGATGCCGGTCACCTTGATGAGGCTGACGGTGAGTCGGTAGGATGCGCTCTTCCCGTCCACCGAGGCCGTGATGGTGGCCGAACCGGCCTTCACGCCGGTCACGAGACCCTCCCCGTCGACTTCCGCGACCGAGCGGTCCGAACTGCTCCACTCCGGCTTGCGCGTCGTGTTCGCAGGGGTCACGGTCGCCTTCAGCTGGAGCGTCTTACCCACCGTGACGCTGCCCTCGCTCCTGCCGTCCGGATCCTGGACGGTGATGCCCTCGGCCAGAACGGGTTCGATGACGAAGTAATAGTCACCGGACACGCCGTTCGCGGAGGTCGCACGGATGACGCAGTCGCCGAGCGTCAGCGCCGTGACGTTGCCCTTGTCGTCCACCCGGCCGCATTCGGTCGTCGCCTCCCAGACGAGGCTCCGGTCCGTCGCGTCCGCCGGATCGAAGGCGACCTGGAGGGTGAACGTGTCGCCGACCTTCGCCTGGCCCCGGCTCCCGCCCTTGGCGTCGGTGAGCTTGATGCTCCGCACTTCTATGACCTTCGGCTTCACCGTGACGGCGCACCGGGCGGTCTTGCCGCCGTCCTTGGTGGTGACGGTGACGGTCGCGCTGCCGGCCTTCACGGCCGTGACCGTGCCGTTGGAGACCGTCGCGACGGACGCGTTGTCGGAGGACCAGGTGACGGCCTTCTCCGTCGCGTTGCTCGGGTTGACCATCGCCTCCAGCGTGGCGGTCGCGCCCTCGGTCAGTTCGACCGCGGTCTTATTGAGCGAAACGCCGGTAACGGCGACGGTAGGATCTTCCTTGGACCCGCAAGAGGCGAAAGAGACAAGGGACAAGGCGACAGCCGCGCCCTGTAACATCTTGGTAATGAACTTCTTCATGGCAATATGTCTTGTTTTAGTTGTCCGGATGAAAATATCTTTTCGCCGTAAAGGTAAAAAATTGTATTTAAATATTTTCAATTGTATTTATATATTTTTTCCGAACAAAACATTTGTTTGCCCCTTTCCGATATTCTGCTAACTTTGCATCGAAACGAACAACATCGCCCTGCCGGATCCCCATTTCCCCGGCGGAGCCGATCCGACAAATTTATGCCATGTTTGATTTTGAATGTATTCAATCCTTCTATTCTCGGTACGGGACCCGGGTCCGGGAGGCAAGAACGAAACTCGGACATCCCTTGACTTTGTCCGAAAAAATCTTGTATGCCCACCGTTTCGACCCGCAGGAGGAACAGGTGCTCCGACGCCGGGAATCCTACGGTGAATTCAAGCCGGACCGGGTCGCCATGCAGGACGCGACGGCCCAGATGGCCTTGCTCCAGTTCATGAGCGCCGGAAAAGATGTTACCAGTGTCCCTGCGACTGTCCACTGCGACCACCTCATCTGCGCCCGCAGCGGGAAGGAGGAAGATTTGGCCGACGCCCTCCGCGACAATGCGGAGGTGTACGAATTTCTCTCCGCGGCAGCGGCTCGTTACGGGATCGGCTTCTGGAAACCGGGAGCCGGAATCATCCACCAGATCCTGCTGGAAAATTACGCGTTCCCGGGCGGGATGATGGTCGGCACCGATTCACACACGCCGAACGCGGGCGGACTCGGAATGCTTGCCATCGGAGTCGGAGGGGCGGATGCGGTGGACGTGATGACCGGCATGCCGTGGGAACTGCGCATGCCCAAGCTCATCGGCATCCGGCTGACCGGTTCTCTGCAGGGTTGGACGTCCCCGAAGGATGTCATCCTCAAAATCGCGGGACAACTGACCGTAAAGGGAGGCACCAACGCCATTCTGGAATATTTCGGTCCGGGCGCGGAGACCCTTTCCTGCACGGGAAAAGCCACGATCTGCAACATGGGCGCCGAGGTCGGCGCGACCTCCTCACTCTTCCCGTACGACCGTTCCATGGAGGCCTACCTGCAGGCGACCGGACGGGCGCAGGTGGCCGCCCTCGCTTCCGCAGCAGCGGTCGACCTCCGCGCGGACGAAGAAATCGCTGTCCGCCCGGAAGCCTATTACGACCAACTGCTTGAGATCGATCTGTCCGCACTTGAGCCTCGGGTGAACGGCCCGTTCACCCCGGATGCCTCCTTCCCCGTCAGCCGGATGAAAGACCGGATCGCAGGGCAAGGTTATCCGAACCAAGTCGAAGTCAGCCTCATCGGGTCCTGCACGAATTCCTCCTACGAAGACCTCGCCCGAGCGGCTTCCGTCGCCAAGGCGGCAAACGCGGCCGGACTCAAGCCCAAGGCAAAGCTGATCATCAATCCGGGCAGCGAACAGATCCTCGCGACCGCTGAGCGGGACGGAATCCTTTCCACACTGAAACAAGCGGGGGCCGTCGTGATGGCCAACGCCTGCGGGCCCTGCATCGGCCAATGGCAGCGGAACACGGACGACCCGCTCCGCAAGAACACCATCGTCACCTCGTTCAACCGAAATTTCGCAAAGCGGGCCGACGGCAATCCCAATACCCATGCCTTCATCGTGTCCCCGGAAATGGCGATGGCCTTCGCCTTTGCGGGACGACTGGACTTCGATCCCCGAACGGACGCGATCGACGGCATATTCCTGGAAGAACCACGGGGCGACGAGCTTCCGAAAGGGGGTTTCGCTCCCTGCGAGAACGGCTACGTCGCGCCGAAGCCCGGAAGTCCGGATCCCGTCATCCGGCCGGACAGCAAGCGCCTCCAACGGCTGCGGCCGTTCCTGCCCTGGGACGGAAAGGACTTCATAGGAGTTCCCTTGCTGATCAAAGCGCAGGGGAAGTGTACCACGGACCACATCTCCATGGCGGGTCCCTGGCTCAAATACCGGGGTCATCTGGAAAACATCTCCGAGAACCTGCTGCTCGGCGCGATCGACGCATTTACCGGTCAATCCGGACCGGTGGCCCCGCGGGCGAAGGCCCTCCGGGATGCCGGAACCGGCAGTCTGGTGGTCGCGGAAGAGAATTACGGGGAAGGATCCAGCCGAGAGCATGCCGCGATGGAGCCGCGTTTTCTCGGGGTGAAGGCGATCCTCACAAAGAGTTTCGCACGGATCCATGAGACGAACCTGAAGAAGCAAGGAGTTCTGGCACTAACCTTCTCCGATCCGGCCGATTACGAAAGAATCCGACAGGACGACACCTTCGATGTGCACTGCGCGTCACTGGCTCCAGGGAAGCCAGTCGAAATCGTCCTGCATCATCGGGACGGAACCTCGGAAACGATCATAGCCAAGCACACGTATAACGAACAGCAGATCGGCTGGTTCAGGGCAGGATCCGCTTTGAACAGCATGAAGTCATGAAAATAACGGTACCCTTCATCCCGGGCGACGGCGTCGGACCCGAGGTGACCTCCGCCATGCGGAGCATTCTGGACGCCGCCCTCGAAAAAACCTATTCGGGAACAAAAACCCTCGACTGGCTGGAAGTACAGGCCGGACAAACGGCATTCGAACGGTTCGGAACCTACCTCCCCGACGAGACGATCCAGGCCTTCAAGACTCATCATCTCGGGATCAAGGGCCCCCTCATGACACCGGTCGGCGGAGGGATCCGGTCCCTGAACGTAGCGCTCCGGCAGGAACTTGATCTCTACGTCTGCCTGCGCCCGATCCGCTGGTTCAAAGGAGTCTCCTCCCCGGTTCTGCATCCCGAACGGGTGGACATGGTTGTCTTCCGGGAAAATACGGAAGACATCTACGCAGGGATCGAATGGGAGTCGGGAAGCCCGGAGGCCCGAAAATTCTACCGATTCCTCCGCGAAGAAATGGGAGTGGAGAAGGTGCGGTTCCCGGAGACTTCGGCATTCGGTGTCAAACCCGTTTCGAAGGAAGGTACCGAACGCTTGGTGCGCGCCGCCTGCAAGTACGCCCTGGCCCATGACAGACCCTCGGTCACGCTGGTGCACAAGGGGAACATCATGAAGTTCACCGAAGGAGGATTTAAAACCTGGGGCTATGAACTGGCACGACGTGAATTCCCCGACGAGGTCGCTTCCGGCAAGCTTGTCATCAAGGACTGCATCGCGGACGCCTTTCTTCAGAATGCCCTCCTCAAGCCGGAGGACTATTCCGTCATCGCGACGCTCAACCTCAACGGAGACTACATCTCCGACCTGCTCGCCGCTCAAGTGGGCGGTATCGGAATCGCGCCGGGGGCGAACATCAACTACGACACGGGAGACGCCATCTTCGAGGCGACCCACGGGACGGCGCCGGACATCGCCGGCAAGAATTTGGCGAACCCCTGCTCCAATCTGCTCTCCGGAACGATGATGCTGGAGCATCTGGGATGGAACGAAGCGGCCGACAGGATCTACGCCGCCTTGGAGCAGTCCTTCGCCGAAGGTTTCGCCACCTTCGACCTGGCGCGGATGATGCCGAATGGAAAGCCCCTGGGGACGAAAGAATTTACGGAACATCTGATCGAACGAATTTGACAACGGAACATGGACAAAAAAGAATACTTGATTTACAAGCTTTCAGACGAAATGAAGAACTGCACCAAGATTGATGCAGCCCTCTTCAAAAAACTTGACGTGAAAAGAGGACTTCGCAACGAAGACGGAACCGGTGTACTGGTAGGACTGACGAACATCGGCAACGTGGTCGGCTACGACCGCAAACCCGACGGCTCGCTGCTGCCGATCGAAGGAAAACTATTTTTCCGCGGCTACGAGATTCAAGATCTAGTCCACGCCTTCATGGAAGAGGATCGGCTCGGTTTTGAAGAGATCGCCTTCCTGCTGCTGTCGGGCAGGCTTCCGGACCGGGAGGAACTGGCGTCCTTTCAGGATGTCATCATTGACAATATGCCGCTGGAGCAGAAGACGATTCTGAACATCATCGAACTCGAAGGAAACGACATCATGAATATCCTTGCCCGCTGCGTGCTGGAATTCTACACCTTTGACGAGGATCCGGACAATGAGTCACGGGAGAACCTGATGCGCCAGAGTATCGAACTGATATCCAAACTACCCACGACAATCGCTTACGCCTACAACATGCTCCGACGTAAAGAACTGAAGCGGACGCTTCACATCCGGGATCCGAAGCCGGGGCTTTCCATCGCCGAAAATTTCCTCTTCATGTTGAAGGGCTACGACTATTCCCATCTGGAGGCCCTGACGCTGGACACGTTGATGATCCTGCATTCGGAACACGGAGGCGGTAACAACTCGACCTTCACGGTCCGCGTGACGTCCTCGACCGGCACAGACACCTATTCCTCTATCGCGGCAGGGATCGGCTCCCTGAAAGGTCCCAAGCACGGCGGCGCGAACCTGAAAGTGTGCGACATGCTGACCTATCTGAAATCGGCCGTCAAAGATTGGACGGACGAGGCGGAGATTGAAAGGAATCTGCGCGATCTCCTAGCTAAGAAGGCCTTTGACAAAAGCGGCCTGATCTACGGAATCGGTCATGCGGTCTACACAAAGTCCGATCCCCGGTGCCTGCTGCTCAAAAAGATGGCCGTCAGGCTGGCGACTGAAAAAGAGCGCATGGAAGAATACGAGTTCATGGAACGGGTCGAGCGGATCGCCATCGACACCGTCTATGCCGTCAAAGGACGCCAAAAGACGCTCTGTGCCAACGTGGACTTCTATTCCGGTTTCGTTTACGACTTGATCGGAATCCCGCGCGAGATCTACACGCCTCTTTTTGCCATGGCGCGGATCGTGGGCTGGTGCGCTCACCGAAACGAGGAGCTCAACTTCGAAGGACGAAGAATCATTCGTCCCGCCTACCGCTGCGTCACGGATGAGCGCCGGTATGTCGCCATCCAGAAACGCTAGCATCCGCTCGAACTGGGTAAGAAACATTCACTCAATTAATATATATATGAAAGGCATTTTTATTTTTCTGGCGGACGGTTTCGAAGAGATCGAAGCCTTGGCGACCTTGGACGTGCTCCGCAGAGGGGGCGTGGAGGTTCAGACTGTATCTATTCTGGATGATCCGTGCGTAACCGGCGCTCACCGGATTCCGGTACTGGCGGATTTAACCTATTCCGAATTCAAGGCAGAAGCCCAACTCAAGGGCACCACACGGGAAGATGTTCTCGTGTTTCCGGGCGGGCTACCGGGTGCGAAGTATCTGGCCGAGCATACGGATCTAATGGAAGAAATGAAGCGTCACTACGCGGAAGGAGGGACCGTGGCGGCGATCTGCGCGGCGCCCGGCCTCGTCGCTTCCCAGCTTCCCGACTTGAAGGGAAGAAAATTCACTTGCTACGACGGCTTTGAAGACCCCATGATCGCCCGGGGTGCCGAGTATGTCAAAGCGCCCGTCGTTACGGACCGGAATCTCATCACGGGACGCGGTCCGGGCTGCGCGATTGATTTCGCCCTGGCCATTCTAAAAACGCTGAAAGGAGAAGCGGTGGCCGATCAAGTCCGGCAGGGCATGATGATCGTCTAACCGACGCTAGCGGATGATGACGCGCTCGATGCGGCGCGGAATCGAAGCCAAAATTTCATACGGAATCGTGCCGAGCACATCGGCCAGTTCGGTGACGGTCGGATCCTCACCGAAGATGGTGACGGTGTCCCCCACCCGGGCATCTACCCCCGTGATGTCCAGCATACACATGTCCATGCAGATGTTCCCGATGGTCGGCACCCGGTGACCGTGCAGCGAAAAACTCGCCTTGCCGCAGCCCAGACGACGGTCGATACCGTCGGCATACCCCACCGGAATGGTAGCGATCCGGGTTCCTGCGGGAGCAACGGAACCGTTTCGGCCGTAACCGATGGCGCCGTCTTCCGGATGCAGTTCCTTGATCTGAAGTATTTTCACCTTCAGGGAGGCTACAGGCTTCAGACTCACGCCCGGCAGGGTGCTGATCCCGTAAATGCCGATGCCCAGCCGGATCATGTCATACTGGAATTGGGGGAACCGTTCGATCCCCGCGGAATTGAGGAGGTGCAGCATCGGGGCGTACCCGACCGCCTCCCCGATCGCCGCGGCGTTCCGTTCGAACAAGGAGGCCTGACCCATGGTAAAAGCATCCATCGCAGGATCCTCCGCCACGCAGAGGTGAGAATAGACGGATTTGACACGGACGTTGGGACAGTCCTTCAAGAAAGTCAGCAGTTCGGGCAATTCCCCGGTCATGAATCCCAGACGGTGCATGCCCGTGTCCAATTTGATGTGGACAGGGAAGTCCACGATTCCTTTTTGCCGAAGGACAGCCGCGAGCGCTTTCAATGTATAAAGATTGGGGATGCCGGGCTCCAGACGATTCTCGATGATTTCCTCAAAGAAATCCGTCCCGGCCGTGAGGACCAGGATCGGCATACCGATACCGGCCTGCCGGAGTTCCATTCCCTCCACAGGCAGGGCGACTGCCAGATAGTCAGCCCCCGCATTCTGCATCATCAGGGCGAACTCCACCGCCCCGTGTCCGTAGGCGTTGGCCTTGACCAGGACCAGCAGTTTCGTCGCGCGCTTCAAGCGGGAGCGGAAATATCTGTAGTTGTAGTCACAGGCAGCGAGGTTGAGCTCCAGCCTGGAAAAATCGTCTTGCGCGTTAGACATGTTCTTCTATCAACTGACAAATTTACGTTTTTTCTGCCAAAATCCGCAGGAAATTGTCTACTTTCGAATCGGGCTCGGTCTTTGCTGACCAGAAGATCAAATAAAACTTTTAAAAAATGGATAATACAGCTCTGATTTGGGGCATCGTCATCGCCGTCATGATTCTGAGCTTTGTCATTCAGCAGATGTTGACAAAGCGCTTTGACAAATATTCCAAAGTCCCGACCTCCAACGGCATGTCCGGTGCCGAAGTCGCGCAGCGCATGCTGGCGGACCACGGCATCACCGACGTGCAGATCACCTGCATTTCGGGCAGGCTGACCGACCACTACAATCCGCAGACAAAGACGGTCAATCTCAGCAAGGCGGTCTACGAGCAGCGCAGCATGGCCGCCGCCGCTGTCGCCGCGCACGAGTGCGGCCACGTCATCCAGCATGCAACCGGATACGCTCCCCTGCGGCTCCGTTCCGCGATGGTTCCGGTGGTGAGTTTCGCCAGCAACATCGTGCAATGGGTGTTGCTGCTCGGTGTGCTGATGATCAAGATGTGGAATGGATTGCTCTGGCTGGGAATCGCCCTGTTCGCTCTGACGACGCTCTTCAGTTTCATCACCCTGCCCGTGGAGATCAATGCCAGCCGGCGCGCGGTCAATTGGCTGGAAGATGTCGGAATCGCCAACTACGAGACCCGGCCGATGGCCGTAGACGCCTTGAAATGGGCCGCCTACACCTATGTCATTGCGGCCATCGGTTCTTTGGCCACGCTGATCTATTACATTTCGATGGCTTCCCGGCGCTAGAACAAGGTCGGGTGGCTGTTGTCGAGTTCGTCGAGCAACCGTTCCATCGTTGCCTGCCGGAAAACGGCTGAACGCGATTTGACGCCGAAGCGGGCGCAATATTCCTTGACAACGGACATTTCTCCGTCATTCAGATAGATGACTTGCCTGTACGAACGTCGCAGGGAGGCTTTGTGCTTCTGAATGAAATCCGGCTCCGGAGCCGGATACGACTTTTTTATTTTGGCCAAAACGTGTCGGATTTGGGTTGATTGTACAAAAATAGTTAATTTTGTCAAAAATAGCCACAATGAGCAAGAAGGTGTTGATTTTCTCCGCCCCGTCCGGCTCCGGAAAGAGCACGATCGTCGGCCATATTCTGAAAATCTACAAGGAAAGCATGGAGTTTTCCGTCTCCGCGACATCGAGGAAGCCCCGCGGCCAGGAAAAGAACGGACGGGAATATTTCTTCGTGACCCCGTCCGCATTCCGCAAACTGATCGGGGAAGACGCGTTCGTGGAATATGAAGAAGTCTACGAAGACCACTTCTACGGCACCTTGAAGTCCGAGGTCGAACGAATCTGGGATGCGGGACATACCATTGTTTTCGATGTGGACGTGAAAGGCGGGATAAACCTCAAGAAATATTTCGGCGACAAAGCCCTGTCCGTGTTCATTCAGGCTCCTTCCGTCGAAGCGCTCCGGGAGCGCCTGATCAAACGGGGTACGGACACACCGGAAGCCATCGAGGAACGTGTGGAAAAGGCCGCCGTTGAGATCACCTATGCGCCCGCTTTCGATTATGTGCTGATCAACGACGATCTTCAGACCGCCTTTGCCGAAATCGAACAAGTGGTATCCTCCTTCCTTTCCGAGCACGACGAAACCACCCATCCCTAGTCCCATGCGCATCGCTGTCTATCCCGGATCCTTCAATCCCCTGCACATCGGCCACCTGGCCATCATGCAGTATCTAACGAAAGAGCGCGACTATTTCGACTGGGTGTACCTTGTGATCTCTCCCAAGAATCCGATCAAGAACATCGCTCCGGCGACCGCGATGGACCGATACAGAAATGCGGTGAAGGCTGTCAAGCGGCATCCGGACCTGCATGTATGGGTCGAGGACATCGAAATCCACATGCCTCCCCCGCAGTACACGATCAACACGCTGGACGCGCTCAAACGCCGGGAGCCTGAGAACGAGTTCAAACTCGTCATCGGTGCGGACAATCTGGAGAACATTCACCGCTGGCGGAATTTCCAGCGGATTCTCACGGAATACGGGGTTGTCGTCTATCCCCGCAAGGGCTACGATCTCGCCACCATGAAGAAGCAGCTGATCGAAGAGTGTAAGCATCTTCCGGTTCCCTATGTGCTGGATGAGTCGGAAATCACAGCCGAGGGGATGAGAAGCTTGGAAGAAACCCTGCAGCGGACCTACAACATCCGCATCATCGACGCCCCGATCGTGAACATTTCTTCGACCGAAATCCGGATGGGCCAGGCGGCCGGACGCGACATGTCCGAATGGCTGATGTAGAGCATTGGCCGAAAACAATATGAGAAAACAACACGTGTATCTGGCTTCCAAGCCACGCTATGAAATCCTGGATGGGTTGAGAGGAGTCGCCGCGCTGATCGTGGTGGCTTACCATCTCTTCGAGACCTATTCGAAAGGAGCCCCTTACCAGATCATCAACCATGGCTACCTCGCGGTAGACTTCTTCTTCGTGCTCTCCGGCTTCGTGATCGGATACGCCTACGACGACCGCTGGGACCGGATGTCCCTTGGGGGGTTCTTCAAAAGGAGAATCACGCGGCTTCACCCGATGGTCATCATGGGAACCGTCATCGGGTTGCTGATGTTCTACTGGGGAATGGATGCTTTCCCGGACATCGGGCAGGCACCGGGGTGGAAAATCGCCCTCTGCTTTATCCTGGGTGCCTTGATGATTCCAGTGAAGCCGAGTCTGGACATCCGCGGCTGGCAGGAAAGCTATCCGCTCAACGGCCCGCAATGGACCCTGATGCTGGAATACTGCGGAAATATTCTCTATGCCCTCGTAATCCGCCATCTTCCGAAGTGGATCCTCACGCTTTGCGTCGCCTTCTTCGCCTTCTTGACCCTCGATTTCTGCCTGGGATGGAACACCTTCGGGCTGCTCGGTCTTTACCAAGGCAGGGTCATCGGAGGGTGGTCCATCACACCTGATCAATTGTACATCGGTTTCGTCAGGCTGCTCTATCCCTTCTCCGCCGGGCTTTTGATCGCCCGGATCCGGAAGTTCATCAAGTTGAAAGCCGGATTCTGGTGGTGTTCGCTGCTCCTGGTTCTCCTCATGGCATCGCCCAGAATCGGGGCCGCGCCTACCTTCAATCCTGCGACAGGATCGCTGGTGGAAGCCGGTGGCATCCTCTTCAACGGGATGTATGAAGCCCTCGCCATCTTGATCTTCTTCCCGCTCATTGTCATGATGGGAGCGGGCAGCCAAGTCAGCGGGAAAAGTGCCAAAGTCTGCAAATTTTTCGGAGAAATTTCCTTTCCGATTTATATCACCCACTATCCGCTGATGTATTTTCAAATGTCCTGGAAGGCTGCCCATCCCGAGGCCCCGATGTACCAGCACGTGATGCTCGCGGCCGGTCTGTTTATCCTTTCCATCTTCCTCGCCTACGCTTGCCTGAAAATCTACGACGAACCGGTCCGTAACTGGCTGAAGGAACACTGGCTCAAACGGGTTCCGAAGCGGGCTTGAGAGAACGTCCTACCGCAGCGCGATGCAGACCGGCTTCCCGATCTCGATCCGTTTACCGGTGTCGGTCAATTGTCCGCTGTCCGGATGGATTGCATAGATTTCGATCCGGTCGGAATCCCTGCAGGCGCACAGGAGGTACTTTCCGTTCGGGGTGACGGCGAAGTTGCGGGGATGCTTCCCCGTCGGCTGAAAGCCGGTTTTCTTCACCTTTCCGGTCGTGGGATTCACCCGGAATATGGCGATTCCGTCCCCTTTGAGCCGGTGGCTGGTGTAAAGGAAACGCCCGTCCGGTGTCTGATGGATGTCGGCGCTTCCGTGTCCCTTTCCTGAATAGGCTTTCAGCTGCTGGATCTTCTTCAGGACACCGTCCCGGTAGCGGAACACCGTCAGGACATCTCCCAGTTCATTGAGGAGGTAGGCGTTGCGGCCTCTGTTTCCGAAGATGAAATGGCGCGGGCCGAGCCCCTTCTTTCCGGAATAGGCCACCTCGCCTTCCGGTACACCGCGGAAGGCAGACGGAAAACGGAAAATCCGGTCTCCGCCCAGATCGACGGCAAAGATCGATAACCCGTCAGGCGAAACGACGGCGCAGTGCATGCGCGCCGGACGGGAAGGGTAGAAAGTACCCGCTTTCGGCCCGACGGACTTGTCGTCCGACACAGGCAGGAACGTGACCGAGCCTCCGGAATAATTCGACGTGAGGATGTGATTGTTTGCATAGAGAATATTGCAGGGACCCGCGTCCTGCCCGCCTCCCAGATTCCGGATTCCCAGCACATCGATCGTCCGTTCTCCGAGACGGTATGCGACGGCCGCTTGGCGGCCGTCATCATATTCGGAAACGGAATAGGCGTAACCCTCTTCAGAAGAGAATACGACGAAGGAGGGATTGCCGACCGCCGCCGTGTCCAAGAGTTGGAAATCGGCCGTTTGTTGGTCGAAAGAGAAGAGATACACCCCTTCGCTGGTACTGCCTTCGGTATAGGTTCCGACGAGCATTTGAAGCCGGTCCCCGGCGTTCGCGCCCAGGCACAGCATTCCGGCAAAAAGGAAGATGAAGATTCGTTTCATAGCAGTAAAGATAGAAAAAATTCCGCGACCGAGCGATGCAAGCATTCGCCGCCCCTTTGACGAGAGTTGAACATTATTCGTGGAGGGTAAATGCCCACGCTTTCACATATCACATAAAAACCGTACCTTGCCGGAACTAAACTTCACAACTATGAAACGCTCCGGAAAAGTCTATATCAGAGGCTCATTGGGACACGTTTACCAAAGGTCGGTCTCAGGCTTCGTTATCTTCTACACAATTGAAGATTATCTCATGTTCTTCATGATCTTTTGCTCGCTGGCACGGAAACACCACGTTCGGATTCTGGGGTTGTGCCTGATGGTGGATCATATCCACTTTCTCGTTCAGGCGGACTGTCTGCAATCCATCTCGAAATTCGTGCAGGAATATTCAATCGCTTTCGTGCGAGCCTACAACAAGGAATATGGATTCCACGGGAGTTTGTTACGATCTTCGTTCGGAATTTCCAGTAAAGTGGGAGACAAAAAGAAAAGGACAGCCATCGCGTACCTCTATAACAATCCGGTGGAAAAGAAACTCTGCCGAAAGTGCGAGGAATACCGCTGGAACTTTCTCGCCTATGCAAATTCCGACCATCCTTTTTCAGAAAAGTTGATCCTTTCAAAGGCTTCCGCAGGACTCAGGCGCGCAATCCGTTTCGTTCGGCTGATGTCGCGCTCCGGCAGGGTCGTTGTCCGGCAACAATTGAATAAAATGTTCAGCGCGCTCTCGATCAAGGAGAAGAATCAACTGGCCGACTTCATCATCCGTACATATTCATGCATTCAGTATGAAAAGAGCATCTCATACTACGGCTCTTATCCGCAGATGGTACAGGCGATCAACAGCAACACCGGAAGTGAATATGACCTGAAGGAGGACTTCAACCCCTATTCCGACCGGGCTTTCATCCGAATGGCCAACAAGGTTGTCGGAAGTGCAGGCAAAGAAGGATTGAAGCATTTGCTGCACAGCAGCACCGAGGAGAAACTGTCCGTGCTGAGGTCCTTCATCAATGAGTTGGCTGTCGCTCCTCTGCAGGCCGTCAAGTTTTTGCGGCTGAAAGGAGCTGTTCTGCAAGACAGTCGAAAAATCGCGCCGTCGAGTCGGGGAAATGTTGCCGACTACTGTGGAGGGCAACAAACTTAAAACCAATTAATTAAGTTATTATCATCTCCGCCAATGCGGAGAGATAAATTCCCTTTAACATCCAAACAATGAGACAGTTGGCCTCCACGCCGGGGCCGGGGTCGGGGCAGGGGTCGAAGCCGGGGCAGGGGTCGAAGCCGGGGCAAAGGTCGAAGCCGGGGCAGGGGGCCGGGGCCGGGGCAGAGGCAGGCAAGAAAAAGAGACCGGCCGAAATTGGCCGGTCTCCCACATAGTCATATTCAGCGATTACTGCTCGTCGGGTCCTTGATCGTCCGGTCCGGAATACGGCCCCTGAGGTTCGGGCTGAGGGCCTTGCGGTCCCTGGGCACCGGCCTGCTGCTGAGCCTGATACATCTTCTCGAAGGCCTTGTTGAGCTCGTCAGAGTAGCGATCGATGTCATCCAAGTTCTGGTTCTTGACCGCCTCCTTGAGGGGATTAAGGCTGGCTTCCACTTCGCTCTTCACGTCTGCGGGCACCTTGTCGCCATTCTCCTTGAGGTACTTCTCCGTCTGGAAGCAGAGAGCGTCGGCATTGTTGATTTTGTCCGCCCTGTCTTTGGCTTCCTTGTCGGCTGCCTCGTTGGCCTTCGCCTCATCGCGCATCCGCTTGATCTCTTCGTCGGAAAGTCCGGACGAGGCCTCGATGCGGATGTTCTGCTCCTTGCCGGTCGCCTTGTCCTTCGCGGACACGTTCAGGATGCCGTTGGCATCGATATCGAAGGTCACCTCAATCTGCGGAATACCTCTCGGAGCCGGGGCGATGCCATCCAGATGGAAGCGACCGATCTCCTTGTTGTCCTTCGCCATGGGACGCTCGCCCTGCAGGACATGAATCTCGACGGATGGCTGGTTATCAGCCGCCGTGGAGAACACCTGCGACTTGCGAGCCGGGATCGTCGTGTTGGATTCGATGAGCTTGGTCATCACGCCGCCCAACGTCTCGATACCGAGGGAAAGCGGAGTGACATCCAGAAGCAGCACATCCTTCACGTCTCCGGCGAGGACACCGGCCTGGATTGAAGCGCCGATGGCTACAACCTCGTCCGGGTTCACGCTCTTGTTCGGCTCTTTTCCGAAATATTCTTTCACGAGCTCCTGCACTTTCGGAATACGGGTGGAGCCGCCGACGAGGAGCACCTCGTCAATGTCGGACGGCTTCAGACCGGCATCCTTGAGCGCCTGGCGGCACGGATTAATCGAACGCTGGAACAGGTCGTCGCAAAGTTGCTCGAATTTCGCGCGGGAAAGGGTCTTCACCAAGTGCTTGGGAATTCCGTCCACCGGCATGATGTACGGCAGGTTGATCTCGGTAGAAGTCAGGTTGGAAAGTTCGATCTTCGCCTTTTCCGCCGCCTCCTTCAGGCGCTGAAGGGCCATCGGATCCTTCCTCAAATCCAGACCGCTGTTCTCGGACGCGAACTCTTGCGCCAGCCAGTCGATGATCTTCTGATCGAAGTCATCACCGCCGAGGTGGGTGTCTCCGTTGGTGGACTTCACCTCGAACACACCTCCTCCAAGTTCCAGAATGGAAATATCGAAAGTGCCGCCACCCAGGTCGTAAACAGCGACCTTCATGTCCTTGTGCTTCTTGTCAAGGCCGTAGGCGAGCGCCGCCGCGGTCGGCTCGTTGATGATACGCTTCACATCGAGTCCGGCGATCTTGCCGGCTTCCTTGGTCGCCTGACGCTGCGAGTCGGAGAAGTAGGCCGGCACGGTAATGACAGCCTCTGTGACATCCTGGCGCAGGTAGTCTTCGGCGGTCTTTTTCATCTTCTGCAGCACCATCGCAGAAATCTCCTGCGGTGAATACAGTTTGCCGTTGATGCTGACGCGCGGAGTGTTGTTGTCTCCTTTCACAACCTCGAAGGGCACACGTTTGACCTCCGTTTGGACCTGATCCCAGGTCTCGCCCATGAACCGCTTGATGGAGAAGATGGTGTTCTTCGGATTGGTGATGGCCTGCCGCTTCGCAGGGTTTCCGATCTTCCGCTCACCGCCTTCCGTAAACGCCACAACCGAAGGAGTGGTTCGCTCGCCCTCGTTGTTGATAATGACAGTAGGCTGATTGCCTTCCATAACCGAAACGCACGAATTCGTGGTTCCCAGGTCGATTCCAATGATTTTTCCCATATTAATTATACTTTATTTTTCCTTGATTAAAATATGCTTCCGGGCTTTTTCCGTCCCGGCTGTTCTGAACAATAACCAATGTTGTGCCATTGCTCCCCCGCTGACAAATTGGCAGAACCGGTCACAATGCGGTGAGTATTCTTATATGATCATGCATGAGCGGTAAAATATCAGGAGTAAGTGGGAGTATCTTTTGTAAATACGGCATAAATAACTATCTTTGGCGAGTTAAAACCATGACTCAACCGGCAGATATCGAAATGCAACAAGCGCCGCTTATCTTATCTGCAGGGTGACGCGAATGACAACAACAGTTAATTTTGTTTAACATAAAAACCAAACATCACCATCATGAAAACCGCTAAAAGTCCCCTGCAGAAAGTGCTTCTTGCAGTGACTGTGTTGTTTGCTCTACTTGCTTGCCAAGAAAAGGAGATTACTACAGTTCCTGCCAAGATCGTGCTTGACAATGCAGACGGTTTCGGGGCTGTTGCCGTCAAATTCAGCAACAAAGTCGAAACTCAAAGCATTTCTTTTACCGCCGATGGCGACTGGCGCATCCACGTGCCGTCCGATGCCACTTGGATTACCGTCTCGCCTTCCTCCGGCCATGGAAACGGAGAAAAAGTTACCGCTCAGATCACGGTTCAGGCCAACCCCGTGGAAAAGAAACGGGGAGCTACCCTGTCTTTCATCAGTGACGGTCTGGAACAAAAAGCACTGGTCATGCTGGAACAGGAGCAGTTGTACATCCGCAAGATGCAGCTTCCAGGATCGAAAGTCCTGATCGGGCAAGCGGCCTCTACATACACGGTCAAGGTCACTTCCGTGTTTGTCGACAGCTTCACGGCGTCAAGCACAGCCTCTTGGCTTACGGCAAAAATGGGAGCGAATTCCGGCGAACTCAAGCTTACCGTTACCGCCAACAACGGGGCTCTCCGCTCCTGCGACATCGTGCTTACCTCCGCTCCCATTCCCGGAGAAGAGAGTATTAAAGCCCACCTCAAAGTGACGCAGTTCAACGTAGCCGCCCCCAAGCCAGACATCCTGGACATCGATTTCAAATCTGACGGGAGCGCGATCGATGTCGCTGCCGGAAGGACTGTGACCTACTATCCCGGAGATGAATGCGTAGTCTCCCTGAACAAGACCTGGAATACCTACGTGCCGTCTTTCAGCCATTCGATGGGCGGTGCCTATACAGCAGGCTGCTACAAGGTTGAGGAAGACGCTGAAATGATCTCTTTGATGGAGGATGGCTACTCCATGGAAGCCGTTTTCATGCTCTCCGAAGAACCCAACGGCAAAGAAATCAAAGCCTTCTCCTGCACCAGGTCTGGCGGAACCGCCCTGATGGTCGGCAACAGCAGCCACAACAACAACCTGACCTTCATCATCAACAACGGCGGATGGAAATTCTGCGACAGCGGCATCGTTCCCGTTCCCGGAACCTACTATCACGTGCTCGGGACCTGGGACAAGGCGAGCGGAGACCTGATCTGCTACATCGACGGAGAGAAAAAAGCGGTCGTGACGGGAATCACGGGAGCATTTAAACGCGCGACCATGACCCCCAACTACTTCACGATCGGTGGCAACCAAGCCAACGATGGCGGCTGGAGAGGAGATGTGGTGGAAGCCTGCCTCTACTCGACCGTCATTTCTGCCGATGAAGCGTACGCAAGGGCGATCGAGACCGGCCCTAATCACATGTTGTTTACCGAATAGACCCTTGATCATTTACGAATATGAAAAAAATCATCCACATCGCAGCTTTGGCGGTCTTGTCCGTGCTGGCACTCTCAGTCTCACAGAACGCGGCTGCGCAGAAACGAACGATTTCGGGTATTGTGGTCGGCTCCGACAACAATGCTCCCCTTCCCGGCGTGGCCATTCACCTCAAAGAAGACGCCACCATCTTTACCTTGACAGACAACAACGGAAGCTATTCTCTGGATGTACCCGGCAATGAAGGGACCGTCATCTTCGAGATGCTCGGCTACGATACGAAGGAAATCAAGCTCTCTGAATCTCCCGTTCTCTTCACGGTTGTCACCATGATCATCCAGGCCAGTACCTTGGACGAGGTGGTTGTCGTGGGTTTCGGTACCCAGAAGAAAGAATCGCTCGTGGGTGCCGTCCAGGCTGTGAAACCCGAGAATCTGGTCGTGACTTCCTCCAATCTCACCACCTCCTTCGCAGGAAACATTCCGGGAGTGATCGCCACACAGACGTCCGGAGAACCCGGCTATGATGCCGCTAATTTCTACATCCGCGGGCGCTCCACCTTCGGCTACAGTACCGGCGCGCTTATCGTGCTGGACGGAGTCGAGATCACAGCCACGATGCTCAACAACATTCCGCCGGAGGCCATCGAATCCCTGTCCGTATTGAAAGACGCAACCGCTACCGCGCTCTACGGTTCACGCGGTGCGAACGGCGTCATCATCGTCACGACCAAGGAAGGGCGGAACGCTGAAAAGTTGAGAATTGACGTGTCCTTCGACAACACGATCTCGATGCCGACGATGGTGCAGGAAATTGCCGACGGAGTCACGTACATGGAACTCTACAACCGGTCCCGCTACAACGATGCCCGTGCCACAGGCTCAGAGTATGTACAGTATTACTCCGACGAGAAGATTGACGGGACGCGCAGGGGCCTCGATCCCTATGTGTTCCCGAACAACAACTGGTATAAGATGCTTTTCAAGGACTACTCGATGAACCAGCGCCTCAATCTTTCCGTACGTGGTGGCGGCACGCAAGTCAATTATTTCCTCAACGCATCCATATTCAATGAGAACGGTATCTTGAACAAGCCGACCGAAACACCGCTCGACATTCACATGAACAACAAGAAGTACTTGTTCCAGAGCAATGTCACGGCCATGATGACGCGTACCACGAAGATCTCAATGAAGCTGAATATGCAGATCCAGTACAACTACTCTCCCTACGAGAGCACGAACAATCTGTTCTACTATGTGATGCGCGCGAATCCCACCAAATTCCCGGCAGTGCTTCCGGCACAGAAGGGCGACAAGTACGTCCGGTACGGGAACAACGACACTTGGGACACCGGCAACACGGATTTAAACCCCTACGCGCTCCTCAGCCGGGGCTATAAGAACCGGTTCTACTCCTATACCACGGCGCTTATAAATGTGGACCAGAATCTGGACATGATCACCAAGGGCCTCTCGGCGAAGGCGATGGCATCCTTCTACAACTATGCCTACGCTTCCACCAACCGGTACATGACTCCGTATTATTTTAAGGTTGTCAGACCATCGGTCAATGCGGACGGAACCTGGAGTTACGAACTGGATCAAGCAGGTGATCCCGGCAACACATACCTTACCAGCACCGTCTCGCACGACGGTTACCACGAATGGTCACTTCAAGCGTCCATCAATTATGCGAGGGCTTTCGGCAATCATGACTTCGCGGCAGACCTCGTCTACCACATGAAAGAAAAAGTCAACAACGCTGTGGACGCATCAGAAGAACAATTGCTGCCTTTCCGCGAGCAAGGACTCGCGGGTCGTCTGACGTACAACTACGCGCACCGCTACTATATCGAGACGAACTTCGGTTACAACGGATCCGAAAACTTCATGGCCGGAAAGCGATTCGGTTTCTTCCCCTCCGTCGCAGTCGGCTGGACGATCTCCAACGAACCATTCTTCGCCCCTTTGCGCAGTACGATCAACAACCTGAAATTCCGTGCGTCCTACGGTCTGGTCGGGAACGATGCCCTGGCGCAGCGGTTCCCCTACCTTACCGAAGTGAATATGGGAAGCCGTGCCTTCCGATTCGGTCTGCCGCTCCGTTCCGAGGGCGCGGGCTACATCAACACCTACGGAAATGAAAACGCTTCCTGGGAGGTCTCGAAAAAGTGGAATTACGGCGTAGACCTGACCTTGTTCAAAGACCTCAGTTTGTCGGTAGACTACTTCCTGGAACACCGTTCCAACATTTTCATGCAACGGCAATCGCTCGCTTCCATCGCTGGAATGACAACTGCCAACCTGCCATACGCCAACATTGGCAAGGTTGACAACTCCGGTGTCGATATGTCTTTGGATTACAACCGCGTTGTTTCTTCCGATTTCCTCTACTCGATCAGGGGCACGTTCACATACGCGCACAACAAAATCGTTTTCCGGGATGAACCGAACTATTCGGACGAGAACAAGCATCTTTCACAGATCGGCCATTCCATGGACGCGCCCAGGGTATTGATTGCCGAGGGCCTGTTCACTTCCCAGGAGGAGATTGACAGCAGTCCGAGACAGAGTTTCGGATCCTACTATGTCGGCGACATCAAGTACAAGGATGTCAACGGGGACGGAGTCGTCGATTCCAATGACACTGTCTACGATGAAACCCCCACGTTGCCCAGGATGCAATTCGGATTCGGCGGATCCATCAAGTATCAAAACTGGGATGCCGCGATCATGTTCCAAGGTTCCGCCGCCTACAAGATCCTCATGAGCAACCATCATCCCTTCTGCGACATGGCGCATTTCGGCTACGGTATCGCCAAATACATCGCGGATGACCACTGGTCGTGGGACAACAACAATGCCGCGGCGGGCTATCCCCGTCTGACCGCTACGCCAAGCAACAACAACACGATGGCCTCCACCTTCTACCTCAAGGACGGGAAATATGTGAGGCTCAAGAGCGCTGAGATCGGCTATTCTTTCTTGGAGAACTTCAGGGTCTACGTTTCAGGAAGCAACCTGTTCTACATCTCTCCCTTCAAGTTCTGGGATCCTGAAAAAGGCAACGGAAACGGTCTGTCTTATCCGCTCCAAAGAACTGTCAGACTTGGTATTCAGTTCAACTTCTAAACAATGCAAGTAATTATGAAAAAGATATTGAACATCATCGTTACCCTTACATGCAGTCTTGCCTTCGCCGCATCCTGCAATTTCCTGGACGTGGTTCCGGAGGGGAAAGCCACCATGGATGACATCTTCAAGACCCATGTACAGGCGAACAATTTTGTAGCGTCTCTCTACTCGACTACGTACATGCCGGCCAAATACGGAAGCCAGGGCTGTATTGATCTGGCTGCCGGCGGAGACATCATGTCCAGTTTCTACGGCTCGGTCCGGTATTTCAAATGGAAGAGCATCATCTACGACAACGCCGAGACACCTTCCAACACCTATCTGGCGATGTGGTCTCAAGCTGCGACTAGTTATCCGACCGGATACAGCGCCTACAGACTTTGGGAATGCATCCGAAATGCCTATCTGGTCCTCGACAATGCGGAAAAAGTAGGTGATGCCACCGAGACGGAGATCAAAGGTTGGCAAGGAGAGGCCTATTGGGTCATCGGCTATTGCCACCAGACCCTTCTCGAATATTATGGCCCCATCCCGCTTGCCAAAGAACTCATTCCGCTCGATTTTGAAGGTAAAGATCCCCGCGCTCCCTACCTGGAATGTGTCCAATTCATCTCCGACATGTACGACAGGGCGGCAGAACTTCTCCCTGCAACCAGAAGCGCCCAGTATTACGGAAGAGCGACGAAGACGCTCGCCTTGACCCTCAAGGCACGGCTCTGGCTATATGCGGCATCTCCGCTCGTGAACGGAAACACGGAGTGGTACGGCAACTTCAAAAATCCGGACGGCACCCCGCTCATGCCGCAGACGTATGACAAGGAACTCTGGAAAAAAGCAATGAATGCCGCGGAAGAGGCCATTACAAGAGGGGAAGCCGATGGTTTCAAGCCCTATGCGACCAGCAAACAGTCGGACCCCTTCCAGCGTGGCTACGAAGACTATCGCGCCGCTTTCGTCGGACCGCAAGGATCCTCCGCATCCTTCAACAACGAAGAAATTCTTCTCGGAGTCGCTTCGAGCGAATACGAGATGAAGAATTTAGCCGTGAAGCGAAGCCCCAAAGATAAGGATGGCAAATATTACTACAAGCGGGACGGATTCCGCGGGTACTTCGTTCCGACTTTCGATGCGGTCGAAAACTATCTTTCGAAGAACGGCCTTCCGATGGATGTCGATCCCGAGACGAAGAACGTAAACCTCTATGCCTACAATCCTGCCGCCGAGACTGCCAACCTCAATCTCAACAGGGAACCGCGTTTCTACGCATCGATCGGTTACGACCGCGGAGAATATGACATCGACGGCAAGACCATCATCCTCAAGTGCCGCTTTGGCGAAGAGCAGCAAAATAGTTGCAACATTGCCGACGAGTACCAAAGCTGCACGGGCTACTATGTCAAGAAATGGATTTCCAGGACCGACACCTACAATCCCGACAACAACACATTCGGATTCAACTCCTACTATAGACCGTATGTAAGATTCACGGAGGCCTATCTGGACTATGCCGAAGCCGAGGCTGAATACACCGGAACACTTTCTGCCAAGGGCTTGAGCTACCTCAACAAGGTTCGCCGACGCGCCGGACTTCCGAATTTCGAGGATTCCTGGGCGCTTGTCGGGGGCATGCCTACCGGAAAGCAACTCGTGGATGCCATCCGGCAGGAACGTATGTCGGAATTCTGTCTGGAGTGCCGCTGGTTCCACGACCTTCGCCGGTGGAAGACCGCCCATCTTGTGCTCGGTAAAACTCCGAAATCATGGAATCTGAACGGCAGTGCCCCGGAGGACTACTACCAGGTAATCGATGTCTACGAAGGAGCGCAGACCCGGACTTTCACCGCGCCGAAGAACTACTGGTTGGCTGTTCCGCAGGATCAGATCAACATCAACCCGAATTTTGTCCAGAATCCTGGCTATTAATCGGGAAGTTTAAATAACTTTGTTAGCAGGGAGTTCTGTACTCCCTGCTTTCTTGAATTGAGTATGAGACACTTCTTCAGATTATTCTTGCTGATGATATGGAGCGTCTGCTTGGCTGCCTGCGCAGGGGACAGTGGAGAGAAAGCCGAGGATGAACTCTCGGTCTACGCGCCGGACGGCAACAAGCTTACCTCCATCATCGTGAGCTGGGACGAAAACAAAACGCCCGCGAAACTCTACAGCTCGGCGGAATGGACCGCGCGAGTCACGGCAGGAGATGACTGGATCACGGTATCGCCGGCATCCGGAGACAAAGGATTTTTCCAATTGAGCATTGACGTGACGGCCAACGAACAAGAGGAGGAAAGAGCCGGCATTGTGGATTTCTATTGCGGCGAGACCAAGATGCACGCGGTAACCGTGAAACAGGCCGCCAGCGAAGGCGGAAACGAAGAACCGGAGGACCAAACTTTCAACAGAAAGACGAAAGTGATCGCCCACAGAGGCTTCCACACCCCCGGAACCATCACCCTACAGAAGGTTACCGAGAATTCGCTTGAGGCCCTCATCCGGGCGCAGGAGCTTGGAATATACGGAGCTGAATTCGATGTCTGGATCACGACGGACGATGTCGTGGTCGTCAACCATAACGCATCCATCCCGACTGATCCCAAAGCCCAGCGCATCGACACGCACACCTACGATGACATCAAGGATGTCACGCTTTCCAACGGAGAAAAGGTGCCGACACTCGTACAATATCTCGAGCAGGGCCTGAAATATCCTGAGATGAAATTGGTTCTGGAACTCAAGACGCAAGGCAACCGCAGCATCAACAACAGGCTCGTGGATGTTTGCATCCAAGAAGCAAGATCCAGAAATATGCTTTCGCAGATCGTTTGGATAGCCTTCGACTACGAAAACTGTCTGCGCGTGCACAGGGCGCTGCCCGATGCGATCGTCCAGTATCTGAACGGAGACAAGACGCCCGCTGAGCTGAAGCGCGACGGAATCATCGGACTGGATTACAGCCATTCAGTCATGTCAAAGAACATGTCCTGGATTGCCGAAGCACAGGAATTGGGGATGCTGGTCAATGTCTGGACCATCAACAATGCAGCGGACATGATCATGTACATCAACAACAAAGTTGATTTCATCACGACGAACTATCCCGACATGTGCAAGCGCTACGTAGAGCAGTACAATTGATTGTTGCTTCTGTTCTCGCGAGCCTGGAAAGAGTACCTGCCGTGAATCGGCTGCAGCACCGTCCGCTTCGGCTACACCGACCTCGTCTTCGGTCTCGGCTGGCGCTTCTGATTCCGGCTATTTGCGCGTCACCACTCCCGACCTCTCCAATTCTGAGAATTCAATCATAGGAATCACTTTTATAAAAGTGATTATTTTTATTATTTCGCTTTTATAAAAGTGATTAATGATGAATCATTTGCAAAAATGATCATAGGTGGAGAGGAATAACTGACCTTAATTGAGACTGATTGACAATATCAAGGCAGACAAATCGAGGAAGCAGACACTCTATTCCTTGAAAGGGATGTCCATTCAGAGGATATCTGGAATATGAAGGAATCTTCCCACTTTCCCCTATCCTCTGACCGGGGCCGCGAACGACAGAACCTGCTGTAGGCCTCTAGAAGGCATGGTGGTGTACGCAACCCCCCTCTCAGAAAGCGGGGTGACGTACAGCCGGGGGCGCGGGACGATGCTGTACGCCAGGGTAGCGTCCTTCACCCCGCAAGGCGAACGTAGTCCGGTCGGCAAAGAGAGGGACGCCCTGCCCTATTCGTGCCTTGCGAAACGCTCCTCGGCGAGTTGCTCGTACTTCGTGCCGGGACGGCTGTAGTTGGCGTAGGGGAAGATGGAAATGCCGCCGCGGGAGCCATGTTGAACATACAGTTGAAGTGCTCCGTTTCACGATTCTTGTTTTTAAAGAGGTTGCAAGCACTCTGTTTGTTTGTTGAATATAACTTCAGCAGGCGAGAACGCATTCTTAAAAAGAGGAATATTCAATCTTGACATGGGGGTCGACCCGGAACTCTTCGAGTTTCAGACCGGCGGGCAGGATGACTTTTTCAAGGTAGGGGTTGCCATTCAGAAACAACCATCGCAGGGATTTGTACAAACGCAGATCGAGCGTGCCCTCGATCTTGTCCTCCTGAAGTTCCAACCGCTGAAGTTTAGGGCTGGGCGGCAAAATAACATGGCGCACAGCGGAACGGTTAAAATAGATGTGATCCATATGGCGGTTGTTGGAGAAATCGATCGTGTCGCCGGCATAGCCGTTGTCGACGGCGATGCCGATGAGAGACGGACAAGCGCGTAAATTCAACGTCGTAAGACCTCTTGCCCCCCGCTGCATGGAATAGCCCAAAAAGTGTAATCGTGAATTGTTGGAGATGTCCAAGGATACGATTCTGTTGTTTTTCAGGTTGACTTCCTGCAAGAAGGGATTGAGGTGAATGTCAAGTTCAGTCAGTCGATTTCCTTCCACATTCAACCTGGTCAGCAGTGAATTGCGCGACAGATCAATATCGCGAAGGCGGCCATGTATAACCCCGAATTCGTCAATAGTACCTGCGCAAAACAAAGTTTCCAGTTCAGAGAACTGCTCTATGCCGGTCAATGTTTCTATCGAGTCTCCCGGAACCTCGATCTTCCGAATATGGAATGTCTCCTTCCGAGACAGTACGCCATCATCATTTTCGTCGAAATGACGAAGGAGATAGTCCCGAAAGAATGGATCGGGAACAGAAATGGCCGGATCGCCCGCAATTGTCCGAAACCGCTTGAGCGCCGTTGAATATTCCGTGGTGCCGTTGCTGACAAAAGCCTTGAAGTAGTATTCATGTCCCGATTCCAAGGCTTTCCGCTCAGCCGTAAAAAACTGCTCGTCCGAGAGGACACCGGGAATCTTTTGGAGATTCTCCTCCGTCTCCCCGAAGTACACACCGCACTCCCGGATGTTCTCCGCCCGCAGCACATCGCATCGGAACACCACCCGGTGCGCCTCCGCGTCGGCATAGACGTTCGTGATCTCCGGCATCCGGTAAATCGACGCCCCCGGATCCCGGCCGCATGCAAAAATGGCCCAAGCAAACAACAGAACCGTAACCGCGCGCGCGAATCGTCCGATTTCTATCAGTTCAATAACATGCCTATTCCGTTGACTGATTTTAAACATATTCAATGATGACATGCGGGTCGACCTGAAACTCTTCGAGTTTCAAGCCGGTGCGCAGGATAACTTTTTCGAGATCGGGATTGTGCTGCAGCCGCAGAATCCGAAGCGCGGGGCAGCCGCCCAGATCAAGCGTTCCCTGAAGATGGGCCTCCGCGAGATCGAGCAGGAAAAGGATCGGGGCGTCCGGAAGAATCACCTTTTCCAAATTAGACCATGAGAGGTAGATTTGCTGGACTTCGGAATTGGCGCTGAAGTCCACCACCTCTCCGCCGAAACCCGATAAACCAACGAAATCCAACTCCGGACATCGGGAGAAATCGATAGCGGATATTCGCATGGGACCTGAAGGAGAGCATCCGACGTGCCGCAACCGCTTGTTATGAGAAATGTCGAGTTCCGTAATCAGATTGTAGGATACGATAAGCAGTTCCAACTGCTCATTCTTCGAAACATCGATCTCCTTCAGTCGATTATATCCCAGATCCAGACGCCACAAGCGGGAATTCCGGGACACATCCACAGAAGTAAGCCTGCCGTTGAACGTTCCATCGTCCTCAGATACCGTCCCGATGCAGATCAATTCCTCCAGTTCGGGGAAATGTTCAATCCCTTCGATGGTCGAAACAGAATCCGGGCATATTTCGATTTTCCGGATATCAAAGGCCTCTTTTTGGTTCAGTACCCCGTCTTCGTTGGCGTCGAAGTGAGAAAGAATGTAGTTCCTGAATGATGGATCGGGAATATTGATCCCGGGATCGCCTGCAACCGTCGTGAATCGCTTGATTTCAGTGGAATATTCAGAAACGCCATTGTTGACGAAGGCTTTGAAATAATATTCCCTGCCGGATTCCAGCCCCTTCCGGGTTGCCGTGAACCGGTTCTTGTCCGTGAATGAGCCGGGAATCTTCTGGAGATTATCCTCCGTCTCCCCGAAGTATATCCCGCACTCCCGGATGTTCCCTGCCCGCAGCACATCACACCGGAACAGCACCCGGTGCGCCTCAGCGTCAGCATAGACATTCGTGATCTCCGGTGTCTGGTAAACCGACGCCCCCGGATCCCGGCCACAGGAGAGGTGCAGAAAGCCCGAAAGCGCAATGACACGCAAGGCCACTTTCGCGAGTTTATACATTTCGCAATAGAGTCTTCAGTCGATCAGGTTCAAAATTAGTTCATTCCGCAGATTTTTCCAAACCCCGCGACACAATGCGCCATATGAAATTGTACCGCGGTAAAAAAGACTTCGTGCAACATTCTTTATCGGTTTACAAGCAACAAGATATTTATCCGCAGTCAAAACATGAACCAATGTGAACTTGATTGGTAATTGATATAAAACTTTCTTTGATTAACTAACATAATTATACTGTTTCAAAAACCGATTACCACCGAATTGAATATAAAATAATTAATTTAGCAACTGTCAACATTATTAACCGTTAATAATTTACAAAATGAATGAAGTGAGACTTAGATTCTGGGAACAATTGAGGCTAACGAATCCTGAATTATTTAATGGAGCCCCAGCAAGACAACATTTTTATAACCTAGTTCATCGTGAATGTCTTCCGTTCAGGATCAGACTAAACATCTATTGCACAAGGCATTATTATGAAAATAATGGATTCCTCACCGTCCGGGTCTTGACGGCGGGAAATCAGATTGGGAATCTCTCAAGGCAACTCGCAATAATAAATCAAGGCATTATTATTGAGCCTATCGACTTTCAACCACCCATCGGCTACGACATCATCTGCCGGAATTTCGACCCTGCCTATCAGATCGGAGAGGACGATTCGAACTGGGCAATGGCGAACGATTGGTTCAAAAAGAATGTAAGCATGCTTGTGAAAGAATTGAAAGAGCTGGCGAAGAACGTATCAATCAGCCGTCAACATTAGTAACCGTAAATGATATATTAAATATGAGCACAAAGACAAAGCAAAAGAAATTCTGGGAACAGTTGAGGCTAACGAATCCTGAATTATTTAAAGGAACGCCAGCTGGAAAACAATTTTATAACCTGGTTCACCCTGAATGTCTTCCGTTCAGGATCAGACTAAACATCTATTGCACAAGGCCTCATTATGAAAAAAAAGGATTCCTCACCGTCCGGGTCTTGACGGACAAGAATAAGATCGGGGATGACCTATCAAGTAAACTCGATGAAATGAATCGAGACATTGAAAAGATCAAAATTGAACACTACCCTGTTGTTTCAGACAACGGCGATAAGTACAACGACATCATCTGTCGGAATTCCGACCCAGCCTATCAGATCGGAGAGGACGATTCGAACTGGGCCATGGCGAACAATTGGTTCAAAAAGAATGTAAGTATGCTTGTGAAAGAATTGAAAAAGCCGTCGAAGAACGTAAAAAAATAATATACCTCATATCATCTAACATAAAACGAGCGAACATCCGTGTTTCAGACGATGAGACGCAAATCTTTCTGTACCTCCATGCCTTTTCAGAGCAATGCCTAAAAGGGATTAGATGGAAGGAACATGATTAAATATGAGCACTTCACATCATTGTTTAATAAATATTAACATTTAGAACTATGGCATTCGAAATCGCACCCTTTTCCGAACAGATCAGAAATTTCAATCCCGCTGATCAGGTTATAGGCCACTCCAGAATCTTGGCTAACTGGACAAGACACTATCAAGAGCTTACGTGGCTTCAAGAAATCTTGTCATCACTCTACGATGATAATAGAGGAGGTTATTACGTTTCAAGGGGGGAGATCTTTGATACCGCAGATGAGACAACCCGCTTAGTAAAACTCATCTATTGGGGATACCCGAAGGGCATATATAATATACCTATGATATTGTATAGATCAAGCGATATCATCAGGATACTGCCGAACTACAATACCAAACTAACACGCGAAGAATTCCACCATCTCTATCAACAACTTGATGACATCAAGGGGCTGGGGATAAGTACAATCAGTAAAATATTGTATTTCTGGGGAATCAGCGTAGGTGCCTCACAATGTGTGATTGTTGATAAGAATGTATTGGAATGTCGCCATTTGTTCGATGAATTCGGGAATATTCCCAGAGAAATGAATGCTGAAAACTATCTTCAGATAATCAAAAAAATAAATCGTATTGCTACAGATATTCACGCAAGGCCAGATCAGGTTGAGTACTTCCTCTTTAATGTCGGTAAAATAATATCACTATTTAGAAAATCCACGTACGATTCTCTCCGTATTTCTTATCACTTAATCAAGGATGACATGAATGAGAGGGAATAGCTCCTGAGATTCTTTTGAAATGAATAAAGTAATTATCTACAATAGAATATAATCTGTTCATGATGAACCAATTACTATAATCTAGTATATAATCATAAAAGTTCTTTGAGAATATTGTTAATGGACTTGGTGGTTCTATTAGACCGACTTGATAGTGTACTAAAAAGTAAGTCTGAGTAGGAAATAATAAAAAGGTCAGGACCGCCAAACGACCCTGAAATTATTATTGTATAAATCTTACGAAGTTGCTAGAACAATTTTAGACTCCCTGTTTGAAACAATACCCCTCTTTGGCGATATTATCATTACAGAAAGTATCCGATCTGAAAAGTAACGATAAGATCCCTCTACATCACCCTGGGCGCTTTATCAAGGTCTTTCAACTCGGCATAACGTTCCCGCATACTAGCAATCTGGAGCGCCATTTCTTTACGCAGGGAATCGGGCTTCAGAATCTCGATGGAACCGCCCCGGGAGAGCAGTTCCTGGATCAGTTCCCAGGCGTCGATGTTCACTTTAAGAGAGAAGATGGAAAAATTGTCGGTGGTGCGTACTTCTCGCTGGGAGTGATGCAGCGGAGCTGAACGCCAGTAATCGGTCTCCTGTCCGTAGGTTTTTACGTGTACGAGTTTTGGCTTTCCCGTACGAATGCCAAAGGCATCATGGAAATACCCCTTCGCATCAAAATCAGCGGGCAAGTCAAATGCCTCCCTTGTTTCATCAACATCCTGCATCCTGCTGTCCAGGGCAAAGACCTTCAAGGTTGCCCCTTCCTTCGCCAACAAATACCATCGATGCTTAAACATCTTCAAGCAATAGGGAGATACCAAGCGGGTGGTAACACGCTTCTCACCAAATTTTTGGTATTTCAGTCTGACCTTTCTTCTATTGTTCATCGCATGAATGATCCGACGCGTCAACTCCGGAGAGACGTTGGGGTCATCCTCAAAAAGAATACGTCCTTTCAGATCCTTGGACCGGTCAATGGTGTTCTGGATGGAAAGCAGGGACATCAACGTCTTCTGCATCCTCTTCGCATAAAGATCCTCCTCGGCAATCCGATACTTGCCATCGATCCTCTTGATAACCACACCGAAAACATGCTCGATGGCAGCCAAATGATTATGAAAAGTCCGTCTCGGAAATTTTGCGCCCTGTGGATTCAACACGGGCTCATCTTGCCAAGCATCATCGATTTCCGAGAAAGTTGCTCCATCTACATTGTTGAGAAGGTCGATGAGCCAGACGTAGCGTTTAAAATCAAGATATGCCATAACACCCCTATTTTCCGTCAAAGATAATAATTGTGCCTAGTTTTGGCAAAAATTGATGCCGAAGATCGAAAATAAATTTTGTAATTTGGGTATTTTTACATATATTTGGGGCTCAAATTTCCAACATAAATAATATTAATAAAAAATAAGATGGAATAAGAAGGTAACTTCTTGCTCTGTTGTATTTTTATGACTGTTCTTTTTTAAAATATATTATATGAAGAAAATCATTGTTTTTAGAATGGAAAACGTTTTGGTTAAAGATTTTAACAAAGATGAACGTCTCGAAAAAGCGCTCGCGAGCGAGATGAGAAAAAGGAGATTGAGAACACGGGATGATGAGTTGAGTAGGTTTGAGAATGAGAAAAGAGAATGGTTGGATCGGAGAGAAAAAGAGTTTTATGACAAGGAGTTCGAAAAGAGTAAGTTTGAGGGAGTTACGGAAGAAATTTTTAAGGTTTTGAAAGAGTTGAGGGATAGGGGTCGTTTGAAGATCGTGGTCGTAAGCGCGCATAGAAAGGGAAAGGTTGAAGGAATTTTGTTAAGGAATAATTGTAGAGATATAGAAGTGTTTGATATAAATGGAGATTGGATAAAAGAATTGTTGAAAGACGGTAAACACGAGAAAAAGGATATGGTGTTGTTCAGTAATTATGAAGAAGATCACGGGAGGGCGTTGGAATGGGGTATTCAGGTGAAAAATTATGACGCTGAGAAAAATGGTTTAGAGGCGTTTTTCAATAAAATCGGTCTTAGAAAAATTCAAGAAAATCGGTCTTTAGAAAAGAAATGCGCATGAGTTTGACAGAATCGCTGGACAAGATCCTTCAAATAATTGAAGGATCTTGTACGGATGCAGGCGGAGACATCCACATTGATCCCGCAAATCTGACGGTCTTCTCAAAAGAGACAACGTATCTGAAGGAAAGATTGTCAATTGAACCTTTCCAATCTGTCTTGCTTGCCGTGATCATTCATTGCGACTCGATCAGCAAACGCAGTTTCACCCATATCGGAAAGGCATTGGGGATGACCTACCTGCGTTTCTTGAGCTTTTCAAAAGATCTCTACGCGCTTCAGAACCGCGGGCTCATTCAGGTTGAAGCGAAGAGCGGAATTCGGGTTCCTCCGGAGGTGATCGAGTTCCTCATGAGAGATGAGGTATACCCAATGCCTCAAAAGGAAGGAATGAGCACGAAAAGGATTTTTCGAAAGATCGGCTTTTTCGTAAAACACATGGCGGAAAAAGAATTGCCGGTTTCTTTCGCGCTTGAAGAAATCGATGGCTTGTGCAGCGCAAATCCAGACACCTCCATCGGGAAAAGTTATGTTCAATATCTGAAAAATGGGAACTTGGACGGGATGGAACGTTTGATGTTCTATACGTTGATCCATTTGTATCTCCATTGCAGTTTGAAGATCTACGACATGGACGACATCGCTGAGTACGTTCCTGACCACTCCTGGATCACTGAGTTGAAGAACCGGTATGCGGGCGGGAAATTGCGCCTTGAGACAATCGGGCTCATTAGGCCGTCGGAGATAGGGCGGGAATATTTTACGTTTACGGACGATGTAATAGAACAACTGTTTTCGGAGACCACCGAAAGAAAAGAAGAAGTCGATACAATTGAACCGATCGACTGCATCGACTGCGGCGAGAAACCTATCAAAGAAATGTTTTACAATCCGGAGGAGGAACAGCAACTGGAACGATTGGAAAAACTTCTGGAGGAGGAAGCTTTGAAAAAAGTGTTTGAGAACATGTCGTCCAAAGGTCTTCGGACCGGCTTCACATGCCTCTTTTACGGAGAGCCCGGAACCGGCAAGACCGAAACCGTCTATCAGATTGCCCGGAAAACCGGAAGAAAAATCATTGAAACGGACGTCGCGCAACTTCGAGACTGTTTCATCGGGGAAACCGAGAAAAATGTGCGTGAGCTCTTCAGGGACTATCGTCTAGCATGTTCAACAGAAGAACGTTGCCCGATACTGCTCTTCAACGAAGCAGATGCGATTCTCGGAACAAGGATGGGAAACGCTGTAAGGGCTGTGGACCGGATGGAAAATAGCGTGCAGAACATTCTCCTGCAAGAAATGGAGAATTTCAGCGGCATCTTGATCGCTACTACAAATCTGCAGAATAATCTGGATCCGGCTTTCGAACGCCGCTTCCTTTACAAGGTGCGCTTCACAAAACCCAACCTGGAATCCAGGGCGCGAATCTGGAAATCACAATTTCCTGCCTTGACAGAAGAAGAATCGCTGACAATCGCACGCGCATTCAAGTTCAGCGGCGGCCAGATTGAGAATATTGTCAGAAAAAATATCATTGACAACATTCTTTTCGGGACAAATAGTGGTCTTGAACGGCTGTTCCAACTTTGTCGGGAAGAATCGCTTGTGAAAAACCCGGGGAGTAGGATCGGTTTTAAATTATCGTGCGCATCATGAGGAATAATCCTAAATACTCAGACAGTGTCAATGCTATGAATGGTTGCCTGCTCTTTTTCCTCAAGTTATTGGGACTGACCATGGGCACGTTGCTGCTGATCGCGATCGCACCGTATGTTGGAATACTCCTATTGGGCTGGTGGATCATTGCCTGGATTCTCGGACTGATCTTTCCCGGCAAAGAATTTTTCCCCATAAAGAAGCTATTCTCAAAATAAGCATGGCATGGGGCAATATGAAGCAAACAAAACAATCACAATTCAAAAAAAATACGCTAAAGACTATGTCACACAACCTTTCAAAAAGCCGTTATACGCAATTCAGATGTTGCGAAAAAGCCCTTTGGCTCAATGTGTTCAAGCCGGAAATGGCCATCATTGACGCAGACACACAAGACAGGTTCAAGGTAGGGATCGAAGTCGGAGATCTCGCGAAAAACCTGCTCGGAGACTATCAAGACATGACAACCCGTCTTCCCGACGGAAGGCTGGATTACGCCCGGATGATTGAAAAGACGAAAATCGCTGTGTCCCTCGGCGTGGAAAACATCTGCGAAGCAGCCTTTTCTTACGAGGGGAACTACTGCGCCGTGGACCTCCTCCACAAGATCGAGAATGGATATCAGCTGTACGAAGTGAAAAGCAGCACAAGCCCGGACAAGGACATTTTCGCCTGGGATGTCGCCTACCAGAAGTTCGTATTGACTGGGTGCGGAATCAATGTCGTGGGAACATATCTCGTTTGCATCAACAATGAATATGTCCGGCACGGCGATCTTGACCTGCATCAATTCTTCAACATTGAGGACATTTCCGTTCCGGTTGAAACTGAATACCCCAATGTCGCGGACAATGTGCGTAGAGCGATTCATATCCTGGAAGGGGATGAGCCGGACACTTCCCTCTCTGCTAGCTGCGAAAAACCCTACAAGTGCGCGTTCCGCGAGTACTGTATGAGAGACATCCCGAAGCCTTCCGTATTTGATCTTTACAGATTAAGCTCAGAAAAGAAGATCGCGCATTATCGAGCAGGCAGGATACGATTCGAAGATATCAGAGATTCCTCACTGAATACCCTGCAACGGATGCAGGTGGAATGTACGCTGAATGGAACCAGCCACTTCGACAAGGAAGGAATCCGGCGCTTTCTCGATACCTTGCGATACCCGCTCTACTTCCTGGACTTCGAAACCATACAGCCGGCCATTCCTTTGTTCGACGAAACCCGGCCATACCAGCAGCTGGTAACGCAGTACTCGCTTCATTATCAAGAGGAAAAAGGAGGCGAGGTGTTTCATAAGGAATTCCTGGCTCCTTCCCGCGGGAACCCGCAGAGACAAGTCGCGGAGCAGTTGTGCAAAGATATTCCTACGCAAGCTTGCCTGCTTGTGTACAACAAATCATTTGAATGCAGGCGCTTGAAAGAGCTTGCGAACTTGTTCCCGGATTTATCGGAACATTTATTGGCGATGGTGGAAAACACAAAGGATCTGCTCGATCCTTTCCGAAACGGGCACTATTATCTTCCGGCAATGGGGGGATCCTTTTCCATCAAAAGCGTCCTGCCGGCCCTATTCCCCGACGATCCCGAGTTGGATTATCATTTGCTGGATGAGATCTGCCAGAATGGAGGCCAGGCAATGAACCTTTTTCCTCAACTGAAAGACCTGTCTGCCGAAGACGAACTGAGGGCTCGCCAAGCCCTGTTGGATTACTGCCGTCTGGATACTTTGGCGATGGTCAAACTATTGGAAAAATTATATGATTTTGTTGAAAACGAAGACGATAATGGTAAAAGTCAATTCTGATTCGTTTCAGCATGTCAAAAGGTGATGGTTTGACACTTATTTTTTCAGCTCGATGACCTTCTGGATTTCGGCTTCGATGGCAGGGGCATCAAGTGCGTGGATGGCTTGCATAATGGCGTCGGACTGGGTAGGATTGAAATCGATCCTCCTGGGAGTGAGGGCCATCAGATGCAGGCTCCGAAGATCCATTTCGACCCGGTAGGAACGGTCAGGCGCATGGAAGCCGGGGACAACCTTGTGACGGGAATTGAACCAGTTCGCTTTCCAGCGCTTCCGGGCCAGAAACCGCTCAGTCGCCTCATGCGCGATCCAAGCAGCATCCTTGTGATATTTCTCCCGGAAATCGGACCTCGCCGTTCCTGGACAATAACCGGATACCTCCGATCCATTGACGAGTGTTTCACCCAGCAGTTCCACCTCCGTCTTTCCGAAACACCTTTCAAGACCCTCAATCCCCCACACGCTAGGAACCAAATAATCCGAGCCGCGCGGGATGCTGTAGGTGCAAGGACGCAAAAGCAGGAGTTTCTGGCAGCAGGCCTTCACGGAATACCAGAAGACCCTGAATTTTTGCCCGCGCAGATTCTCGATGATTTCAGGAATGAACTTATCCGTGGTTTTAAATGCACTGGAGTACTTGGTCAGATCGATCGGACAAGATATATCGGTCTCCTCGTCATAAAATATCTCCGTCCTAATTTTCTGGATGATCCCGATCACGAATTCATTCCGCTCCATCCGCACCCATGCATTGAGCATAGCTTGATTCGGCCGGAAAAAAACCTCTCTCAAACTCGCACGCTTATCAATTGAATAGTCGGACATCGCCCCGATGCGCTTCGCCTCACGCTTGAATTCCTTTCCATGTCCTTGTTTCATCTCGAAGCCGTGTTCCTTGAACACGTAATAGTGGATCATCTCATGGAGGAAGGTATTTTCCCACTCTGCTGCCTGCATAAAATAGGTTCCGTTCAGGATAATCGTGCATTCTGCCGGGTTGAACCTCGTAAATCTACCGAGTTTGGGATGTAGGAAGCATCCAAGCGTGCCAATCTTCAACCAACCAACACAAAGTTCCGGTTGCTCGAGTTCGTTATTGAAAAAACGCGCATTGAAATCTTTGAACCATTTTTCCATCCGTTCCTCCGTCGGAAAGAGGTATTCAATATCCTTGTCTAGAATCCGTATCATAGTATCAAAGGTCGCAGTTATTCCCGACACTTGCAATGGAGCCGGTTAAAATGAACCAACATGAACTTGACTGAGGAGGGTGAATCTTGTTATTTTGTGTATAATGGAATGACATAAAGGCTTTTGTCCCTATCTTTGTACACATGGCAAACAAACAAATACCGGAACTGGCGTATCTGCTGACTTCTGTGGAACGGAAATACGGCCGCAGGATCGCGACGACCACCGATTTCGAGTCGTTGTCCGTGGTTATCGAGCATGACACCGGCGAGCTGCTGTCCGCCTCGACCCTGAAGCGGCTCTGGGGATACGTCAGCCTCAAACCGATACCCCGGTTGTCCACCCTGGACGTGCTGTGCCGCTACATCGGGAAGCGGGACTTCAAGGCTTTCTGCAACAGCCTGAAGGACGAATCCTTCTATGATTCCGGTTTCTTTTCCGCCGAATATGTCGACGTCCGAGACCTGAAAACCGGCGCCGCCGTAACCATCGGCTGGAACCCGAACCGGCTCGTATGTCTGAAGTATCTGGGCGAATCCGAATTCGAGGTGGTCGCGTCCGAAAATTCCAAACTTCTCCCCGGGGACCGCTTCCAGCTCTCGCACCTGATCCTAGGCTATCCCCTCTACATTTCCAGCATCCTCCGGGACGGCAAGCAGACCCCGTCTTTCGTTGCAGCCCGTTCGGACGGACTCAACCTTCTCAAAGTCGAATAAACGATTCTAACCTTTACCATAGAATTCGGTGAAGTCACCGAAACTCCGCTGGAATTTCATTGGAACAGTTCCGTCGCCTGCCGGAAGAGTTCGTCAATGATGGTGGTGTCGGCCGGCACAGCGGAAGCCGGATCAGAAACGGATTTCACGCGCGGTACACTGACCGGATCCGCGCGCATCGGGATAGAAGGAATAGAATCCACGGGCACGGCGACTTGGGTGACCGAGTCGGATGCAACTTCGATCTGCACGTCGGGAATATTGTTCGTTCCTCTACGCTGCAACAGTAGAAAAATCCCCGCTGCTAGCAGCAGGAACAGCGGCAGGATCCACAAGCGGGATTTCCGCTCCAGCGCCGTCTTGACCTCCGAAGCATAGAAATACCGCCTACCCGGATCCCGTGCGCAGCAGCGCTTTGCGACGCTTTTCCGGACAGGCAGCGTAGAAAGAATCCGACCCAATGAATAGATGTCCGCGCGGTTGTCGACCGGCTGCCCTGCCAGCAGTTCCGGAGCCGCGTAGAAGGCTGTTCCGGCTGCCTGTTTGAGATCCGCATGGCCGTCGGAATCCGAAAGGCCAAAATCGATCAGCTTCACGTTATGGCCGTTGAAAGTGACCAGCACATTGGAAGGCTTCAGATCCCGGTGCACCACCTGCTTGGAATGCATGTAGGAAAGGGCGTTGCAGATCTCCCCGGCGATTTTCAGGGCCATCGGACCATCGACGGCACCTTTCGCTGTCAACTCCTCCAGCGTACTGCCGTCCACCCATTCCATTTCGATACAGTTTCCCAATTCGGGAAGCTGCACAAAGGAATAGAACTCGCAGATGTGGTTGTGGCTGAGGGAATAGCCGATCTCGAACTCCTTCCGCAAGAGAGTTTCGTACAGTGGATTCCCGCGATACTCCGGCTTCAGGCACTTGTAGACCCGGAAACGTCCGTTTCTGCGGGCTCGGTGGAGTTCCGAAAAACCGGTTTCCGAGCGACAGAGCCGTTCCAAGACGCCGCGCGACTCGGAAGCATTCGGCTGCTCGAAAAATCCTGACGTGTCGTACATATGAGAATGGAGTTCGCATAAATTTAGCAATAATATTTGCTATTTTTGTATGGAAGAGAGAAAAACTGATGACTGTGGCCTTCAAAGCAATCCTGTTCCTACATATTCTTGTTCTGTTCTGCCAAATATCTAACGGGCAGACGAAGAAGGACACCTACGATCTTGCGCTGGATCGATACGAGGAGATCTGCGACCGCTGTCTGGTCTTGAGGGCTTCCGCAGCGCAAGGAAAGAGTGTCCCCCAGGAAGAACTGACCCGCTTGCTGCAGCAGCTCGGCAGTCTGCGAAAAACCCTTTCCGATGCTTCAGGGAACATGTCCGACCTGCAGCAGGAACGCTTCGATCGAATCAAATCCAAATATTCGCAAAGCGTTCTTCACAAAAGGGTCAGCCGCGAAGAACAACCGATTCCCAGGATCCCTGCAGCCCTTCCTCCCGCATCCGCAGAACGCGAAGCGATGGATGGGCACCTTCCGCCGCTCGGGAGACAGTCCCCGACAACGGGACGCAGCCGGCTGGATGGCCATACTCCCCGGAATCTGATCATGATTCAGGTCGGAGCCATCCCGGATCTCTCCTACGGACTGATGATCGGACGATCGGGAAAAACGTTTGGGGGATATGCCGCCTTCCGTACCAATGGGATGTTCCAACAAACGCTCTATGATTGCAAATCCGACGGCAGTACTGAATTTGGCTACATCTGGACGACAGGCGCGGAGCACGTAAACCGCTGGAACTGCGCAGCCGGATTGCTTGTCCGCATCAGCGGTTCCCTTCTGGCCTACGGCGGCGCAGGCTACGGACTTCGGACGCTGGCCTGGGAAGACGATCTCGGAGCTTGGGCAAAGGTCGCAGACCGCTCTTTCAAAGGATTGGCCGCGGAATGCGGTCTTGCATATTCTTTCGACCGCCTTACAATCTCAGCCGGCTGCAGCACCGTCCGCTTCGGCTACACCGACCTCGTCTTCGGCCTCGGCTGGCGCTTCTGATTCCGGCCTTTTCTAAGCAGGTACGAAGCAGTAACGTTTTGAAAAGCGTAGCGTAATCGGTAGATGCATTACCCGTGCTTGAAAGGCAGGAGAGTGTTCTTCACCCCGCAAGGCGAACGAAGTCCGGTCGGCAAAGAGAGGGACACCCAATCCTATTCGTGCCTTGCGAAACGCTCCTCGGCGAGTTGCTCGTACTTCGTGCCGGAACGGCCGTAGTTGGCGTAGGGGAAAATGGAAATGCCGCCGCGGGGGGTGAAGAAGCCCGTCACCTCGATGTACTTGGGGGCCATCAACTTCACCAGGTCCTTCATAATTGTGTTCACGCAGTCCTCGTGGAAATCTCCGTGGTTGCGGAAACTGAACAAATAGAGTTTGAGGCTCTTGCTCTCCACCATCCTCACATCGGGAATATAACTGATGCGGATCTCGGCGAAGTCGGGCTGACCGGTGATCGGGCAGAGCGACGTGAATTCGGGGCAGTTGAAGCGCACCCAGTAGTCGTTGCCGGGATGCTTGTTGACGAAGGTCTCCAGCACCTCGGGCGCATAATCCTTCTTGTAATCGGTCTTGCGGCCCAGTTCCTTCAGGCCTTCTTCTTTTCGATTCATACTTTCAAATATTTCAGGAATATAAACTTACGCAGTCTCGGCCTCCGTTATCTTCAGCCTGGCGACTACGGCGGCTGTCACAGGCAGAATCACGATTTCGTAGCAAACCTTGAAGGTCACCTGCACCAGCATCATCTTCGCCAGGTCGGAGAAGCCCGCGCCCCAAAAGGCGATGGGCATAAAAATCAGGGAGTCGAGGGATTCGCCGGCGACCGATGAAACGATCGCGCGGACAGGGAAACCCTTTCCTTTCTGCGCTTGCTTCATTTTGGTCATGATGAAGGCGTTGAGCAGGGAACCGGCCAGAAAGGCCAGCAGGGAGGCGAGCGCCACCCGCGGGGCCATGTTGAACATATAGTCGAAGTGCTCCGCCCCGTCCCAGAAGGAAGCGGCGGGCAGCCACACGGCGACCTGGCCGAGGATCACGACGAGGAAGTTCATCGCGAAGGCGGTCCAGATGACGAAGCGAGCTTTGCGGAAGCCCCAGACTTCGGCGAGACAGTCGTTGAGGATGTAGGCGACCGGGAAGATGATCACTGCGGCGGGCAAGGTCAGTTTACCCAGCGCGAAGACTTTGGTGGCGAACAGGTTGGACGTGATGAGGCACACCACGAAGGCAATGGCCATGAGGACGAAAGTCCTTGAATATTTCTGTTTCACGATTCTTGTTTTTAAAGAGGTTGCAAGCACTCTGTTTGTTCAATTTGTAATAACGGTTGCCGAACCGCTTCCCGTCGCAGCGAAATGCCTTGCCAGATCGTCTCGCTTCGCTCTACCCCTCCCAGCTTCGCTGGGCCCCTCCCTCTTACGGAGCCGAGGGTGGCTACGGATCGCCAAGGCACTTCGCCGCGACGGAAAAATCATTCCCCGGCCTCCTTGAGGCGTTCGGCGTTCTCCGCGATGGTCAGCTGGTCGATGCACTCCTGAATGTCGCCGTCCATAAAGACGGGCAGGTTATACATGGTCCAGTTGATCCGGTGGTCGGTCACGCGGGACTGGGGGTAGTTGTAGGTACGGATCTTCGCGGAACGGTCGCCTGTGGAAACCATCGTGCGTCGTTTCGAGGCGATGCCGTCTAGGTATTTCTGATGCTCCAGATTGTAGAGTCGCGTCCGCAGCTCCTCGAGCGCGCGATCGAAATTCCTCAGTTGGGAGCGCTCCTCCTGGCACTGAACCACGATGCCCGAAGGAATATGCGTAAGGCGGACGGCGGAATAAGTCGTATTCACGCCCTGTCCGCCAGGGCCCGACGAACAATAGGTATCCTTGCGGATATCGTTCATATTCAGTTCAATGTCAAACTCTCCCGCCTCCGGGAACACGGCCACCGAAGCGGCGGAAGTCTGGATCCTGCCCTGGGCTTCCGTCTGGGGCACCCGCTGCACGCGATGCACGCCGGACTCGTATTTCATGATCCCGTAAATCCCGTCCGTGGAAGACGAGAGCTTGAAGACCACCATCTTGTAGCCGCCGACCGTGCCTTCTGTCGCATCATTGATTTCCAGTTTCCAACCCCGCGATTCGGCGTATTTAGAATACATGCGGAAGAGGTCGCCCGCAAAGATCGCGGCCTCATCCCCACCTGTGCCGCCGCGGATTTCGATGATGGCATTCTTGCTGTCGTCGGGATCGGCAGGGATCAGCAGCAACTTGATATTCTCTTCCATGGCGGGCAGCTTCGGCTCGATTTCCATAATCTCCGCGCGAGCCATCTCCCGCAGATCATCGTCTTTTTCGTTCTTCAGAATGTCCTTCGCCTCCGCCAGTTCTTCCACTAGTTTTTTATATTCCAAACCTTCCTTGACGATGGGTTCCAGTTCTTTGTAGTCCTTGTTCAACTGGACATACCGCTTCATGTCCGCGATCACCGCAGGGTCAGTCAGTTGATTCTGCAGTGAAAGATACTTCTCCTGGAGTCCCAGGATCTTTTCGACCAATGTATTTTCTGCCATAAAAGGTAGTTCTCCTTCGCTTAGATGGACTTTACATAGCAGCGGCGCCGCATGTAAAGTTCATTTTCATATTTTCCCCAGACATTCACCGCGCTGTTGGTTTCGATCTGCGGATTCGCGATCGCCCAATGGACGCCCGCTGCCTGGTATTTGTCGGACATCGCGCAGTGGTAGATCGCGGAGACGCCCTTGTTCTGCCACTTCGGAACCGCGCCGTTCAACATCAGATCCACGGTGTCATAGCGCCAAAACGCCCGCAGGAAATAAATCCAGCCGAACGGGAAGAGGCGCCCCTTTGCCTTCTGCAACGCGCGTGAAAGCGTCGGGAATGTAATCGCGAATGCTACCAGTTCGTTGTTCTCATCAAAGATGATGCTGGACGTTTTGTCGGAGACATAGCGCAGCGAAACCTTGATCTCCTCTTCGATCTCCTCCTTCGTGAACGGGATGAAGTTGTAGACCGAGTCCGCGAAACTCTCGTTGTAGACATCGAAGAAATAACGGACCATCTTCGGATCCTTCTTCAATTTGTCCAGACTCCCCTCGTGGAGGTTGAAGCGCTCCTTGAGGAGCCGGGCGATCCGCTTCACCTTGTCCTGCACCCCGTGATCCGCCACCATCTTGTATTGGATCCAGTCGCACTCTTTCTCGTAGCCGAGGGCCGTGATCAAGTCGTTGTAGTAAGGATAATTGTACAAGCAATTGAAAGGCGGGATGTTCTCGTAGCCTTCCACCAGCATACCCTGTTTGCCAAGGGTGTTGTAATACAGCGGCCCGTGCACTTCGGTCATGCCGTTTTCCCGCGCCCAGTCCTCCGCTGCGCCGAGCAGCAGTTTCGCCACTTCCAAGTCATTGATCAGGTCGAACCAGCCGAAGCGCGCCCGCTTCTTGTCGTACCGGGCGTTGTACCGCGGATTGATCATGGCGCAAATGCGGCCAACGACCCGCTTCCCGTCCTTGACGAGCCACATCTTGCGTTCGCAATACGACAGGGTGGAAACTTTAGTCAAGGAATATACCTGCTCGGAATGGAGGGGGGGGACATATTGGGGACAATCTTTGTACAAACGGTCGGGAAACTTGATGAACTTCATCAAGTCTCTCCTTCCGGTAACCTCAACAATCTTATAGTCAGACATATAGATTGAATATCCTCCGTTGTGTCCTTGTGATTAGTCTGCAAATTTAATCATTTGTCCAGATTTCGACAAATCCATGCGCGGGAAGTTCTACAATCCCTTGGATTTCCCTTCGTTCCAGATGGCATCCATCTCGGAAAGAGTCATCTGATGGAGATCCTTGCCTTCCCGGATGGTGTGCTCTTCCAAATAGGTGAAACGGCGACGGAACTTATCACAGGCACGGTTGAGCGCCGTATCGGGATTGAGTCCGTACAGGCGGGCCGCGTTGACAACCGCAAACAAGAAATCGCCCAGTTCTTCCTCCGCGCGGTCGTAGACCGCCTTGAATTCCGGAGAAGCGTTTTCGTCCGGTGTGCCGACGGATTGGTCGGCGAACCCATCAGCGGCATCCATCGCATTCAGCTCGACCTGCAGTTCGCCCTGTTCCTCCTTCACCTTGTCCCAAACCTGATGCTTTTCCTCCCAGTCGAAACCCACCCCGCGCGCCTTGTCCTGCATCGTGAATGCCTTCAGGATGGACGGCATCGAATCCGGCACGCCCGACAGAACGCGTTTGTTGCCGCCCTTCTCCTGGGCCTTCAGCATCTCCCAATTCGTAGAAACCTCCTCCGCGTCCATCACTTTCGTCTCCGCGAACACGTGGGGATGCCGGTAGATCATCTTCTCGCAGAGTTTACTCACCACGTCCGCAATATCAAATTTCCCCTGTTCCTCCATGATCTTGGAATAGAATATCACGTGGAGAAACACGTCTCCGAGTTCCTTTTCCAGCACTGCGTTGTCCTTCTTCAGGACAGCATCGCTGAGCTCGTAGACCTCCTCCACCGTCATCGGCCGGAGGGTATCAGGGGTCTGGGCGTGATTCCACGGACACTCGGCGCGCAGGCGGTCCATAATGTCCAGCGCCCGGGAGAACTGCTCCAATTTTTCTTCTTTGCTGTGCATAGGTTGTAAAATTAGCAAAAAAAACCGAGCCCCGACGAGACCGGCCTATTTCTTCAGCAACCGCCAGGAGCAGACGGGGACGAGGAAGGCGAGAAAGCAGGCGGCCAGCCAGAAGAAAGAAACGGGGGCGAAATTGTAGGTGGCTTCTGCGATCGGGGCGCCGGAGGCGCTGACCGTATGGCCCTGAATCAAAAAGCCGCTGATCAGGTCCTGGAATGCCGCGAACGTATAGCTGGACAAGCCCACGATCCCGAGCGCCGCTCCTGTCGCCTTCCGCGGCACGATGTCCAGCGCCATCAGGCCTGCAACGATGCAGTACAGCACTGCGATCGAAAGGCTGAAGACTGCCAAGTAGGCCAGGTTCGCCAAATAGCCGCCTTCTCCAAAGAGGAAAACCGCCAGCGCGCCCAAGCAAATGAAACCCGAAATCAGCACCGGTCTGATCCTATTTCCCTTGAATACCGTGTCGGAAAGCCATCCGGCCAACACAGTTCCGGCGACGCCCGCCGCCTCGGATAACCCGATGATCGACCCGGCCGACTCGATGGAAAAGCCTTTGGCCTTCTGTAGGAATAGGGTACCCCAGTTGCTGATCCCGTATTGCGCGATGTACACGAAAATACTGGAAACCGCGATGACCCAAATGCCGGGATGGCGCACGACCATCTTCTGCAGCTCCCGCGTGGGCATCTTGTCCGTCTGACGGACCGCCTCTCCCGAAATCTTCTGGATCGACGGCAACCCCCTGCTTTCCGGCGTATCGCTCACGAACAGCACGATCACCATCGCCCCGACCAGTCCCCCGAAAGACGCGAACACAAAGCCATATTGCCAGCCGATCCAGCCCACGACAAGGCTCAGAACGCTATAGAGGATGGCTTTCCCGATGTACGGCGTCGCGCTGAAGATGCTGTAGTAGGTTCCGCGCTTGGCAAGCGGGAACCAGCGGGACAGGCTGATGATGCCCGGAGGGGATCCCATCGACTGGAACCAACCGTTCAAGCCCCACAGGATGGAGAAGAGGATCAGCAGCACCAGCGATTCCATTCCCAGCCAGCCGTGCAGCAACCCCAGCGCTCCCATAAGGAAATTAATCAAGGCGGACACGAACAGCCCCGTGGCCATAAAGCGCTTGATGTTGCAGTAGTCTGCGATGAAGCCGTTCAAGAATTTGCCGAAGGCATAGGTAAAGAGCAAGACGGAACCGATGATCCCCAGTTGACCGGCCGTGAATATTCCCTCATCCACCAAGGGTTGCTTCATCACGTTGAAGGCAAGCCTGCAAACGTAGAAGAGGGAATATGCCACCGTCACCCCCCAAAAGGTGCGGTTGCGGAGCCGGCGGTACACGGGCTGCACCTGCTGCTTAGAGACTTTCCATTTGGAAGGCTTCGAAATCCGATAATAGGAATACAAACTCATGAAGCGATCATTGAGAGTACAAAATTAGAAAAGAAAGCGATTATTTACTATTTTTGTCTATAATCATTGAAAATCTTATGAGACGTCTGTTTATGCTCGCGCTGGCACTGTTCGCTCTTTCGGCAGTCGCGCAAAACCCCTCGGGAACCTACTACGTGGAAGCCTCCGGGCTGACCATGGTCGGAAAACTGATGCCCGACACCCCCAATCCCTACCATCGGGTGGACACCGTCCGCTTCAAAGGATTCACGAGTGCCGAGAACAACCAAGTCCGGATGTCCTCCGGATTGGCAGTCGCTTTCCGTACGAATTCGAAGTCCATCAAGATGAAAACGGAATACGGCCACATGCAATGGCCGATGAACGCCAGCGGCATCGCGGCAAGGGGCTACGACCTGTACATCCGGAAGGATGGTCGCTGGATCTACGCCGCTGCCGGCGTCCGGGGAGACCGCGACCTGGACAAGGAGTTGAGTCTCATCTCGAATCTGGACGGCAGCATGCATGAGTGTCTGCTCTATTTCCCGCTCTACGCGGAAGAATATTCCGTTAAAATCGGCGTCGAGGAAGGATCGGTGGTGGAGGCCATCCCCAATCCTTTCCGTCACCGCGTAGCCATATTCGGTTCCAGTTATACCCACGGTTCCAGTACCGGCCGGTCGGGAATGACCTATCCCGCGCAATTTACCCGTATGACAGGCATCCAACTGCTCAGCCTGGGCTGCAGCGGCAATTCCAAGCTCCAGGACTATTTCGCGAACGTGTTGGCGGCTTCCGACGTGGACGCCTTCCTGTTCGACAGCTTCTCCAACCCGACTCCCGAGCAGATGGAAACGCGGCTGTTCCCCTTCATCGAAAAGATCCAGGCCGCCCATCCGGGCGTTCCCCTGATCTTCCAGAAGACCATCTACCGAGAAGGCAGGAACTTCAACACCGTCTCGGACAAGTCGGAACAAGACAAGATGGACATGGCGGACAGCCTGATGAAGATCGCCGTGCGCAAGTACAAAGATGTCTACTACATCCGCCCGAATGCTTCCGATCCGAATCATGAGGCGCAGATCGACGGCGTCCATCCCGACAACTACGGCTACACGCTCTGGGCGCGCTCCATCGTGAAGCCGGTGAAGCGCATTCTCAAGAAATACGGGATACGATAGCCTTTCGGTACAGGAGGGACTGGTAGACCAAACGAAAGATGAGGTGGGCGAAATAAGCGCCGAAAAGAAGATGCACGGCGGTCCGGCCGTAGGCGCCGACAAGCTCTCCGGCGGCCGGTTCCCGCGGGATTCCGGACAACCGTAGCAGTCCGGTCCCCAGGAGCCAGACGAGGTAGAAGGCTCCGACGGATCCCACCGAGGCATTCCGGAGGGCTTTCGTTGCTGTCGCTCCGGTATAAATACCGTCCCAGGTAAAGGCCGGACAACCGATCAACGGCATGACGACCAGCCAGGGCAGGAATAAAGTCGAAACCTGCACCACGGATGCATCGGAAGTCATGAGCCGAAGCAGCGGCACGCCGGCCATCGCATAGAAACCGACGAAGAATATTCCGACCCCCATACTCCAAACGAAGGTCCATTTTACCGCCTGCTGCATTCGCAGCGGTTTCCGCGCTCCGACGAACTGTCCGGTAAGCGCCTCCCCTGCAAATGCGAACCCGTCCGTAAAATAGGAGAAGACCATCAGCAACTGCATCATGATAGAAGCCGATGCCAGCAACAGATCACCGTAGCGAGCCGAAAGAATCGTAAAGCTGATATACACGACAATCAAAGCCACCGAACGGACAAACAGGTCACCGTTGACCTTGGAAAATTCCCGCATATTCCCGTCCCGGAAGGAAGCCTTCACCGATTTCGGACGCAGCGCTCCCTTCGTAACCGCACGGTACTTCACCCGGACGATCCCCAGCGCGGAGAAGAGACCGGAATATTGAGCCAGCACCGTCCCGATGGGGATTCCGATGAAACCGAATCCCTCAAAGGCGGTCCCGGGTATGCCGACTGACAGGAGGATGCTCGCAAGAATATTCACCCCGTTCACAATGAGGTCGGTGAACATCGAACTTACCGTGTCCTGCATGCCGATGAACCAGCCTTTGAGCGACATCAGAGTCAAAGTAGCGGGCGCCGCCCAGATGCGGATGAAGAAATACGTCTGCGCCAGTTCCAGCACTTGGGGGGAAGCATCCACGAAAAGCAGCATCAGTTTCGCGAACGGCCATTGAATGGCCAGAACCCCCAGCGAAATGAGCAGGGCCATGCCGACGCCTTTACCGAGGATGGCTGCGCTGTCCTGCCAGTCCCGACGCCCATAGGCCTGAGCAGTCAGCCCGCCCGTCCCGACTCGCAGGAAGCCGAAATTCCAGTACAGCAGATCGAACAGCATGGAGCCGATGGAGACCCCGCCGATCAGGGCAGCGGACGAGCTTCCCGTTATGCCCATGGCGTCGGGGCCCAAATGCCCCGCAACGGCAATGCCCACAATACCTACCAGCGGGATTGTGATGTTCGCCAGGATGCTGGGAACCGCCAGCCTCAGAATCGCTCTGTTCATTTGATTCATGCCGGCAAAGGTAAACCTTTTCTGCGGAATTACGCCGAATGTTCGAGAACGATTTCCGCGAAGTCCTTTACCGGAACCGGAGCAGCTTCATTGAAGGTCTTGAGACAAAGAGGGCAGGCTGTTACGAGCGCGTCGGGATGAAGCGGACTGCCGTCGGATGCTTTCAGGAGAATTTTCACCGACCCGGACGTGATCCACTCGCGATCGTTTGCGTTCAACGTCAAACTGCCCAGACTTCCCCCGCAGCAAACACTTTCGTCCCCGTCTTGGGAGGGTTTCTTCAGGTCAGCGATCTGGGAGAGCACGGCCCGCGGCTCCGCGTAGACACCGCAACCGCGTCCCAACTCACAGGGATCGTGGTAGACCACGGAATCGGTTCCTTTCGACAAAACCAGCCGCCCCGCATCGACCAGTTCCTTGATGAACTGCGTATGATGCAGAACGCGAATGCCCGAGAGGGCATAATCTTCTTTGAATATTTTGTAACAGATCGGACAAGAAAGTACCAGGGTATCGCAGCCCGAGGCCTCAATCATCCGTTTATTGGCAGCGACCAACTCCGCTGCGGCATCCGTACGTCCGGCGAGCATCAGCGGTCTCCCGCAACAGATCCCGCCTTCCCGATCCATGAACTGCCAATCAACCCCCGCCTTCCGGAAAAGTTCTTCGACGGACCGGAGGATCCGCGGCGTCAGATGGGTCATGCACCCCGCGAAGTACAGCACCCGCGGAACATCGGAAGAAACCGCACCACCGCGACCGAAAATCTCGGTTTCCGGAGCATTTTCAGCGAAAGAAACCGAACTTCCGAGAGCAGAAGGAACCGAACACCCGCGACCGGAAGTTTCGGTTTCCGGAGCATTTTCAGCGGAAGAAACCGAACTTCCGGGAGCGGAAAGCGCGGAAAGATACGAATAGTCATAGGTCAGCGCATTTTTCACCGTCTTGCGCTGCGCGCGGCGCAACGCCGGCGCATCCACCCCGACCGGACAGAGCACATGGCACTTGTCGCACATCAGACACTTGTCCGCGATCAGGTTGATCTTCCGCTCGTTGTGCCGCCGGAGCCGCCGGATGAAATAGACTGAGGAATACTTCAGATTCTTCTTTTGGACATTCATCGGACAGGCATCCAGACACAGGCCGCAACTCGAACAGGCGTAGATCTCCGCCTCCGCCACTCCCTTGCGCGGATGGCTCGGCTGCAGCCCGGCATTCCGAAACAGAATCCACAACACTTCAGTGAGAATGTGCATGTAACGGCTGAACGGCATGGCTGCGAAAAACACTCCCAGGCAAATCGAATAGGCCCACCAAACCGGCATAAAATACAGCTTCTCCCCGAACAGGAGATGCCAGAGATGGTTGACAGGGACGGTCAGGAAACTTCCCCCGCTGAGATCGGCCGTGAAGCTTTCCGCCAGCAGCCGCAGCGGAAAAATGAGCCAGAGACTGTAGAGCGCAAGCCGGTCAGCGAGGGACGGCTTGGTAGTGTGCCGCATACCCAAGACGATGGAACGGAACCGTTTAAACACCGCCAGCGCGATCCCGGTCAGCACATACAGCAGGAAGAAGTCCATCAAGAAAAAGAAGAACGAACCGCGCAGGGTCACATGGGCGGGATCGGTCCAGATGAAATACCGGTAGAAGATCGGATAATACAACGATCCTTTTGAAAAGCTCAGATGCCAAGGAACGAAGAGCGCCACCTCAATGTGACCCAACACGATCAGCATGAACCAGCCGAAGGCGATGGAGGAATGCATGTAACCCAGCAAGGGCTTCCGTTGCCAGATCTTGACATGAAACAGGCAGTCACAGAAAAGATCCCGGATGTTTTTCCAAGCGATCTTCGGATTGACCAGCGAGATCGCCAATTTCCTGCGGTCGGAAGCAGGGATTGCATACAGCACCCGGATGAGCCCTACCGTAATCCAGCAAAGGAAGAAGCTGATGCCGATCACAAACGGGAGCACAAATGGAGAGAAACTCGCCGGAACGCGGTCGATGACCTCGCTCGCGCCCGCCGTCTGCAGGAAGACCGCTACGTGAAGTTTCGTCATAACGCGCCGTAAATTTTAAGAATCGACAGAATCAGATGCCGCGTATTGATGCCCCGCGGACAGACCATCGTGCATTTTCCGCAGAACTGGCAGCCTTTGAGTTCCTCCACTGCCTGGGCACCGCATCCATTCCGGAGCGCATGCAAAGCCCTCCGCACGCTGGTCTCCGTGTACCGGGAGGCAGTGCAGACCGCAGAGCAACTTCCGCATTCCATGCATTTCTTCGCATCGGGTTCCAAGGCAAGCAGCCGATCGAAAGTTTTGCGGTCGAATTCATCCAAATCAATCCGGGAACTCGGGCTCAAGGAAAATCCAAAATCAACCATTTTTCTTTACCAATTTCTTGAGTTTCCGGGTCTGGGGAAATATGTCGGTCAAGTAGTGGTCGATGGCTGCGGCAGCGCTCCGCGCATCCGCAAGAGACTCCGGCAATGTCTTCGGACCTGTGGCGGCACCGGCAAGGAACAGTCCGGGCATCCGTGCCTGCTGGTTGGCAGTGAGATTGTTCCGGACCGCGAAAAAGCCATCGTCTTCGGGAGCCAGATTCAGCATGTCGGCAATCCTTCGTCCTGCCTCGGAGTGTCGCATACCGGCCATCAATACCAACAGGTCAAGCGTGATCTGAACCGGTTTGCTGGACAGTGTGTCCTCCGCCTTCACCAGCAGACTTCTGTCCTGGTTCTCGGAGACCTCCGAAACCCGTCCCCTGATGAAGCGCACCCCGTAGTCCTTTTGGGCTTTCAGGTAAAGGTCTTCATAATGACGGCCGAACATCCGCAGATCCATGTAGAAACAATAGACCTGGGCATCCGGGAAAGCCTCCTTGATCTCGCAGGCTTCTTTCACGGCGGTGACGCAACACACCTTCGAGCAGCCCCTGCACCCTGCTTTCTCATCCCGGGAACCGACGCAATGGACGAAGCCAACTCTCTTCGGATTATCGATCCGGTCGTCGGACTTCGATTGGAACCAGGCCTCCAGATCCGCATTCGTGATCACATGATCGTAGATACCATAGCCATATTCCTCCTTCCGGGAAGCATCGAAGAGGTCGAAGCCGCAGGCGATCAAAACCGCGTCCGCCAGGACCGTAATGCCGTTGGACAGGATGACGTTGAAAGATTTGTCGAGCCGGTTGATCGACTGAATCTCCGTGTCCGTGAAACACTTGACACCGTTCATATTCTTCATCAGCGCTTCCAGTGGCTCCGAAGCGGGAACGCCTTCCGGGAAAAGCCGGTCCCAGCGGTTGAGATGGCCGCCGAGGGTACTCTCCCGCTCAATCAGGATGACATTGTAGCCGAGGCGCTGCAACTGCGCGGAAGCTTCCATGCCGGCCGGCCCGCCGCCGATGATGAGGACGTTATTTTTCATATCTAAACTAAATTTTCAGACAGGAGGGATGCGCAGGCTGACCGAGATCCTTGCCTCCCTTGCCGAGATACTTTGATTTTTCGTCATAAACGATTCCCATCTTGTCCAGTAGGGATTCAACCGGAGTCTGGTGTGTCTGCAGCCCGAGATCCCACGGGTCGTAGCCCATCACCAGTCCCGCCATTTCCTCATAGGTCAACACGGGAATTCCGCGCCCGTCGCCTCCGTAAGTCTTTCCGGTCTGTTCCGCGATGACATATTGCCACCGATCCAAGAAATACGGACAACCCGGGCAGTTGGTGACAATACAGTCCGGGTGGTACGGCTCCATGCTCTCGAATTTCTTGTGGGTATTGGACAGGGAATAGCCCCGATTGGCCTGAACGAAATACTGCCGGAAACCAAAGCCGCAGCAGTGCCGCCGCTCGGGGTAATCCACCACTTCCCCGCCCCAAGCCTCCACCATGCCCGCGAGGACGTAGGGATATTCGGCGCCTCCCACGCCCTTGGACGGAAACATTTTGGAATAGTGGCAGCCGATGTGCTCCACGACTTTCAGGGGTTTCCCCGTCCGGACGTTCACCAATTTGTGGACGGCCCGCGCGGCGATCTGATAGCGAAATTTGAAGATCAAGTCGCTGGCATGGACGATGTATTTCGGTTTCGCGAACTCCAGCCGGCAGGTCTTCATCAGAATTTCGGCGATTTTGGCCTGAAGCTCGGGGAATTCCCGCCAAGTCTCGAGGGTTTCGGCATAGACCCCGAAAGATGTAATGCAGGAGCAAACGTAATTCTCATACCCGTACTTGTGCATCAGGGCGAACTGGCGCGCGACGATCGTCATCACGGTTTCATGGGGGATGGTGTCGGAATGGTAAGCGATACCGCCGCAGGTCGTATGATGCTCCGACTCGAAGATGTCTTTCCCGAGCCGGTTGCGGGTGATGTCCAGAAATGCCACCTCGGAGCCGGTGAAGAACGCCTGCCGGATGCAACTGCGTACATAAAAGTAGTGATCGTCGGGGATTTCTTTCTGATAGTCGCTCCAGATCCGTTGTTTTCCTTCGTAGATCATGATCCTAATGGTTAAAATGGAAAGGACTGCAAGTGGTATTTACCTTTTCGGCGAATTCCTCGACGGAGAGTCCCAGTTCCGCCGCTTTCTTTTCCGCTGCCTTCCGAACCGTCTCCAACCGGGCAGTCCCCCCGGTCTCGTCAAAGATCCGCTGGATCTGGTCCAGGTCTTCCTGGGGAATGCGCCGGCACGCCCCGGGTCCATCCCCGTCCAGATTCCCTCCAAGTCGCTCGAAAACTTCGTCCAGATGCTTTTCCTCCCATGCCCACACAGGACCCGCTTCCGGATGCCCGGCCGAATCGAAATTCCGAGGATAGACGCAGTAGCCGTAATCCAGGATGTTGCCGCAGAGATCTTTGCACAAAACATACTGCTGCCGGCCTTTTTCGGATTCGATGAAATAGCCTAAATCAATAGACAGGCTGCGAAGCGCCATAATGATCAATCCAGGCGCGTTCTTGCGGGGACAGCGGGTCACGCAGCTCATGCACTCGCCGCAGTACCAGATCGTTTCGCTTTTAAGTAATTCTTCGATTGCCGCTTCGTCCTGACTCTGGACGATGTTCACGATCTGGCGCGGATCGTAGCGGTAAAATTCCGCGGCGGGACAGATAGCCGTGCACGTGCCACAGTTGATACAAGCATTCAGTCCTTCCCGGATTCGGTAGTCCTGCATCAGCAGGTCATACAATTTACTCATAAATCACTGTTTATTGGTAGGATATTTGGTGGCCATCGCCATCAGATCCACCTTCGGATCGATGTTCAATTCCATCTTGGAAAGCATTCGCACGAATGCTTCCAAGTCTGGTTGGGCGAGGCCTCGGATGATTTTCTGTACAGAGTCCATGGCCACCTTCGTCACCTTGTCCTTGATCGAACGGGAATAGTCCGTCACTTTAATGAGGTTCTGCCGTCGATCGTCGGGATTGCTGACCCGGGTCACGAGTTTGCGGCTTTCCAGTCCGTCGATCAGCTTCACGATCGAATTCTTGTCCCGCAGGGTGATGTCCGCGATCTGCTGCTGGGTGAGCACCCCTTCGTCCCACAAGGTGTCCATGACGAGAAACTGCTCAGGGGTAAGATTGAACCCGGATTGTTTGAAGTCATTCACCATACACTGTTTCATACTGGTATGGACGATGTTCAGAAAGAGAACGAGCTGCTTGCTCAGTATCATATTATATAGTAAAATGATTTACTTTTAGAGACAAATATAGTACTTATTTTCCTTTTGCCAAATCTTATCGGAATTTCTTGTCGTCCTCGAGCATGCCCAGATAGGAGGCATAGCGCTCCGGGGAGACCGTTCCTGAATCCAACGCCGCCTTCACCGCACATTCGGGCTCGTGTGTGTGGGTACAGGGAACATAATAGCAGTTGTCAGTGACCCGGAGCATCTCCGGAAAGTATTTAGAAATTTCTTCTTTTTCGAGATCCACGAGCCCGAATCCGCGCAGCCCCGGCGAATCGATGACGAAGCCGCCGGAGGACAAGGGGTACATTTCGTAGCGTGATGTGGTATGCCTGCCTTGCAAATGGGCCAGAGAGATCTTTCCGATCTTCGGATCCAGGGAAGCGTCCATCGCGCGAATCAGCGAGGATTTTCCTACACCGGACTCTCCTGCTGCCAGTACGACATGATCTTTCGCAAGCGAACGTAATTCGGCAATCCCCTCTCCGGTACGCGCGGAGGTTTCAAGAATCGGATAGCCGGCGCTCTCGTAGATGCGATGGAAGTCGGCGAGGGCATCGGGGAAGTCTTCCCGGAAAAGATCCACTTTGTTGAGCACGATTGTCACCGGAATGCCATAGACCTCGCAGGTCACCAGAAAGCGATCCAAAAAGGGCAGTTTGATTTCCGGGAAGTACAGGGTCGCGATGAGGAAAGCCCGGTCCAGGTTTGCGGCGATGACGTGACTCTGTCGCGAAAGATTGGTCGAACGACGGATGATGTAGTTCCGCCGCGGCTCGACGGAGATGATGGTCGCCGGGTGCTCCAAGGTTGCCCGCGCAGTTTCAGACACGGCTCCGGACGCGGCAGGATATGCGTCGGAGCCGATGGAATAGGTAACGATGTCCCCCACCGCCACCGGATTCGTGGCATCGCTGCCTGACAGCCGCACCTTTCCTCTCAGCACGGCCGGAAACGGCGCCCACTCCGGCAGGAGGGACAGCAGAAAATGGCTTCCCGCATTCTTGACGACTGTTGCTTTTCCGGTCATATTCACAGGACAAATTTAGCAAACATTGTATAATTTGAAGAAAAATTTTGATTCATCAAATTAATGTATACATTTGTGTTAACAATATCGTTAAACAGCATCGTTAATAACATCGGATTCCATGACGAAAGAAGAAGAAATACTTGCCGCGGCGGAAGACGAATTCTTCCGGAACGGTTATGACGCCACATCCACCGCGACCATCGCCGGAAGAGCAGGCGTGACCCATGCGATGGTCAACTACTATTTCAGAACCAAGGAGCAGCTTTTCTTCAAAATCATCGATACCCATATCCAAGGATTTCTGGGAAGCCTGAAGAAGGTGATGCTCGCGGAAGGCGACTTTATTCAGGTGCTGAAGGGTGCCGCCGCGGCCTTGTTCGACAAGATCCGGGAAGACAGGAAGTTCCCCTTCATCATCTTGGACATTTCGAGGACCCATCCGGAATTTCTGGAACGCTATCGGGAGACCGTGATGACCCTCTGTCGCGAGAGTATCAAACGCCATGCGCAACGGCTCGCGGAACAGATTCAGGCCGGGAAGGTGGCAGATTGCACGATGGAAAACATTTTTGAAACCGTACTCGATCTTGCCGCTGCCCCTTTCCTGAAAATTCCATTTTTGGAAAAAATTTTCGGCTATGACGAGGAAATGATCGACCGGTATCTGCAATCGAGGAGAGAGGACATCATGGAGACGATCAAAAGAAAATACGCAATCAAACCCTGATACCATGAACTTGAAAATGACAATCCTGGCGCTGTCGCTGGCGATCGCTTCCCAAGTGATCTACGGGCAGGAAGCCTATTCCCTGAAACAATGCCTGAACTATGCCCTCGCGCACAACAGCGCGCTTGCAAAGGACCGGCTCGAACGCGACTTGTCCGTCCAGTCGAAACGGGAGGTGGTCGGCGCCTTGCTTCCCCAGATCAACGCCTCGGGCGGCTGGACCCGCAATCTGCAGAAAGCGACGATCGCGATGCCGAATTTCATCAACGCGATGCTGCCGGAGGCAGCGAGAGATCCGAACGCGTCAAAATACATGACGGTTACGATGGGGATGGACAACACCGCCAACTGGGGCGCCGGCCTCAGCCAGCAGATCGTCAACTTCGCGCTCTTCAATGCCGTGTCCATCACGAAGGTGGCGGGCGAAATGGCCGAATTGGGAGCGGAAATGACTGAAAGCGATGTGATCGCGCAGACCGCCTCCCTGTACTACAGCGCCCAGACCCTTGCCTACGCAGTCAAGCAGTTCGACGAGAGCGTCTTGCTGCTGGACAGAACCCTGGGTATCCTAGAAGCGAATAAAGAGAACGGGCTCATACGCCAGATCGATGTGGACAGGGTCTCGGTCTCCAAGTCGAACCTTGAGACACAGCGGGCATCGATGAAACGCGCGCTGGAGGTCCAGAAAAATCTGCTGAAGTTGCAGATGGGATTTCCAATGGCGGAAACGATCCGGATTCCGGAAATTGATACCGAACGGATGGAGAACCAGCTGTATTCAGCCGCGCTACCGGTCTTTGACATCACGCGCATGCTCCCCTATAAGATGCTCAAAGCCAGACAGACAATGCTCGACAAGCAGTACAAGTCCATTGTGTACGAGGCGCTTCCTGTCGTGAACTTCGTTGCGAATTACTCCATGAACTACATGGGCGATCATTTCTACGGCGAGACCTTCCACAATTTTCCGGTTTCCATGATCAGCCTCAACCTCCGGATGCCGATCTTCTCAGGTATGTCCCGGAACGCCAAGATCAAGAAGGCGCGGATCGAATTGATGAAATCGGAAGCGGATGAGCGGATGCTGGAGCAGTCTCTGACGATGGGTCAGGACAATGCCCGGAGACAGTTGGAGCAGCAGCTCCGCTCGATCGAATCCCAGAAGCGGAACAAAGCCTTGGCGGAAGAGGTCTACCAAGTGACGGAGACCAATTTCCAAGAAGGAATCTCCTCCCTCTCTGACCTGCTCAACGCCTCCTCTTCGCTCGTCCAGGCACAGATGAATTATGTGAACACCTTGGGAGAGAGCATGAAAGCCTACATCGACCTCAAGGAGGCGGTCGGAACCATCCATGATTTGAAACAATAATTGTCAATTGAATATGAAAAAAGCCATTGGAATAGCGGTTGCCTTGCTCATCCTCGCAGGGATGACGCTGCTGCTGGTCGGCAACCGGAAGAAAATGAAAGAGCAGATCTCGTCGGCCTTCACAGCCGAGCAGGAGGTCCCCGTCTACACCGATACCGTCGCGGAACAAACGTACAGCCATGACTTCACGTCCAACGGACTCTGCCAGGCTGTCAGCGAACTGAATTTCGTGTCCAACGTGTCGGGAAGAGTAGTCGAGTTGTATGTGGACAAAGGACGGGTGGTCCGCAAGGGAGATCCGCTTTTGAAAATCGATTCGGATCTGCTGGAATCAGACTACCAAGCGAGCCTGGCCGCCTGCGAAGCCCTCCGGAACGATGTACAGCGTTTCGAGCGCTCCAACCTGGCCGGAGGTGTCACCGATCAGCAGCTCGAAAATATCCGAACCCAGCTCGTCGCGGCCGAAAGCCGGCTCGCAAGAAGCCGGAAGATGCTGGAAGATGCGGTCGTGCGATCTCCGATGGCGGGAACGGTCAACGCCCGATATGTCGAGCTCGGCTCCCTGATCGCCCCGAACGTGCCCCTGTTCGACATCGTGAACGACGGGGCCCTCAAGGTCATGTGCAATGTCTCTGAGTCAAAGGTCAAGATGCTGTCCAAGGGCATGCAGGTCTCTCTGACGAGCGGCACCGTCCCCGGCAAAAGGTTCACCGGACATGTCAGCCACATCGGAATCAAGACCGACCGGGGATTGAACTACCCCGTGGAAGTGCTTTTGGACAAGGACAGCGACCTCCGGATCGGGATGTACCTGAAAGTCTTGTTCGACAGCGGTTCACAGCGTGCCGGGATCTTGATTCCGCGTAAAGCCATCATCGGAAGCGCCAAAGCGGCGAACGTCTATCGGATCCGGGATGGGGTAGCCAGCTTACAGGAAGTTTCGCTCGGGGACATGATCGGGGATGAGGTGGAGATTCTGACCGGGCTTTCCGCCGGAGACGTGATCATCACTTCCGGCATCATGAACGTGGCGGACGGCATGGCCGTCAAGCCGATCAATCCGTAAGCGCCATGACCCTTTCAGAACATTCCATCAAGCGTCCGATTACGGTGATCGTGCTGTTTCTGGTCATCGCCATCCTCGGTATTCTGGGATATTCCGGACTGCAAGCGGAGCTGATGCCGAAATTCACCCCGCCTTCCATGAATGTGCAGGTCGTCTACCCGGGCGCCTCGCCCACCGAAGTGGAGAACTCCCTGACGCGCAAACTGGAGGATGCGCTTTCGTCTTTGCAAGGCATCGAATCGATGCGGTCATTTTCTTTCGAAGGCATGTCGATGGTCTTCGTGTCGTTCACATACGGTACCGACATCGACAAATCCATCTCGGACGCCCAGAACAAGATCGACTCGAAGAAAGCCGAACTGCCATCCACAATCCTTGCCCCGATGATCAACAAAGTCACCGTGGATGACAAATCCGTGATGCAGCTTTCCATCACGTCATCGCTCGAAACCATGGCTTTCTCCGATTTCATCGATCGGAACATCCTTCCTGAACTTCTCCGGATTCCGGGCATGGCGAAAGTAGACGTGATCGGAAAGCATCCCCGGGAAATTCAGGTCAATCTCGACATGGAAGTGATCCGCGCGCTGGGAATCGCCCCTGTCCAGGTGCTGGGTTCCCTTCGGGCAGCCAATCTGGACTTCCCGACGGGAAGCCTCCGAAGCGAAAAGACTCACACCATTCTGCGCCTTTCCGGCAAACTGAACAGTGTGGAAGAAATCCGGAATCTCGTGATCATGACGCTTCCCACCGGCACGCAGATCCGCCTGTCCGACATCGCCGAGGTCACCGAGTCCGCGAAGGACGCGGACAAACTGGCGCGCATCAACGGAAAGGATGCTGTCCTGCTGAACATATTCAAGCAGAGCGACGCCAATGCCATCGACCTGAGCAACCGCATCGAGCAGGTCTGCACGGTCCTCGAACGCGACAACACCGCCATCCAGCTAGAGATCCAAACAATTTCGGACACGTCCACCTTCACCCGTGAATCAATCCGGTCGGTGTTTACCGACCTGCTGCTCGCCATTCTGCTGGTCACCCTTGTCATCCTGGTGTTCCTGCACAACTGGAGAGACGCCCTCATCGTCATGGTCGTCGTACCCCTTTCGATCATCGGGACATTCATCGGGATGAGGATTTTCCATTTCACACTCAACATGATGTCCTTGCTGGGCTTGTCCGTCGTCATCGGGGTGCTCGTGGACGATGCGATCGTTGTGGTGGAAAATGTCTACCGTCACATCGAGATGGGGAAAAAGCCCGTCGAGGCAACCGTGGATGCGATGCGGGAAATCGGATATACCGTCGTCACCATCACACTGGTGCTGGTGATCGTCTTCCTTCCGATCGCGTTGACGAACTCGCTTGTTTCGGACATCATGCGTCAATTCTGCGGCGTCATCATATTCGCCATTCTGTTCAGTCTCCTGGCCGCGCTGACCCTGGTGCCGCTCCTCACGTCCCGGTTCGGCCGGCTGGAAGAACTGCATGCCAGAAGCCTTTGGGGGCGGTTGATGCAATGGTTCGAAAAAACGATCCGGGACTTCGGCGAATGGGTCGCCCGGATCCTCAAGTGGTCGCTGGGACACAAGAGATGGGTGGGCGTCATTGTGCTGGCCGTGACTATTTTGGTCTGCGCCCTCTTCCCGACTGGTTTCATCGGATTCGAATTCATGCCCCACGTCGACCAGAGCGAATTCTCCGTCCTGCTTGAAATGCCCAAGGACATCTCCATCGAAGAATCCTCAAAGATGGTCGCGCGCGCGGAAGCGTGGCTGCTCGAGCAGCCGGAAATCAAAGAGGCAGCCACGATGGTCGGACTGACGAGCAGCAGCACCGAAAGCACCGCGGGCTCCCCGTACCTCGCCGAAATCTCTGTGAAAATGGTTCCTCCTTCCGAGCGTGAACGATCCGTCAACCTGTACATCGCCCGTCTGCGTCCGCAGTTATCGGATTACTTGGTAGATGCGAAAGTCAGGATGTTCGCGGCCGCCATCCACGGGAGGGGCAACAGCGCCGATGTCGAATACATTATTTCAGGCACGCAAGCAGACTCGGTGACTTCGTTCAGTGAATATGCCCTCGCAGCGCTTCGGGGTATCCCGGGCACCCTGCAGCAGCAACTGTCCGCCGGAACGGGGATGCCGGAAGTGGAGATTACCGTCGACCGGGAGAAGATGTCCGCCCTCGGACTGAGCCTCGACAATGTCGGACTGACGCTCCAGATGGCCTTTCAGGGCAACACGACCCTCAAATATGTAGAGAATGACATGGAATACGACATCAACATCCGAGCGGATCGGTTTTACCGCGAGAACATTGACGATGTCGCGAACCTGACGTTCGTGAACGCCCAGGGCAGCCGGATCACCCTCGACCAGTTCGCCGACATCCGGCTCGGCACCGGTCCGAACCGGCTGGAGCGCTACAACCGCAATCCTTCCGTCTCCATCAGCGCGAATGTGATCGGTTCATCCCCCGGGGCCGTTTCCGGCGAATTTCTGTCGAAGGTAGAAGACAGAGCAAACGAAATGGGCATGACGCTGACTGCCGTCGGCGACATGAAGTCCATGTCCGATTCCATGCGCGTAATGACCATCGCCCTGTTGCTCTCGCTCATTCTGATGTACCTGACGTTGGTCGTGTTGTACAATAACTGGATCGATCCGCTGGTCATCATGGTCTCCATCCCGTTCTCCGTTCTGGGCGCGATTCTTGCCCTCGCCCTTTCCGGCACTTCACTCAACATCTACGCAATGCTCGGACTGGTGATGCTGGTCGGTCTGGTGGCCAAGAACGCCATTTTGCTTGTGGACTTTGCCAACGAGCAACTACGCGCGGGTCTCGGCATAGACGAATCGCTGGTGGCCGCCGTTCGGTTGCGTATGCGCCCCATCTTGATGACAGCCCTGTCTACCATCATCGGGATGATTCCGGTCGCGATCGCAAGCGGTTCGAGCGCCGAGCTGCGGAACGGCATCGGCTGGGTTGTCATCGGTGGCATGACCGTCTCCACCCTGCTGACCCTCGTCGTCGTCCCGGTTGTCTTCAAGCTATTCCATGGGCGCGCAGGCAAGCCGGACGGTCTTGCAGGTTAACGCTGGATTGTCTAACTTTAAGCGTTTGGAAGTAATATACGAGCTATGCTGAGCGAAGAGAAAATCGATGCCGCCGTACAGGCGCTGTTTGACGGAATACAATTCACGCAGGAACCTGCGGGCCTCTATGACCCGCTCCGGTACATGATCAAGATCGGGGGCAAGCGGATTCGTCCGAAACTCTGCTTGACCACATATGCCCTGTACCAGGACAGCATCGGGCCGGAGGTGCTGGAACCGGCGGCCGGACTGGAGATTTTCCACAGTTTCACGTTGATCCACGACGACATCATGGACAAGTCCCCGCTGCGGCGCGGCGTGGCGACCATATGGAAGAAGTGGGGTGCGGACACGGCGGTGCTGTCCGGCGACGTGATGTGCATCGACAGCTACAGACGGATCGCCCAGGCGCCTTGTGAGGTGCTCAGGAAGGTCATGTCGCTGTTCTCGGCAACCGCTGCCCAGGTGTGCGAAGGCCAGCAATACGACATGGAATTCGAGTCCCGCGCGGAAGTCCCGATAGAAGAATATGTCCGGATGATCGGACTGAAGACCGGAGCGCTGATCGCCTGCGCCGCCAAGATGGGCGCGATCATCGGGGGCGCTTCCGATGCCGACTGCGACAACCTTTATGAATATGGCTATTATCTCGGCCTGGCGTTCCAAGTGGCGGACGACTACCTGGATGCCTTCGGAAACGAGAGAATCTTCGGCAAACCCATCGGCGGGGACATTATCAACAACAAGAAGAGTTGGCTGACCGTCCGCGCTTTCGAGAAAGCTGACACCACCCGGCGGACGGAACTGCTGAAGGCTCTGGGACTCCCATCCGTTTCAGACGAAGAGAAGGCCGCCAAGATCGCCCGCGTAAAAGCCCTCTACCGGGAGCTTGACGTAACCGAGGACGCCAAATACGAAATCCTGCGCCTCAATGAAAAGGCCTTGGAGTATGCCCGCAAAGCCACCGACGGCGTCCGTTACGAAACCCTCCGCCGCTTCGCCGAAAAGCTCGTCGGCAGGGCGAAGTAAATGCCTGTTACCGGCTGAACGCAAGGACGAGTGCTGAGGAGGCCGGGACGAGGAGGGGCTGCCGGACGTCTACACGTGCGCCGGTCAGCACATCCGTTCCTTCCGTGAGACCGGCTGCGATTTCTGCGTAGTTCGCCCAGGGGATGGTTTTGTCCTCCGGTGAATTGTTCACATACACGAACACCATCCCGCAGGACAGGTCGGCCTCCTTTCCGGAAGTGCTGTCAAAGTACCGGAAATAGGCGTAGGTATTATCACGGCTCAAGAAATGCTTCGTCCTTCCGGTGTGCAGGACCTCACAGTCCTTGCGCCACTGAAAGAGCGTGCGCACATAGTCGTGCAGCGCCGCAGCGTCGGCATATTCCCCGGAAGCCGCCTTGCGTCCGGCGTCCGTGAACAGATCCACGGCATCGCCCGGCCAGCCGCCCGGGAAATCCATCCGCAGTTCACCGTCGCTCTTGTAATCCTTGCCGGTCGCGAACATCATCTCGTCACCGTAGAAGAGTTGCGGGATGCCCCGAACCGTAGCCAGCAAGGTGTAGGCGATCTTCATCTTGGCCGGATCGTGGTTCCAAGCGTCCGCGATCCGGTAGTGGTCATGGTTGGACAGGAAGACCAGCATCTTGGACACGTCGGCATAGGTCGCGTCATGCGCCAGGGCATTGTAGACGCGGAACATTCCCTGCCCCCACTGCGGGTAGTTCTCGCCCATCGCCGCCATGATCGCTTCCTGCAGCGGAAAATCCATGATCGAGGGCAGATGGGAGTCGAAACCGTCGGCATTCGGATGGCCGCCCTGCCAGTAGGCCAATTGGTCGAACTGGCTGTCCCAACACTCCCCGACGATGTTGAAGTCGGGATATTCCCGCATCACGGCCTCGCACCACCGGCTCATCGGTTCTTTCTCGTTGTAGGGATAGGTGTCCACACGGAAACCGTCCAGTCCTGAATATTCCGCCCACCAGATCGCCCACTGCTGGAAATAGCGCAGCACGAACGGATTGTCCAGATTCATGTCGGGCATCGCAGGCACGAACCAGCCGCTCTCCATGATGTTACGGTCATAGTCGGAAGCATTCGGATCCATCAAAGTTGAGAAAGTAAAGTTGCTGCCGGTATATTCAGGAAACTGGTGAATCCAATCTCGGAACGGCAGGTCCTGCATCCACCAGTGGGCCGTGCCGCAATGGTTCGTCACGATGTCCATGATGATCTTCAGGCCTTTCTCGCGCGCCTTGGAAACATATTCTTTGAACAGTTCATTGGTTCCGAAACGGGGGTCGATCTGATAGTAATCACCGCAGGCATAGCCGTGGTAGGACTCCTCTGCCTGGTTGTCCATCAAGAGCGGCGTGCACCAGATGGCGGTCGCGCCGAGATCGGCGATGTAGTCCAAATGGTCGATGATGCCCTGCAGGTCTCCCCCGTGCCTGCCGAAAGGCTCGCTGCGATTGGCCTTCTCAGCCGTGTCATCAGTGGAATCGTTCAACGGGTCGCCGTTGGCGAAGCGGTCGGGGCAGATCAGATAGATGAAGTCCGCGGTCGTAAAGCCTTTGCGCTGCGCGGAACCTTTCTCACGGGCAGCCAGTTCGTACGGAACCTTGAAAGAAGTCTCTCCTTTTGTGAATACGAGCCAGGCGGTTCCGGGCTTTGCGGTTTTACCGATCTTTATGTCCACGAAGAGATAGTTCGGGCTTTCGGCCTTGCGCGTCTCCTGCACGGACAGACCGCTTCCCTCGATGGAGACGGCATAGTCGCCGATGGAAGGGCCCTGCACCATCAATTGGAGAGGCATCTTCATCCCGATCCACCAGGAGGGCGGTTCCACGCGGACGATCTGCTGCGGCGTGGCATCGGGAACGATCGACGGGTCGGGGGCGGACTTGCAGGCTGCCAAGGCCCCCGACAGAGCAACAATAGCAGCGGCGATCTGTAACTTTCTCATAATCATTAATTTATGTGTTTCAATCTGTGGGTTTTCCGATAGATGGATTTCGTTAAAACCCGATCATTCAGCACGATGCACATCGCCGGAAACAGCATCGGCAGCGCCCTCATAACGCAAACACAACTGAGGAGTTCGGGCCGAGGGTGAGTTGGAAAGCATCGGATTCCTTCTCGACAATGACGGAACCGAGCTGCGCGACGGGTTTGGAGAGATTGTCGGCAAATGGGAGCAAGAGCACGGAAGAAACACTGAAATTGTGAGCCACAAGCATCTTGGAGCCATCAGTAGCCGTCCTGTACCAGCAGGCCAGGGACGGATACATCGTGTTCGTGGAATTGTAGATTGCATGCTCGGACATCGCTCCCTGCGCGAGAGCGGGATAGGCATTCCGGAGGGTGGCGAAATAGCGGTAAACGGACAGCAGAGAGGATTTGTCCGCCGTCTGGGTTTCGACGGAGATGTCCGCGGTCAGCATCGCAGGATCCACCTTGCCGCTCAAAGCTCCGTCGGCGATTTTGCCGGAATTCACCCACTTGATCGGCGCGCGGACATATTCATCCCCCTTGGCTTTTGTTCCCCAGTAGCCGAGTTCCTCGCCTTGGTAGATGTAAGGCGCCCCGGAGGCGGTAAGCAGCACGGCTGCCGCCTGTTTGATTTTAGCAACATTCCGGCCCAGATCGGAAGCCGCGCGATCCTCGTCGTGGTTCGAGAGTTTGGTCGCTTCGATCGCATCCGCACGGTAGGTCCGGTACATCGCTTGATAGCCGAGGATGTCCTTGGCGAAACGATTCCCTTTGCCGCTGTTTAAGGCATCCTTCAGCCGCCACCAGAAGGAGAATTCGAAGAAGGCGGGCAAGCCTTTGTAATAAGGGGCTACTTCGGAGGCTTCGGCAAACTGTTCACCTACCATGTAGATGTCGTTCAGGACTACCGATGCAGGACGGCTGACGGAGCGGTAGGTCTGGTTGCAGCGGTCGTACCAGGTTTTCAGAAAGGTCGGATTCTCATCGCCGGAAGCATTGTGATAGATGTGCTTGACCGCGTCCAGCCGGAAGCCGTCCACGCCCATCCGGAGCCACTTGTCAGCGGAAGCAGCCACGTCCTTGAATGCAGGAGAAGACGCGGCGGAGGACGCCGCGCCGTAGTTGAGGTCGGCGAACCAGTCGGTCCAGAAATGCGAATGGAAGAGTTCCGGCTGTCCGAAGGTGATGTCTTTCGCTTCTTCGTTGTTCAGCGTTTTGGCCGTGCCGAGTGTAATCTGCTGGCTTCCTGAAGACGCCCCCCACTTGGTTCCCGCGTCCCAGGACGTGGAAGACGTCCGGATCAGGAAGCCCCAGTCGGTATCCAAATCGACGGTAATATCGAATAAGTTGGAATTGCTCGGATCTTGATAGAAGCGGAACAACTTCTCCGCCCCGAAATACAGGTATTTCTGAACAGATTCCGAGGGATTGGACACTTGCGCAGGTCCGGCGGCTTCCGTCACGGTGACCTTGGGTGCGGAAGGAGAAGTCCAGTCGAGGTGGAAATGATAGCGGCCTTTTGCGCCCAATTCCGGTCCGCCGGGAACAGCGAACCATTGTCCGGAATCATACCCGCCACGCTCGATCATCGGGAACTTTCCGGCAGCGATGTCCGCGGCAGGATTGGCGCTGAAGAGAAAATAGTCCCGGTAGGCATTGTCCGCAGAAGCGGAGGCCTTGGTGAACCAAGTGTCCACGGCGGCATCGCCGGGCCACACATGGCCCTTTGCCGACATGTGATTGAGAACATAGTCCATGTAGATCTTGATGCCGCGCGCATGCGCCGCGTCAATCAGGCCTTGGAAATCCGCTTCGGTGCCGAATTTCGGATTGAGCGCATAATAATCCGCGACATCATAGCCGTGATACGAAGCGGAGGGATGCACCGGCGAAAGCCAGAGCGCGTTGACCCCGAGCGCGTCGAAATAATCGAGGTGCGCCTGAATCCCCTTGAAATCCCCGATCCCGTCGCCGTCGCTGTCCGCGAAGGAATAGACCAGCAACTGGTAGGTGATATCGGCCCGCTTGGTTCCGTCCCAGGCGATTTCGGTCGGGATGGTGATCTTGTCCTCCGTCCCGTCGCCGTTTACCGGCTTGTCCTTGTGGCAGGACACGGCAAAGAATAGCAGGGCGAGGGCCGTCAAGAATATGTTTTGATGGTTTCGCATGATCAAGATCCTCCGTCCGGTTGATTTAGCGAACTGAAGGCCGGTCAAGGCCTTCAGTCCAAAGATAAAAAGAAAAGATGTATTATTGAATGGTCCCCGTCCCCGCGTTGAAATCGAGGGTCACGACCTGGCCGGCCGTGCAGGGCACGCGCTCCTGGTCACCACCGGTGCCGCGATAAGCGATCTTCCCGTCCAGGATGATAAACTCGCGGGTCCACCAATCGGTGTTGGCAATGGAGGAGGCCGCGAACATGCGGAGTTCCCCGGAGCCGGACAGCGTCGCCTTGAGGGTCTTGCCGTCCGCCTGGAAAAGCGCCGTTTCTTTCTCGGCATCCCAACCTCCGAAGCAGTCGCCCATGCCGTAGATCCGGGCAGGTTCGACATGCACGATCTCCCGCTTCAGGTCGATGTGCACCATGTAGAAGCCGTCAGCCGCTACCGTGCAGTTTCCGCTGACCTCGGTGAATCCCTCATTGGTCTTGAGTCCCCAGAAGTCCCCTTGCCAATCTTTCTTCGCGCAGAATTTGAATCCTTTTCCGGCGGAGAAATAACGGACCGTCCAAAACTGGCCTTCGCCACCGTTCACCGGGACCAAGTCCACGACGCCCGAGCTCGTCCAATCCCAGCTTCCGAATTCTTCCCCGATCATATGGAGTTGCTCCGGGAAAGCAACCGCCGTGATGGTCACGGACAAATCCTGGGCATTGAAAGTCACCTTGTAATCCCCCTCCGGAACCGAAATGTTTCCGCCCGGCTGAACCGCCGTAAAGGCTTCGCCGATGACCGGTGTGAAACCTTCCGGGGCTCCATAGGTGTTCGCTGCATCCCAGGAATAGTCAAAGCGGATCTTAAAGCCACCCGTGATGTTCACGACAGGGCTGGTCCAGACATCCCCGTTGCGCGACATCACGACATCCTTCGTCCAGGAGTCACCGTTGATCTCCCCGATGAGGGAGTAGGCGGCCACGTGTTCCTCGACGAGGATGGTCTTGGCAGCGTAGTCGAAGGTCACATCGTACTTGCCGGCCGCGCCGACGGCGATGTTCTTGTCCTTGGCCTCGAAGACGGTCCCGAGCGTAGGCTTGTAGACGCCGTAGGCATTGGCGGGATCAATCGTACTCGTCGCGTTCTCTTCCGGACCGCCATAGGACTCTTCCCACTTGTGGTCCGCGCGGATCTTGAACTCGTCGCTGTCGGTCAGGACAACGTTGCGCACAATCCAGATGTCTCCGTCTATATTCGTCAGATCGGTGTCCGTATCCCAGTTGGAGCCACCGATGGTACCGATGAGAGACCAGACCGCCGGTTTGTCAGGCTCTTCGGGATCTTCGCTACCGATCTTCTTGCTTGCCGGACCGCCCATTGTCGCGACGACCGTAATCGTGCCTGCAGCGTTGTCAAGGATGATATCATAGACACCATCCTCCGCGACAGCCATGTTCTTGCCGTCCTGGACGGAAGGGATCGCGGCGTCAAGCGCGACGACGGTCGGATCAGCATCTCCTGCGGCGCCCCTATTGACAGCCCAATCCTGATCCTTCCGGAACTTGAACAAATTGTCCTTCTTGAGATTGACACCCTGGACAAGGTAAGCGTCCGAACCGTTTGTCGAGGCGGCGATGTCGCCGTTCCATTCGATGCCATATTCAGTAAGGGCACCGGTAAGCCCCCAGGAGGATTCCTGATTGAAATCCGGATAGGGATTATACGCCTCGGTGACCTTGTAAAGTTTGGCATCCGGATTAACCCAGAGGTCGTACGCACCATCAGCGGAAACCGAGAGATTCTTTCCCTTATCAACACCTTCAAGTTCCGTATCGAGCGTGACCACGAAAGGCTCGACGTCGCCGGTTGCGCCGATGTTGTTGTCCCAGCCGCCATCCTTGCGGAACTTGAACTGGTCAGCGCTCGTGAGCACGACCGACTTCGCGACATGCCAGGTACCATCAGAAACCATGGCGATATCCTTGTCCCAATTGATATTGGCGGAAGCGATCGATCCGGTAACGGACCATGTGCTCGTCTGGTCGAATCCCTCGAAAGGATTGCCGGCGGCTTCAACAATCGTGAAACCCTTCACGAGGATACGGCCTTTGGAATCGACATAGCCATTGCGGCCGTTGTCCCTGGCAGGATCCTGCATGGAGGCACGGATCGCTAGCTCAACGTCCACATTCTGGCCGAAAGAACAGCCCAGATTGACAAGGGCCTTTGAAAGGGCGGTCACAGTTATCTTGGCATTGCCGTCATTGGCGGTGGAAGGGAGCACCTTGTTGACAGGTTTCCCGTCTGATGAGACAATCACGAGAGAGTGATATGGAGCCATCTTCTCGTTGAAGCCCATCTTAAAGGTTCCGGGTGTGTAGGTTGCTGTGATGGCTTTCTCGCTCACATCATAACTACCCAGCACCGGGGCAGTGGCCTTGGACGGATCAAAAGTCGCAAGGTCGTCCTTGACGCAGGATCCTGCCGACACCAGAAGCAGTCCTGCAGATATAATGGATAAAAATTTTTTCATGATACATACTATTATTTGCCGGAATATCCGGGATTCTGTTCCAAGCTGGTGTTGGACAAACGGTCACTGTCAGGAATCGGGAAGAGTGTTCTGTAGGCCTCTACATCCTTCCCTTCCTTGACTTCACCCTTCCACTGCCAGTTGTAGCCGGAGGTGAACTTGCCGAAACGGATGAGGTCGCTGCGACGCCAGCACTCTTGATAGAGTTCGCGTCCGCGCTCGTCCAGAATCTCGTCAAGGGAAAGAGCGGAAACCGCAGGGATCCCGGCACGAGAGCGGACCTGGTTGAAGGCGGACAGGCCATCGATAGAAGCGCCCCTCACTTGGCATTCCGCAGCCATGAGGAGTACGTCGGCATAACGCATCATCGGGAAGTCCGTATTGACGAACGACGGGTTGCTATACTTGTTGGTCTTCTCGTCAAAAACTTGATTGGGAGTTGTGCCGTCGCTTGCGACATTGAGGAACTTCTGGAATCCATAGCCATACTTGAAGTTGCCGATGTCTTCGATATCCTTCACTTGGATATTTTCCTTGGCGGCTTTCTTGGCTTCAGAGAGTTCTTTGACTTTATCATTGTACGTTCCCGCATCCTTCATCTTCTGAATGTCATCAGCGGAATAGGTCTCAGGATCGTCTTCCGGTTTTTCCGGCATCGCATCCACATCAGCCTGTGACCTTGCCGTTGAATAGAATAGATTGCGGGCATCATTGGCGGTGAACTTGTCGACAAATTCAGGAGTCGTACGAAGGCCGCCCCAACCCGAAGTAATACCGATCTGCCTGACATTCATCGTACCGCCTGTTGAAGCGAAGATCAAATAGTTGGTGACACCGTAGCTTTGGGTATTGACACCGTCCTGCTCAACCGCGAAGATAATTTCATCCGTGCACTTGTTGTTGTCAGCGAGGAAGAGCTCCTGATAGGCACTGTACTTGCCCGCGGAGGTGGTGTGAAGGCTGTAGCCGTCATTCATCAGGTCTTTGAGGACATCCGCGCAGTCATTCCAACGAGCGGTACCGGTGTACACTTCAGCATTGAGATACAGTTTGGCGAGTATAAACTTGGCAGCCCCCATGCCGACATGTCCATAAACGGTAGAATTCTTATCCGGAAGATGGCCGTCAGCGATGATGGCCTTCAGTTCGGTCTCAAGCCAGTTGAAAAGATCCGCTCTCTTCATCTGAGAAGGGTTGACCCCGACTACGGAAGTTTCGTCCGCGAACGGGACGTTGCCGAAATTGTCAATGGCGTGGTAGTAGGCAATGGCGCGAAGAACCCGAGCCTCGTCAATGTAACGCTTCTGCAAGGTTTCGTCAATGCTGAGATTCTTTACCTGGCGGATGAACTCGTTGGCGGCGGAAACCTGCATCAGAACACGTGAATAGAACGCATAGATGAAAGTATCGTCCGTCGTCCAGTTCATGTAGTGGAAATTCTTGATTGTCTGGTCGTTCCATCCGCAGATGCTCTCATCCGTGGTGAGCTCGTTGAGATGGTACAGGCCACGGATATATTGAGAGGCGCCACCGTCCAGACCGGAGATGGAAGCGGAACCGTTCGGCCCGTAATAACCGGAAGTCGCGAATCCGAGGTAGACGCCCGAGATGTAGGAATTCAGGGCAGCCTTGTCTGTCAAAGCTTTGTCAACCGTGTTCGCATTGGGATCGATAGGGGTCACATTGAGGTCCCCCACGCAGGAAGTTATGGCAGCAACTGCAAAAACTCCGAGAATATAATTGATTGTTTTCATGTTCAATCCTTGTATTAGAAGTTAATCTTGACACCAGCGACGAAGGTTCTGGGACGAGGATAGACGGCACCGTCTATTCCGCCATAAACTTCAGGGTCAATTCCTGAGTATTTGGTAAGCGTGCAGATGTTCTGGACCGTTCCGAAGATGTTAAGTGCAGCGTAACGGTCAGCGGCGATCTGAAAGAGTTTCGGGAAGGTGTAACCTACCGTGAAATTGTCCAGTTTCAAGAAGGAACCGTCCTCAAGATAGTAGTCCGACAGGTACTGGGCTTGTGTGAACATTGATTTTGTCGCGGAAGAGACACGGTTGCTCACGAAGCTGTTGGTCCAAAGGTCCGCAAGCATCTCGGTGTCCGAAGCCACGTTATTGTAAACCCAATTGCCGAGGGAAGCATGTCCTGAAAGAGCTGCCGTCCAATTCTTGTAAGTGAAATTGGTGTTGAAACCGAAAGTGTAATCCGCGTCAGCGTGATGGGTCATGTACTTGTCATCCGCCGTGATCTGGCCATCGTTGTTGCGGTCAACATAGACACCGTTGACAGGATTGCCGTCCACATCGTAAACCTGCTGATAGAGATAAAATGAACGCATCGGGTAACCGACTTTGATCATCTGGACGTTGTTGCCTGTACCGCCGGAGATTCCACCGGTTTCGATACCTGTCGCGGCATCATCCGCGGCCGTCAGCTTCGTAACCTTATTCTTGTTATAAGCCATGTTCACGCCAAGGGTCCAGCTCATCTCTCGCTTCTCGATGAGAACGCTGTTGAGATCGATTTCGAATCCCGTGTTGGTCATCGTACCGATGTTGGTGTTCAGGTAGTTCGTGAGGTTGGAAAGACCCGGGACAGGGATGTAATTGAGAATGTCGCGCGTGTCTCTCCGATAAACGTCAATGGCGGCGGTCAAACGATCCTTGAAAAAACCGAGATCGAGACCCGCATTGTAAGTTGTCGTGGTCTCCCATTTCAGGTCGGCGCTATAACCGAGGGCCACAATGGGTGCCGTGAAACTTTTGCCGTCCGTGAAATAGTACGATCCCGGCGTGTTGATCTGAAGGAACTGGGCAAAGGTGTCATAATAACCGCCGACTTCCTGCTGGCCGGTCTCGCCCCAGCTCAAACGCAGCTTGAGGGTGGACAGATCATCGACACCCTTCAAGAAAGACTCATTCTTGATGTTCCATCCGAATGCGACTGAAGGGAAGATTCCCCACTTGTGATTCTGGAATCTGGAAGTGCCGTCAGCGCGAAGGGTCGCGGTGAAAAGATAGCGATCCGCGAAACCGTAATTGACACGGCCGAAGAAAGAAACAAGAAAAAGTTCACCCTTGCCTTCCGTGTTGGTCAATTCCTTCTTGTCGGCGATCCTATACCTGAATGTGTGGCTGTTGTTCCAGAAGTGCTGCCAAGAATAACCTCCCATGATGTCAAGATTGTGTTTCTCGGCGAATGTCTTGTTATAATCGGCGTAGAACTCAAGGGTGGTGTTGCGACGGGTGTAGTCGTAGTCCGTGTGCGAACCGCTTCCGGCCTCAGTGGTACTGTGGTATGACGCCTCCGATCCCTTTGCAAGTTCGGTGATGCCGTTGGACTTCGCCCAGTCGATACCCAGGTTGAGATTGAGCCTAAGATCCTCGAAACCATGAACCTTGTAGTCAAACTGCGTGTTGCCGATAAAGCGATAGGAGTCCGCATAATCATCCTTTGCATCCAGAAGGCCTACAGGGTTCATCGTAGCCATAGCATTGAGGTTTCCCGCTGCATCGAGCCAAGTCGTGTAGCCATTCAGACCGTTCTTGTCATACACGGGTTTAGTGGGATCATAATGGTTCGCGGCGCCGATGGCATCGTGGTTCGCATAGAAGTTCTTCGCATATGTCCCCTTCCCGTTGAGATAGACGGTAAGATGGTTGTCAAAGAAATTAGGAGACAGGTTGAGAGAAAGTGTCCCGCGATTCATCTTGGATCCCTTGAGCGTACCGTTCTGACTGGTAAGGCCGCCTGAAACACGGTAGGGAAGGAATCCGACACGTCCGTTGACACTTACGTTTCCGTCATAAGTCTGGGCGGTACGGAAGATTTCCTTTTGCCAGTCCGTGTCAGCCTTTCCAAGGGCGGCTTCCGCAGCGGAATTGGCGCCGTAGAAGGTACGGATGAGGCTGCGGATCCCTTCGGCGTCAAGGACGTCGTTGTACTTGGCGATCGTGTTGGCGGAAGCGGTAAAATCGATAGCGATGTTCGGAAGTAAGGAAGCGGTCTTCGAGCCCTTCTTGGTCGTGATCACAATGACACCATTGGAGGCACGGGAACCGTAGATCGCGGTCGCGGAGGCATCCTTCAAAACAGTGAAACTCTCGATGTCTTGCGGGTTGATTGAAGACAGCGGATCTGACATGCCTGCGATTCCGTCATTGGAAACAGGAAGACCGTCAATGACGATGAGCGGGTCGTTGGATGCATTGATGGAGGAACCGCCACGAATACGGATGGTAGCGCCGGAGCCGGGCATGCCGCTGCCGGTCGTAACCACAACACCTGCGCTCTTGCCTCTGAGAAGGTCTGCAGGAGTGGTGATGACACCCTTGTTGAGTTCATCTGCCTTTACGGTAGCGATTGATCCCGTCATGTCCTCTTTCTTCACGGTGCCGTAGCCGATGACCACAACGTCAGCCAGCATCTCGCTGTCCTCCGCCAGCGTGATGTTCGCGGGAACGGCGGAAGCCTTGAAAGATTGCGAAACATACCCGATGCAACTGATTTCCACCATGGCATCGGGACTGGAAACGGTAAGGCTATAGTCTCCGTCCAAGCCGGTCGAGGTTCCGTTCGAAGTCCCCTGTTCCATGACAGTGGCTCCGATGACCGGACCGTGCGCGTCAACTACAACCCCTTTGATTAGATATCCGCTCTGAGCGGATACGTTCGTGGCGGCAAGGCCGAAGAGCAGCGTCGCCACAGCGGTTATAATCCTTTTCATTTGAAAATTGTTTATAGATATATTCATATATGATAGGTTACATTAATTCCGATTGCATTTCCGCGTCCGGTCGAGGAGCCTCCGCCTTTTCCTCTATGAAATAGACGCTGAAGGCACCGCAGATAAGCAAGATGCCCGCCAGAACGAGCATCATCGCCTGGGAACCGCCGACCAGTTTCAGCAGAACGCCCCCGAGTAGGGCGGCGACGATCTGGGGAACGCAGATCGTACTGTTGAAGAGACCGAGATACGTTCCCATATGTTCGCCTTTCAACGAATTGGTGAAAAGCGTAAAGGGCAACGCCAGCATGGCAGCCCAGGCGGCGCCGATCAGGAAGTACGATCCGAAGAGGATGTACCGGTCATGGATGAAGAACACCGAAATGAAACCTACCGCGCCGATCAGCAGACTCACGACATAGGAGGTCTTGAGGGATTTGAAGCGCGGGATCGCGATCGCCCAGAGGATGGAGCCCACCGCCTGCACGGCAAAGAGCACTCCGACCCAGTTCCCGGCGGCCTGATAGCCCTCGGAAACGACATCGGCGGTGTTCCAGCAGTTGGCAGCGACAGCGCCGTTTGTATAGGTCCACATGAACAGAAAGGCGGACCAGCAGAAGAACTGGACCAGCCCCACCGTCCAGAACGTACGGGGAGCTCTTGCGAGCAACTTGATAAATCCGGGATTCTCCTTCTTCCCCTCTTTGCGGAGATCGATGCCATGGAAGGCCGCATATTCCTCCGGATTGAATTCCTTCACCTTCAAGAACGTGTACATCACGCAGAGGATCAGGATGGCGGCGCCGCAATAAAAACTCCAGATGACGGAGTCGGGAACCACACCCTCGGGCGCGGTGTTCGCGATCCCGATCCAAGTAAAGAAGATCGGGAGAAGATACCCCGCCAGACTTCCGGCATTGCAGAGCAGCGACTGGATGGAATAGGCTTCTGCCTTCTGTCGCACACTCACCATGTCACCGACCATCATCTTGAACGGCTGCATCGCCACATTGATGGAAGTGTCCAGGAGTATGAGGGAGAAGAGTCCGAACCACATCGCAGCATTCAGTCCCAGAAAGACATACGCGGCCGAAAGATTCAGGCTGCCCGCATTGGGCAACATGATCATGACCAGCACAGACACAATCGCGCCGCCTAGAAGATAGGGTTTGCGACGTCCCAGACGGCACCAGGTCCTATCCGACCACTTGCCGATCAAGGGCTGGACAATCATGCCCATGAGCGGAGGCAGCACCCAAAAAAAACTCAGTTGGTGCGGATCGGCTCCGAGCGTCGCGAAAATCCGGGAGATGTTGGCGCTTTGCAGCGCATAGGCGATCTGAACTCCGAAAAAGCCGAAACTCAGGTTCCACAATTGCCAAAACGATAAATCTTTTTGCTGCATTTTGTGTCGAAATGTTACTGTTTCAATGTATTCAATTGTTTTCAAAAATAATTGAATCGATTTAAATAGAAAAATAATAACGACGATCGGACAAAAAAGAAGGATGAACTGTAGGAAAATCAAGACGAAATTTTTAATTTAGTCGGTATGAAGAGGTATTCCGACGCGCTGATCGTCCACGGTTTCGCCCTGTTTCACGGCGCGCTCGCCGTGCTGTGCAGGGTATGGGGAATCAGCGACGAATTGATCCTCACGATCCTGACCATGGCGCTTTCCCTGATCCTCTGCCTGAAATACCGGGAAGGCATAGAGTTCACCACCATTTCAATCATCCTCGTAAACGTGCTGGGTTATCTGCTGGGGAACGGGATTCTGCCGCTCGTAAGCAGGTTGTTCGACCATCCGCTGCTGTCCCCCGCCCTCTCCACCTTTCTCACGACCGAACTTATGGGCTGGGGCCTGGTCTTCTTCATCCGGATCTACACCGACCGGAACGGGACGCAGAAGCCTGCCGCCACCCAGACCCGGTGGTTGGTTGTCGCCATCGCCGCTGTGCTGCTCGCCAGGATCCTGATCCACATCATTTTCGGTTCGGATGCCTTCTTCGGAGGATCCCTCAAGGAATCGATCTCGTCTTTCGGAGAAAACTCCATCCTTTTGTTCTCCCTGATCGGTCTGACGATTCTGTTCATTGCCTATTTCAAGAAAAACAGCGGCAGCCTGACAACCATGGACAAGTTCCTGTTCACGGCCTTGTTCATTGTTGTCGTCTCCGTCCTCTCGGCTCTGCTGGTCGCCTTCGGCATTCCCTTCCATTTCCCCCGGATATTCACCTTCGACCGTTTCATCGAACTCTTCCTGGTGGCGCTCATTTTCGAGATCTTGATCTATTCCATCATCTACATGATCGACTATGCCGTCACAGCCGGTCACAACGCGCAATTGGAGCGGAACCGGGCGAATCTTGCGAAATTCCAGTACCTGAACCTCAAACAGCAGGTCAATCCTCACTTCCTGTTCAATTCCCTGAATATTCTGGACGCCCTCGTGCTGGACAGCAAGAACGAGGAAGCCAGCATGTATATCCACAAACTCGCGGGCATTTACCGCTATATGCTCAATACGAAGACGGAACAGGTGGTCACGCTCCGGGATGAAATGACGTATGTGGAGATGTACACCGACCTGTTGAAGGTCCGTTTCCAAGAAGGTTTCCGGCTGACGATCGACATTCCGGAAGCGGATCTTTCCCTGCACGTCGTGCCCTGTTCCGTTCAGCTCCTGATTGAAAACGCGACCAAGCACAACGCGGTCGCTGTCGAGCGCCCGCTGACCATCCGGATTCATTCAGACGGAGATGTCCTTACCGTTTCCAACAGCCTCATCCCGCGGGTCACGAAATCCCCTTCGAGCGGTCTCGGACTGAAATACATCCGGCAGCAATACCTGGACCGGAGCGGCCGGGCCATCTCGATCCGCCAGACCGAAACCGAATACATCGTTCAATTGCCTCTGTTGATATGAAAGTACTGATCATCGAAGACGAACTCATGGCCAGAAACAATCTGAAGAAACTTCTGGCCACCCATTTCCCCGACATCGAAGTGGTTGGAGAATGCGGTTCCGTCCAAGCGTCGGTGGCATGGCTCAGCAATCCGGCCCATACGGCCGACACGATCTTCATGGACGTGGAATTGTCGGACGGAGCATGCTTCGAGATCTTCCGGCAGGTGCCGGTGAAGGCGCATGTCGTCATGACGACCGCATACGACGGCTACGCCATCAAAGCCTTCGAGGCGGGTTCCATCGATTACCTGTTGAAACCGATCGATCCGCTGGCCCTGAACCGGGCCGTCGAACGATGCCGGCAAGTTCCGAAGCGGATGGACGTCAATGCGCTGCTCAACGCCATCGCGCGCAAGACTCCGATCCAAGAATACAAAGAGCGGTATCTGGTGCGATTCAACGACCGGATCGTTCCGGTCAAGACCTCCGAAGTGGCTTTTTTCTTTTCTGAAAACAAGGTCAACCACGTAGTCACCCGAGACGGGACTTTCTACATTGTTGATTCCTCGCTGGATACCCTGCTGACCGAACTGGATCCCGAACGATTCTTCAAGATCTCCCGGAGCTGCATCATCACCAAGGACGCCGTCGAAAGCCTCACGAAACTGTTGGGCGGACGCTTGCGCGTCACACCCTCCATCGCGCTGTCGAAAAACCTGCACACCGTACCTGATCTCACCGTCAGCCGTTCCCGTGTGGATGATTTTCTTGCTTGGCTGGAGCGTTAGCCGAAAAATGCCAGAGCACGACTCCGATGCTCACAGCAACATTCAGAGAATGCTTGGTGCCGAACTGCGGGATTTCCAGCGAAAAGTCGGAAGCGTCCACGACCTCCTGTCCGACACCGTCGACTTCGTTGCCGAACACCAGAGCATATTTTTTCCCGGTTCCTCGGGAAGAATCCCAAGAATCGGGACGAAAGGTATCCAACGGGACGGAATGCACCGTCTGTTCCACGCTGACCACCGTGTACCCCTGGCTGCGAAGTTCGCGCACAGCGGAGAGAGTGTCTTCGTAGTGTTCCCAGGCCACGCTTTCCTCAGCCCCGAGGGCCGTCTTGCGGATTTCAGCGGAAGGCGGAAGGGCGCATATTCCACAAAGGTAAATCTTGTCGACCCGGAAGGCATCGCAAGTCCTGAAAGCGGAACCGACATTGTAGACGCTTCGGATGTTGTCCAGTACCACGACCCGTCCGGATTCCGGAAGCATCCGGTATTCTTCCGGGGTCACCCGTCCCAGTTCAATATTCAGTAATTTCCTATCCTTCACTGTGTTTTGCATTTGAAAAAACAAATATAGCAAAAATGGTTTTTTAATCTTATATTTGGTGTCCAAACCGGCTTTTTCCCGGGGACGTATAAACAGTCAGACAATATGAAACAGGATATTCAGATTTTTGATCTGATCAAGAAAGAAAAAGAACGCCAGTCTTCCGGACTGGAGTTGATCGCTTCGGAAAATTATGTCACAGACCAGGTGATGGAAGCCATGGGCACCGTCTGCACCAACAAGTATGCGGAGGGTTACCCGGGAAAGCGTTACTACGGAGGCTGTGAAGTCATCGATCAGATCGAGCAGCTGGCCATCGATCGCCTCTGCGAGCTCTACGATGCTGAATATGCCAACGTCCAGCCGCACTCCGGCGCCCAAGCCAATCTGGCTGTCCAGATGGCTTGTTTGAAACCGGGCGACACCTTCATGGGACTTGATCTTTCCCAGGGGGGACACCTGACCCACGGTTCCCCTGTGAATGCTTCCGGAATCCTTTATAACGCCGTTTCCTACGGTCTCGATCCGGAAACTGAAATGGTTGACTATGACCAGATGGAGAAAACGGCGCTGGAATGCAAACCGAAACTCATCATCGGAGGCGCTTCCGCCTACTCCCGCGAATGGGACTACGAACGGATGCGCGCGATCGCGGACCGGGTGGGCGCCATTCTTTGGATCGACATGGCCCATACAGCCGGTTTGATCGCGGCCAAACTACTGAAGAATCCTGTCGAATATGCCCACATCGTTACCTCCACTACCCACAAGACGCTCCGCGGCCCACGCGGGGGCGTGATCCTGATGGGCAAGGATTTCGACAACCCCTGGGGTCTCAAGACGCCGAAGGGCAAAATCAAGAAGATGAGCGCGATCCTCAATTCCAGCGTGTTCCCCGGTGTGCAGGGCGGACCGCTCGAGCATGTAATCGCAGCGAAAGCAGTGGCGTTCTACGAGGCGGCCCAGCCGGAATTTGTGGAATACCAGAAACAGGTGATGGCCAACGCGCAAGTCATGGCCGATGAATTCATTGCCCGCGGCTACAAGGTCGTTTCCGGCGGCACCGACAACCACCTGATGCTGATCGACCTGCGGACCAAATTCCCCGACGTGACGGGCAGAATGGCGGAGCGGGAACTTGAGAACGCGGCCATCACGATCAACAAGAACATGGTTCCGTTTGACAACCGTTCCCCCTTCAAAACCTCAGGTTTCCGAGTCGGCACCCCGGCCGTTACATCCCGCGGCTTCGTGGAGAAGGACATGAAGGACATGGTCGAACTGATCGACATGGTTCTCACCGCGGTCGCCGCCCACGCCGACTACGTCAACGGTGTCACGGAAGAGGGCAAGGATGCCTATCAGGCCGTACTGGAGGAAGTGCGCCGCAAGGTACACAACATGACCGCCGGCCGTCCCCTCAACAAGTACTAGCAACTGGACATATTCATGAATATGCATCCGGACCCCGCAAGGTCCGGATGCTTTGTTTCAGCCGTGCAGCGGAAAAGCGCAGGGAGCCACCGGACCGGTACGCCCCTTCGGGGCCATCCCTCATGCACGGTCGCACAAGTCTCTTGACCCCGGCCATCACGGTCGCGGCGAAGGACGCACCCATGACCTTCAAAACTTCTCTTCTATTCATACTTTTAGCGCGTTTATTCGCAATGATAGCGGTTCTTCCCCGAATCTTTGTTGTGAATAATTCTGAAAATCCTCCCAAAAATTCGGTTTTCCATGCACGAACCTCCGTGCAGGCGTATATCTTAACAGTGATTCGTCAAAAAGGGAACTAATTAATCAACCATCTAATGTCCTCCAACCAGTTCTCGGTCAATTACAAGGAAGGCATCCACAGGTGGTTTTTCAACAACTTTATTTTCAGACACTTACAAGGACGCTCGTGGATGTCTCCCCTGATTTTGGTACAGACATCCACGACGTACTTTTCAATAACCTTATTGACAACTACTTACAGAAGTGTCCATGGAAGCCTTCTGCTGCCAAGCCATAACAGGTTGGTACCGCCGCCGCTTTGTACACCCTGCAGCGACTTACGCCCGCCGGATCAGTTTACAATCGGGCGGAGGAGGAAGCGGAATTCGCGCTCGGCGGCATGGATGCGGTACGGCTCCAGCGGCCAGGCACCCCAGGTGTTAATGCCGCCGACCCCCATCTGCTTCAAGTCGAAGTTCACGTAGGTCTTGCCGTTCGCCCTGTCGTTTTCATGGGCAATCGCCTTGAAATTGAGGGAATGGCGGGCTTCACCGGCCTGAACGTTCGTGGGATTTGCCCGCTGCGGCGTCCCATGTTCCACGCAATCCAACATCGCGATGGAGAACGGAAGGGCGGAAGCTGAAAATTTCTCATCCGAAGTGATCTCCAGTCCGCTTCCATCGGAATCAAGGAGCCGGAAATACCGTAATCCGGTCTTGGTTCCGGACTCCTGCGTACGCACATAGCCGTAGTGATACTGCTCGTTCACGGATTGGGTGTAGCGTCCGACAAGGGCCCCGCTGTTCCGGTCGCAATAGTTCTCCCAAGGGCCTTTGCCATAGAAATCGACGGTCGAATAGGTTCCGGGCATGGTGAATGTCATTCCGAAGCGGAACAAATCAGGGGCCTCGGAGAGTTTGCCGTCCGCATCCTTCATTGCTTCGATCCCGGCGATGGAGCCGTCGGGATGGATCCGGTAGGACATTTCCACAGTCGCAGCCCCGTTCGCCACGGGCAGATAGACCACCCGGACGGAATAGCCGTCGTCCTGCTGTTGCACAGTCATGGACTTGACCTCGAATTCGGGATACCGCCACACACCCAGCGCCTCGTGTATCCGGGCCCCCATGTCATTCTCCACCGGCGCCCGGCTGAAACAAGGCATCAGCGGTTCCGCAATCAGTTCCGAGCCGTCAAGCCTATAGCCGGAGAGCGCTCCCGTCCCCCGGTCGAAAGAGGCCTCCCAGATACCGACCGATCCACCGTCCCGTCCCAGCAGGCCGGAGAACAGATGTTCGTACTCCGTCACTTCGTACCGGACCGGATTCTCCGGAACCGCGGCGGATCCGGCCATGAAGACAGGCCGGTCGCATGCGCGGAGGAGGAGTTGGTCATAGGCCACCTCTGTTCCCGCAGCAAGCAGTCCTTCCTGCCGCTTCAGCAGGTAGCTGACATTCAAATAGATGTCTCCTCGCTCGCCCATAATGTCCAACCTCCGGGCATCCGGCAGCGGAAGGCGGATTTCCCGTGTCTGCTGCGGAGCGACGTCCAGATCTTCAACGATCCCGGTTTCAACCACGATACCATCCGCGACCAGCGACCACTGCATCCGGCAGTTGCTGAGATCTTTGAAGAAAAATTCGTTGTAAACCCGGATCTTTCCGTCCGAGGCCGGTTCACCGGAAGTCAGGATGTTCCGGTACTGGTAGCGCACCTCGTACGCATGCGGATGCAGGCTGCGGTCCGCCGCGATCACGCCGTTGGAGTTGAACGAGCCGTCCGAGGGATCATATTGATTGAAATCCCCGCCGAAGGCGAAAATGTGGTCGGTACCGCCCTCCCGGGAAGGCCAGCGGATCGCCTGATCCACGAAATCCCAGATAAAGCCTCCCTGGAAGGAAGGATACTTCCGGATAAGGTCCCAATATTCCTTGAAGTTGCCCATCGAATTGCCCATTGCGTGGGCATATTCACACTGAATCAACGGCTTCGGGCCCTCGATAGCATACTTCTCGCAGTCATCCGGGCTCATGTACATCGGGCATTTGAGGTCGGTATTCCGATCGTCCTCCGCCCGCTCGTACATCACAGGACGGGTCTTGTCGTACGCCCTGATCCAATCATAGCAGGCATAGAAATTCTTGCCGTTCCCACCCTCGTTGCCGAGGCTCCAGACGATGACGGAAGGGTGGTTGAAATCCCGCATAACCACCCGCTGGTTACGAACCAGATGGGCGGCGGCGAAGTCGTCGCGGTTCGCCAGCGTGCGCGAACCGTAGCCCATTCCGTGCGACTCGACGTTGGCTTCGTCCACCACGTAGATCCCGTATTCGTCACAGAGGTCGTACCAACGCGGGTCATTGGGATAGTGGCTCGTTCGCACGGCATTGACGTTCAGTTCCTTGAATATGCGGATGTCCTTCAGCATATCCGCTTCGGAAACCACATACCCCTTTTTAGGATTCATTTCGTGCCGATTCACGCCCTTGATGAGCACCGGCTGACCGTTCACCAGCAACTGCCGGTTCTTGATCTCCACAGTACGGAAACCGAAACGGATGGAAGCGCTTTCAACCACGCCGCCCCGACGATCTTGCGCCGTCACTTTCAAGGTGTAGAGCGCGGGTGTCTCGGCGCTCCAGAGCGAGACGTCCTGGAATTGCTTGCCGGATCCGGTAAAGGTTCCCAGCGACTTGCCGGCAGGGTCCAGCACCTCATATGAAACAGACTGGATGCCTTTCGTGGTGCGGGTATCAACCGTCAGGAGGCCGTTCATGTCGGCAACGATATGCACATCTTCAATCCGTTCCTGTTCCCGGGTGTAGAGATACACCCCGCGCGCGATGCCGGAGAAGCGCCAGAAATCCTGGTCTTCCAAATAGGTTCCGTCGCACCACCGGAAAATCTCGAGGGCGATCACGTTTTCGCCCGCTTTGACATACCGGGTCAAGTCGAACCGGGCTTCCAGCTTGCTGTCCTCGCTGTAACCCACCATCCGTCCGTTCACCCAAACCCGCACGTTGGAGGTCGCCGAGCCGATATTCAAGCAAATCTGCCGTCCCAACCAGGACTCGTCGATCTGAAAGGTTCTCCGGTATTGTCCCACGTAGTTATGCTCCAAAGCCGGATAGGGGGGATTGTTCGCGTAGTGGCCGCGCCAAGGATAGCCGATGTTCAAATAGAGGGGATCCCCGAACCCGTTCAGTTCCCACATCCCGGGAACCGGAATGGTATCCCAATCGGAATCATCATAGGAAGGAGCCTCGAAGCCTTTCGTCCGGCCTTCAATGGTCTCATTGAAGTTGAATTTCCAGATCCCGTCCAGAGAAAGGGTCTGCTGCTGGTCAGTCACGAAGGTAGCCGACATCGGCATCCGGTTTTCTTCAAAGATGTTTGGATCCTGCCAAGGTTCCATCTTCTCCTCGGAAAGGGCGGAAACCGCTATCGGAAGAGCAGCGATCAGCAAAAAGATTCTTTTCATATCGTTGTCATTGGTTTTGTTCTTGTAAATAGGCAATGGTTCCGTCCATCGTTGAGACCAGAAGATGCAGTCTACGCCCGCGCGAATCGGTCCATACGGTCAGCGGATTCACCAAAGCCGTGGAAATCTTCCGGGCGCCCAGATAGGTTCCCCGTGTATCGAAGAGGAGCAGGTTGCCCTTGTCCGTCGGAAGCAGCACCATCCCGCCGGCTTCAACGATCGCAGTGGGAGAAATATCATAGCCGGTCCGCCCGTCCACCTGCCAACGAATGGCCAGTGTTTCGGCATCCAAGGCCGTCAGCGTTCCGGACATGGCTTTGCAGTAGACGGTCTTTCCGTCCGCCGAGAGACCCACCGCCTCCCGCGCCACGTTGTCGAAATGCTTGATTTCCTTTCCCGTCCGGGCATCCAGCACATACAGCCGTCGGTCCGGAACCGCGATAAAGATCTTGCCGGCTGCTTTGACCGGCCAGGTTGCCGCAGGAGAGTACATCCGGGATTCTCGCGGGCTCTTCCAACTCCACTGGAGAGAGCCCCTGTCCGGATCCAGGGAATAGAGCCGCCCGCCCCAGCTGCCGAATACGACCTGCTCCGCATCCACATACGGACGGCTTTCGACAAAGCCTTCGACATCGGAAAAGGTCCAGACGGGCCGCCCGGACTTCAGATCCAGCGCCCGAAAAGCCCCGTCGGAAGCCCCGATGTACACCTTTCCTCCGTACAGAACCGGACTTCCCAACACGGATTTGCGAGCGGAATACTTCCATAGTAACCGGCCGGACTTGGCCCTCAGCGCATAGACGTTCCCGTCCGCGCAGCCGAAAACGAGGGTGTTTTTCGCAACAGCAGGGGTGGAGAAGATCTTGCCGGGAAATTGTTTCGACCACAGACAGCGGCCATCTTCCGAGTACAGGCAGCGGATCATGCCCGAAGTCGTAGGGTACCAAGCCCATCCCCTGTCCCACGCGAAACCTGCGGCGATGTTGCTGTCGTCGGTCCGCTTCCAGACCTGTTTCAAGGGGGTCTGTTTCTCATTTACATCGAATCGCATCCAAGGATAGTCGGCGGGCAGGCCGTCCGCATCGTACGTCACCGTGTCATGCACCTCAGTAAGCGTACGGCAGTACCACGGCTCGAAACGCACCGTAGTGGATCCGTAAATCCTGCATTCGGAGGCGGAAACGCGGTCCCCGTCCAAGGTAAAAACCGTATAGCCGGGACGGTTGCCGGCGGACAGGGTCGAACGGCAGAGCACGCCGGGCAGTCCGTCATAATTCAGCGCAACGTCCGAATGCCAGTGCCCCCCGATGACGAGGCGGGTTCCGATCCGTTTCAGTTCACGGGTCACATCGAAGTAGTTGAGCATCGAAGAGTCCAGCGGATAGTGGTTGACAAAGACCGTCTTCTCGCCGGGAGGGAGCTCCTTGAGCCACTGCAGGCTTTCTTGCGGGAGCAGGGCGGGAGCCATCCGCATGTCGGGCCCGCTGTTGCACCCTATGAACCGCCACCCCTTGCAGTTAAACGCGAAGCGTTCGTACCCGAAGACATCCCGGAAGGTATTGCAACCGCTTTCCGACCACTTGGAATCATGGTTTCCGGCCACGACATAATACTTGCACCGCAAAGAATCCAGCATTTTCTTGACTCCGAAGATCTCCTCATCGGAACCGAATTCGGTGAGGTCGCCCCCCACCAGCACAAAATCCAGATCGTTCCGGGTATTGAGATCCCGGATGCAGGTCCGCAGATCCGAGACGGCGGGACTGTCTGTCGCGTAATGCAGGTCCGTGAGAAAGGCGAACCTCACCCGGGTACCCTGCGCGGATGTTACGACTCCGCTCAGGGCTAGCGCGACGATTCCCAAAATGACTTTTCCGAGACGCATAGTAGGCGATGCTTGCTTGAAGTATTGCCAAATATAGTTAAAAAGAAGCAATGTTCCGGATTCGCTACCGCAGGATGTCCTCTATCGCGCAGAGTTCTTCCGGGGAGAAATCAGTGTGCTCGATGGCCTTGAGATTGTCCTGCAGTTGCGCGACTGAGCTGGTTCCCACGAGCACGCTGGTCACCAAGTCATCCTTCAGCACCCAGGAAAGCGCCATTGCCGCCAGCGTTTGTCCCCGGCGGGCTGCGATCTCGTTCAGTTTGCGGAGTTTCCCGAGCAATTCGGGGGTCAAGGCGGCTTCGCTCAGCGAAGTCTTCCGGGCAATCCGGGACCCGGCGGGTATCCCGTTGAAATACCGGTCGGTCAACAGCCCCTGAGCAAGCGGAGAGAAGGAAATGAATCCCACACCATGCTCCTTGGCTTGTCGGAGTTCTCCATCCGTTTCATGGGCTCTGTCCAGCAGGTTGTAGCGTCCCTGATAGATCAGGCAAGGCACATCCCGCTCCGCCAGGTAGCGGTACGCCTCCTCCGCCCGCGCGAACGGGTACCGCGACAATCCGACGTACAACGCCTTTCCGGACCGGACGATGTCCACGAGGGCCTGGAGCGTTTCTTCCAGTGGCGTGTCCGGATCGTACCGATGGGAGTAGAACAAATCCACATAGTCCAGCTTCATTCGTTTGAGACTCTGATCCAGACTGCTGATCAGGTATTTCCGGGAACTCCAGTTGCCGTAGGGGCCGGGCCACATGTCGAAACCCGCCTTGGAAGAAATGAACAGTTCGTCCCGGAAAGGCCGGAAAGACTTCTGCATGATTTGGCCGAAGGTTTCTTCGGCGGATCCGTAGGAGGGACCGTAGTTGTTTGCCAGATCGAAATGTACGATGCCGTGGTCAAAGGCGTAGTGCGCCATCTCAAGAGAATTGGCGAAGGGATTGATATCTCCGAAGTTGTGCCAGAGGCCCAGAGAAACTTCCGGAAGATGAATGCCGCTGCGACCGCATCTGCGATAGCGGATGCCGGACGTATACCGGTCCGGATTCGGAGAAAAGACAGGATTGATCATAATCAAATTTACAATTTCTTTTCCGGAAAACAGCGAGGAACTCGAAAATAATGATTAATTTCACATATTCTTATGAAACGACTCAGAGCAACGACTTCAACGGAACAATGAAAAGACGCGATTTTCTGAAAACGGCCGCGGTGGGAAGCGGATGGATGATCGGCGCCGGCAGTTTGCTGACAGGCTGCAACGTAGCCACCGCGCCCCGTCACAACACCCGCCCCGGCGGGAAAATGAAACTCAGCTTCGAACCCTACGAACTCCAACTTCGACACACCTTTACCGTTGCCTCCTATTCCAGAACGACTACACCCGACGTTCAAGTCGAGATCGCGTACGACGGATGGATCGGATACGGCGAGGCTTCGATGCCCCCCTACCTCGGCCAGACGGTCGAAAGCGTCTGCGCATTCCTGCGCAAGGTCGATCTGGAGCAGTTCACGGACCCTTTCCAACTCGAAGACATACTCACCTACGTGGACAGCCTCTCGGACGGTGACACCGCCGCCAAAGCAGCCGTGGACATCGCCCTGCACGACCTGGTCGGTAAATTGATGGGGCAGCCCTGGTACAGGATCTGGGGGCTTAACCCGGAAAAAGCCCCCGACACGACCTTCACGATCGGAATCGACACGCCGGATGTCGTCCGGGAAAAGACCCGGGAGTGCGCCGACCGGTTCAACATCCTGAAAGTCAAAGTCGGGCTGGACAACGACAAACAGATGATCGAAACGATCCGGGAGATCACCGACGTGCCGATCGCCGTAGATGCAAACCAAGGCTGGACGGACAAGTTCCGGGCCCTGGACATGATCGGCTGGCTGCAGGAGCAAGGAATCGTGATGGTGGAGCAGCCCATGCCCAAGGAGCAGATCGACGACATCGCCTGGCTGCGGGAACGGACGGAGCTTCCGATCTTCGCCGACGAAGCGGTCCAGCGGCTCAAGGACATCAAGGCCCTTGAAGGGGCTTACGACGGCATCAATATCAAATTGATGAAATGCACGGGCATGCGCGAAGCCTGGAAAATGTTGAACTACGCGCGCGCGGAGGGAATGAAGGTGATGATCGGCTGCATGACGGAAACTTCCTGCGCCGTTTCCGCCGCGGCCCAACTCTCCCCGGCCGTGGATTTCGCGGATCTGGACGGGAATCTGCTGATCCGCAACGACCGTTTCGAAGGGGTCACCGTCGTGAACGGCCGCCTTACCCTCCCGGACCGGCCGGGTATCGGACTGAAAGTACTGTAAAAAGCACAACGCATAATGGCGTGCCGGGCAGCCGCATTTGGGCAGATTAGATCTCCCTTTCAAGCAGCAAAACAAGCTGTAATACAATTACTTAACGAAATTCCCTAGGGCAGATTTGCCCTAGGGGCTTTTTATGCGTCAAGGATCAAACCCATGCGCGCCGGAACTCGATTTTTTTCCCTATCTTGCGGGACGAAAGCCCGGATCATGGCAAAACTGCGCGCTTTTCAAAACACATGAGAAAAAACATAGAAATAGGACTGTTTGTCCTCCTTGCCCTGGCGATGGGCATCGTCCTGTACCTCCAACGTCATCCGCGTTATTCCTGGGAACGGGATCTAAGCCAGCGGCTGGCGGTGGACTTCAACCGGACCGAGTCGCAGGTAAAGGACTACATCGCCCGCTACATCCCCGAAGTGACCGACGCACAGATCGCTGACTGGACGGCCAGCGGGAAGCTCGAATCCATGGAAATCGGAGGCAAGCGGATGTATTTCCGCAATGCCGGCCCGAACCTCTTCCGGCTCGTGCCGGAACTGGCGGCCCGGAAAGCGGTGGCGGACGAAGCCGACCGCACGAAAACCGGCACATCGATCACCGGCCATGAGGCGACAGACGCGCAGACGGTTCCGGCGATCCGAGCACATGTGCTCGCCCGGCAATCCGAAAGGCTATCGGCATCGTTGAACGTCCCGGAAGACAGTTCCGCGTTCCTGGCCTTGCCGAAGCGGATGCGGGTGACCTTCACCCTCACCATCCCGGCCAATACCCTCCGGCCGCGCAAGACCCTCCGCTGCTGGCTCCCCTATCCGCGCAGCGACGTCGCCCGACAGACGGACGTGAAATTCATCGAGGCCGGCGTGGACAGCGTCGCCTACCCGGTGGAACGGATCGCGTTCTCGGATCCAACCTGCCCGCACAGCAGCCTCTACCTGGAGGCAGAGACCCGTCGGGACCGGGCCACAACCTTCTACGAAATCTTTGAATACACGTCTTTCGGCGAATGGCATCCGATCGACAGTGCTACCGTTCTCCCGTATCACACGGAGAGTCCCGCTTACAAGGCGTTTACCTCCGAGCGCGATCCCCATATGCTTTTCTCCCCGGGTATCCTCGCCCTGGCAGACTCCTTGACCCGCGGAATCGGAAATCCCTACCTGCAGGCGAAAGCCCTCTACACCTGGGTGGACGCGATCCCGTGGGCTTCAGCCCGGGAATATTCCACGATCGAAAACATTCCGGAATATGTCCTCGCGAACCGGCACGGTGACTGCGGACAGCAGACCCTGCTGCTCATGACTCTCTGCCGCGCCAAAGGCATCCCGGCGCGGTGGCAGAGCGGACTGATGATGCATCCCGGCGCGGAGAACCTCCACGACTGGTGCGAAATCTATTTCGAAGGCGCGGGCTGGGTTCCTGTGGACGTGAGTTTCGGAGAGACGGACTACGGCGGATTGTTCTTCTTCGGAGGGATCGACCCCTACCGGATGGTCGTCAACAACGATTTCAGCGGACAGATGGATCCGCCCAAGCGCTACCCTCGCAGCGATACCGTCGACTTCCAACGCGGAGAAGTGGAGTGGGAATACGGCAACCTGTACTACAACCAATGGGACTATTCCTTCCAGATCGAGTATTTGAATGAATCACTTTTCTCTTCATTATAAAACAGCACTGAAAACTTAGAAAAAGTTCTGTTTTGTAATACAATCACCCGACATTTCCCCTTAATCGTGAAATATCGGGAAATAATTTCTATATTTATTGAACAATTAATTCTAACACTATGAAACCCATCATCGAATGCGTGCCGAATTTCAGCGAAGGACGCAACCCTGATGTCATCAACCAGATTGTCAATGCGATCGCCGGCACGAGGGTCGGCGAAGATAGCGTCAAAGTCCTGAATGTTGATCCGGGCGAAGCGACCAACCGGACGGTAATTACCTTTGTCGGAACCGTGGACGCCGTGCTGGAAGCTGCTTTCCAGGGCGTGAAACGCGCGGGAGAAGTCATCGACATGCGGCACCACCACGGAACGCATCCGCGCTCCGGAGCCTGCGATGTACTGCCCCTCGTGCCCATCGCCGGAATCACGCTGGAAGAATGCGGACAACTTGCCCGCAGACTGGCAGAGCGCATATTCAATGAACTCGGAATCCCCTGCTACTGTTATGAGGCTGCCGCCTTCAAACCCGAGCGCAGGAACCTGGCAGTCTGCCGGGCCGGGGAATATGAAGCCCTGCCGGAGAAAATCGCGGATCCGGATCGGAAGCCGGATTTCGGGCCGGACCGCTTCGATGAGACGGTCGCGAAGAGCGGGGCGACCAACGTGGGCGCCCGAAACTTCCTGGTCGCGGTCAATTACAACCTCAACACCACTTCCACGCGACGCGCGACGGCAGTCGCCTTCGATGTGCGCGAGAAAGGCCGTCCGATGCGCGAGGGCGGGAGTCTGACCGGCAAGATTCTGAAGGACGCTGACGGGAAAACGGTCTGGCAGCCGGGGACGCTGAAGGGCTGCAAGGCCATCGGCTGGTACATCGATGAATACGGAATCGCGCAGGTGTCGATGAACATCACCGACATCCTCGCGACCCCCCTTCATATTGCCTACGAAGAAGTCAGCCGGGCTGCCGCTGCAAGAGGGCTGCGGGTGACCGGAGCGGAAATCGTCGGCCTGGTCCCCAAGAGCGTACTGATCGACGCCGGAAAATTCTATCTCGAAAAACAGCAGCGTTCGCTCGGAATCCCGGAAGAGGAAATCCTGAAAATCGCGGTCAAATCCATGAGCCTGAATGACCTGAAGCCGTTCAATCCGCGCGAAAAGGTCATCGAATACCTGATGGAGGATGAACGGGAACTGGCGGTGAAAGAGCGACTGGTCCGCATGACTGCGAAAGGCTTCGCTGAAGAAACGGCTTCCGAGTCACCTGCTCCCGGAGGCGGGTCTGTTTCCGCCTATATCGGTGCCCTAGGGGCTGCCCTGGGCACAATGGTAGCCAACCTTTCCGCACACAAACGCGGCTGGGACGACCGGTGGAAGGAATTCTCGGACTGGGCGGAAAAGGGTCAGGCCGTCTTAAAAGAACTGCTCGCGCTGGTGGACGAGGACACGGCAGCGTTCGAACAGGTCGTGGAAGCGTTCGGGATGCCGAAGGGGAACGATGAAGAGAAGGCTGCCCGAGCCGCTGCGATTGAAGACGCGACGTTGTATGCCTCCCAAGTCCCGCTGCGCACGATGCAGGTTGCATCCCAGGTCTTCGAAATCGTCAAAGCGATGGCGGAGACCGGAAGTCTGAATTCAGTGTCCGATGCCGGGGTCGGCGCATTGGCGGCACGAGCCGCCATACTCGGTGCCGAACTGAACGTGAAGATCAACGCGACCGGACTGCAGGACAAGGTCCGGGCGGAATCCTTGATCGCGGAAGCGGGCCGGATCGCGGAAGCGGCCTGCCGCGCCGAAACTGAAATCCTCGCGATGGTGAATTCCAAGATGAATTGACACCATCCTCAAAAACATCTTCTCCATGACTTTTCAAGAAGAAATCCTAGCAGGAATCCCGCAAGACAGATTGCCGGCAGCCAAGCCGTACGATAGCGACATCAACCATGCGCCGAAGCGGAAGGACATTCTCACGGACGAAAAAAAGGCCCTTGCGCTGAAGAATGCCCTGCGTTATTTCCCGGAGAGGTTCCATGAAACACTGGCGCCCGAATTCGCCCGGGAACTTCGCGACTTCGGACGGATCTACATGTACCGTTTCCGCCCGTCCTACGACATCTATGCCCGCCCGATCGATGAATATCCCTGCCGTTCGCGCCAGGCAGCCGCCATTATGGCGATGATCCAGAACAACCTGGATCCGCGCGTCGCCCAGCACCCGCACGAACTCATCGTCTACGGCGGCAACGGGGCCATCTTCCAAAACTGGGCGCAGTATCGGCTCACGATGCAATATTTGGCCACGATGACCGAGGAGCAAACCCTGGCCATCTATTCCGGATTCCCGTTGGGGCTCTTTCCGAGCCACAAGGATGCTCCGCGCGCGGTAGTAACCAATGGTATGGTGATCCCGAACTATTCCAAGCCGGACGACTGGGAACGGCTCAATGCCCTGGGGGTGTCCCAGTACGGACAGATGACCGCCGGCTCCTACATGTACATCGGACCGCAGGGCATCGTGCACGGGACGACAATCACGGTCATGAACGCGGCACGCAAGCAGCTGAAAGCAAGAGGGCTCGCCGGAACACGCGAAAACATGAAGGGCCTGCTCTTCGTTACAGCCGGCCTCGGAGGCATGTCCGGCGCCCAGCCCAAAGCGGGGAACATCGCCGGCGTGGTCAGCGTGACCGCGGAGATCAACCCGCTTGCCGCCCGGAAACGCTTCGAGCAGGGCTGGGTCGATGAGTTGCACGATCGCCTCGACGAACTGATCCCGCGTATCCGCAAAGCGGTCGAAAGCCGGAAGGTCGTCTCTCTCGCATTCGTCGGGAATGTGGTGGACCTGTGGGAACGGCTCGCGGAAGAACGGGTACACGTAGACCTCGGATCCGACCAGACCTCGCTGCACAATCCGTGGGCGGGCGGCTACTATCCGGCCGGATTTTCCTTCGACGAATCCAAACGCATGATGGCGGAAGATCCCGAGCGGTTCCGGGAAGCGGTGCACGCCTCGCTGCGCCGGCAGGTCGCCGCCATCAACCGGCTGACGGCGGAAGGGATGTATTTCTTCGACTACGGTAACGCCTTCCTGCTGGAATCTTCCCGCGCGGGGGCGGAGATCCTGAAACCGGACGGACAATTCCGTTATCCGTCCTACGTGCAGGATATCATGGGACCGCTCTATTTCGATTACGGCTTCGGCCCGTTCCGCTGGGTGTGCATGAGCGAAAATCCCGAAGACCTCGCCAAATCGGACCGGCTGGCGGCGCAGGTACTGATAGAAGAAGCGGGCAGCGCCCCGGAAGAGATTCAGGAGCAGATGCGGGACAATATTCACTGGATCGAAGAAGCCGGACGGAATCAACTGGTGGTGGGTTCGCAGGCGCGCATCCTCTACGCGGACTGCGAAGGCCGGACGAAGATCGCCCTGGCCTTCAACGAGGCCATCCGCAAAGGTGAGATCACGGCACCGATCGTGCTCGGCCGCGACCACCACGACGTGTCCGGAACCGATTCTCCGTTCCGGGAGACGTCCAATATTTACGACGGTTCGCAATTTACCGCTGACATGGCCATTCAAAATGTCATCGGAGACGGATTCCGGGGCGCCACCTGGGTCTCGATCCACAACGGCGGGGGTGTCGGCTGGGGCGAAGCGATCAACGGCGGATTCGGGATGGTCATCGACGGCTCCGAGGACTCTGCCCGCCGCATCCGGCAGATGCTGTTCTGGGATGTGAACAACGGCATCGCCCGCCGGAGCTGGGCGCGCAACGAAGGGGCCGAGCGCGCCATCCGGCGCGAAATGGCCCGCACCCCGGGCCTGCAAGTCACCCTGCCGCACCACGCCGACGAGCAGTTCATCATCCAAGCATTGAACCAAGGATAGAACCCTATTCATGAAACATATCATTTCAAAAGAACATCTGAGCCTTGGGGAAGTCAAGGCCATCCTGGACAACCGCCGGAAGGTGGAACTGAGTCCGGAGGCGGTAGCCGCCATCGAAAAGTGCCGCGGCTACCTGGATACCAAAATGAAGGACCCGGAAAAACCTTTGTACGGAATCACGACCGGTTTCGGATCCCTGTGCAACGTAACGATTCTCGCCGACGAACTCTCGCAGCTCCAGCACAACCTGGTGATGTCGCACGCCTGCGGCGCCGGTGAAACGGTCCGTCCCGACATCGTCCGGCTGATGCTGCTCCTGAAGGCGCAATCCCTCTCCTACGGCCATTCCGGCGTGCAAGTGGTCACCGTACAGCGGCTCCTGGACATGTTCAACAATGACATTCTTCCGATCGTCTATCAGCAGGGCTCGCTCGGCGCTTCCGGAGATCTCGCCCCCCTCGCCCACTTGAGCCTTCCCCTCATCGGGATGGGAGAAGTACTGTACAAGGGGAAAGTCCGTCCGAGCGCGGAAGTCTGGAAGGAATTCGGCTGGGAGCCGATCACGCTCCAGTCAAAGGAAGGTTTGGCTTTGCTGAACGGAACACAGTTTATGAGCGCCCACGCAGTCTGGTCCCTCCTCCAGTGCCACAGGCTGTCCGAATGGGCAGACAAGATCGGAGCGCTCTCTCTGGAAGCCTATGACGGCCGGATCGAGCCTTTCCTTCCCCTCACCCACCAACTCCGACCGCACCGAGGGCAGATCGAGACGGGAGAGCGATTCTGCCGATTGCTGGAAGGCAGCGGGCTGATCCACATGAACAAGGAGCATATTCAGGACCCCTATTCGTTCCGCTGCATCCCGCAAGTGCACGGCGCGGTCAAGGACAACATCTACTATGTGGAATCCGTCATCGAAAACGAAATCAACAGCGCGACGGACAACCCCAACATCTTCCCGGAAGAAGACATGATCATCTCCGCGGGCAATTTCCACGGAGAGCCGATCGCGATTCCAATGGACGCTCTGGCGATCGCGATGTCCGAACTCGCCAACATTTCGGAACGACGGATCTACCGCTTGATTTCCGGCCAGCGCGAACTGCCGAGATTCCTGGTGGCGAACCCGGGCCTCAACAGCGGTTTCATGATTCCGCAGTACACGGCGGCCTCCATCGTGAGCCAGAACAAGGGACTGTGCTGGCCCGCTTCCGTGGACTCGATCCCCTCGTCGCAAGGCCAGGAGGACCATGTGAGTATGGGAGCCAATGCGGCTACCAAACTCGTTCGCGTGGTGGACAACTGTGAAAAAGTGCTCGCTATCGAATTGCTCAATGCCGCCCAGGCCTTGGATTTCAGGCACGAGTTGAGCGGCCGGCGATCCTCCGATGTGCTCGAAGAGATCTTCAGCGACTTCCGGAAGGTCGTTCCCTTCATCCGGGACGACGTGTACATGCATCCATTGATAGAAGCCTCCATTACATTCATCCGATGATCTATCTTACAAACATAGCCGCGCTGGCGGGAATCGTCCCGAGAGGCGTCCTGCGGAAGCAAGGAGCCGAAATGGATGAACTGTCAACCCTGCGCGACGCCTATCTGGCCATCCGGGGCACTGACATTGATTCTTTCGGACCGATGTCCGCCCTGCCCGAGATCGGCGCGGAAGACGAAGTCATCGACGCCGGAGGCGGACATGTACTGCCTGCATTCTGCGATTCTCACACCCATATCTGCTTTGCAGGTACCCGTGAACAGGAATTCATCGACAAGATCAAGGGTTTGAGTTATGCGGAAATCGCTGCGCGCGGAGGAGGAATTCTCAATTCCGCCGACTTGCTGCATCGCACCGGCGAGGAAGAACTTTACCGTCAGACGATGTCCCGGGTGGATGAAATCACCCGGATGGGAACCGGAGCGATCGAAATCAAAAGCGGCTACGGACTGACCACCGAGGACGAATTGAAGATGCTTCGGGTGATCCGGCGAATCCGGGAAAGCAGCCGGGCCGTGATCAAGGCCACCTTCCTCGGAGCCCATGCCGTGGGTCGTGCCTACCTCGGCCGGCAAAAAGACTACGTGGACCTGGTCTGCAGCGAGATGATCCCTGCCATCGGGGCGGAAAACAAGACATCCCCGGTGCCTATTGCCGAATATGTAGACGTGTTCTGTGACGAAGGTTTCTTCACCCCGGAAGAAACCGACCGGATCCTAACTGCAGGAAAAGCGTACGGCCTCGTTCCGAAAATCCATGCCAACGAATTGGCATACTCTGGAGGCGTCCAAGTAGCGGCCGCCCATGACGCGCTGTCGGTCGACCATCTGGAACGGACCACCGATGCCGAAATCGAGGCGCTCCGCGGAAAACGAACCATGCCGACAATGCTCCCGGGGTCTTCTTTCTTTCTGGGAATACCTTACGGAAAGGCAAGGGAATTCATTCAAGCTGGACTGGGTATCGCCTTGGCTTCGGACTACAATCCGGGCTCATCGCCATCCGGAGACATGCGGTTTGTCATGGCGATGGGCTGCATCAAGATGCGGCTAACGCCTGCCCAGGCTTTCAATGCAGTAACCTTGAACAGCGCCTATGCCATGGGGGTCAGCGACATCCTGGGTTCCATCACCGAAGGGAAACGAGCGAATCTGATTCTCACCGATCCGATTCCTTCGCTGGCGCACATCTCCTACTGCCACCATAGCCCGTTCATCCGAAAAGTGTTCCTGGGCGGAGAGGCTATCTGAACGAAAACCGCAGACCGAAGGAGAGGGTGAAGTCCAGCGGACGGCTGGTATAGATCGACGAGACCTCCGAACCGTTGTCGAAACGGTAGCTGATGCCGGGCTCCGCATAAAATCCCACGAGCCGGGTCGCATTGACCTGCAAGCCGGCTGCCGCGTTCACGGACCACAGCAACGGATCGATCCGCAAACTGTGTTCTTCCATCGGTCCGACCCGCTCTCCATCAACCGAGATCGCGCTTTTGACATTTCCGGCAATGCATTTCTCCGCCATACCGCCTACGCTGGCGTACAGAGAGAAGTAGCGGGTGTCCAGCAGATCCGCCGTCAAATCGATCGGAATGCCGAGATACTGCAGCGTTTGAAAATCTTCAGAAAGCGTGGTCCCCGCCAAAGTCGAGAAAGTACTCTTCAAGATGGAATACTCGATTCCGGACTCCACACCGAAGGTATCGTTCAACTGCCAGCGTAAAGAGATTCCGGCGCGGATCGGGCGCTTGTGGTCCACACGGTCCGTCACCGTGGCGGGGGGCATGCCCGTCGCCCGGGTGACCACGCTCACATGGCCTTCACCCTGTCCATCCTTCACGGGATCGTTCTTGGAATGCGGGGCAGCGCCCCGGTAGAACATCATGGGATTGTAGGAAGACGAGTGTCGTGTGTCGACGGTGCCGCCGGAAATGCCGATGCCGACATGATCCGGAAGAAGCGTGCCGTCCGGTCCATCCACCGATGCCGAGGCATAGCCGGACCAGTCTTCCCCTTCGTGCGAATTCGCGGTTTCGCCTGGGACAAGGGGACGGCTGTCTTCGGGTTGCGGTTGCGCATCCTCCCCTTGTTCCGCAACCGCGACTTGCGTCTGATCCGTCAGAGGGACGACACCGGACGGATCCGCTTGCGCGGGAATGTTCGCCTGTGCCAGCAAATCCGGAGCGTAGGGACGATTTTCTGCAGAGGAAGTCCGCCTTCCCAGCTTGTTGACTGAAGAAGGTGATGATGATTGGAGCAAGGAAGCCGGACTTTCCTGCAGATCGGTGGCCGAAGGGTCGCTTATCGTTTCAAGGGGGGCGCCGGGATCGGCCAAGGCAGCCGTATCCGGGACGTTTCGCCGCACCTGGGCAATCCGTCCGGAATCATCGTCCGGCGAAAAGAGGCGTACGCCTGCGAAAACGCCGAAGGCGACAACCGCCGCAGCAGCGACGGAACGCCACAGCCAGAGAACAGGGAGGGCCCTGCCGCGCTTGGGCGCACGATCGGGAACAGCGGAAGCGATGTCGTTCCACAGCCCCTCGGGGGCGGACTCCTCGAAGTCCTCCATCCGTTTCTTAAGGCTATTCAACCAATCCTTTTCCATTATGCTGTCTCCATTTTTTTTTGATAATCTTTAATCTTCTTCGCCAGCATGGCCCGCGCCCTGTGGAGTTGGGAGGCGGAAGTGCTTTCCGTGATTCCCAGCAGATCCGCGATCTCCTTGTGGCTCTTTTCCTCGAAGGCGTAGAGGTTGAGCACTGTGCGGTAGCCGTCCGGCAAGGCTTTGATCATTTCCTGGAGGGCCTGCTGGGAAACCGTGCCGACATCCGGTTCTTCCTCTTCTTCCTGGTCCGGCAAGTCCCATCTGTACTGGACGGTATTCCGTCTCTTCCTCCGCCGCAGGTATTTCAAAGCTTCGTTGACAGTCACCTGGCGCATCCAGGCCTTCAATGATCCTTCCCCGCGATAGGAAAATTTGTCCAACGAAGAAAAGATCTTCACAAAACTCTCCTGAAGTACATCCCGCAACTCTTCCCCTACGGGCAGATATCGGGAACAGGTGGCCGTCAAATACCGTGAATAGCAGTCGTAGATCTGCTTCATGGCTAGATGGTCGCCTTTCTGTGCTCGAACAACAAGCTTTCTTTCGATGTCTTCAGTCAACGTTGTCATCCAATGTCACTGGCGACGTACCTTGTACACCAGTTTCAACTCTTTCTTATTCGGCATACTGTCGTAGGCCAGCCACTTCAAGGTCAATATCACTTCGTCCTCCTTGATTCCGGTCAGCAAGTCCGAAATCTTGAAGGCGACCAGCCCGTCCCTCCAAACGGTCCCGTTGTAGTCACCGTTCACGGAATGAACGAATTCCATTTCACGCGGATTGTCCGGGTTGATGAACAGGTTCACCAGGTGCGGACGTGCTTTTGAACTCACATCCCCCCATTTCGCGCTGAAATGAATGGTCACGTACCCATCCTCGCAGACTGTCAACCAGTCCGTTATGAGATGTACCGGCTCAATGTCCCGGGTCGACACGCTTTTGTCCAAGCGCATGCAGACAGCATCCTTCGTCCGGATCGTATCCACCCGGGTCACCTGGATGCAATGGGAATATTTCTCACTCTTCTTGTTGAGCAAGTTGAAATTGATCAGCGCGCGGATCTCTTTCCGATAGGGATTTTTCCAGCCGACCGGTTCCAAGGTCGTGGAATCATCCAACTGGAAATAACTTTCTCCGGCAGGAAGGGGTTTGATGGTCACAAGGGCATCCGGTTTGAAGGCGCCGCTTCCATCCAGGGTTATACCATTCTTGGAAGCCAGTTCACTATAATCTAATTGTTTGGAACAGGCGGCCGCTAAAGCAATCACCGCAGCAGCGAGCGCCAAGAAAACAAACTTGAAATTATTCGCTCTGTTCATCGGGTCAATCATAGTCAATATTTATCATCATCTACTGCACTAAATCCCGATCAATCGGAATCTTGCACAAATCTACCACAATTTGACTAAAAAATTCCTATTTTCGCATTCGTATATGAAACGACCCCTTTTCAAAACCTTGATTTCCCTGATTCCGGTTGCCGTGCTGGTGACGCTGCTTGCCTTGAACATCAGCATATTCGGAAGCGACGCCATCCTCGGCGCGAGCCAGGTGTCCCTGCTGTTCTCGGCGGGGATCTGCATCTGGCTGTCCATGTGGCTCTTCAAGACCCCGTGGCGAAGATTCGAGGAAGCCATCCAGAGCAACATCGGAGATGTGACGACCGCCATCGTGATCCTGTTCTTGATCGGAGCCATCTCCGGCACCTGGACCATGAGCGGCATCGTACCGACCTTCATCTACTACGGGGTGAAGATCGTCCGTCCGGAAATCTTCCTGTTCACTGCCTGCCTGATCTGCTGCATCGTATCGCTGATGACCGGCAGTTCGTGGACCACGATCGCAACCATGGGGGTCGCCCTGCTGGGCATCGGCAAGGCGCAAGGTTTCAGCGACGGTCTCATCGCAGGGGCGATCATTTCCGGAGCCTATTTCGGGGACAAGATCTCCCCGCTGTCAGACACGACCGTAATGGCATCCTCCGTCAACAAGGTTCCGATTTTTCGGCACATCCACTACATGCTCTACACGACCGTTCCTTCCATCGTGATCACCCTTGTCATCTTCTTGATTCTCGGGTTTTCGCATAGCTGCGCGGAACCGGCCACGATTTCTGAATATACGGATGCGCTGGCATCGAAATTCAACCTGTCACCTTGGTTGCTCGCGGTACCGGTGCTGACCGTGATGATGATCGCCCGGAAAATGCCCGCCTTGATCGTTCTCGCGCTTTCGGTCCTGCTGGCAGCCGTCGCGGCCCTTCTCTTCCAACCGGGAATCCTCGAAGAAATCGGATCCGGACTGTCCGGGGAGGTTTCCCGCGCGAAGATTCTTTTCACCGGCATCGTCCGGACAATTTACGATTCCGTCGGAATCGAAACCGGAAATCCCAAGGTGGACGAGCTGGTCTCGAGCCGAGGCATGCTGGGCATGCTGAACACCGTCTACCTCATCATCTGCGCCATGTGCTTCGGCGGCAGCATGAAGGCGAGCGGCATGCTGCGCCACCTGACCTATCTGTTGTTGCCGTTCACACGGAGAAGGACGGGGCTCGTCACGTCCACAGTCGTCTCGGGCACACTCCTGAACGGAATCGTGTCCGACCAGTATCTATCCATCATCCTGACTTCTAACCTGTTCGGAAGCATCTACGAAAAAGAAGGCTACGAGGCCAGACTGCTGAGTCGCTCCATTGAAGACTCGTCCACCGTTACTTCCCCGCTCTTTCCCTGGAGCAGCTGCGGTATGACGCAAGCCACAATCCTGAACGTTCCAACGCTGACCTACTTCCCCTTCTGTTTCTTCAATCTCATCAGTCCGCTGATGAGCATCTTCATCGCAATGATCGGCTTCAAGATCATTCCACCCCGCAAGCCGGATCCTTCACCCGGACAGACACCCACTCAACTCCCTTCTTCATGAAATTGGTAATCAAACCGATAAAAATCGACTCGCTGCAGGAAAACGGGAATTATCTGAACTACCGGAATCAGCTCGTCCTCAATGACAATCTGGACTTCATGGGCAACCCGGATTTCATCCGCGACATGATTCCGGACACTTTCTTCCCATGCACCTTCCTTTTCACCACCTTCCTCATCTGCAAGAGCGGGGGAGCGGTTGTCCGAATCGACGGAAGGGACTTCGCGCTCCGCAGCAACATACTGCTATCCATCCCTCCAAACTGCATCGTAGAGGGTTTTGAAGCCGACGACTCGTTCAAGTCTGCTTTCATCGCCGCCGCTCCCAACTGCTTTTCGAACGAAGGGAACGAAGCCGGGAAGCAGCTGGTCCGAGAGCGCCTCCGGGAACCCGCCGCCATTCGGCTGGATGAGATGCGGATTACAGCTGAACTCTCCCTCCTCAGCTACATCCGAAAGATCATCTTGAATCCCACTGAGGTGTTGAAGGAAGAAGCCTTGTACGGAGCACTCCATCTCTTGAACTGCATCGCGGTCAGAGCCCTCCACGAATCCGAAAACGAGGTGTCCGGCAGAAGCCGGTGGGGCCACCACGATCTGATGTACCGCTTCCTGACGGAACTCAATCTACGGTTCAAGAAAGAGCGAAGCGTTTCCTATTACGCCAACGTCCTGTGTCTCTCTCCGAAGCATTTCGCCCAAGTCGTGTACAAGAAGTCCGGTAAGTATGCAAAAGATTGGATCAAGGAATACGTGATCCGTGAGGCGAAGACATTGCTGAGAACCGGGAACTATACCGTTCAAGAAGTCAGCGACCTCCTCCATTTCCCGAATGCCGCGTTCTTCGGTAAATACTTCAAAAAAGCAGTCGGCTGCACGCCGAAGACGTACAGGGCGACGTCGTTCCTGTGAACTACTTTTCCGTCTTGAGGAGATCTCTGATCTCTTCGAGCAAAACGACATCGTCGGGCCTGGGCGCAGGAGCGGCAGCCGCAGGTTCCTCTTCTTTCTTCTTGCGGAGCTTCATAAAGGCACGGATCACCAGGAAGATGCTCAGCGCGATGATCAGGAAGTTGACGACCTCCTGGATGAAATTGCCGTAGTTCAGCGAAACGGCCGGTTTAACGACTTCTTCGCCGTTCATGACGGCCTGACACAGCACGACCTTGAGGTCCGTGAAATTGAAGGCACCGAGCAGTCCGCCGAGAGCGGGCATGATCAAATCGTTGACGAGGGAAGTGATGATCTTGCCGAAGGCGGCACCGATGACGATACCGATCGCCATGTCAATCACGTTTCCTTTCATTGCAAAGGCCTTGAAATCGGCCCAGAAAGAGGATTTCGCCATAATACTAAAAATTAAATGTATGTTTTTTCAAAAATTTTTCTGCCTCCGGGAGAGATTCGAGCTTTCCGACATCCAGAAGCTGCAGACCCGGAGGGACGATTCCGTAGATTGGATGCTTGGCGCACTCCGCAAGGTAGAAATCCGTTATCGAAAACCGGCCGTCCCAGTTATCATCCTCAAAAATACGGAATATCCCTTCTGATACGAGATGAATCCCCGCGAAGGCGAACTTTCTGCACGTGTCCGGATCCAGACCGGGATACGGGCTCCGAACCTCTCCGGTTGCCAGATTCGTCCAGCCGACCAGACGCATCGCGTCATCGAAGAGGTAATAGCGCCGGGTCTTCCGTTCGCTGACCACGAGGACCGCCAGGGCGTCGGAGGGCTTCCGGGACAGGAGCCAGGGCACGTCCAGATTCGACAGGATGTCCACATTGTGGACCAGGAAATACTGAGAAGGGTCCCCGGAGATCAACAGCGTCCGAGCGAACCGGATTCCTCCACCCGTTTCCCGAAGCAGATCGCGCTCGTCGGAGAAATGAACCGTCATACCGAAATCATCCTGATCGCGTATATACTGAATAATCGAATCCGGAAAATGATGGACATTGATGACCAGTTCCCGGATTCCGGCATCCTTCAGTTTCAGCGCCAGGTGGTGGATCAGCGGTTTTCCCCCGACAGGAACCAACGCCTTCGGAATCGTATCAGTCAAGGGCTTCAGGCGGGTTCCGAGCCCCGCTGCAAAGATCATCGCCTTCATCTCCGTCTATGTTCGGTTCTCAGGGTTCCTAGTAAATTTTTTCGATGTCCAATTCTCGATGCGAAATCGTGATCTTGATATCGAAATTGTCTGCCAGGTGCTCGGCCAGCCGCTCGGTGCAGTAGACGCTGCGATGCTGTCCGCCGGTACAGCCGAAACAGACCTGCAGATGGGTGAACTTTCTCTCTATGTATCGCTTTACGTGCGGATCGACCAGTTTGTACGCATTATCCAAAAACCGGAATACACCGCCATCATCCTCGAGGAACTTGACCACTTCCGGATCCAGTCCGGTGAATTGGCGGAAATGTTCGTATTTGCCGGGATTGTTGATCGCCCGGCAATCGAACACATAGCCGCCTCCGTTGCCGGTGGTATCGGCCGGAATGCCCTTCTTATAGGCAAAGCTGAAGATCTTCACCTCCAGGCGTTTGTCCTCTGCGATGTCGTTGAACTGCGCCATCGTGGTCAGTTTCGCAAGCAGAGCAGTCAAGTACGGATACCTCGGGAAGGGCCGCTGAAGGAGGCGTCGGAGATTGTTCAGCGCATAGGGCACGCTTGCAAGGAAATGGGGTTTCTTCTCGAAATACCCTCTGAAACCGTACGCGCCGAGTACCTGAAGGGTGCGGAAGAGGATGAAAAGCCGCAAGCGTTCTTTAAAATGCTGCTCATCCACTTGGACGTATTCCCTGAGCGCGGTCAAGTACGTCTGAATCATCTGTTTGCGAAGATTCTCGGGATAACGGGACCGCGCCTGCCAAACGAAGGAAGCGACATCGTAATAGATGGGTCCGCGTCTTCCCCCTTGAAAGTCGATGAAATAAGGCTCTCCATCCACGATCATAATGTTTCGGGCTTGGAAGTCCCGGTACATGAACGTATCCCCCATGTCCTGCATCAGATCGGTCTTGAGACGCTCGAAGTCATCCTGCAGCTTGACCTCGTTGAAATCGAGTCCCGTCGCCTTGAGGAAGCAGTATTTAAAATAATTCAGATCGAAGAGGATCATCCGCTCGTTGAAGTCGGATTCGGGGAAACAGATGGACCAGTCCAAGTTTTCCGCCCCTTTGAACTGAATTTTCGGGAGCATTTCCATCGTCCTGCACAGCAGCCGGCTTTCGTAGGAACTGTACTCCCCGCTTTCCCGCCCATGCGCGATCACCTGATAAAGCTGGTCGTCGCCAAGGTCTTCCTGGATGTAGCGCAGACTGTCGTCACTCACCGCCAGAACCCTCGGCACCTTGATCCCTTTTTCAAGAAAATGCTTGCTGAGCAAGATAAAAGCCCGGTTCTCGTCGTAGTTCGTGCCGACAACCCCAATAATGGAGATATTTCCACCGATGAGGCGGAAATATCTCCTGTTGCTGCCTGAGGTGTTCAACTCCTCGGTTTGCGTGACTTTCTGGCCGGTGTAACTTTCAAATAATTTTTGAAGCTTGTCCATCCGTATCAATAGAGATTGTAATAGGTTTGTCCATTCGCATAGTAATCATACCGCTGCGCCAGACTGCCGTACATCTGCCCGAGAACTTCGAGGAAAGGGATTCCATCCACAAGCGTCAGCCTGTAAACGGTGTCATCAACCTTGTAAAAATCCTGTCCGTCCAAGACGATGGTGTCATAGTCATCCGGAAGTTCGCTTACGAGGGCTCCCGCAGGAGGAACAATGACTTCGTATTCATTGTTGCGATTGACGATGTAGAAGACACCATCCTGGTAGTAGTAGGGCTGGTCGGCATAGGCGTAACTCTGAACGAGTCCGAGGCGATCGGCCAAGGAATATGCGGCATTCGCGCGGGTGGAGTTCAATGCAATGGCTTTGTTCTGGGCAGCGAGGGTAGCATTGTTTCGTGCAATGATCCGGTTCTGCTCGTCAATCAGCCGATTGTTGGCGTTGATGGCCCGATAGGTTCTGTAGACATTGCCATAGTAGGCGAAGTGCACGGAAGTAAACGGGACATCGATCAAGTTGAGCGCGAAGGTAATTCCGAAAGGAGGACGACAAACGATGTACCAGTCTCCGTACGGACGGTAATAGATTCCATTATAGTAACAATATTCGATGCCCCAGTAGCTCACCCTTCTAAATCTGGCAGGCAGGCGGCGAACCCGGTAGCCATAGTAGTGAGGCTCGTATCTCCAGAAATGGCTCGGGCGATTATAGGAGAGGAAGTCGCGCTCCCTGGGCGGGATTCTGTGCACGTTCCGGTCTTCACCGATCCGCATGAAGTCGCTGCGCGTTTCCCGGGCCACTCCGCTTCTTCCGACGGCATCCGCTGCCGTAAGGCCGCTACGGGTGGCATTGCCCACGCCCTGCGAAGACTCACGGATGTCACCGCTACGAGAAGCGGAACTTCTGGAAGAGGAACTCCTTACGGAAGAAGACCGGGTGCTCTGATCGACCGGACGCGCGATCCGGGTGGAAGAACTCCGGGACGAAGCATCGCTGCTGCGGGAAACTGAGCCGGAACTGCGCGAAGCCGAACCCGTGCTTCCGGACACGGTCGAACCGCGCCGGGTATTGTCCTGCGAACTGCTCCGTACGGTCGGAGAATCCGTCCGGGACGAAGTGCCGCTGCTGCGGGAAACCGACGCGTCGTTCCGGGATGAAGAACTGCTTTGAGAAACTGAGCCGGAACTGCGCGAAGCCGAACCCGTGCTTCCGGACACGGTCGAACCGCGCCGGGTGTTGTTCTGCGAACTGCTCCGCACGGTCGGAGAATCCGTCCGGGACGAAGTGCCGCTGCTGCGGGAAACCGACCTCCGGGATGAAGAGCTGCTTTGGGAAACTGAACCGGAACTACGGGAGGAAGAACTCTGTGAAACAGAGGAGTCGCCTCCGTTCGAAGAACCGGTATTCTGTGTGGTCGCCGCACCGCGACCGGTGGATGAACGTCTGGCCTGCGAATAAGAGTCGGCAGGGAATGCAACCATGGCCAATGCCACCATCGATGCGATTGCAATGTGAAGAATGTTTTTCATATCTTTGAGGTTTTAGTTGTGTTACTCGTACAAATAGTACCGTTTCGAAAGTTTCTGGAAAGTTTCAACATCTTTGGACCAGTAGTCGAGGATGTCCGCCACCTTCATCGCCTTCTTGAAATGTAATCTTACATAATCCGTACCACAAACTATGTCGAACATTGCATTCCGTCCCTCAGACAGCTCGAAGGGGTCTATTTCCGGGTACAGCTCATGCACTGCCTGCATGACGTAGAACTGGGTCAGCGTGCAGGAAGCCGCTTCGTAGTCGGTAAAATAAAACTGCACCCCGTGGATAAGCTTGCCGCTCATGCTGCCCGAGAAAGGTTTGAAATGGATGGTCCTGAAGGCGACACCGGGCAGGTTGTAGCTGTCCAGACGGGCTTTCAGCAGATCCGCGTCGATCCACTCGGCAGCGAAGACTTCGAACGGGAGGGTGTAGCCGACGCCGATGTTCAAATATCCTTGAAATTCTCCGCAGATGCCTGAGCAAGGGTAGTTGATGGCGGACTGCGGATACGGAATGTTCGGAGAGGGCAGGATCCACGGAAGTCCGGTGTCGTAAAACAGCATGTCACGGTACCAACCTTCCATCGGGACGACGGAAAGCTTGCATTTCAAGGCAGGCTCGTCCCCTCTCTCTCCCTGGTTCAGTCCCTCCTCGTTCAAAAGAATGGCCAGTTCTCCAACCGTAAGGCCGTAGATATAAGGAATTTTGAACTCACTGACGAAGGAATGGAAACCGTCTTCGACAAGGCAGCCTTCCACCTTGTTTCCGCCCAACGGATTGGGACGGTCGAGAACCATGACCTCGATTCCCTGTTCCGCGCATGCGCGCATCACCAAGCCGAGGGTACTGATGAAAGTATAGGATCGCGTGCCGACATCCTGAATGTCATAGACCACAACATCCAGCCCCTCGAGCATCTCCGGAGTAGGTTTACGATGGGGGCCATAGATGGAATAGACCGGAAGGCCCGTGGCTGCATCCAGGGTGTCCGAGACATAGTCTCCGGCATAGGCGTCCCCCCGTACGCCGTGTTCAGGAGCGAAAAGTTTCACCAAATTGACGTCGGGAGCGCTGAACAAGATGTCAACAGCGGATCGCAGGTTGCGGTCCACGCCGCTGGGATTGGTAACCAGTCCGACTTGCTTTCCAACGAGACCTTCGAAGCCCCTGCCTTCCAGCACTTCGATTCCGGTCCGGACACAAACTGCGTCCCGGGCCGGGATCCAACCGGAAAAGAGGGTCAGCGCAAGCAATCCGAATACGATTTTTTTCAGTATGTTCATCTCATCAAAAGCATCTTCAATCTTTCTTGCCGTATTCAGGGTCGATCTTGCGATCGACAATGAAAGTGACAACCAAGGTTGCAACGCAGCAGACAATCACGATCCAGAAAAAGGCGATGTAACCGACCGATTCTTGCAGAAAGCCGGCGAACATGCCGGGAATCATCATGCTCAGGGCCATGAAGGCGGTACAGATGGCGTAATGGGCGGTCTTGAATTCCCCTTCCGAGAAGTACATCATATAGAGCATATAGGCGGTGAAGCCGAATCCGTAGCCGAACTGCTCGATGGCGATGCAGGCGCTGATCAAGGCAAAATTCGTCGGTTGCGCCATCGCCAGATAGACAAACGACAGGCAGGGCAGGGTCATGCCCGCGGCCATCCACCATAGGGATTTCTTCAAGCCGATTTTGGAAGCCATGATGCCGCCGATGATGCCGCCGAGCAGGAGAGAGATGACTCCGATGGTTCCGTAGGCCAGCCCGACTTCGGCCGTTGACATGCCCAGACCTCCCTTGTCAGGCGAAGCCACCAGAAAGGGTGTGCACATCTTGATGAGGAAAGCCTCCGGAAGGCGGTACAGAAGCATGAACAGGATGGCGATCCAAATTCCCGGCTTTGTGAAATAGGTAGCGAATGTACGTCCGAACTCCTGGAATATTCCTCTGATCTCACCGGAAGCCGCACCGATCAGGCGAGGCGCGTCCTCAGCCGGCTTCGGAATCGCGAAGGCGTGGTACAGCGTCAGCAGGGTCAGGATTACGGATGTGCCGCCGAGGGTGAGTTGCCAAGAAAGCGGGATGTCGCCGGTTGCGGTCTCCAGCTTGCCGGCCACGAAGACGATCACACCGTTTCCGAACACGTTGGCGAGCCGGTAAAAGGTGCTGCGGATGCCGACAAAGGCGGCCTGACTTTTCTGGCTCTGCGCAAGCATGTAAAAACCGTCCGCCGCAATGTCATGGGTTGCGGAGGCGAAAGCGGCGATGACGAACAGGATCAGGGTAAAGGTGAACAGGCTCATCGGTGTCTGACCGGAAGCGATCAGATCAGCGGAAGGATGGGGAAGTGTCAGGGTCAAGACGATGAACGCAATGGTCATGACCAACTGCATCGTGATGATCCACCAACGTTTGGTCCGGATGATGTCGACGAAAGGGCTCCAAAGCGGCTTGATGGTCCAAGGAAGATACAACAGGCTCGTGAACAAGGCCATCTGCCCGTTCGGAACGCCCATCTTCGCGAACATCAATACGGAAATGTTGTTGACGAGAAAATAAGGAATACCTTCGAAAAAGTACAGGGTTGGAATCCACCACCAGGGCGATCCCGTCTTGATGCTTGGGTGATCCATGATCGGACAGAATATGATTGAGTAAAGATAAGCATTTTCAGGAAACTATCAATCGCGGCGGTGACACAATAAATGCAATCAGATCCCGGAGTGAATGCAGCAAGACCGAAGGGAAAAGCTGTTCCGGAAAAGGACATTTTTCATATAAGCGCGAGAAAGAAGGAAATCGTATAGAGTAGTCCGAACGCAAGCTGGAGTCCGGCGGTTTTCTGGTCAATTGTCGCGATCGCTATGCCATCTTCAGGCCGGGCCGAGAGCATGGCCTTTACAAGCGGCCAGGCGAGCGGAACCGTCAGCCAGGTCAACAGGGTCCACCAGGGAATCCAGTCGACCAGAGCGAAAACGAGCACGAGAACATACGGAGTCGCGACCTCCGCAGCGTAAATCCATTTCGAGGCGCAATCCCCGATCGAGGCGGCGAAGGTCAGCACGCCGGCTTGCCGGTCACTCCGTATGTCACGGGTATTGTTGGCGTGGAGGATGGCGACGATGAGCAGTCCGAAAGGAAGGCTCACCGGAATGACGAGGGGAACCAGGCTTCCGGTCCCGACATACGATGCACCGATCGCCGGCAAGATCGAAAAGCAGAACAGAATGGTCAAGCCGCTGAGGGCATGGGCCTTCAGCCACATGTAAAAAACAATGGATACAATTGCGGCCGCACCGAGCCAGATCAGTTTCCAACTTGTCAGAAAGAGCAGGACCACCCCGATCAACACGCCTGCCGTCAAGACACAGTAGCCATAGAAAAGCAGTTCCCGGGGCGTGAATTTACCGGACTGAATAGCCCTGACTTGATTGAGACTGCCCGCCGGATCCACCCCTCGGACATGGTCATAATAGTCACTGATCAGATTACCGGCAGCCTGGAAGACGACCATCATCACGACTGCGAGCAGCAGAGGGATCCAGTCAACCGGGCCGCCTCCGTTCCGAGAATTGTAATCCGTCAGGAAGGCTCCGATGGCGAGCACAGGGATGAACGAGGCGGGAAACGACCACGGTCTTGTGGCGATGACCCAGTCTTTGAGGTTGCGCATACTGCAAAGATAATCCGATTGGAAAGAAAAGCGAAACAATGCCCTTTCTCCCGCTGTAATTATTACGTATATTTGTTCATTCATTACGCTTCAATCGGACAATATGAACATCAAGAAGTTGATCATGACGCTATCGGGAATCTTGTTGATGCATGCCGGACTTGCGGCGCAGCCGGGTGATCCCGAGGCTTTCTTCGCGCGGTACGAGGCCTTTCCGCTGCAGGATCTCTACAAAGCGGTCTACCAGGATACTTTCGGCCCCGGCCATATGATACCGAATGTGGAGTCGGCCCGGAATTATCTATTGGAAGAACTGGAAAGCCTCCGGTCAGAGGGCGGTTCGATCACGGGCATCAATTTCTATGAGCCTTCCGGGCCTTTCGGCAACTTCTACCGGGTGGACCTGAATGCGATAAGGACGGGTGTTCTTTCCGTGGAGACCCTGCTCCGTGCCTTCGTGGCGAGCACGGAAGCGGATGCAGGCGGGGTGATCCCGGCGGAAGCCCTGTCTCCGACAGCCTGGAGGGTAAGATGGGAGGGCATGGCAAAGGTGATGGGCGAACGGCTTGCGAAGAATTCCCCGGATCGATACCGGAAATTCAAGGCGGACAGCGCGGCCCTGGCCAGGATGCTCTCCGCGGAGCCGGACATCAATCCCGCCGTCCATCACAGCGAAGAATATTCCCTGATCTTCCGTCCCCACTACCGGATCGTGCGCAAAGACATTTTCGAACGTGACCTGAAACCGATACTTGACACGACTTCCGTCGAGCTGGAAGGTCAGGGGTTCCGGTCCGTAACCACCGGGCAGGACTACCGTCTGGCAGGGGAAATCTTCAACGGACTGATGCGGGAAAGCCGGGAGGCGCGTCTCTCCGGAGACAGCCTGACCCAGGCTGAACTGATGATGCTTGCCGCGCGGCGACTGTTGGGGACTCCGTACGTCGCGGGGACGCTGGATGCGCCCGATCTCCCGAAAAATACGGCAACCGGGGAATCACCGGAGCAAGAGCGGTTGCGGGTCTACCTGAGCCGGACGGATTGCATCCTGTTTGTCGAGACTTGTCTGAATTTCGCTTCGGTCGTGAGCCGATATTCCGGAAGCGGGGATCCGGGTTACGCTGACCTTGCCCGGGAAGTCTGGAGCAGCCGCTACTACGAACGAGACGCGGACCAGTATTTCAACCGAATCCACTACACCACCGAATGGATCCGAAAGAAGGAGGGAAAGAGCCTTCGGGATATGACTCTGGAACTGGGAGGAAAGGTCTATCCGCATCCGATTCATTACATGTCCCGCCATCCCGAACGCTACCGGCAGTTGGCGGGGACGGACTCTCTGTCTCTGCTGAACCGACAGAAAATCCGGGAAACGGAAGAGGGCTTGAACCGAGAGCCGATGACTTATATTCCGAAAGAAAAGATCCGGTCGATCGAAGGGAAGATCCGCAACGGAGACATCATTTGCTTTGTCTCGAATCTGGACGGGCTGGACATCGCCCACGTGGCGATCGCGCACGTCAAGGACAAGGTGGGATTCATCCACGCTTCGCAATCCGAAGGAAAGGTGGTCATCGACAGGCAATCGATCGCCGGCTACGCCCTTGAACGCAACAACCTCGCCGGAATCAAAGTCGTCCGTCCGTTGTAGTTTCCGGCCGGAGTTCCGACAATTCGGAGCCCGGATAGTAATGGCGGAGTATCGCGCGGAAATCGTAGCCTTCGGACGCCATGACGGCGGCTCCGATTTGGCAGAGGCCTACTCCGTGTCCCCAGCCGGCTCCCTGCAGTACGACGCGCGTCCAGTCCGAACCGGCAGCGACTTCCTTGCCCTCGCTGTCCAGATAGGTGATGACGAAGGCGGAACTCTTCAGATGACTGTCGGACAAGAAGCGTCTGATGATTAATTCCTTGCCGATGACCATGCGCAGTTTCGTACCGACCGCTTCCAGCCGCTTGAGCCGTCCGGAAGGTCCCCGTTCAACGGGAATCAAGGCCCGGATTGTTCCGAAATCGAAGCCGGAGCGTTTCCGGATCAACTCGGAGAGTTCCGAACGTCCGTAGGAAACGGACCAGCGGAAAAAGTCCCGGGTCTCCAGGTCATAGTCATTCAGCACCTGCGAGAGAGTACCGGCATCTTCCGTGTTGCAGAAAGATTCGGGTTTGGAAAGGATCCACGAGCGAGCGGCGGTTTCTGTTGTGAGATCCGGTACCGGTCCTTCCGCAGACGTGTCCGCAAGCGGTTGCAGGTAGGGATAGTCCTGATCGGCCCAACAGGTCGAGAATCGCTCCATCACACCGCCGCAGCATTTTGAGAAGCGGGTATCGCATATTTCGCCTTCCTGACGCAACACCAGACCCCAGGTCTGGTCGACAGCCTGGAGAACCGTATCTCCGGCAACCATCGCAAGTCCTTGATATCTTTGACAGTGGTCGTCGGCGCACACATCGAAGCGTTTGTGGTCCTCGTGGTCGAACCACCGGATGTATTCCGGAATCTCCGGACTTCCATCCGGAGTCGCCGGTGTCTTGGCGTCCCGGGCAGCATCCAGCCGGGTTACCAGCGCCGGCACGCTGTTCAGGGACTGCAGTTCGGCTTCCTGTACGGCACGACCGGAAGCCCGACGCCGGCGCGCGATCTGCGCCATCACCCAGGAACGGGATATAACGGCATGGGCTTTAAGAAATTCGAGTTTCGCGGAAGACTTCATCTCCGAAGAGATCACACTGAGCAGATAGTCCTCCACTCCGATGACGTTCACGGCTGTGACTTTTCCATCTTCGACGATGAATTTCAACGTTCCGGCGAATTTCTGCGTCACTTTCCGTTCCCAATGGAAATCCACGCCGATGGTCACCCCGTAAAGAATGAAGGAGGGCTCGGCGAAAAGGGTAGACAGGGTCTGGGCTTCGAAAACCAATTCATCGTAAAGCGCCCCGTTGTAGGAAATCTTGCCTCCGGAATAGGAAACCCGCTGCAGACCTGCCCCGTCGGAGAGAATCTCGAAGGCGATTTCGCTGCCGGAGAGGATCCCTACCTCCAGTTTGGGCTGCGTCCGGACCAGACGCCAGATGATGGATTTTTCCTCCGCCGCATCAATCGTGACTTCCGCGATCATGTCATCAAGAAGACGGCTATCCAGTTTTGCGAAATCGTCCGCTCTGGGGGCAATGAAGAGTCCGGCCATATCCACGCATCCCGGACTCATGGCGAGATGATCGGGGCCGGATTGGAAATAATGACGGGAACGATGCTTCTCGCGAAAGATGACCAGAGCGCGGTACTCCCCGTTCCGGATCCAGGTGAACAGATTGAACCGAGGTTCAGCCTCTCCTTCCTTCCGGGAAGCACAGTCCAGCAGCCGATAAAAAAGTTTGGTGACAGATTTCGGCGTGCGCGCCCTCAAGAGGAATATTCCCTTCGCAAACTTTTTGAAATGGAATAGTTCCGCCTCCTTGACCGTAGTCAGGTATTCCAGTCCCCGGGCATCCGGAGTGTCCAGCAGGCGATCCGCCTCGCGTTCCAGGGGAAGAGAACCCAGCGGGCAGGCCTGGAAATGCATATGGTCGGGAATGGAGGCGCCCGCCGTAGGTCCGTTGTAAAATGCCGTGAAATCGGAATAGAGCTTCACAAAATCCAGCAGATCAGGGAAACGGCGCCGGATCGACTGAGGCGTGTGGTCGAAGCTGGAGACGACAAGATGGGAGGGGAAAACGGGATAGGGATTGAGGGTCACCCGGTAGCGCTTTCCTTTTCTTCCGTCAAATTCAAAGTGCGTCTGCTCCGCCGGGCGGTTCTCGGGACATAGCAGACAGGGCCTTTCGCGAATGGACTCCGGATCCGTAGCGGCCTCGGAGGAAACGACCCGGCAGGGATTGTGCTGCACCGATACCTCGAAGCCGCTCACCATAAGCGTTCGTGTCCGAGCGAGTTTCAAGTTCCGATAATTCTCGGCAGCCAGCGGCCAGACCGAAAGTTGATCTTTAACGAATTTTTCAATAGCAGGATCCATCAGAGCAAGGCAAGCAAAATTTGTTTCAGGGATGTGAATTCTTGTTCGAAATTGGGAGTGAAAAGGGAGGAACCGATATGCTTCTCGATTTCCTCCATCGGCCAGTACCTGCCTTCCGTCACTTCGTCGTTCCTCGGATGCAGAGAGAAATCCCCGACCGTCGCAAACACATTCACCAATTCGCGTTCGACTTCGGACTCCCAGACATAGGTTCGGAGGAGAACGGGATTGAAGTCTTTGAATCCCAATTCTTCCCTAGCCTCCCGGTACAGAGCGGACTCCAGGAGTTCTCCGTAGTCTACATGCCCCCCGACAGCCGTGTCCCAGCGTCCTGGAAACAAGTCCTTCTTCAGCGAGCGCTTCTGGAGGAAAAGGCAGCCTTCCCGGTTGATGATGTGAAGATGTACCACCGGGTGCAGCAGCTTGGAACCATCGTGGACAGATTCGCGGGAGGCCTGCCCGATCACCAGACCGTTTTCTTCAACGACGGGAACCCGTTCGGAGATCGGAACCAGCGGCCGGCCCGGATTTTTGGCTGTGGGACGCGGCAGGACAGCTGCCGGCTCAACCGGATAAATCAATTCAAACATAGGCTCAAGTAACAGCGACCAGAATCAGCAATTGCGCGAACAGCACCCGCAAGAACATGGTCAAGGGATACACCGTCACATAGTTGACGGACGGATAGTCCGTTCCGTAGGCCCCCTGGGAGAAGACCAGCGCCGCAACGTTGGTGGTTCCTCCCGAGATAAGACCGCAGATCTGATAAAAGTTCAATCGGCATGCCCATCGGGCGATCATGCCGACAATCAGGACAGGAACCAGTGTGATGAGCGCCCCGTATAAGATCCACCAGTAGCCTCCATTCAGGATGGAACTGACAAAATTTTCCCCGGCGCCCAGTCCGACGGCAGCCATGAAGAAAGAGATTCCGATTTCCCGGATCATCAGATTGGCGCTCTGGGTCGTATAAGTGGTGATCCTCCATCTGGGTCCGAAGTATCCGAGCAAGATCGCGATGATCAGCGGTCCACCGGCTAGTCCCAGTTTGATGGGCTGGGGAATACCGGGAATCATGAACGGGATGGAGCCGAAAATCACGCCCGCGGCGATGCCGAAGAAAATCGGGACGAGGTTGGGCTTGTTGAGGCTGACCTCCTTGTTCCCCACCAGTTCCGCAACTTCATGGATGCCTTCTTCGGGGCCCACCACCCAGAGTATATCGCCCAGTTGGAGATAGAGATTGGGTCGCGCGACCAGTTCCACACCCGCGCGGACGACCCGTGTAATGGTGACGCCGTAGTTGGCCCGGATGTTCAACTGGCGGAGCCGAGCTCCAGTCAGTTCCGGCTTCGTAATGAGCAGTCTCCTGCCTTCCAGGTGGGCATCCTGCTTCAGCCAGTCCTGCAGATGCATCTCAATTTCTTTTCCGAAGAGAATCCGGAGGGAATCCACATGGTGCTGAGAGGTCACAATCAGCAGCTTGTCGCCCTGTTGAAGTACGGTGTCCGGGCCGGGAACGAAAATCTCCCCATCCCGCATGACACGGGAAATCACGAAAGAGAAACTTAGGTGTCGCATCACCTCCTTCAGCTTCTTGCCGAACAGAGCCGGATTCTCCACCTCGCAATGCATCCTTCGGGCCGTTTCAACATCCGTATCTTCTTGTTCAAGATGGCGTCTTTCTTCCTCCAGGTCAATTTTGAAAATGCTTTTGAACAGGATGATCATCGCAATGACCCCGAGCATGCCGATCGGATAGGCAAGCGCATAAGCCGAAGCCAGACCGGAAGTCGCCGTAGCGATGTCGGCAGCCGGATGCTGGGATCCATGCATGGAGTCAGCCAGGGTCTGCTGCGCGGCACCCAGTCCCGGGGTGTTCGTGACGGCACCGGACATGACGCCCACCATCGTGGGAAGATCCTCCTTCGTCACCAGATGCAGGACAAAGGTCACCCCCACGCCCAAGAAAACCAGGCACAATGCCAGCATATTCAAAGTCAGGCCTCCCTTTTTGAAAGAATGGAAAAATCCCGGACCGACCTGCAGACCGATCGAGAACACGAACAGGATCAAGCCGAAATCTTTCATGAAATTCAGGACCGTAGCATCGACCCGAACGCCGAAATGGCTGATAAGGATGCCTACGAACAGAATCCAAGTGGAACCGATCGAAATGCCTTTGAACTTGAATTTGCCCAAATACAAGCCGGTTGCGATCACGACCGCAAAAACCAGAATCGAATGGGCGATCCCCGGCTCGATGAACAAATCTCTCATGTCAATAATCTATCTGCGCGCAAAAACAGGACTTATCGCCTGTCCTGCCTTCCATGTAATACGTCTTCTTGTGATCATTCCCGACGACACCGCAGTACAGCTGAACGGTCTCGCCCGGCTTGGTTTCTTTATTGAAATTAATCCGCACATCCTTGACAAGGTATTGGGAAGCCGTCTCGTAATCGATGCAATCCATCGCCCAGACCATGTACCGGGCATTGTTCGTGTGCCCGATGATGTCCACGTCCGAATAGGCGATCCTGTGTTCCCGAACGAAGGCGAGATCCACTTCCTTCGGTATCACGAGCTTGGCGCAACGCTCGGGAATGGCATCGTCCGGACATTGAGTCGCTGCAGGAACCATATCCAGCACTTCATCGCTGCGAACCAGACGACGCGTCTCCTGATCCATGACGATCCAGGAAGTCGTACAGGAGATCAGCGCCTTGGACTTGTCGGCAAAATCAACATCTCCTTTCGCCCGCATTTCGAAATCCCGCAGGAAGAATAAACCGTCCAGTCCCTTGTGCCAGGTGTAGAGCGTTGTTTCATCTCTCCAACTGGGCGGCTGGAGGAACCGGAAATGCATCCTGGACAATACCCAGGCAGTATGATGGCGGGCAAGGTCGTCGTATCCGAATTCCAGGCGCTGGGCCGCCCAATAGGCCAATTCCTGCGCCAGATCCATGAAGAAGGCCGGCTTCAGGTGAAAGGAGGCATCGGTGCCATAACAAGGGATGGTCACATCTTGGAAGTATCGGTTCGTGTCCGAATATCCGCTTTTCGGTTCAATCATATAAGATTCGAAGTTCTTCCGGTGAATACAGGATGGAATCGATGAAGTCAGGAGCGATTTGCGCGAGGAGCAGGAACAGGCCGAAAAAAAGGACGACCGATCCTATCAGGATCGCAAGCGCGACAAGGGCGGCCTTCCGCCTCTTCTTCGGAGCTTTCTCCGGCGGCGGATCAGCCGGAACGGCAGGCGCGACCGGTTCCTGCAGGATCGCCTTCAGACCGACCACTGCCGCGGAAACCTCTTCGGCTGTCTCTTCATGCGTCTTCAGGGAAACGGGTTCCAGCCCGAAGCCTTCGGGATAGATGTCCAGATCCGCATCCGGGATGAAAAAGAAGGCATTCTCCCGGGTCGCCCGGAGGCGTCCGAGACCGGGAAGCGCCACGACTTTCTTGGACTGCAGCGTGTTCTTCAGTTCATTCGTGAATTCCGCGACGATCTTGCCGGCCATATCCAGATCCGTACCGTTGGATCGGGAATAGAAGTCCGCGAGCATCGAATCCGCCACATTCCGTTGGCGGAACGCCAAGCGCCGGTAGGGAGGATTGATGGTATAGCCCTTGTCAGAAAAAGCGGACGGAACCAACTCGGAAACAAAAGTTCCCAAGCCAGGCAGCGAAACTTCCTCGTTGTCAAGGATCAACTCCTTGACCATCTTTGACAATAGGTCGACATCCATACTGAGGGCTTCTATAATTCATGCAAAGGTACACAAAAAAACGCACAAAAAATTTGGATAACCCGCTTTTTGTTGTACCTTTGCAATCCCGAATCGGAAACGCTCCGACACAAGGCAATAATTCCTCAATAGCTCAGTTGGTTAGAGCACATGACTGTTAATCATGGGGTCNNCAGGGGGTCGTAGGTTCAAGTCCTACTTGAGGAGCGAGAGGAAGAGGCCGGCTAAAATTTCTTTTTAGCCGGCCTCTTTCTGCGTTCTTCCGACACCTGTCTCGAAGATAGGTCAATGCCGCTGAATATTCCAAGAATTATTTCACGCGGAGTTTCCGCCCGATCTGGAGCAGGGTACGGCTTGAGATTCCGTTCAGATTGCAGAGTTTGTTCACCGAGGTTCCGTAGCGGATGGCAATTGCCCCGAGGGTGTCACCGCTGCGGATGGTGTGATACTGCGCGGCCGCCAGCGCCTTTCTCTCAGCTTCAGCCTTCGCCGCAGCTTCTTCCCGATCCCTGGTGTCTCCTTCGAGGATATCGATCTCCACCTGCTCATCCTCGGGGACATACTTGCTATCGGCATTGAAGTGCTTTTTCTTGAGAACGAAAAGCCGGTGCCGCAAGGTGCCGGAAGAAAAATCGATCAGCCACTGCGGATCAAAGGCATAGCCTTTATACCGGGTCTCAAAGTGGAGGTGCGGGCCCGTAGACCGACCCGTGGAACCTCCCAGCCCGATCATCGTACCGGCATTGATCCAATCCCCCACCTCGACCAAAATCTTGGAAAGGTGACCGTAAAATGTTTCCAAGCCGTTTTCATGGCGGATGACCACGAGATTGCCGTAGCCCCTGAAATATTTGGCCATTCTGACCTTTCCGTCAAACGCGGCATAGACGGGGGTGCCGGTCTTGAGCGGGAGGTCCACACCTTGGTGTCTGCGGCCGTGGCGGTAACCGAATTTGGAATAGACTTCCCCCTGGTGGGGGCAGCGGTAACCGCAGAGAGAATCCACAATCCAAAGCGCGATTTCATCCTGCAGAGCGTCCAAAGGGACATGATACGGATCCGGCTGATCGTTGTTCCAGTATTCGTTGAATTCCGCGATATCCTTTCCGTAATCGGCATCCTTGTAATATTTCCAGGAATAGTCGGACAAGAGCAGGATCTTAATGTGCGGGTTGGCCGTATCCAATGTATCGAGCGTCTCTGCCGCATTCGGATCCAACGACTTGACGGGCTGCAAGGCAGGACGCGGAATCAACAGTTCCGCCTGCTGCTTGGTTTTGATGGTCGTGTCCTGGGCCTGCGCGGTGAAAGGCGCAAGAAAAAGGAGGACGACAAGGGCTGTGATCGATGTTGCAGCAGCAAAAAGTCTAGATTTCATGTAACGTGTCGGTTTATATTACATTCGGGCGTTGAACCGATCCCGGAGCAGACGCTTCACCTCGTCCACTTTCTCCGCAAGCAGTTCCGTCGATTTCGCTTCGCAGATGAACCGCAGATAGGGCTCCGTGTTCGAAGGGCGGATGTTGAACCACCAGGAAGGAAATTCTATCCGGTAACCGTCAAAATCCATGACGGCGTCCGGCTGTTCTTTCGAAAGGAAATAGGCTTTCACGGCTTCCATCGCGCCTGCCTTGTCTTCCACGCGGAAATTGATTTCACCGGAATTTTGGTACCGAGCGATGGTCCCGATCAGTCGGCTGAGGGAAATCCCCTTCTTCTTCAACACCGAGACGATCCGAAGCACGAGCATGGAGGCGAGCAGGCCGCTGTCCGAATAAAAGAAGTCACGGAAATAATAGTGGCCCGCAAGTTCTCCGCCCCAAACCCCGTTGATTTCGCGCAGCTTGCGCGCGGCGAAGGCGCGGCCGACCCTCCAAGTGTGCATGGTCATTCCCATCGGGACGAGATATTCTCCAATTGCTTTCGAACTGCGGATGTCCTGCAGGACGATACCCTTTTCGTGCCGTTCTTCGACAAAATAGAGCCCGAGTACCGCGATGATGAGATCCGGAGAGATAAAATCCCCCTTCTCGTCAACGAACATGACCCGGTCCGCATCACCATCGTAGATAACCCCCACATCGGCGCCGATCCTGCGGACCTCAGCCTCAAGCGGCTCTACATTTTTGCGGATCAGAGGATTCGGTTCATGGTTCGGGAATGTTCCATCCAGTTCTTCGAACAAGTAGGAAGGAGCGTCCCCGAAGATTTCACGCGCAAACAGCCCGGCCATGCCGTTCGACAAATCAAAGGCGATCTTGATGTTGGAATAATCCCCTTTGTACTTCAACAGAAAATCCAGATAGTCACGGCGGATGTCCTTTAAGACCACTTTTCCCCGCCGTACGGCAGGGGGCGTGGGCCGACCGGCATCTATCCATTCCTTGATCTGCCCCAGCCCCGAGTCCAAAGCGACCGGAAGGGCATTCTCCCGGGACACCTTCATCCCGTTGTATTCCTTCGGATTGTGCGAGGCCGTGATCTGTACAGAGGCCTTGAAGTGATAGTTGGCGGTTCCGAAATACACCATCGGGGTGGTGCTGAGACCGATATCGTAAACATCCGCGCCGGCATCGGTGATCCCCTGCACAAGGGCGTCACGGATCTCGGGCGAGGAGACCCTGCAGTCCCGCCCGACAAGCACCCGATCGGTCTTGAGCAATTCGGGAAGGAAGTAACCTATTTTATAGGCGGTCGTCTTGTCAAAGTCCACGTTGAAGACTCCACGTATGTCATATGCATGGAAAGCGCCCATAAGCGTAGTGTTATTTCAATTTCGTGGCATATCTTGCAGAAACTTTGCCAAGGGCGATGTTCTGCAGTTTTTTCGCAAGAATTTTTTTCCGGATCGGAGCGACATGATCCACGAACAAATCTCCTTCGAGATGGGCCATCTCATGCTGGATCATCCGGCAGGCGAACTTGTCGAAGTGTTCGGTTACTTTTTCAAACTGCTCGTTGTAGTATTCTACGGTCATGCTTTCCGGACGAACCACGTCACAATAGATCCCGGGAAGGCTGAGGCAGCCTTCCGAATATTCCGACTTCTTCCGGCTTTCCTCCAGGACAACGGGATTGATCATGACCCGCCGGAATCCTTCCAGATACGGATAGACATCGGTCATCCCGGTTCCGTCCACGATGAGGACCCGGATGCTCTTTCCGACTTGAGGTGCCGCGAGTCCGCAACCTTCCGCGCTGACCAGGGTCTCTTTCATGTCCGCGATCAGTTTCTGCAGTCCCTCCCGGTCATTGAGATCCGCGGCCGCGGCCTTCTGCCTGAGCACTTCGGCCCCATAAATATAGATCGGCAAAATCATAATCAATCACTTTGAACGCCTGTCCAAGAAACCTTGAAGGATGATGGCAGCGCTGATGCGGTCAGCCGAAGCCTTGTCCCGGCGATCCTTCTTCTTCATGCCCCCTTCGATCATCGCGCGATGCGCCAAAACCGAGGTGAAGCGCTCATCCTCCAGTGTAACGGGAATGTCCGGGAAGGCCTTCGAAAGGTTTTTCAGGAACACCGTCACGTCGGAGGCTGCCTCCGCAGGCGTATTGTCCAGATTCATCGGATAGCCCACGACAAATCGGGTGATGGTCTCGTTTTCAGCATAGTTTTTGAGATAATCTATTATCTTTGCAGCGGGAACGGTGTCCAGCGCGGAGGCAAAAATGCCAAGCGGGTCGCTGACGGCCACCCCGGCACGCTTGCGTCCATAATCTATGCCGATGATCCTGTCCATACAAGTATGCAAATGTAAAGAAAAAGGTTTTGAAGTCAAAAAATATGTCAAATCCCAAGAAAGACAACCGTGTCGCGAATTTCAGGCTCTCCGTCATTGATGACGATACGCACCGAAAAATCTGGTCCGCCAAATTTTCTCGGACGGGCATCGCGGTCAGCTTGATCACGGCCGCTGTGGTCCTTTCCGCACTGATGTTCTCGCTCATCGCATTCACCCCGATCCGGACCTTCATTCCCGGTTACCCGGACGCCCGCACAAAGCATGCAGCCATTGAGAACGCCATTCGGATCGATTCTCTGGAAAACGTGGTGCTCCGATGGGAACTCTATTCCGAAAACCTGCGCCGGGTTGTTGATGGACAACCTCCCCTAAAAATCGACAGCATCCTCAACCTGCGGAAGAGACCGGAAAAGGCCGCTCCGGATGCCCGGGAGATCGCCCGGAAAGATTCTCTGCTGCGAAAGCAGGTGGACAGCGAAAGCCAATTCGAGATCAACGCGAATGCCAGGCGGAGCCTTCCGATCGAAGGCTTGCATTTCTTCACTCCCCTACATGGTGTCATTTCTCAGGGATATGACAAAGCGTTGCATCCCTACGTTGACATCACGGCCCCGGAAAATTCGGTGGTCATGTCGGTTCTGGACGGGACGGTGATTTCCGCCGGCTGGAGCGACGAAAACGGCTACACGATTCAAATACAGCACGAAGGCAACATCGTTTCCGTGTACAAGCACAACCAAAAACTCATGAAGAAGAGTGGTGACAAGGTCACGGCGGGAATGCCGATCGCGATCGTCGGAAACGCAGGCACTCTGTCCACCGACAACCATCTGCATTTCGAGCTCTGGCATAACGGGGAAGCTGTCGATCCTGCAAAATATATCAGTTTCTGATGGAAAAAAGAAAAATCGCGATTCTCGGATCTACCGGATCAATCGGCACCCAGACCCTGGATGTCATCGCCCAGCATCCGGATCTTTTCGAAGTCGAATTGCTGACCTGCAACAATAGCGCGGAACCGCTTGCCAGACAGGCGATAGATTTCGATGCCAATCATGTGGTCATCTGTAACGAAGGCCGGTACAAGGAGGTGTACGATGCCCTGGAGGGAAAGGACACCAAGGTTTTTGCCGGCATCGATTCGGTCTGCGACCTGGTAACGAGCGATCGCGTGGACATCGTCGTGACCGCAATGGTCGGCTTCACCGGTCTCCGCCCGACCCTGTCCGCCCTCCGGGCAGGCAAGATCGTCGCGCTTGCGAACAAGGAGACTCTGGTTGCGGCCGGAGCCATCGTCACGGAACTGTCCCGCAAGCACAACGCCCCGATCCTTCCGGTCGACTCGGAACATTCCGCGATCTTCCAATGTCTGCTGGCATCCCAAGGCAATGCCGTGGAAAAAATACATCTGACAGCTTCAGGAGGCCCGTTCCGGACCTGGGAGAAGGAGAAGATCGCCCTGGCGCGCAAGGACATCGCCCTGCGCCACCCCAAGTGGAACATGGGGGCGAAGGTAACCATCGACTCCGCGACCATGATGAACAAGGGCTTCGAAATGATCGAAGCCAAATGGCTCTTCGACATCGAACCGGAAAGAATCCATGTGGTCGTGCATCCGGAATCCATTATCCATTCAATGGTGGAATTTGAAGACGGAGCAGTACTCGCCCAGCTTGCCTACCCGGACATGCGAGAGCCCATCCAATTCGCGATCGGATTCCCGAAGCGACTTCCCCTCGCAAACAAGAAACTGAATTTCGCGGAACTGGGAAGCCTCAGTTTCCATGAACCGGACACGGACCGCTTTCCTGCCCTTGCGTTGGCGTACGAGGCGATCCGGCGGGGAGGGAATCTCCCCTGCGCCATGAATGCGGCCAACGAAGCCGCCGTCAAAGCGTACCTGAAGGATGAGATCCCCTTCTACGGCATTTCCGACGTGGTAGAAAGGTGTATGGAAAAAATCAGTTTTATCGAACACCCTGATCTGGAACAGATCTTCAGCACCGACAGGGAGGCCTTCCTCCTTGCTGAAATCTTGATCAAGGAAAGGAAACGGCAATGGTAGTCCTCATCAAAATTCTGCAAGTGATCCTTGCGCTCTCCGTCCTGATCGTCCTGCACGAGTTCGGACATTTTATTTTTGCAAAACTTTTCGGAATCCGGGTGGACAAGTTCTTCCTGTTCTTCGATCTCGGCGGAACCAAACTCTTCAGTTCCAAAGGGAAGTGGTTCACGAAGTTGTTCCCGAAAGCCAAAGAAGCCAAGACGGAGTACGGCATCGGCTGGCTGCCGCTCGGCGGCTATTGCAAAATCAACGGCATGATCGACGAATCCCTGGACATGGAGACAATGCGGCAAGAACCGAAACCGTGGGAGTTCCGCACCAAGCCCGCCTGGCAGCGGCTGCTGGTTTTGTCAGGGGGTGTGCTCTTCAATTTTCTGTTCGCCATCCTGGTCTATATCGTCATCATGGCGATCTGGGGATCTTCTTTCATCAGCAACGAAGGAAACGCCATCTACACGAACGAACTCGGGAAAGAGATGGGATTCCGGACCGGTGACCGGATTCTCCGCATGGATGACTACGTACCTGATAACTTCGGCATGCTGCAGGCGGATCTCGTCCGCCGCAACGTCGGCAAGGTGACGATTCTGCGCGATGAAGACACGGTCGACATCTACATCGACAAATCCATGATCGGAGAAGTCTTGAATACCCCGGGACTGTTCGATCTGGCGGTTCCTTTCATCATAGACTCCGTGATGACCGGCTCCCCCAATGCGGCCTCCGGCATCCGTCACGGCGACCGGATCGCCGCGCTGGACTCCGTCGCGACTCCTTTTGTCCAGGATTCCAGAAAATATCTCGCTAAAATCCCCGGCCGTACGGTACGGGCGACCGTGCTGCGGGGAACGGATACCCTGGCCATGGACCTTCAGGTGGACACGGCGGGACGCATCGGCGTGTTCATGCAGCTCCCCGGGGTGGAAACCCGGAGATATTCTTTTATCAGCGCCATTCCTGCCGGGGTCAAGCTCACGTTCAGCACGATCGGAGGCTACCTCAAGGATCTGAAATTGGTGGCCACCCCCAGGACGGAAGCCTACAAGTCCGTGGGCAGTTTCATCGCCATCAGTCAGATTTTTCCGGCGAGCTGGGACTGGTACCGTTTCCTGCAGATTCTCGCCTTGCTCTCCATCATGCTCGGCGTCATGAATCTCCTCCCCATTCCCGGACTGGACGGAGGGCACATCGTGTTCACCGTCTATGAAATGATCACCGGACGGAAACCCGGCGAGCAATTCCTGCAAGTCGCCCAGATCATCGGGATGCTGCTGCTTTTCCTGCTGATGATCCTTGCATTCGGCAACGACATCGGGAGATTGGTCCGCTGAGAGAAAACTTTCATTTCTCGAGAAGCAACTCCTTGTCGGCAAATGCGTTGCGAATCTCTCAGCGAGAGAATATTCCCGGCCCTTTATTGGCCGGATCCGGGAATATGTTGTAAATTTGTATTATGAAAAAACCATCGGCATGAAAAAGCATATCGTCAGCATCTTCTTGTTCACCGCACTGGCCATCGGGTTCATCGGCTGCAAAAATTCCGGCAAAGTTCTGCTCCCGAACGTGGGCGGAAAGGCCGGCGAAGTGGTTGTGGTCATCGACCGGGACGCTTGGGAGGGCAACCTCGGAAACGAGGTGCGAAATCTCCTTACGCGGGACACCGAATTCCTCCCGCAGCGGGAGCCGCTTTACAATCTGATCACCATCACGCCGTCCTCTTTCTCGGACTTGTTCAAATACCACCGCAACATCCTGCTGTTCAACATCGATCCGCAGGTCGAAAAGCAAGGCGTCGAATACCGGAACAATGTCTGGGCGCAGCCGCAATGTGTCATTCAAGTGAATGCGGCTTCGCCGGATTCCGCGATCGCCGTGATTGGGAAAAGCGGAGAAATCATTACCGGAGCCATCGAGCAGGCTGAGAGAAACCGGATCATCGTCAACACCCTGATGTACGAAGAACCCAGCCTGTACCCAGTGGTCGAAAAGATGATCGGGGCTAAGATTCATTTCCCGATCGGCTATCATCTGAAGAAGGCCACGGACGACTTCATCTGGATCGCCGACGAGAAGCAGTACACGATCCAAGGGGTGTTCGTCTACAAATATCCCGCGACCTTGGGGGATCAGGAATTTACAGAGGAAAACATCATCGCGAAGCGCAACGAAGTCCTGAAGAAAAACGTCCCGGGCATGTTCGACAACACCTACATGATCACCAGCCCTTTCATTACACCCGGGGTCAAGTTCCTGCGTTACCTCGGACGGGACTTTGCGGAAACGAGAGGACTTTGGGAGGTTTACAACGACTACATGGGCGGCCCCTTCGTCTCGCATTCGTTCTACAGCCTGGACGGAAAGGAAGTCATCGTGGCAGAAGCCTGGGTCTATGCGGCAAAATACGACAAACGGCAGTATCTCAGACAGGTAGAATCCCTCCTATATTCTTTCGAGTGGAGCAACGAATGAAATTATTTTGTAAGGTCGAAAATAATCCATATATTTGCATTCCTATTCGGCAAAACGCCCTATAGAAGAAATTTGGTGGGTTCGTATAACGGTTAGTACTCGGGGTTTTCATTCCCGCAATAGGAGTTCGATTCTCCTACCCACTACCAATATTAAAAAATGAACAATGGCTAATCACGCAGCAACAAAAAAGTCCATTCGACAGAACGAAAGGCGCAGACTGCATAATCGATATTATGCAAAGACAACGAGAAACGCGATCCGCGCGATCCGGAACACCACCGACAAGAAAGCAGCTGAAGACGGAGCTCCGAAGGTCTATGCGATGATTGATAAACTTGCCAAGATCGGGGTCATTCACAAGAACAAGGCCTCCAATCTCAAGAGCGGAATCGCTGTTTACATCAACAAGCTCGGCTGAAATCAAATCATCGGGATGTAGCGCAGTTGGCTAGCGCACTACGTTCGGGACGTAGGGGTCGTCCGTTCGAGTCGGATCATCCCGACATGATTTAGGAGCGGGTTGGTGAATTGCCAGCCCGCTCTTTTTCCCCGCCCCGCCCATAATGCGTTATTGTTACCTTTGTCAGACAAACCTTCCGCATCATGCACATCACATTCGTTGGTCTCGTCATCGGCCTGACCACATTCTTGATCATCGGCATCTGCCACCCCATCGTTATCGCTTCTGAATATCGCTGGACGAGGAAATGCTGGTGGGGATTCGCAGGAGTCGGATTGCTGTTCTCCGGGCTGTCCCTCTTCCTCGGCGACCTGCTCTTTCCCCTGTCCCTCACGGGGTCCTTCATCGTTTCCTCCATCTGCGGTGCCGCAGCCTTCTCTTTCTTCTGGGGTATCCCGGAGGTTTTCATGCAAGAAAAGAGAGTGCTGCGCGGCTGGTTTCCGGAAAATCCAGCCCACCACGCATACTACGAACGCAAGCGGCAGGAGGGAGGCTATGCGCAGAAAAAGGAACAGCCATAAATATTCTTTCGTATCATCAACAAAGCATTGTACCATGACTTTGAACACATTCAACGTTTTCCGCAGCGACGTGGGCCTCGGGTTTGAAGAAAGTCTGAACAAACTGCTTCCTGCCTGCAGGCAGTATCAACAGGACATCGCTGCAGAAGGATGCAGGCTACGCTACTGCAAAATATTCCTCAGCGACATCGTCAACCAATGGCAGCCGCTGATGGAAAGCGCCCTCTACAAGGAGATCCTCTCCCGTGCAGGCTGTTCCGTTATCGGACAGCCTCCCCTGGACGGATCCAAGGTGAACATCCTGACTTTGCACGGCCCCGGAGACGAAGCCCTCTTCCACAGCCTCCGGCTCTCCCGAGAAGAAGCCAAAGGCAGGGACTCATACGCGCAAACCGCGCAGCTCTTCGAGAAATACCTAGCCATACTCCGCGAGAAAGGACTGACCCTGGAGCACGATTGCGTCCGTACCTGGCTGTATGTCAGCGACATCGACAACAACTATGCGGGAGTAGTCAAAGCTAGGAATGAACTGTTCATGGAACACGGAATGACTCCGGAAACGCATTTCATCGCGAGTACGGGCATCGGCGGAAAATCACCGGCAGCCGGAGCCGTCGTTTCAATGGACTTTCTGACGTATCCGAACCTTGATGCGATCCGCTACCTGCATGCCCCGGACCACCTCAGTCCGACCCATGAATATGGAGTCGCCTTCGAACGCGGAACCCTGCTCTCGCTTCACGGGAAAAAGATCTACCTGATCTCCGGTACGGCAAGCATCGATTCCCGAGGAAAGATCGTTCATGCAGGGAACGTGTACAAACAAGCCGAAAGACTGCTGGACAACATCTCCGCTTTGCTGGCGGAAGGAGGTGCAAAACTCTCGCAAGTCGGGCATTTTATCGTCTATCTTCGGGACAGCGCAGACTACCCCGTCATCCATGCCTATCTCTCCGACCGTTTCCCGAACACCCCCTTCGTCATCGTCCACGCCCCCATCTGCCGTCCGGGTTGGCTGGTCGAGATGGAGTGCGCTGCAGAAAGCACTTAAGCCCTCACCCCTGACAAAGGTGGCACCTCGGTGCCACCTTTGTCAGGGGTCTTCAGAAAACACTGCTCATTTCAACGGAGGAAGATGAAGGAATTTCCGGATCTGCCGCTCCGAGCCGCTGGTCTTCATTTTCAGTTCCCGCAGCAGTTCAAGTTTCTTTTCCTCGGACAGGACGATCACGGTCTTGACATATTTGAACCCTTTGGCTTTCAAGACGGCGACCATCTCCAGATACGCCGTGTCGGGCTCGACGGAATAGTCTTCCTTGATGTCATACTCGTCTCCCGTGTTGCTGTTGAATGCCTTGAGCATATTCCCGTAACTTCCGTAGAATCCGACTAGCGTCTCGTAATCGATCGGAGTATAGGTGCTCAGAATAAAATCTACCAGTTGTTCCTCCTCTTTTGAAGAAAGTCCCTTGAACATTTTTCTCAGGATGCCGTATCCAAGGTACCGATCGCTCCGATACGCTTTTTTTACCTGCAGAATCGCCCGAAGCAATTGACTTGAAGCTTCTTCCAGTTTGATTTCCTCTGAATATGGATGGCTGCCGACAGCATAGGCCAGCAGATTCCATCGGTAGTCTTCGCATCTGGCCACCAACTTTTTCTCGGGAGCATTGTTGTAATTGTACGCCAGGCAGTCACGTTTCTTCTTGTCACCATACTTGTTCGCGCTTCCGAAGCGATCCCGGAACAGCGGACCTTTCCGCCCCACATCGGCATTGAAAAGCCTGACGAATGTACTGGTGTAACTCATCGTAAAAGAGCGAAAATCTTTGATGGTTTTCGGCCAGGTTACCGAATGAAGATGATCGGGCATCGGGCAGACTGCTAACACTTTCATATTCCTTACCTTCGCCCTGATAGAGAAGACAGTCAGGAAGACAAGAAAGTCGATTTTGGAATAGAAGATGAGAGAACCGTAGATCGTGCGCTGATAACAATGCTGCAGATCCGCTGGAAAGAACCTCCTTTTCTTTCGCCCCATATCTGTAGGTGAATTGAAGTTTGACAATCGTTTAAGTGCCGGTTTTCCGGTCGTTCGAATTTCGAGAATATTCCTTGAATTGTCAAGAATATTCATTGAAATTTGTCCCCAGTTCCACCTTTATCACCCTTAACCCTGACAAAGGTGGTACTCCGGTGCCACCTTTGTGAGGGAGGGTCAGGGAATATTGGGATCGATACCCTTGCGCCAAAAGCGCGCGGTCAAATCCGTCAGGCGATAGTAGGGCTTTTCGGAAGGCGTATGCTCGACCTTATAAAGTCGCTGGTTCGTGGTCCGCGAATTCAACGGGCCGAAATGTTCGATGTAAGGTCCGATCTTGACATAATCGAAGGCATAGTAGATTTCCTTCTCCACCTCCTTGCGTCCCGAGTACAGCCCCACCTCCAAGCCTTTTTCATGCACATGACGGGCCAGGCGGAGCAGCGAGGGAAGATCGTCCCCTTCTCCGAGAAACAAAAAACAATTTACTCCGTAATTCGCTGCGAGAAGCCCGTCAATGATCGATTCGGTGAGTACTTCCCCAATATCGGTCCTGAGAAAAGGAGAATGACATCCGACACAATTACCTTGGCAATTGCTGATGCTCACTGCCAAGGTAACGCGATCGGGTATTTCCTCAATGACCACCGAGGTCATCTGAGGAACATATTTAATCATTGTGTTGTCTTTTCCTGAAGCGGAACCGTCCTTTTCGGAGCGACCCTGTCTCCCCCTTCATGAATATAGAATCGGCGTTCCGCTTCTTCCTGACGCATCTCGCTGAAGGAGGACACCCGTTTCAGGTAGCCGATAACGCGGGTCAGATAATCCATGCTGTGGCTGCCGCACTTCGGGCAGACTTCCAGCGTGTCCTTGCTGATGTATCCGCAGTCGTTGCAGACGCTGTTGCGGCAGTTGAAGGTGAAATAGTTGGTGCCGTAATGCGCGGCGACCTTGAGAAGCTGCCGATACTGATCCTTCGTAAGGTGCTCTGCCACATTCATGTGCAGGGCGGAGCCCCCATCCAGATGCTTCACATAATCGTTGCCGTGCAGCTTGAATTTATCGATCATCGAGAGGCTCTCGTCTTCGGGATTGTAGAAGTAGGAACTGTACATGCCGTGCTTCGGCGATACAAAGAATCCATCCCGCTTATCCCAGTTGTAGTTCTTTCCGGAGAGATTTTCGCCGGGGACGAACTCCGTGTTGAACATCGCTTCGGGCGTCTTGTCCTTACGGTTGGTAATGTTGATGGTTTCCAGCACCACATCCACGAATTCGTTATATTCCGGATTCGGACTGATCGTCAAACCCAGGAACTCGGCCGCGTCGGTCAAGCCGTTCACTCCGATCGTCAGATACTGGCGACGCATATCGATAAAGCCGGCGGAATACACATCCAGCATCCCTGCATTCAGGAAATCCTTGATGATCTCGTTGAAGGCTATCTGATACTTATGCACCCGCTCGGTGCCTTCACGCACAGCTTCGCGGATGTAAGAATAGAGTTGGTTCTTGTCGTAGTCGGCCCGGTTGAGCGCCTTGCCGCCATCGAGCATCACGCCTTTCTTCTCCAGGAAATACCGACGGGCGGCCAGTTGGATCAACCGGTTGAGGTTGATGGTCATCACGGACTTGGAACCGGTGGAAACGGAGGCCGTTCCCATCGAGTATTGATGCGTGGTGTGGTTGTGCGACTCGTCGATCTTGTCCAAATCGGCGAGGGAATTACGCAGACGGCAGCAACTGGCCAGACTGTCCGCGCTGTCGGACAGATACACGAAGAAGCTGTGCCCTTTCGCCCACATTTCAGCCGTGAAGTCGGCATAGTCGGGATCCGCGAAGTCATCCTTGCCGTCGGTCAGCAGCGCCATCGTCTCCACCGGGAAGGTAAGGATGTAGCGGTTCCGCTCTTCGTTGAACCAGTTCATGAAATGCTTCTGAAGCCAAGAAAGGGTCTCCCATTTCGGGGCGGATCCGTCCGGGAAGCGGAAATCTCCGAACACCCCCTTGAAATAGGGCTCGTCGAAATAACTGATGTTCCAGAAAACGGTCTGGTAGCCGCGGTTTCCGGCAGGCATGTTCATCGAATGGACGACCTGCTGGAAGTAGTTGTCGATCACCTTGACCAGGGTGCGTTTCTTCACATTCATCTCGACCACATCCTCCAGGCGTTCGAGATAGTTGTCACCGTAGTCTTTCCGGATGAAATAGTCCATATACAAGAGAAACTCGGGCGTCGCGACGGCTCCCATGAACTGGGAGGAAATGGAATAGACGAGGTTGATGAACTCACCGCAAAAGGATTTGAGATCCGTCGGAGCGATCGAAACCCCGCCCAATTGGCGCAGCCCGTCCACGAGGAAAGGGTACATCGTGATCGCGACACAGTAAGGATAGCCGGGGGTTCCGCTCTCATCATGTTTGTACAGAACATGACTTTCCAAGTCCTTTATGTACTGGTTCGCCAATTGGCGCCCGTACAAGGCCTTGATCTTATCCTTCATGATATAACGGTTCTGTTTGATGTTGTTCTCCTTGTAGAGTTCTTGTCCGAGGGTGACGATGTTCTTCCTCGTCACGTTGGCGTTGGCATCAAACTTGGATCCGGTCGCGGCATTGGAAGCCTGGATGTAGTCCTTGATGAAGTCTCTTTTCTTCCTCAAGTCCACACCGGCATCGAATTTCTCGATGTAGGCGACCGCGACTTTCTTGTTGATGGACATCAACCCCTCCACTACCTGTCTTCTAATTTCACGGCTTGTGATCTTGTCATAAATGTAGAGGTTTTCCGCAATGGACACCACCACGGCCTCCGGACATTCTTCTCCAGCCGTTTTATAGGCCTCGCGAATACCATTCATTAGTTTGACCTTGTCGTATTCTTCATAGGAACCGTTGGTCTTTCTTACAGTAACATCCATAAAAATATGATAGATTTGAATTGATTCGTGCTAAAAATAGTCCGGTGGTCAAAATTGGTTCGGACCATCAAGCGGTAGTCCGAACCAACCCTACAACAAAGATAGTGATTAAATATTCCGATGGACAATTAAATCACAAAAGTTATCAACATCTTTGTAACTTATATGTTAATTATAACACAATCAATGTGTTACAAGAAAATGTATTTTAGAATAAATAAAATTGCCAAAAGCGCAGCGAACCAATTGATCTTCTTGAATTTCCCGGTGCAGACATTGAGAACCACATATGCGATGACACCGATCAAGATGCCGTTGGAGATGGAATAGGTCATCGGCATAAGGATCAGGCAAAGGTAGGCAGGGATGGATTCCGTATAGTCTTCGAGCGGAATGTCCTTGATCGGGCTGAGCATGAACAAGCCGACGATTACCAACGCGGGACAGACTGCAGCGCCCGGAATCGCCGTGAAGAGCGGAGCGAAGAAGAGCGCCAGCACGAAACAGCAGGCAACCGTGAAGGCCGTAAGTCCGGACCGGCCGCCCTGGGCAACGCCGGAAGCGCTTTCGACATAGGTCGTGACGGTACTGGTTCCAAGCATGGCTCCGCCCACAGTACCGAGGGCGTCCGCCATGAAGGCCTGGTTGAGGCGGATCGGTTTACCGGTCTTGTCCACCATATCCGCCTTGGTGGTCACGCCCACCAAAGTGCCGATCGTGTCGAAGATGTCCACAAACAGGAAGGTGAACACGACGATCAGCATGTCCAGACTCCAGATCTGGCTGAAATCAAATTTGCAGAAAATAGGAGATATGCTCGGCGGGACCCCCACGAAGCCCGTGAACTTGGTGATCCCCATCGGAACACCGATAAGAGCCGTGCCGAGAATTCCGATCAACAGCGAGCCGGGCACCTTCAGGATCACGAGTATCCCGGTGAGGAGGAGACCGATGACGGAGAGCAGGCCGACCCCGTGGGTGATGTCACCGAGGGTGACGAGGGTGGCCGGATCACTGACGACAATCCCCCCGCTCTCAAGTCCGATCAGGGCGATGAACAAGCCGATGCCGGCCCCGATCGCCTTCCGCAGCGAGAGCGGCAGCGCATCCACGATCGCCTCCCGAACGCTGGTCAATGTGAGCAGCACGAAGATGATACCTTCGATAAGGACCGCCGTAAGAGCGAACTGCCAGGAGTAACCCATACCCAGACAGACCGTGTAACAGAAAAAAGCGTTGAGCCCCATGCCGGGAGCCAGCGCGAAGGGCAACTTCGCGTAGATCGCCATAATCAGCGTCGCGAAGATGGAGGCGACGGCAGTCGTGGTGAAGAGCGCGTTCTTGTCCATACCGGTCTCCGATAGGATGGATGGATTGACGGCCAGGATGTAAGACATGGCCAGGAAGGTCGTGATCCCCGCCACGATTTCCGTAGACACCTTCATCTTGGAAGGGTCAAAGCCAAAGACCTTCGTCAAGAAACCGGACTTGGGAGCCTTGTTTTGTTGGATGTTTGTTTCTTCCATGGGTTTTCGTGTTATCGATGTTTGCTAGAATATCCACTTGAAACCCAGACAGGGACGGGCGAAGAAGCCCTCGCCGGTTCCGAAGTCATAGGACAACTCCACTTCCGTACCGATGTTGAAATTCGGGACGCCGATATGCTGGCCGAGGTTGTACCACAGCTGCGGTTCGGAGAGGAGAACAAACTGCGAATCCTTTACTTTGGTCCAGTCCCGGTACCCGTTCGACCTGTCGTTCAGGAACGGAGCCACGACGTGATCTTCCCACCAGAAGTCGCAGAAACCGGAAAAACGAAGCCCCGTAAGGCCGAAAAGATCCTGCATGCCCCAAACGAGCGTAAACTGGAGCGGAATGTCGCTTGCCATCTTGCTTCCGTCGAGATTGTTCCCCGCGTTGTAGTTGATAAGTTTATACAACACCTTTACATTCAACGTGTTCTTAAAGTCCTTACTGTGAAGGAAATAGTCCAGCCCGAAGAGGAAGGCGTTGTTGATGGTATAGCCGTTATAGGCTCCGCCATTGTATTCGACATGGAGGCTGAGCGGCGCGAGTCCGGAGTTCTGCCAGAAATTCAGACAGCGGGCGATTTCGAAATACGTTCCGTTCGGCGCGAAAACCTTGCCGTCCGTATTCTTCGAGTCGTAGTCATAATCCACGAAGAAAAAGGTGTTGCCCCATTTGTCTCCGTAGAAGCCTTCAAGAGTCGTGGTAAAGTGCCCGCGATCTTTCCCGAAGTCGTAAAAAGTCTGAAGATTGGTCTGAGCTTGGGCTCCGAAAGCACAGGCGGCTACCGCGACGGTAGCGAGGAGAATAGATTTAATAGACATAAATATCAGATAATAGAAATTGTTCCAAAACTGAAAGGCGGACGAATTTAACGCTTTTGAAAGAGAAAAACAGTAACTTTGGGGAACAGTAATCCACAAAGTTTTCAACAATGGAATTCAAAGACGTTCTGAAATTCTATCCGAATTTCCCTTCCGAGGGAATCAATTTTGTCGACATCATGCCGTTTCTGCAGGACAGAAAGGTCTTTTCCGACCTCATCGCTGAAATCGGAAAACTCGTGACGGCCCCCTCGGTCGCAGCGCCCGAGGCCCGCGCGTTTCTGTTCTCAACCCCGCTGCTGCTCACGGACTGCGGCGTGACGAACGTCATCCCCTTCCGCAAGAAAGGAAAACTTCCGCACAGCGGCGACGACTTGCAGCGCATCGAAATCATGAAAGAATACGGCCCCGACCGGATCTACTTCCGGAAGTCGGACATCGCTGCAGGCGAATCCGAAAACGGGGTGTTCCGGATCACCGTGCTCGACGATGTCCTCGCTACGGGCGGCACGGCAGAAGGCATCGCCCATGCCCTCGGCGCCACACGGATCAAGGTCCGCGGCGAGGAATACCGCATCGAAGTGGCGGAGTTCATCTTCATTGCGGAACTGGACGGCCTAAACGGACGCGGCCGTCTCTCCCAGATCGCCCCCGTGCACACCATCATCCACATCTGATCCGGCAAGAAAAAGAAAGGGCGCGCTGCCGCGCGCCCGAACCGGTTAGAGATTGAATTTCAGCACCCCGAGTAGTCTGTGGTTGAGGATGCCGTGGGGCTTGACGGTGGACAGGCCATTCGCGCCGATCTTGGTCAGATCCCCGTACTCCACATACGTGGCATTGTATTCAAGGGCTACCGTCAGTTTGCCGGCGTTGTACGCCAAAGTAGGCGTCACACGCATCAACTGGTCGATGTTCTTGAACCCGCGCGTGAAATAATGGATGTCGGCAGGGTCCACGTATCCCTTGTAGGTCCCGGATTCCGCCAGTTCGAGCGGACGGGCGGCACCCAGCGCCTTTATGTAACCGACCATGCACAGCAATTGCCATTTCTTCCCGTAGGAAAAAGAAAAGTAGGAAGAAGATGAGCGCAGCGGGGTGTACAAGTAGCGATCGGGGTCGGAGTAGTCGTAGAGGGCATAACCGTTCATCAGACAGAGGTGATCCCCGCCCGAAGCCAGCAGCGTCTTGGCATTGACCTTCAGATTCTCATAGGAATATTGCAGGTAAAGCATCGGAGTGATGAAGGAAATCCGGTCTTTGACACGCCTCCACCGCGGCTTGATGCTGATGAAATCAGCCCCGAGCCGCGCGAGGAAGTCCCCTCCCCGGAAGGTGACCCCGGCGTACAACTCAGGAATCATCCCGTACTTGATGTAGTTCTCGGAGGCTCCTTCCGGGCCGGTCGGCCGGTACTGCATCGGATAAATCGCGCCGGCAGTCAGGACGAAATTCTTTCCGAGGATTGCATCCATCATGACCTGGGGGCTTCGAGAGAAGGGATTAAACGGGGTCCCCGACTCGAGGTTGACGCTGTAGGGCTTATCGGCCGACATCGGATTCCAAGCCTGGCCCACGGTCAGGGAAATCGTGTTGTCGGCATAGCCGAGTCCGTCCCAAAGCAATTTCACATAGGCTTGGCGAAGCCGGAGGGAGGCCGCGCTGCCGTTCATGAGATAGAAGTCCACTTCCAGTTTGCCGGTGACCTTGGTAGAGCCGAACTGATAGCCGGACATGTCGAAGCCCAGGCGTGTCGTGATCGACAGCAATTTAAAAGAGGGGTTGGCGTTCATGTCCCTACCTGTCAAGGGGTCATTGTTCTTGTCCAGGGGCAAGTAGTAGAACAGATCCTCCAATCCGGCCTGGTTCTGACGGGAGTCAAAAATAGCGAATGTCCGGAAGAATCCGTAAGGAGTGAGGTGGTTGGTCAGCTTGGACGGTTTTTCCTGGGCAAAGGCCGCAGGAATAGCAACCAAAAGAACCAGCAAGCAGTAAAGTGTCTTCTTCATTTGAGTCGTGGATTTATCTTCTATATTAAATTAATTCGTCGCGAAAGGGAAGATCCGTGTAAGCCAGAAGAAACCGAGTACGAAACCGACCACACCGATGATGATGCCCACCTTCGCCATGTCTTTGGTCTCTACCATTCCAGTCGAAGCCGCGATGGCGTTCGGAGGCGTGGATATCGGCAGGCACATTGCAACGGATGCGCAGACCGCGATGAAGGAAATCATCCCCCGCGCGCCACCATTGGCCAGGAAGGTCGCGTTGTTGGCGGCAGCCGGATCGGCCATGCCTTTCGCCACGACGATCAGGATCGGAATCAGGAGCGCGGCCGTCGCGGAGTTGCTGATGAAGTTGGACAGGAAGTAGCAGACGATTCCCGCGACCACGATCACGAGGACCACAGACATGGAACCGAACGGAATGGCTTCGATGAGCACGCCGGCCAAGCCGGTCTCCTGCAGGCAAGTCCCGAGAGCAAAGCCGCCGGCGACCAGCCAGAGCACGCTCCAGTTGATCTCCTTGATGTCTTCCTTGCCGAAAAGGCGCGTGCAGGTGAACACACCCAGCGGGATCAGCGCGACCACGTTGGAGTTGATGCCGTGAATCTGTTCTGTCGCCCAGAGCAGAATCGTGGTCAAGAAGGTGATCCAGACCACATAGGTCTTCCAGTCGGTCTTGCGCTTGTTTTCAGGAATATCGAGCTTGACTTCCTTGGATTTGAAGGGGAAGAAAAACCGCAGCAGGATCCAGGCGAAAAGGATCATGATGATCACATACGGGATCATCCGCAACGACCACTGGGCAAAGGTGACCTCATAACCCGCCTCGGCGAGGAACCTGACGGCCGTGGCGTTCGGAGGAGTACCGATCGGGGTACCGATGCCACCCAAGTTGCAGGCGATCGGGATCGCGAGGGTCAAGCCGATCCTGCCCTTGTCATCTTTGGGAAGGACCGCCAGCACGGGCGCCAGGAAAGCAAGCATCATCGCGGCGGTCGCCGTATTGCTCATGAACATCGAGAAGATGGAGATCACGGTGAGAAATCCCAACAGCACCATCTTCGGATTGGTCCCGAAAGGTTTGAGCAGGAAGCGGGCCAAAGTAAGGTCCAAACCGAACTTTTCCGCCATGATGGCCAGCACGAACCCGCCCAGGAAGAGCATGACCACGGGATCCGCGAAAGCGGACATGATGTTCTTGTAATTGACCAGTTGACCGTACTCGGGATTGCAGAGGAAGTCGAGCCCCCTGTCCGACACCGTGAGCAAGGAGAGGACGATCAGCAGGACGGAGGTGGTCCAGTTGGGGATGATCTCGAACATCCACATCAATGCCGCGAAGACGAAGAGGGCAATCACACGCTGCTGGACGACCGTAAGGGCGTCAATGCCGAAGAAAGATGTAGGAACGATCCACAGGAAGATCGTGATAAGCAAGACAATCGGAAGAAGTATAACGTTCTTCACATTGATATCTTTTTTGGCTGGTCGGTTTTTTCCAGCCAATTCTTTTTCTGCCATAAATATAATTGGGTAATAATTAAGTATACAACTTTTGATCAATCCGTTACTATTCAAACCGGGAAACGATGTCTACCGGAATCCGCTCCGAGCGGAGGTTCACGGGATCCGGCTTGCAGGCGTCGGACAGAAAGGTGTACTTCTTCTCGAAGCCCAAAGCAACCTCCAAGTCTCCGGTCGCCGAAGGCATGCGGCCAGTAGATGCCGCTCACCTGATCCGCTGTGAATTTGTACAGATTCAGGACTTCCTCCCCGTTGAGGGAAATAACGGAAAAGTCCGGAACCGGGATTGTCACAAAAGCATATTCATCCGGCATTCTTACCACAGCAGTCTCGCGCTCTGTCTTGCAAGAAAACACAACCGCCATCAGCGTGAATGCCAGAACGATTATATTCATATAGTGATTTTGATTATCTACTCTCTCCTCAAAAATCCTGCAAATATAGTGATTATTCATAAAAAAAGCACATCGGATCTTACGTCCGACGTGCTTTTCTCACTGCATAATTAAACGGCTAGATGATTCCCTGCTCGAGCATCGCCTGAGCGACCTTCATAAAGCCGGCGATGTTGGCCCCTTTCACATAGTCAATGCGGCCATCGGGCTGGGCACCGAACTTCACACACTGCTCGTGGATGTTTTCCATGATCCAATGCAGCTTTTCGTCCACCTCTTGGGCGCTCCAGCTGATGTGCTGGGCGTTCTGCGTCATTTCAAGACCGGAAGTAGCGACACCGCCCGCATTCACCGCCTTGCCGGGGGCGAAAAGGAAGCCGTTGTTCTGGAAGAAGTGGATGGCATCGGGCTGGCATCCCATGTTGGAAACCTCGCAGCAGCACCAGCAGCCGTTCCGCTTCAGTTCCTGCGCATCCTCGAGCGCGAGTTCGTTCTGGAAAGCGCACGGAAGGGCGATGTCGCAAGGAATACTCCAAGCCTTCTTGCCCTTGGTGAACCGAACCTTCTCCGGGAACTTCACCGCTAGATCCTCGACCAGGTTCCGGTTGGAAGCGCGCATCACGAGCATGTAATCGTTCATTTCGGGAGTCAGTCCTTCAGGAATATGGCAGACGCCATCCGGTCCGGACACTGCGATGACCTGAGCGCCCAGCTGCATCGCCTTCTTGGATGCGCCCCAGGCCACATTTCCGAAACCGGAAATGGCCACCTTCATACCCTTGATGTCTTTACCGACCCTGTGGAGGAGATGCTGGGTGAAATAAAGCGCGCCGAAACCGGTGGCTTCGGGACGCAGAATCGATCCGCCCCAGGTCACACCCTTCCCGGTGAGGACACCCGTATGGTATTCTTGGGCAAGTTTCTGATACATTCCGTTCATGAAGCCGATCTCGCGACCGCCCACGCCGACGTCTCCGGCGGGGATGTCCTGGTCGGGGCCGATGCAGCGCCAAAGCTCAAGCATGAAAGCCTGGCAGAAACGCATGATTTCGGCATCGGATTTTCCCACCGGATCGAAATCGGAACCTCCCTTGCCTCCGCCCATCGGGAGGGTCGTCAAGGCATTCTTGAACGTCTGCTCGAATCCCAGGAACTTCAGCATGGAGGGCGTGACCGCCTTGTGGAAACGGAGACCTCCCTTGTACGGGCCGATCGCGCTGTTGAACTGGACGCGGTAGCCGATGTTGGTACGGACTTCGCCGCTGTCATCCACCCAGGTCACCCGGAACGTAAAGATCCGGTCCGGCTCGACTAGCCGTTCGACGATCTTTGCCTTTTCGAACTCGGGATGCTTGTTGTAAACTTCCTCGATGGACTCTAGAACCTCCTGCACCGCCTGGAGATACTCTTTCTCCGTAGGGTACTTAGCCTGGAGACTGGCCATGATCTCTTTGGTTTTCATAATGTTGTAGTACTTGTATTGTCTATAAACTATTTCAATTCCCAGGTGGAACCGCTGTGAAGCAGCTCATCCACCGTATGCACCCGGGCTTTCGCCTTCACTTCTTCCACCTGGGTGCGGACACCGTCCTCGTAGGTAGCCTCCGAGACATCCCGGATCACGCCCAGCGCTACCGGAAAATCCGGATACTTCATATCGGCGAGCATCATCTGCAAGCCCAGATTGTCGGCGTGGCTGTCGTGTGTCAGGATATCGTCTTCCGTAACCCCGTTCTCACCGATCGTCACAACTTTCAGTTTCCATCCGTCCAGGGCGATCCCCTTGTTCCGATCCTTTCCGAAAATCATCTTTTCACCGTCACGCAACACAAGGGTCCGGTCGGCCTTGACTTCCCGGCCGGAAATCTCCCAATGGGTACCGTGGTTGAAAATGACGCAGTTCGTGAGGAATTCCATCACAGCCATGCCGCGATGGCGGGAAGCCGCCAGCATGATCTCCTCGCTGACGGCGAGTTCCGTGTCGACGCTTCTGGCGAAAAAGGTTCCCTTTGATCCCAGAACCAGCGTGCCCGGATTGAACGGGTTTTCCACTGTTCCGTAGGGAGAAGTAACCGTGACCGCTCCGAATTTGGAAGTCGGGGAATACTGTCCCTTCGTCATACCGTAGATCCGGTTGTTGAAGAGGAGCAAATTGATGTCTATGTTCCTGCGGATCGCATGGATGAAGTGGTTTCCTCCGATAGCGAGCGCATCGCCGTCACCGCTGACCTGCCAGACGGAAAGTTCGGGATTCGCCACCTTGATTCCTGTCGCGACAGCCATAGCCCGGCCATGGATGCTGTGAAACCCGTAGGTGTTCATATAGTACGGGAGACGGGAGGAGCAGCCGATGCCGGACACCACCACGACCTTCTCCTTATCAATCCCTTGCTCTTCGCAAACCTTCGGAAGCGTGCGCTGGAGGGCAGTCAAGACGGAATAGTCACCGCATCCGGGACACCATCTCACTTCCTGGTCGCTTTTGAAATCTTTGACTGTGTATTTTGTTGCCATGATTCTCTCCTCCTATAGTATGTTGTTCACTGCATCGACGATGTCCCGGACAAGGAATGCCTGTCCCTGGATCTTGTTGCACTGCAAATAGTTGAACTGAGGGAAGCGCGTTCTCAGATACCCTGCGAAGTGCCCGCTGTTCAATTCGCAGACAAGGATCTTGCGGAAGCCTGAGAAAACCTTCTCCGTGTTTTTCGGAAGCGGACAGATGTAGTCGAAATGGATCCGGCTCACCGTCTTCCCCTCAGCGCGGAGCGTGTCGGCAGCGGCAAGGATATGCCCGAAAGTGCCGCCCCAACCGACCAGCAGGATCTCGCCGGTTTCGGGACCGTCGATCTGAAGATCGGGAATGTCCGCTACCACGCGGGCTACTTTCTCGGCACGTTCGCGAACCATCATCTCATGATTCTCCGGCTGGGTGGACAGTACGCCCGCATGAGTCTTCTCCAGTCCGCCAACCCGATGCTCCATGCCCGGTGTTCCGACTGGGGCCCAGTTTCTGGCAAGGGTTTCGGGATCGCGCTCGAACGGATGGAATTTCGATCCGTCTGAGGTGACCAAGCGCGGCTTGATGGCGGGATAGTCGCTCATGGAAGGAATCTTCCAAGGCTCGGAGCCGTTGCCTAAAAAGCCCTCGGAAAGCAGCACGACCGGTGTCATGTGCTCCAAGGCAATCTTGGCCGCGGTAAAAGCGGCATCGAAACAGTGGGCGGGAGAATGAGCGGAGAGCACCACAAGGGGGCTCTCTCCGTTCCTGCCGTACAGCGCTTCATTCAGGTCGGTCTGTTCCGTCTTGGTCGGCATGCCCGTGCAAGGGCCCGCGCGCTGCACGTCCACGACCACGAGCGGCAATTCCGTCATCACCGCCAAACCGAGCGCTTCGGACTTGAGGGAAAGGCCCGGTCCGGACGTCGTAGTCACGGCAAGATTGCCCGCGAAGGAAGCTCCGATGGCACAGCAGATGCCCGCGATTTCGTCCTCGGTCTGCATGGTCTTCACATTGAGATTCTTGTGGAGCGAAAGTTCTTCCAGAATGGCGGTAGCGGGCGTGATGGGATACGAGCCACAGAAAAGCGGAAGCCCGGATTTTTCGGAGGCTGCGATGAATCCCCACGCAATGGCTTGGTTGCCGGTGATGTTCCGGAAGATTCCGCGCTCCCGCAAGTCGGGTTCAATCGTATACGTGTTGGCAATCGCCTGGATGTTGGCGGCGTAGTTGAAGCCATCGTTCAAGACCTTTCGATTGGGCTCGATCATCTCCGGATGCCTCTTGCGGAAGCGGCTCTCCAGATAATCGTAGATATAGTCCAGCGGACGGTTGTAGATGTAACAAGCCATCCCCAGGGTGAACATGTTCTTGCACCTGTGAATGGAGGGCAAGTCCAGTCCGCTATCCTTCAAACTGTCTTCGGTGAGTTTGGTGATCGGCGCGACGATGATGTTCCGGTCCTCGATGCGGAGTTCCTCGAACGGGTTGCCCGAAAAGCCCGCCTTCTGCAAGCCCGCGTCATCGAAGGCGTCTTCATTGACCAGTACCATCGCAGTCCGCTTGAGCCACTTGGCGTTGGCTTTGAGCGCGGCCGGATTCATCGCGACGAGCATATCGCAGTAGTCCCCGGGCGTATTGACTTTTTGACTGCCGACATGCACCTGAAAACCCGACACACCCGCGACGGTACCCTTTGGCGCTCTGATCTCCGCCGGATAATCCGGGAACGTTGACAGGCTGTTGCCATAAACTGCCGACGTGTTTGCGAAAAGGGTTCCCGTGAGCTGCATTCCGTCACCGGAATCTCCCGCAAAGCGGATCACAACATCTTTGACATCGATTACCTTGTGCTGCATTTGTGATTAAAGAATTATTTGAATTTTTAAAAAACAATACAAATGTAGAGAATAAATAGACAATAAAGTCATCCGGCATTCATTCTTGAATATCATAAAAAAGACAGGTCGGAAAACCTGTCTTTCATTGATCTCCGTGAAATCCTACAATTGCGACTGCTGCGCCTGAAGTTCCTGCTGAAGTTGTTCAAGCGTTCTTTCGGCGGGGATGTTCAATGCCTTCCTGGCCTCGGGGGTCAGATCGGTCACCTGGGCGGGATCAACGTAAAGAAACTGGGAGTCATCGAACACCAGCAGGTAGCCGCCCGCCTTGGCAAGTTGCTCGACCGCCTGGCTCGCCTTTTCGTAAAGCGGTGCCATCAACTGGTTCTGCTGCTGCTGCAGTTCGTTCTGGATGTCCTGCTGGAATACCTGGATCCGGTTCTGGATGTCAGTCAGTTCCCTCTCTTTGCTTTCTCTGACGGCCGTTGTCCAAGTCGCCTGCTTCTGCTGGTAATCGTTAAACTTGGCCTGAGCCTCTTGCACCATGCTCTGATAGGTCTCGTCAGCCTCCTTGCTGGCTGCTTGCATCTGGGAGCGAGCGGAATCTGCCTCCGGCATGAGCTGGACTAACTCGGAGAAATTGACGTGAGCGAATTTACCCTGCGCGGAAGCGGAAAGGGCAAACAAAGCCATTGCGGCGAAAAGGATGATTTTTTTCATATCGTTAGAATAATATTAGTTCAACAATAAAAATGATTTTGGATAAATAACGTGCCAAAGTTACAAATAATTCCTAGAATTGCTGTCCGATCACGAAGTGGAATTGGCTCCGGTCCCTTTTTATGGGGTTGTCGAAACCGTATCCCCAGTCGACCCCCAGCAAACCGACCATCGGCAGGAACACCCGCACACCGACACCTGCGGAGCGCTTGATCTGAAAAGGACTGAAGGAGCGGATGTCGGACCAGCAGTTCCCTCCTTCCAGGAAACCCAGCACGAAGATCGTGGAACTCGGCTGCAGCACCACCGGAAACCGGAACTCCAGCGTGAATTTGTCATAGACATTGCCCGCATAACTTCCGTTGGAATTGTAAGGGGTGGCCTCCACCGGTGTCAGGGCATAGTTCTGATAGCCTCGGAGCGCGATCACATCCGCTCCGTACGTATCATAGCCGGACATGCCGTCGCCGCCGACCCGGAAACCCTCGAACGGGGAATAGCCCCACTTTCGGTTGTAATAGCCCAGATAGCCGAACTGCGCGCGCGCCATGATCACGAAGTCCTTGAACACCATCTGGTAGACTTCGGCGTTGATCCGCCATTTGTGGTATTCGATCCATTTGTATCGGTCCACGGAAGTCCATTTGTCGTAATCGATGTTCCGCCAGGAGGTCACCCGAGCCGGATTGCCGGAAGCATCGAGCGTTCCCAGATCCTTCTTCCGGAGCAGGGAATAGGGTGGTGTGAGTTGAAGGCTGGCGGAGAAAACCGATCCCTGCCGGGGATAGATCTGCTGGTCGGTCGAGGTCCGGCTCAGATTGAGGGTATAGCTTACGTTGTGGGACTTCCCGTCCGTGAACATGAAATAGCCGCTGATCCAATTCTTCAGATCATAGGTCTGCCACGTCAGGGAATTGTAGAGCACGAAATAGTTGTCGGGCCATTTCAGCCGTGTTCCGATGCCGCCGGAGAAGCCGTATACCTGCATGACCCGCGCGTTGCTCAGGAAGTTGAGCGGCAGGTAGGAATCGGTCTGCCGGGTGTAGTAGCCCTGCAGACTCAGGGAGGTCGGCTTCTTGCCGAACAGCCACGGTTCCGAGAAACTCGCGATGAGAGACGTGTAATAAGTGCCGTTTGTCTGGAATCGCAACGACAAACTCTGGGCGTCCCCGAGCGGAACCGGTCGCCAAGCCCCCTTTTCAAAAAGGCGGCGGGTCGAGAAATTGTTGAAACTGACCCCTGCCGTGGCCACGAAAGTACGTCCTCCCCAGCCGCCGGAGAGTTCCAGCTGGCTGGATGGCTTTTCCGTGACATTGTAGACAATGTCGACCGTGTTGTTCAACTGGTTTGGAATGATCGAATACCCCTTCGAAGCATCCATGATGGCCTCGGGATCGAACTGTCCCAGGGAAGCGATTTCCCGGATGGACCGTTCGAAAGCACTTTGGCTGAACAAGTCGCCCGGCTGGGTCATCACCTGCCGGCGCACCACCCGCTCGTTGGTCAGGTCGTTTCCGTTGATGATAATGTTGTTCAAGGTCGCCTGCTTCCCCTCGGAAATCCGCATTTCCACGTCAACGGAATCGTTCTGGATGTTAAGTTCCACGGGGGTCACGCTGAAAAAGAGGTACCCCTCGTCTCGATACAGTTTGGAAACATCGTAGTCGCTCTGCTTGCCGCCGCCCAGAAGTCGCTTCTGCATGGTCACCAGGTCATACGGATCGCCTTTCTCGATTTGCAGGATACTGTTCAGTTCGTCCGCGGAATGAACGGAATTGCCCGTCCAGGTGATGTCCCTGAAATAATACCGCTTGCCTTGGTCGATCGTAAAGTCGATTCCCAGTTTTCCGGGCTCTACATAATAGATGGAATCCTTTACGATCCGGGCATCCCGGTATCCCGCTTCGTTGAAGGCGCTGATCAACCCCTTCTTGTCATTGGGATACTCCTTTTCGTTAAATTTTTTGCTGCTGAAGAAGTTGTAAAGTTTGTTCGACTTGGTTTTCTTCATGGACCGCGCGAGTTTGAAGTCCGATACGTCTGTGTTTCCGATGAAGCGGATGTCTTTGATCCGTACCCGCGGGCCGCGATCCACCGCAAAATTGACCCGGATAGCATTTTTGATAATCGTGTCCCGCTGCGTCTGGGGCTCTACCTCACATTGGAGAAAGCCTTTTTCGGAATAGAAGCGCTTGATGATGTCAACGGATGTCTGTGAGACATGGTCCGAAAACTCGCCCCCCCGGCGCAGGTTCAGCCGCTCCTGCAGGTCTTTTTCTTCGGATTTCCGAACTCCGGTAAAAGACCACCGGGAAACCCGGGGACGTTCTACGATCCGGATGGTAAAAAAGGCGGAATCTCCTTCCGCGCTCAGGTGGTCGATTTCAAGGGACACATTTTCGAAATACCGCTGCAACCACAACCGGTTCACCACAGAGGAGAGGTCATCGCTCGGGACGGTCACCCGCATGCCCTTTTGAAGGCCGGTCAGGGAAATGATCTGCGAACTGCTGAAATGATGGTTTCCCGCCACATCGACACCTCCGACCACATACTCCTTCGGATTCGCATAATCCACCTCAACCGGAGTTTTTTCCCTGTCTTGCCCCGGAACCGGAATGCCGATCAGGAGGAAGGCAGCCACCCACATCAGACGGTATTTGTTCATCAATTCTACTTTCATCGATTTTTAAAAGTGTAAAGATAAGCAATTATTTAACTTTCCCATAACGGCGGTCCCGCCGGGAATACTCCTCCAAGGCGGCCAAGAAAGCTTCTTTGCGAAAATCCGGCCACAACGTTTCTACCGAGATGAATTCCGAATAGGCCGTCTGCCAGAGCATGTAGTTGCTGATCCGCATTTCTCCGGAAGTACGGATCACAACGTCGGGATCCGGGATTCCGTTCGTAACCAAATATTTCCCGAAATCATCGGAGGTCGCCGCGGCAAGACCGGCGGGATCGCCGGCAAAGTCCGAAGCCATCTGTTTGGCCGCCTGTAGAATGTCCCACTTGCCGCTGTAACTCAGGAATACGATCAGCGTCATCCGCGGATCAGGCAGATCCGATGCGGCCTCGACCTTCCGGATCTCTTTTTTAAGATTATCACCCAAGCGGGATAAGTTTCCCAGCACTCGCAGACGGATCCGGTTCTCCAGCAAAGTCGGCAGTTCAACCGAAAGAGATTTCATCATCAGCCGCATCAGTGTCTCGACTTCCTCCTGCGGTCTTTCCCAATTCTCCTCTGAAAACGCGAACAACGAGAGGTACTTGACGCCGATTTCCGCGGCCGTTTCCGCGCAGGCTCTTACGCTGTGCACGCCTTCGGCATGGCCGAAGACTCTTTCCTTGCCCATTTTCCCCGCCCAACGGCCGTTCCCGTCCATGATGATGGAAACGTGCTCCGGTATCTTGGTGTTGCTTTCCATGTACAAAATCTAAAGATCTCTGTCGTTCCGGACATCCTCTCCCCAGAATAACTTTGTCGTGAGGGCTTTGACGAAATTCGATTTCGCAAGCCGAACCCTTTTCAGCGAAAATTGTGCCACCTTGACCGTGAGGGTCGCAGACGGTGACAAGATCAGATTCCGGTTGTCCATGGAGCACATCACCTGCTCGTCGCGGGACTGCATGGAAAGGGTGATCTCCGCCGTATCGGGAACAATCAACGGACGAACGTTCAAGTTGTGAGGAGCGATCGGCGCGATGATCAGCACCTTCGCTTCAGGCATGCAGATCGGGCCCCCGACGCTCAGTGAATAGGCGGTCGAACCGGAACTGGTGGACACGAGGAGTCCGTCCGCCCAGTAGGTCGGTACGGGATTCCCGTCGATCTTGATATCCACCCCCAGAATGGCGGCCCCTCCTCTATGAACGGATACCTCGTTGAGGGTATAAGGCCAGAAGGAAGACCCCTCCCGCAGAATATCTCCATCAATGCGTGTCTCCAGCAGCGTACGGTCCTCCACGGTGTACCGCCCGGCCGGCAGGGCTTCGCCTACCTCTTCGGGACTGTATTCGGACAGGAAACCGAGCCGTCCGAGATTGACCCCCAAGATCGGAATGCCCGATTGCCCCACCCGCTTCGATGCGGAAAGGAAGGTGCCGTCCCCACCGATGCTGAGCACCAGATCCGTTTGCGGCTGAACGTCTTCTATGGTATTCATTTGATAGACATCAAAAGCGGCGAGCCGGTCCATCAGCGCGATGAACCGGGGATCAGCTTTCAGTTCCTGACTTCTGGTATAAATCGCTACCTTCATATTCGACAGATCTCCGATTTGGTTGAATTATCAAAAATAACACAAATCTGCCAAAATCTGAACATATTTGTTTAATTTTGCATATGTCTCAAAGAAAGAACGACAGAATGCCATGACCCGACTCAGTGTAAATATCAACAAGTTCGCCACCCTCCGCAATTCCCGGGGCGGGAACATGCCGGATGTAAAAAAGGCGGCGATCGATTGTGAGAATTTCGGAGCGGAGGGTATTACCGTGCATCCCAGACCGGACGAACGGCACATCCGCTACGCCGATGTGCGGGTCATCCGTCCAATCGTCCGAACCGAGTTCAACATCGAAGGCAATCCGATTCCCTCGTTTATCGACCTTGTCCTGGAAGTCGTGCCGGACCAGGTGACCCTTGTGCCGGACGCCCATGACGCCATCACCTCCAATGCCGGCTGGGATACCGTCCGGAACCGGGATTTTCTGACCGACGTCTGCAAGACCTTCAAGGAAAAAGGCATCCGTACCTCCATCTTCATCGACCCCTCCCCGCGGATGGCCGAGGGGGCTGCCGCCTGCGGCTGCGACCGGGTCGAACTGTACACAGCGGATTATGCCGAGGAATATGAATCCGGACCGGAACGCGCCTTGTCACGCTATCTGGAGACGGCGGAAAGAGTCCGGGATTTGGGGCTGGGGCTGAATGCAGGCCACGATCTGAATCTCATCAACCTGGAATATTTCATCCGTTCGATTCCCTGGACGGCAGAAGTGTCTATCGGACATGCCATCGTCTGTGATGCCTTGTACGCCGGGCTCGAAAAAACAATCCGGGCCTATCTTTCAAAGATTAAGATATTTTAACTACTTTTGTAGTTTAGAAACAAATAATATCAAGATAAAATGAAAAACACTCCACTGATTCTCAGCATCATCGCCTTAGTGGCCGTGGCTGCTCTCGGAATTATTTCCCTTACCGCCGACGGAAGCAAGAAGACTGCCAAGGATCAGACGGTCGTTGAGGCCACCGCCCAGCCCGGCGCCATCGTCTGGTTCGACCTGGACCGGATCCTGAACGAATACGACATGGCAAATGACCTTCGCTCGGTCGTAGAGTCCAAGGTGCAGAGCATCCAGGATGAAGTCAACCGGAGAATGACCCAGCTTCAGAACGACGCCAACAAATTCCAGTCCGATCTGGACAAAGGCCTGCTCGTCCGTTCCGTGGCCGAACAACGCGGCCTGAAACTGCAGGAGCGGCAGGAAAGTTTCAACGCCTACGCAGCCGAAAAACAGCAGGAAATCGCCGAGGAACAGCAAGTTATGCTCAACCAGATCGGGGATGCCATCAAAAACCATCTCGACAAGTTCAACGCTGAGAAGAAGTACGCGATGATCATCTCCACCCAAGGTTCCATTCTTCCCGCTCCTGTCTCTACTGCGGATCCGGAGTTGGACATTACCGACGAACTCCTGCAGGGGCTGAACGACGAATACGTGAAAAGCAAGAGCAAGGCAGGTTCGGAATCCGCGACCCGAGGGTCGGACCAGACCAAAGAGTAAATAGGATTGAGGATCGCCCTGTTATCGAGTTTCTACCCTTACAGAGGGGGGATTTCCCAGTTCAACGCAAGTCTTTTCAACGAACTGGGACGGAAACACGAAGTCAAAGCCTTCAATTTCAAACGACAGTACCCGGAATTCCTCTTTCCGGGGAAAACCCAGTATGTGACGGAAGATGACGAAGCTACGCCCATCGAAAGCACGGCGCTGCTGGACACAGCCAACCCTTTCACCTATCCGGTCGCATGCAAGGCTGTCCGCGACTGGAAACCGGACCTGCTCCTGATCAGCTACTGGATGTCCTGGTTCGCCCCCTCTCTGGGCTACATAGCCCGGCATCTCAACAAAAGATGCAAGGTCGTCTCCATCTTGCACAACGTCATTCCGCACGAACCGAAATTTTTCGACAGTCCCCTCACCCGATATTTTCTGAAGGGTTGCTCCGGCCACGTCACGCTATGCGAAGAAGTCGCGTCCGACTTGATGCGGCTGGATCCGAAGGCGGACAGGATCGTACTCTTCCATCCGATCTACACCCACTTCGGCAAGAACCTGCCGCGCGAAGAGGCCGAACAGAAACTCGGGCTCCTGCCCGGAAAGAAGAACCTTCTGTTTTTCGGACTGATCCGGAAATACAAAGGTCTGGACATCCTGCTGAACGCCTTTTCCTCCTTGGATGACAGTTATCAACTGATCGTTGCCGGAGAACCCTACGGATCCTTCCAACCCTATCAGGAACTGATCGACAAGTCCCCGGCGAAAGACAGGATCAGACTGTTTACCCGCTACATCAAGGATTCCGAAGTCAAAAACTTTTTCTCGGCCGCCGATCTGGTCGTCCTTCCGTACCGGTCGGCGACCCAGAGCGGTATCAGCGCGATCTCGTTCCATTTCGAGGTCCCCATGGTCGTGACGGATGTCGGCGGCCTTCGGGAGACCATCGGCGATTCCGGCACGGGACTTGTCGCCAATACCCCGGACGCGGAGAGCATCGCCGAAGAAATCCGGCGCTACTTCTCCGACCCGAACCTCCAGGTGCTGTGTTCCAACGCCATCCGGGCGGAGAAAGAAAGGCTGTCCTGGAAATCTTTCGCAAACAAACTGCTTGACTTCACGACACGCTTGTAATGAAGAACATGATGAAAACGAATCTGACCGCCATCGTTGCGACCGCCTGCCTGTTGTTCGCAGGCGCGCCGATGACTGCAGCCCAGGAATACATCGCGCCGGAAGTTGTTGTTTCCAAGGACAAGATCCGTTCCGGAGGGAAGGTGTACTACTCCCATGTCGTTCAGGAAAAACAAACCCTCTTTTCGATCTCCAAAGCCTACGGAGTTTCCCTGCAGGAAATCTTTGACGCAAACAAATCCCTGAACCTTGAAACCGAAGGGCTCAAGAAAAACCAGATCCTGCTCATCCCCGTCAAAGAGGGAAGCGAAGAGGAGGTGGTCACCAGTTCAGAGCCTGCCGAACGTCTGTCTATGGTTGTCCAGACTCCACAGAGAGACGCATATTTCTTCCACCGGGTCAGGTGGTACGAAGATTTGAATTTCATTGCCCGGAAATACGAGGTGTCCCCCGAATCCATCATGAACATCAACGGATTGGCGACACCCAAAGTAAAGACCCGCCAGATGCTCAAGATCCCGCGTCATCCCGAAATGTGGGAAAACCTTGAGAAACCCGTCTCCGAAACGGAAGAGGAAACCCCTGTCGAGATTCAGGACACGACTGAAAAATCTGCCCTTGACTTGCCCGACCTGTTCGATAACATCTTCCAGCGAGAAGGCAAACACGACGTCCAGGTCTCCTTGCTGCTTCCGATCAATGCCCGGGCCAAAGTCAACGATCTGGCAATCGATCTCTACAGCGGCGCCCTGTTGGCTGCCCGGGATCTGGGAAACGAAGGAACCAACCTCGACCTCAGTGTCTTCGATGTAGGCGACGGAACCATACCGGTCACCCGCGAACGATTCAGCCGCAGCGATTTCGTGATCGGCCCCGTGTCGAATGCCGATCTGATCCGGGCTGTGAACATCTGCCAAGGCACCTCCTGGATCGTATCCCCCCTTGATCCCAAGACGGAAGCCCTCGCGGACACGATTCCCAATCTTATCCAGGCACCCACGCCCACAAACACGCAAATCCTCAATGCGGTGCGATGGATCGGTTCAGACCTGAAGCGGGGAGACAAAGTGATCCTCATCACCCAGAAGGGGGTAAACACGACGGATTACGCTGAAGCGGTGTCCCGCGAAATGTCCGCTTCAGGCATTGATTTCGTAACAGCATCCTACAGCATTCTCGAAGGCAGGAACAGCATGCAGTCCATTTCAAACCTGATGACAACTTCCGGCACCAACCGGATCATCACTGCCTCGGACAGCGAAGCCTTTCTGATCGAAGTAGTCCGGAACCTCTACCTGCTGGCACACAATTCCTATGACATCGTGCTGTACAGTACATCCAGGATCCGCACCTTCGACACCATCGACATCGAACAGCTGCATTCCGTCAACCTGCATGTCAGCGTGTCCTATTTCATCGACTATAATGCTCCGGCCGTCCAAAAATTCATCATGGATTACAGGGCGCTCTTCAATGCGGAACCGAACCAGTTCGCCTTTCAGGGATACGACCTGATGAAGGGACTGACAGTCTTGCGTTCCAGATACGGCAGGAACTGGGATCGGGCTTTCAACCGAATGAAAGTACAAGGGCTCCAGTCTGATCTCGAATTTGTCAAAACCGACCGGGGCGGATATGTGAACAAAGCCGTACGCAGAATCGTCTACGCCCGGGACTATTCCATCAATCTGGTAAAATAAAGATTAGCGCGCGGTCACCTTGGAGCGTCGGGTGGGATGACACAGAATCTGGATATCCACCCTGTCGATCTTGTAGCCTTTGAAGCGGCGCCTGCACAGACGTTCTTCGATCGTTTGGATTAGATCGGCGTCCAACACATCCTTGTACTCGTTGTTGACGGTATCGTAGAGATGGATGTGCTTGAAGGTGTTGACATCGAAATACATTTTGTTGTTCGAGCTCATCCGGCGGTGGTAGACCCCCAAATTGGAGAGTTGTGAAAGGATGTTATAGACCGAAGCCACCGTCACCTTCGCCGATTCCTTCTTCAGGATGCATTCGGTGACCATGTCCGCGCAAGCGTGACCGAGTTGGGGCATGGCCTCGTGGACCGCCAATCGTTGCGGTGTCACTTTAAGTCCGTTCCGCTTCAAAATAAGGCGGAACTCTTCGATGTCGAAGGCTTTGTTGATTTCTGTCATTTCACAGGCAGGTCTAGATGTACACTGGCTGCAAATATAATGGAATTATCCGGAATTCCTGCATTAATTTTGAATTATTTTAATTAACTTCTTTCCGGCCGATGCCGATGATGCGTATTCCTCGGAATTAACTATATTTGCATCTTATAAACGATATGAATATGGAAGAAATAAAATGTCTGATCATCGGAGGAGGTCCTGCCGGATACACCGCGGCCATCTACGCCTCCAGAGCCGGTCTGTCCCCTGTCCTCTACGAAGGGATGGAACCGGGCGGACAGTTGACCACCACCACGGTCGTCGAGAACTATCCGGGATTCCGGGACGGAATCGATGCCAATCAGCTGATGGAAGTCATGCGCGCCCAGGCTCAGCGTCTCGGCACGGACATCCGCAGAGGGACCGTCGCCCGGGCCGACCTGTCGTCCAGACCCTTCCGTATCCTGGTAGACGAGAAGGAAGAAGTCGCGGCACGCGCCCTCATTGTCGCCACAGGTGCCACCGCCAAGTACCTTGGCCTGCCCTCGGAGCAGAAATTCAAAGGCCTCGGGGTTTCCGCCTGCGCGACCTGCGACGGTTTCTTCTATCGGAAAAAAGACGTTGCCGTGGTCGGCGGCGGAGATACGGCCTGCGAAGAAGCGACCTATCTGGCGAACCTCTGCAACAAAGTCTACATGATTGTCCGCCGGGATGTATTCCGCGCCTCCACGGCCATGCAGGAGAAGGTCCGAAAAACACCGAACATCGAGGTGCTCTGGAACTGCAACACCCAGGAAGTCCTCGGCGACGCGTCCGGAGTCACAGGCGCCCGCCTGATCAGAAAAGATGGTAAGGTTTTTGATATCAAGATCGACGGATTTTTCCTCGCCATCGGACACCATCCGAATTCCGAGCTTTTCAGCGAATGGCTGGAGACCGACGAAAACGGATACATCGTCACCCGGGGCAAGACCACCGCGACTTCGGTGGAAGGCGTATTCGCCGCCGGAGATGTACAGGATCCTCGCTACAGACAGGCTGTGACCGCTGCGGCATCCGGATGCATGGCTGCCTTGGACGCGGAGAAATACCTCTTGTCGCAATGAACATCATGATGATTTTGAAACGATCCTCTTTCGTACTTTCCGCCGTCCTCCTGACGGCTCTCATATTCCCGTCCTGCAAATCGGAATATGAGGCCTTGATCAACAGCAACGATGTGGAGAAGCAGTATGCCGCTGCCTTTCAGTATTTCAATGCCGGCAAGTTCCAGAAAGCGGCAACCCTGTTCCAGAACATGTCGGTTCTGACCAACGGCACGAGCAGGGATGACACGGTCCAGTTCTACTGGGGGCTGAGCAACTACCGATACAAGGATTACTACACGGCGGAGACCAATTTCACGAACTTCCTGCAGAACTATCCCCGCAGCCCGTTCGCGGACGAGGCGTCCTTCCTTCGGATCGACTGCCTCTACCGCTCGACCCTCCGGTACGAGCTCGACCAAACACCCACCTACAATGCCATGAACGCCATCTCTCAGTACCTGATCGAGAACCCCAACACCAGCCACGGAGCGATCTGCAGGCAGATGCTCAAAGAACTCAACGACCGACTCGACAAAAAGGCGTTCGAGAATGCCAAACTGTACTACAAAATGGAACAGTACAAGGCTTCCCGCGTTGCCTTCAGGAATATCCTCAAGGATGATTCGGAGAACATCTACCGCGAAGACATTTTGTACTACATCGCCATGTCCTCCTACAAATACGCGCAACTGAGCGTCGAAGCCAAGCAGCGGGAACGTTACTTAACCTTCATCGACGACTACTACAATTTCATCGGTGAAAATCCCGATTCTCCGTATAAAAGGGAACTGGATGTTCTGTACCGCCGCTCACAGCGGGCGCTCGGCTACTACTCCGGGGCAGACGAAGAATTGAACGAGAAGGAAAAGGACTTTATCCGTGAAAGAAGAAAATTATTGAAACAATCTCCGGACTCCACTTCGTACAATCAATAGAAACAAATACATTTTCACAATGGATATCAGCAAGAAAGTCCCCGTAAACACGATTACGAGGGATGTCAAGTATCTCGCCGAACCGACCGGCAACATCTATAAGACCGTCGTGATCCTGTACAAGCGCGCCAACCAAATCGCCCTCCAGCTGAAAAAGGAACTTGCCAAGAAACTGGAAGATTTCCGGACGGACCGCGACACGATGGACGAGGTGTTCGAAAACCGGGAACAGATCGAGATCTCGAAGTACTACGAGAAACTTCCCAAGCCGGATCTGATCGCAATCTCCGAATTTGAAGAAGGAGAACTGTACTATAGAATGGCAGGACAGGACGAAACCGGAGTCTCGCCGCTTCCTGAAAAGAAACAGAAGGCAGACAAAGGAGAGTAGCGTCCCGCCATGCTCCAGTCCCTTCAAATCAGGAATTATGTCTTGATAGACTCTCTGGATGTCGACTTTCCGGAGGGTCTTGTCATTATTTCCGGACAGACCGGAGCGGGCAAATCCATCCTGCTGGGCGCGCTGACCCTGCTGCTCGGCGCGAAAACCGATGCTTCGATCCTCGGGAACCGCGCGGAGAATTGCGTAGTCGAAGCCTTGTTCAAAGTTCCGGCGGATGATTCCAAGCTGAAAGGACTCGTCTCCGGGAATGAAACGGACTGGAACGAAGGAGAACTCATTTTGCGGAGAGTCGTCAGCCCTTCCGGACGTTCCCGGGCATTTGTCAACGACTCTCCCGTCACCCTGCAGTCCCTGCAGGAAATCACATCGCACCTGGTGGATATTCACACCCAGCACCAGACGCTTCTCCTCAACGATCCGGGCTTCCAACTTTCGCTGCTTGACCATTTCGCAGGCAACGAGGCGTTGCTGCTGGATTGCGAAGGGTCCTTCCGGACGCTCAAAGCCCTGGAAACTGAAGTCGCGGACATCCGGGGGCGTCTTTCCCGCCTCGCCGAAGAACGGGCCTACAACGAAGCCCGATTCCAAAAACTGGAAGAGGCGCGCTTGCAGGAAGGAGAACTGGAATCCTTAGAGGCGGAACAACGCCAACTCGCGAACGCTGAGGAAATCAAGAACCATCTGGGAGCAGTGGAAGAGTTGATGAATCCCTCGGATCCCGAAGCGGGCGGTATGAGCATTTCCTCCGCGCTCAAGGAAGCGCAGCGGGCGCTCGAGAAGGCGGGGAAGTATATTCCCCTGTCCGCATCACTGACCGGACGGATCGAATCGGCCCGCATCGAGCTCGACGACATCCTGGAAGAGGTTTCCGCCCTTAACGCGCGAACGGAACTCAATCAGGCAAGGTTGGAGCGAGTCGAAGAGCGTATGACCTTGCTCTACGATCTGCTGAGGCAATTCGGAGCGGCCTCCGAAGAAGACCTCATTGCCCAGCGGGACGCCTTGTCGGAACTCTTATTCGATTCCACGGCCTTGGAAGACCGGTTGGCTGAGTTGGAGAAACAGGTCGCGTCCGAGCGGAAGCGCCTTTCCGATCTTTGCGAGCGACTGCATGGCGCGCGCGAGCAGGCGCGCGAACCGTTCGCCCAAGCCGTGATCAAGCGGCTCCGCGACCTCGAATTGGAACATGCCGTCTTCGAAGTGGCAATCCGCGAGACAGCCATCTCCGCAACCGGCTGCGACCGCGTGCAGTTCCTCTTTTCCGCCAGCGGCGCCGTACCGGTCGACGTGGCCAAATGCGCCTCCGGCGGCGAAATGTCCCGTCTGATGCTGTGCCTCAAAGCAATGATGGCGAAATTCATGAATATGCCTACCCTCATTTTCGACGAGATCGATTCCGGTGTTTCAGGCAGCGCTGCCGACAAGATGGGCGAGATGATCTGCGCGATGGGCAAGGACATGCAGATCTTCGCAATCACCCACTTGCCTCAGGTGGCCGCCAAGGGAGATGCCCATTACCTCGTCGAGAAGGAATTCGACGTGCTCGGCACCACGGCGACTACCACGATCCGCCCCATCCAGGGACAAGACCGCGTCCGGGAAATCGCCCGGATGCTCAGCGGCTCCCAAATCACCCCGGAAGCCATCGCCAACGCCCGCTCCCTCCTTCGCTGACGATCCGCTTTTCCCGCTCCCACCGAACCTTGGACGCCCATTCGCAATACCCGTGGAATCCCCCTGACATGGGCTCAGACAAGAAAAAGAGACCGGCCAAAGTTTTTTTGGCCGGTCTCCTGCCCTCGGGTGCTCGGAGGGATTCGAACCCTCGACAACCAGAACCACAATCTGGCGCTCTACCACTGAACTACGAGCACCGTATCAGCGGATGCAAAGATACAAAAAATTCTTATTTGCAAGAATTTCCCGGATTAATTATATTTGTAAGTATGCATAACCAAATCAACCCATGGCATTTCTCAAGGATATAGGTCAACGCATTCGGTACATCACCGACATCAACGACTCGATCAATACCGAAGCCGCATCCACCAGAATCCGCAACGGCATCGCTTTCCGCGGTCCCAACGCATGGATTCTCGCCTTCTCCATCGTAATCGCTTCGGTCGGACTCAACATCAACTCCACCGCTGTCATCATCGGGGCGATGTTGGTCTCCCCGCTCCTGGGACCGATTTTCGGTATCGGGCTGGGACTCGGGACCAACGACACCCGACTGCTCAAATACGGGGCCCAGAATCTGGCAGTGATGGTCGCCATCGCCTTAATTGCCTCTTTCGTGTATTTCCTGATTACCCCGCTCAACCTGTCCGATCCCACGGAACTGGAGGCGCGGACCAGCCCGACCATCTACGACGTATTGATCGCCCTCTTCGGCGGACTGGCCGGCATCTTCGAAATGAGCCGGAAAGAAAGTGGTACCGTGCTCGCGGGCGTCGCCATCGCAACTGCTTTGATGCCTCCCCTCTGTACAGCCGGATACGGACTCGCCAACTGGAACCTGGAATATTTTGCCGGGGCGATGTACCTGTTCATCATCAACAGCGTCTTCATCATCTTCGCGACCTATGTCATGGTCAAATATATGAATTTCCAGGAAGCGGAGTTCGCGAACGCGAAAACGGCCAAGCGGACGCGGAATCTGATCACTTTTTTCATCTTGCTGGTGATCATTCCAAGCATCTGGAGCGCCTGGGGTCTAATCAAGGAAAACAACTTCAAACAGAACGTAACAGCCTTCGTAGCTGATCACAAAACCTTCGAAAGGGGCTACATCTACGACTACAGCATTGATACGCGCAAAGGAATGAAGGCGACCATCCACATCGCAGGCGCGACCCTCACCCCTGAAATCAAAGCAGATATGCTCGCCTCGGCAGTTGAGTACGGGATCCCGGAAGACAAACTTTCCATCAAAGAACACAATATGTTCTCGGAGGAAGCGAACCAATCCGAAAGACTGATGAGGGGCATCTACGAGCGTACCGATGCGGAGCTCAACCGGAAGGAACTCCAAATCCGGCAGCTGGAAAGTCAATTGAACGCGATCAGCAGCTCTGAAATCCCTTATCTGCAGGTCACGGAGGAAGTCAAGTCGCAATATCCTGAAATTCAGGAACTCTACCTGACCCGGGGCGCAGCGGTCGAAACGGACAGCCTGAAAGAGAACCGGTGCCTGCTCGTGGTTGCAAAAACGGCGGCTCCCCTTTCCGCTTCTCGTTCGCAAAAATTGCAGGAATGGCTCCGGATCCGATTACGCGATACCACCGTGGTCGTGCTTAACCCGCGGTAGGATGAGGAATCTGCTTTCCGCCGCCCTGCTGTCCCTCCTCGCAATCCCGTCTTTGCAGGCACAACCTTTCGGATCGATTCCATGGCCCAAGCCTCTCCGTACTCTCCCCGACACAGCCACACTCGTGTTTCTCGGGGACATCATGATGCACCAGAACCAGATCGACCATGCCCGCCAGGCCGACGGAACCTACAACTTTCAAACGTATTTCAAAAACCTGGAAAAATATTTGCAGGAGGCGGATGTAGCCGTCGCAAACATGGAATTCACCCTGGCCGGGGAGCCTTACACAGGATATCCAAGCTTTTCCGCACCCGACAACTATCCGGACGAAGCGGCGGTCGCCGGCGTGAACATCTTCCTTACCGCCAACAACCACATCCTGGACAAAGGGAAGAAGGGGATCGAACGTACTCTGGACCTCTACTCCCGAATGGAACGAGACCGGAGAGTCAAATTTACCGGCTCCGCCCGGGACGCCCGGGAGGACTCGCTGCGCAATCCCTTGATCATCGCCGCGAAAGGAGTCCGCATCGCCTTGTTGAACTTTACTTACGGAACAAACCTCGCGATCCGCGAAACCTGGCCGAAAGTGCACCGGATCGACACCGCAACCCTCTCGCAGGCCATCCAAAGAGCCAAGGCTAGCGGAGTCGACTACATCATCGCTCTGCCGCACTGGGGCACCGAATATGTACTCCGACACAACGGGGAGCAGCGGAAGTTGGCTATCTGGCTGGCGGACCAAGGCTGCGACGCAATTATCGGAAGCCACCCGCATGTGGCGCAGGACATCGAAATCCTTACCCTCCCGAACGAAGACGGAATCGGAACCCGCGACGTTCCGGTCGCCTATTCCCTGGGCAACGCCATCTCCAACATGAGCGCCGTCAACACCCGGATCGGGATACTTTTGACCCTGCGCATCGTAACGGACGCGGACGAGAAGAGGCGCATGCTCCCGCCGGAACCGACCTTCACCTGGTGCGCGCTGCCCGGCACGCTCACCCTGGGCTATACCATCGTTCCGGTCCGGGAATATGCCGGGAAACGGCAAGAATGGCTGTCCGTGTCGGACTACGAAAACATGATGTCCTCCTACCGTAGGGTGAAAGAGAAGACCGGAATCACGGACGGAGAACCCGCAAATCTTTGACAGAAAGACAGTAAAGAGATTCAATGAAGAAAACCATCACGCTTGAAGGCATGGATCCCGTAGAGATCTACGGAGCCGGGAACAAGATCCTGGAAGAATTCTGCAGTTACTTTCCCGCGCTGAAAATCGTCGCCCGGGGGAATGAAATCCTGTTGGACGGAAAGGAAAGCGCCATTCAGGAATTCGTTCAGAAGTTCGGAGAACTCATCGAGAAAAGACGCTGCAAGATGAATCTGACCGTGTTCGACGTGGAAGATATCTTTGACGGAGAGACCTCCCCGAACTCGTTCAAACTGACCGGCGAAGCCATCATCGTCCACGGCACCGACGGAAAACCCATCCGCGCCCGCAACCTGAACCAGCAGGCGATGGTAAAAGCCTACTTCGAGACCGATCTGATTTTCGCTGTCGGCCCTGCAGGCACAGGCAAGACCTACATCGCAATCGCCCTGGCTGTCCGCGCCCTCAAGAACCGAGAAGTCAAGCGGATTATTCTGACCCGGCCCGCTGTGGAAGCTGGTGAGCGGCTGGGGTTCCTGCCCGGGGACCTGAAAGACAAACTGGATCCCTACCTTCAGCCCTTGTACGATGCTTTGGGAGACATGATTCCGATGAAGAAACTGCAGGAATTCATGGCGGAAGGAACCATCCAGATCGCACCCCTGGCCTATATGAGAGGCCGCACCCTAGACCGGGCCTGCGTCATCCTCGACGAAGCCCAGAACACGAATATGGGACAGTTGAAGATGTTTCTGACCCGGATGGGGCCGAGCGCTAAATTCATCGTGACCGGAGATGCCACCCAAGTCGATCTTCCTCACCGGGAAGACTCCGGTCTCCTGAAAGGCATCTCCCTGCTGAAAAACATCAAAGGTGTCTCGACAATCTTCTTCACGAATGAAGACATTGTGAGACACCCGCTCGTAACGAAAATCGTCAGGGCGTTCGACGCCGACTGATTTCTTTATTGGGCCAACGCAGCGTACTTGTCGTAACCCTCCTGGAATTTCGGATCCTGATCGCGGAAGCGGAAGTACACATTCTTCAAGTACTCGGCTGCCACCGTTTTGAGACTCTCATCCTTGGTGACCTCGAAAGCTTTCTCGAAGGGCTCGATGCAGGACTTCAGTTCGGTTTCAAACTCCTGAACCAATATCATATATTTGTCGTCATCCAATTCAGTCTGCGCTTGCTCGGAAATCTCGACCGCATGATTGTAGCGCAACTGGCCCTCTCCGAAATACCCCCACTCATAATTGGGATCGACCTGAGTGCACTGACGATAGGCTTCGACGGCCTTTTCAAGATCACCCAATTTCAGATGGACGTTGCCCTCCACATAGAAGAGAGAAGGGTTGTTCGGCTCGTTCTTCTTGGCATCATCCAGCAGTTCGAACAGCTTCTCAGGATCGTCCCCGCTGGTCACGTAGTAGTTGATGAGGCCGATCAGGATGCTCTGGCTCTCAGGGAACTTGGCAAAACCCTGCTCCAGATACCCTTTGGCGGCGGCAGCGCCGGCCTGGGTGGTGTCCATGCGGGCCGCGCAGTCCGCAAGCTTGGCGTACACTTCTCCGTCTTCCCCGAGGTAGTTATAGGCGAGGCATTGTTCGAACAGAGTCTTAGCCTTTCCATATTCGCCCACGCTCCAGGCCGTGAAACCGGAGTTGTAGAGTGAATTGGTGTCGATCTGCTCGTAGGGCTTCTCCGCGGCGGCAGCAAAGGCAGACTCGAAGAAAGCGCCCGCTTTTTTGACCTCTCCAAGGGAATAGGCATTGTAGGCCTCGTTCACGAATTTCTCAGACACTGTCTTGATCCCTGCGCTGATCTCCTGCGCTTTGGACGGATCCAACTCGAAAGCCTTTTTGTAGGCAGCCAGCGCCTGCTCGAGGGCATCCTCGTACAAAGGCGCGGTCACCTCTACGATCGCGAGGCGGCCATCGGCATCGAAGTAGAGGTTCTTGTCGGCGTAGACTTCTTTGGTGTACTCGACATCGTTCACCACGACATTCTCGGTGGAGGTTGGCCTTTCGTTGCGCATCAGAAGCCTCAATTCCGTCTGAGAGGTACCGAGAAGAATGTTACCTGTAGGAGCGTTATATGCATTCATATAAGCGCTTGCAAGTTTCAACCATGTTGCAGCCTTTTTTGCCTTCTTGGCATTCTGGGCTGTAGCCTGAGCGGTCTCGACAGCCTTTTTGGCTGCGCTGATGTTGGTCTGGGCATTCGCGACCTGGACGGAAGCGAAGATTGCTAATACAATTAAAATCTTTTTCATGACTTAAAAAGGTGTATAGTTTTAATCTGTTATTCTGTATTGTCATCGGCTTCCATTTCCCCGGAAACCTCAGGCAATTCTTCTTCCTCGTCGTTTTTCTCCACCGTGGAGACCGAAGCGATGGAATCGCCTTCCTTGATGTTGATCAGCGTAACTCCCTGCGTCGCCCTTCCAGCCACGCGGATGTCTGACACAGCCATGCGGATGGTGAGACCGGATTTATTGATGATCATCAGATCGTCGTTCTCCGTCACATTCTTGATGGCGATCAACTTCCCGGTTTTGTCGGTAATATTGATGGTCTTGACACCCTTTCCTCCACGCTTCGTGATCCGGTATTCATCAAAGTCCGTCCGTTTGCCGAATCCATGCTCGCTCACCACGAGTACTGTGTGGTCCTGAGCGTCCTCGGCGGCAGGATTGTAGTTGATGGCACCGATTACTTCATCAGTATTCTCAATATTTATGCCACGGACACCGGTGGCGTTCCGGCCCATCGGCCGGACATCCGTCTCGTTGAAACGGCAGCAGCGTCCGTCGCGAGCGGCGATGAGAATCTGTTCGCTGCCATTCGTCAAGAGGGCCTCGATCAGCTCGTCCCCGTCGCGGAGGTTCACCGCGTTGACACCGGCGACCCTGGGACGAGAATAGGCCGTCAGCGAAGTCTTCTTGACGGTACCCCGCTTTGTAACCAGCACGATGTAATTGTCGTTCACATAGTCCTCGTCCTTCAAGGTCTTGACGTTGATATAGGCCTTGATCTTGTCGTCCGGTATACTGAGCACGTTCTGGATCGCGCGGCCCTTGGACGCGCGGGATCCTTCCGGAATTTCAAAGACCCTGAGCCAGTAGCACCTGCCGCTCGTCGTAAAGAACAGCATGGTCGAGTGCATGTTGGCGATGTAGATGTGCTCGATGAAGTCTTCGTCCCGGGTCGCGCTCCCCTTCATGCCCACGCCGCCGCGATTCTGGATACGGTATTCGGTAAGCGGAGTCCGTTTGATGTAGCCCAGGTGGGAAATGGTGATGACCACATCCTCGTCGGCATAGAAGTCCTCCGGATTGAACTCCTCCTCGGAAGGCTGAATCTCCGTACGACGCGGATCGCCGTACTTGTCCTTCAGTTCCATTGTCTCGGTCTTGACGACCTTCAACTGCTCTTCCACACTGCCGAGGATCTCGTTGCAGCGCGCGATGAACTTCTCCAGCTCTTGGAATTCCGCCTGCAGTTTCTCGCGCTCGAGTCCCGTGAGCTGGCGGAGCCGCATCTCCACGATGGCCGTCGCCTGGATTTCGGTGAAAGCGAACTGACGCATGAGTTCCGCCTTGGCCTCATCCACACTCTTGGAATGGCGGATGATGTGTATGATCTCGTCGATGATGTCGATCGCCTTGAGCAATCCTTCAAGAATATGGGCTCGTTTTTCAGCCTTTTCCAATTCGAACTTCGTCCTTCGCACGACCACTTCGTGGCGGAAATCCACGAAGTTCGCGATGATCTCCTTCAGGGAGAGGGTGTCGGGACGACCGTCGACGAGGGCGACGTTGTTGAACGCGAAACTCGACTGGAGCTGGGTGTACCGGAACAAAGTGTTCAGTACGACATTCGAATTGCTCCCTTGCTTGACTCGGATGACCACGCGGATGCCCTCGCGGGAGGTTTCGTCGTTGATGTAGGTAATCCCTTCAATCCGTTTGTCTTCCACCATCTGACCGATCTTCTCGATCATGTCCTTCTTGTTGACCATATAGGGGATCTCGGTCACGACGATGGTATCCTGCCCCCGCTCGTTGGTCTCGATCTCGGTTTTCGCGCGCACGACCACTCGCCCGCGACCGGTTTCGTAAGCTTCTTTGATGCCGCTCACACCCATGATGATACCGCCGGTCGGGAAATCAGGTCCCTTGATGTACTGCATCAAGCCATCGGTATCGATGTCAGGGTTGTCGATGTAGGCGCAGATCGCGTCGCAGCATTCACCCAAGTTGTGCGGAGCCATATTGGTGGCCATGCCGACCGCAATGCCCGAAGCACCGTTCAGAAGCAGCAGAGGCGCCTTTGTCGGGAGCACGGTAGGCTCCTCGATCGTATCGTCGAAATTCAGCGTGAAGTCAACTGTATCCTTTTCCAGATCTCCGAGGATGTCGTCCGCCATCCGGACGAGCTTCGCCTCAGTGTATCGCATGGCCGCGACCGGATCTCCGTCCATGGATCCGAAATTACCCTGCCCCCAGACCAGCGGATACCGCTGGTTCCAGTTCTGCGCCAGACGCGCCATGGCATCGTAGACGGAAGAATCTCCATGGGGATGGAACTTACCCAACACTTCTCCGACAATTCTCGCCGACTTCTTCGTCGGTCCCGAATAATTCAAGCCCAAGCCTTCCATACCGAAAAGGACCCGTCTTTGAACAGGTTTGAGCCCGTCCCGGACATCCGGGAGCGCGCGGGACACGATCACGGACATCGAATAGTCGATGTAAGCGGAGCGCATCTCGCGGTCGATTTCGACCGACTCTATGATCCCATGCTGCTCTTCCGTATTCTTTTCTTCGCTCTCCATAAAATCACTAAAAATCCTATCTATAAGTTTGCAAATTTAATAATAAATAATGACAAGGACAATAAAAATAACAGTCTCTCCACCGTCAAAACGGCAGAATTTCCGACTTGCACAAATCTTGCATAATGGAGGTAAAATTCTTATATTTGAGAATCAGGATTCAAAAAATTGAACGATGGAAATAAAGATATCAGACGAACTGAACAGCATCATTCGCTACGCTCGGGAGGAGGCGATGCGGACCGGGAGTTACGGAATCGGTCCGGATCATCTTTTCCTCGGGATGATGCGTCATGCCGACAATGACGCCTGCCGCGTCATGACAGGCATCGGTGTCGATTTGATGGATTTCAAACGCTTCATTGACAGCCATTTGTTCAAGAACGAATCCATTCCTTTCCAAGAAGCGGACAAGATATCCTTTACCCGGTATGCCCAGAACGTATTGAGCATCACCGTGATGGAAGCTTCGAAAATGAATTCCGGAGAAGCCGGCTCCCTGCACCTGCTGCTTGCGCTCTGCCGTACGACCGAAAACTACGGCCAAGCTTACCTGCGCCAGCACAGGGTAGATTACAGCCGACTGCTGGCTTACATGCGGGATGAAGGCCTGCTCACGCAGGGACCCCCTTCGAAGCAGGACGAGGAACAGGGGGGCGATGAGGGAGAAGAAGGCGGCGGATCCGCTCCGGGCGGAAAGCCGGGGAAAATAAAGATCGAGGACTTCGGCTTCGACTTGACCAAAGCCGCCTCGGAAGGCAAACTCGACCCCGTGGTTGGCCGGGACCTGGAAATCGCAAGGGTGATTGAGATCCTCGGCCGCCGCAAGAAGAACAATCCGATACTCATCGGAGAGCCCGGGGTCGGCAAATCCGCGATTGTGGAAGGCATCGCGCAGCGGATCGCGGGAGGAAGCATCTCCCCCGCCCTGGCGAAGAAACGACTCATTTCCTTGGACATCGCCTCCGTCGTGGCGGGCACCAAATACCGCGGCGACTTCGAGAAACGGCTCAAGGCCATCATCAAGGAAGCCAGCACAAATCCGGACATCATCCTATTCATCGATGAATTCCACACGATCGTGGGAGCGGGCGGGGCACAGGGCAGCCTGGACGCCGCGAACATGCTCAAACCCGCGCTGGCCCGCGGAGAACTCCAGTGCATCGGCGCCACGACCATGGATGAATTCGCCAAGATCGTCGAAAAGGACGGTGCCCTCGACCGGCGCTTCCAGAAGATTGTCGTCGAGCCGACCGACATTCCCCAGACCATTTCCATTCTTAACAATACCAAGACCCATTACGAGGACTTCCATAACGTGACTTACACCGAAGAAGCCATCGATGCCTGCGCCAGGCTGACCGACCGCTATGTTACCGACAAGTTCCTGCCGGACAAGGCGATCGATGCCATGGATGAGGCAGGATCCATGATCCGGCTGAACCTCACGAAGGATAAGCGGACCGGCAATGCGGTGGATGCCGAAGACATCGCGACTGTGGTTTCGAAGATGACGGGGATCCCCGTCAACAAGGTCGCGGAAACCGAAGGCAACCGGATCCTGAAGATGAAGGAACGGCTCCAGAGCCGGCTCATCGGACAGGATGCCGCCATCGACAAGGTCGTCCGCGCCATCCAGCGCAACCGCGCGGGGCTCAAGGATCCGAGCCGCCCGATCGGCACCTTCCTCTTCTTCGGCCCGACAGGTGTCGGGAAGACCCAGCTTGCCAAGTGCCTGGCTGAATATCTTTTCGATTCGGAGGAGAATATGGTGCGCATCGATATGAGCGAATACACGGAGAAATTCACCGTCTCTCGTCTCATCGGCGCGCCTCCCGGTTACGTCGGCTACGAAGAGGGCGGGCAGCTGAGCGAGCGGGTGCGCCGCAAGCCTTACTGCGTGGTCCTGCTGGATGAAATTGAAAAAGCCCATCCCGACATATTCAATCTGCTCCTGCAAGTGCTGGACGACGGACATCTGACAGACAGCAACGGACGGGTGGTAAATTTCAAGAACACCATCGTGATCATGACGTCCAATGTCGGCAGCCGCGAACTGGAGGAATACGGCAGCGGGGTCGGCTTCGCGACCGCAGGGAAGAATGTGACCCAAAACCGACAGTCCGTGCTCGAAAAAGCCATCAAGAAGTCTTTCCCGCCCGAGTTCATCAACCGGGTGGACGAACAGGTGTTCTTCAACACGCTGACCCGGGACGACATCGAGCAGATCATCGATATCGAACTCAAGGATCTGCGCGAGCGGACCGCGGAGGCGGGTTACAAACTGACGATCACCCCTTCCGCCAAGAAGTTCATCGCCGATGCCGGCTACGACCCAGCCTTTGGTGCCCGGCCCCTGAAACGGGCCGTGATGCGGTACGTGGAAGATCCGGTGTCGGAATTCATCATTTCAGACCGGATCCTGCAGGGAAAGGAAAAGCGGGATTCGGCGGAACTCCGGACGCTCCGGGTCGGGCTGACCACGGACAAGGAGAATACCCTGGTCACGCTGAAGGAACCGGAGCCCGTCAGAAGCTAGACAGCCCGGACGATGTCGGTGATTTCGAGCCCCATGTCCCCGATCATGTCCTGGAGCTGAAGGAAGGAAGACTCGGAAGATATCAAGGCGGAGAGCTGGTCGAGATTGAAGACTGTGTTTTTCATGACGCTGTGTTTTAAATTTCATTTTCTACAGCAAAGATACCGCCCCGTTGTGCCAAACTAAGATACAAAGAAACGTTTTTTTTGAAAAAATTCGATGCGGACGAAACTTGCCATATTCGATCTGGACGGGACCTTGCTGAACACGCTGGATGATTTGGCGAACGCCTGCAACCACGCCCTCGCAGCGCTGGGTTTCCCGGGCCATGCGTTGGAAGAATACAACCGGATGGTGGGCCGGGGGATCCGGAATCTGTTCCGGGCCGCATTGCCGCAAGATCGGATCACCGATGAAAACCTGGACCGGATGACCGCCGAATTCATTCCCTTTTACAACGCCCACATCGCCGATCGCACACGGCCCTATTCCGGAATCCCGGCCCTGTTGAACCGCATTTCCGCTGCCGGCGTGGAGGTGGCGACAGCCTCCAACAAGTACCAGGAAGGGACCGAACAACTGATGACGACCTTTTTCCCGGAAATCCGCTTCGTCCGGATCCTGGGGCAGCGGGAGGGGCATCCGATCAAGCCGGATCCCGAAATCATATTCCAGTGCATGGCGTCGGTTCCCGGCATCCGGAAAGAAGAAGTCGTTTATATCGGAGATTCCGACGTGGACATGCAGACCGGGGCAAATGCCGGAGTGCGCGCGATCGGAGTCCTGTGGGGATTTCGGCCACGGAAAGAACTGGAAGCCCACCGCCCCTGGAGATTGGTCGAAAGCGCTGAAAAACTGGAACAAGCAATCTTGGAAGAACAATGAATAACGAGAGAAGCGTAGACAAACTGGCCAGATACACGATGTACGCCGTCGTGGCGGCCATCATACTGGCACTCTGCTGGTATTTCAGAAACGTATTGGTGTACATCATCCTGTCAGCAGTGGTCGCCCTGATCGGACGGCCCATCATGAAAGTGTTCAAGAAAGTGCGAATCAAAAGCTGGCGCCTGCCGGACTGGCTCTCTGCGATGCTGACGCTGATTCTCATCCTGGTGATCTTTTTCGGGATCATCACACAGATCTTCCCGGTGATCTACAGCATCGTGCAGAACATTTCCGCAAACCTGCAGACCGCCTCCGTCACCGGCGGCGAGATCAATGCCATTTTCGACCGGTTTAACCAATGGTTGGCAGGGATCGTGCCCAATCTGGACCCGAATTTCAAAATCCAGGTTGCAGCGGTGGACTGGATCATGCAGGCCTTCGACCCGAACTTGCTCCCTTCGTCCATCACCAACGTGGTGGGGTCCGTCGCTTCCGCCATCGGCGCTTTCGGAATCGGTTTGTTTTCTGTGGTATTCATCTCTTTCTTCTTCATCAAAGATGAAGGCCTGTTCCGTCGGATGGTAGGCTCAGTAGTACCGAACCGTATCGAAGGAGAGGCTATTCAGGCCATCGGAGACATTGAACACCTGCTTTCCCGCTACTTCGTGGGACTGCTTACGGAAGTACTGGGAGTCACGCTGCTGAACTTCCTGGGGCTCTGGCTGATCGCCCGGATGGGCATAACTCCAGCCATCGGCATCGCCTTCATGGCGGGACTCCTCAATGTCATTCCCTATGTGGGTCCCTGGATCGGCGGCGCGATCGGGGTAATCCTCGGCGTCGTGCTCAAGTACAGCAGCGCGGTGGTCATAGGCATTTATCCGAACTTTTGGGTGGTCTTCATCACCCTGGTCGGCGTGTTCGCGGTCACCCAGTTGATCGACAACTACCTCTTCCAGCCGCTGATCTATTCAGCCAGCATCAAATCCAGTCCGCTGGAAATCTTCATCGTGCTGCTGATCGCCGGCCATATCGGCGGCATCTGGGGCATGCTGATCGCCATACCTGCCTACACGGTTCTACGCGTCATCGCAGCCCGTTTCTTCGGGGACTTTAAACCCATCCGCCGTCTGATCGGACGGGACGAAGGCACCCACCGGAAACCCGGTGCAACTTGATTCTTTCCTACTCATGAACCCAAAACCAATATCCAAATTCATGATGAATAAAACAATCAAGATCCTTACCCTTTCACTCGCTCTGTTCGCGCTTCCCCTCGCCGTCATGGCACAGCGGACCGTAAAAGTCAGCGTCCACGAGGACGCGGCGTCCGGCCAGGTCATTCCAAAGGAAATCTACGGACACTTCTCCGAGCACCTCGGGACCTGCATCTACGGCGGCCTGTGGGTCGGCCCGGACTCCGACATTCCCAACATCAACGGATACCGTACGGATGTGTTCAATGCCTTGAAGGATCTCAAGGTCCCTGTGCTCCGCTGGCCCGGAGGCTGCTTCGCCGATGAATACCACTGGCGCGACGGAATCGGCCCTGCCGAATCCCGGCCGACGATGATCAATGCCAACTGGGGCGGAACGGTCGAGGACAATTCCTTCGGCACCCACGAGTTCCTCAATTTCTGCGAAATGCTCGGCATCGAGCCCTATATCAGCGGAAATGTCGGTTCAGGCACGCCGGAAGAAATGGCCCAATGGGTCCAGTACATGACGGCAGCCGACGGTCCGCTGGCGGAGCTGCGGGCGAAGAACGGGCGGGAAGAACCCTGGAAGGTAAAATACCTCGGTATCGGAAACGAGAGTTGGGGCTGCGGGGGGAATATGCGCCCCGAGTTCTATTCCGACCTCTACCGCCAGTTCGGCACCTATACCCGGAACTACAGCGGAAACCGCCTCTACAAGGTGGCCAGCGGTGCATCCGACTACGACTACAACTGGACGAAAGTGCTGATGGAAAACATCGGAAACCGGATGCACGGTCTCTCCCTGCACTACTATACGGTCCTCAACTGGGGCCGCAAAGGCTCCGCAACGCAATTTACGGATCAGGATTATCTTGCGACTTTGGGCAAAGCCGTAGAAGTCGATACCGTGATCACGCGCCACAAAGCCATCATGGATCAATATGACCCGAACAAGCGGATCGACCTGCTCCTGGATGAGTGGGGGACCTGGTACGACGAAGAGCCCGGAACAGTCCGGGGGCACCTGTACCAGCAGAACACGATGCGCGACGCCATCGTAGCCGCCCTTTCGTTCAACATCTTCCACCGCCACACCGACCGGCTGAAGATGGCGAATATCGCTCAGATCGCGAACGTGCTGCAGTCCATGGTACTGACCCGGGGAGACAAGATGGTCCTGACCCCGACTTACCACGTCTTCAAACTGTACAACGTGCACCAAGACGCTGAATTCCTCCCAACGGACTGCGATTCAGACCTGCTGGATGCCGGCAGCGGCAGGAAGGTGGAACGTGTGAGCGCGACCGCCTCCCGGGATGCCGACGGAGTCATTCACGTGTCGTTGGTGAATACAGGGCTGGAAGAAGATGTCATCGTCTCTCTGGATTTTGACAAGAACGTTTCCGGGATGATCGAAGGGCAGATTCTCACCTCGTCCGACATCCGCGACTTCAACGACTTCGACAAGCCCGACGTGGTCAGGCCGGAAGTCTTCAAGGATTTCAAGATCGCCAAGGGCGACCTGGAAGTCCGTCTCCCGATCAAGTCCATCCTCTCGCTGGCGATCCGCCCCGCCGCAAAGTAAGGCTGCGGGAGCGCTTTATCTCAATTTCCGAAAGAAAACTAGAATGAAGGGAATGGAGGTCAGCATGGTGAGAACGTCCGCAACGGGCTGTGCCAGTTCGACGCCCGTCACCCCGAATGCCTGCTCGAAGAGAAGCAGCACCGGAATAAAGTAGATGCCGGAACGGAGCATGGCCAGGATCGAGGCCTCCAGGGACTTGCCTGTCGCCTGAAGGGTCATATTCGTAAGCAAGGCTATCGGCTGCGTCATGAGGGCGATGGCGGCATAGCGCAGCGCCGGAGTGCCGATCGCCATGACTTCCGGATCGTTCCGGAAAAACTGGACCAGCGAGTCAGCAGCCAGAAGAATGCCCAGACAGGTAACGAACATGATGCCCATGGCCGCGGTCAAGGTGAAGCGAAAGGCTGCTCTCAAGCGGTCCCATTTCTTCGCCCCGTAATTGAATCCCGCGACCGGCTGATAGCCATGGCCCAACCCGACACCAATGGCGAAAGCGAAGTGCGAAATCCGGCCCACAATGGCCATGGCGGCAACGGCCGCGTCGCCGTACAGCCCCGCCGTGTGATTCAGGAGGATCGCGCCCACTCCGTTACAAGCCTGCCGGATCAGACTCGGAGAACCGACCGCGATGATGTCCCACATCTCCCGGAAACGGAAGATACGCCGGTCCAGCACGATCCGGCTCTGGGTTTTCCCCCGCAGAAACATGCTGAGCAGGATGCTGAAGCTCACAACTTGGGAGATCGCCGTAGCGAGCCCTGCGCCGGCTGTCCCCATGCGCAATCCGAAAATGAACAAAGGATCCAGAAAGATGTTCAGAATGGCTCCCGCGACGAGGCCTTCCATGGCCTTTTTGGCCAATCCTTCGTACCGGAGGATGTTGTTCAGCACGAAGCTGCCGATAATGAAGGGAGCGCCGGCAGCGATGTAGATGCAGTAGGAACGGGCGTAAGGCAGGATGGTGTCCGTACTCCCCAGGAAGCGGAGAAGCGGTTCCATGAAAAGCAGGCTGGACAACCCGATGACGAGTCCGAAAGATATCGCGGACAGGAAGCCGGTGGAGGCGATGCGGGTGGCCCGATCCTGGTCCCGCGCTCCCAGCGAACGGGAAATCTTGCTGCCGGACCCCTGACCGAACATGAATCCGATCGCCTGCAGGATGACCATGTAACTGAACACGATACCGATGGCACCGGACGCCGAGGTGCCCAGCCGCCCTATAAAAGCGGCATCCGCCATGTTGTACAGATTCGCCATCAGCATGCTGATGACCGAAGGAATGCCCAGCGTGACAACCAGATGGCCTACGGGCGATTCGGTCATCTTCCAGTAACGCGCTTCCGATATTTGGTTTCTGAGCCTGTCTTCCATTTCGAAACGGTCAAAGGTACGGTTTTTTGTGATTTTGTTTCACAAGAAATTCGTAACCTTGACTTTCCAATCCGAAATGATCATGTACAGGCTGAGCTGGAAAACGAGGGGAGGAAGATTCAAACGATCATTTCACCGCGGTTTCGACCCGGAAAGAGACCGGGCCGATCAGACCGGCCGGCTTCAGCGGGCTGTCCGCCCTATAGGCGCGGGAATCGACATAGGTAATCTTTTCAGGGCAGTCGGGCTGCTCGTCACCGATCAGCCGATTCACCCAGACGTTGACGACCTTGATCTCCAGGCTGTTCTCGCCATCCTTAACGGCATCGGTGATATCCACCTTGAACGGAGTCTTCCAAGCCGTGCCGCAGTACTGACCGTTCAGCCAAACTTCGGCCAAATCATGGACTTCGCCCAAGTCGATGAAAACCTTTCCGTCCGCCTTCTGAAGGGCAATCGTATTATTGTAGGAGGCGATGCCGGAGAAGTACTTGATCCCGAATTCTCTGGATTCGCGGTAATCCTTCAGCACCGGAAACTCAGCCTCTGTTGGAGCGCCGCGGTTCTCCTGGAACTTGACGGTCCAAGGCGTAGAAACGGTCGCGACCTGTGTTTCGGTAACAGCGGGAACCGTGAAGTTCGTCTCGCCGGCCCCGGCGAACACGACGAACACAGCATCGTCAGGAACGAGTTCGAGGGTGACAATCGTACGGCCGTTCTCGACCCGGTAAGTAGCATCCTCGATGACACCCGCATCCGGATGCCAGACACGAGGCTTCAGGCCGGTCGTGCGGAAGGAGGCTTCCACGGTCTCATATTCCATAGATGGCTTGTTGACCCAATAAATCTCAGCGCCGTTGAAAGTGCGGTGCAGATAGCGGAACTCACTCCGGGAATTGACGGAAAAATCCGGTTCGATACCGACATTTTTGAGCACGTCGGAGAGCGCGACACCTTCTGTGACGTTCTGTCTGCCGCTGCCCCAGATCTGCTGGACAAGGGAGTCAAATTCAGCCCGGTCATCCATAAGACCGGCGGGATGCTTCGGCTTTGAGCCGCAGATGACGATGCCCTTGTCGGCAAACTCAGCGATTCTGCGAAGAATGGGGACGGACATATAGTCTTGGTTCTTGTCCAACCAGAGAACCTTGTAGGTGGTTCCGGCCGTAGAGACAAGCTCGCCGTTCTTGACAGTCATCCGGTTGAGCAGTACGTCAGGGCTGGCGAAATCGTAGCGGTAACCGAACGGTGAATCCGGCATGGTACTGCCATAGACACTGATGACGCTGTCATCTTCGCCATAGTAGTCCAGGATGTCGGCGACATTCCGACCGGCCTGGAGCATGAAGCAGCTGCGGGACATGTAGTCCACCCAGACCTTGGCCTGCTCTGCCCAGGTCTCATGACGGTTGAACCATTGTCCGATACCTCCCAGGCTCAGGCCCGGGACCTTGTCGTCCACCGGCTGATGGGCGCTTTCGTGGATCACAAAGCGGTTGGTTCCGTTCGACATCTCGATGTCGGCTAGGAACTTCAGATTCCCGGGGTGATAGGAATAGGCCAGGCCGCCCTGTCCCGGAGCCGTCATGGATTCTGTGGCGACCACGTTCTGGCCGTATATGTTCGCGACGGAAGCTGATTCCAAGCCATCCAGATTGTACATGGAGCGGTTGGGGGTTCCGTCCGGATTGTTGGGCAACCAGGAGGCGGTCACCCACATGGCGGACATCGGCACCTGGGAGGTGCGCTTCACATCCATACCATCCACGACAAAAGCCCTTCCGGCTTCATGAGATTCGGTGTAGCGGCCTTTCATGTCGTATTCGTCCTGTGCGATTTTGGTCAATAGATCGTAGTTCTCGGCGATCAGGTCGCTGATGGTCATCCTCCAATCCCAGAGGAAAGCGTCGCTTTCTTCGGGCGAACCGATCACCTCGCCGGCGAGAACCGGCAACCATGGCTTGAGATCGTAGCCGGCGTGGCTCTTGAATGCCTCGAACATCGCGGGAGTCCAGTTTTCCTGCTCGGCCTCGTAACTGTCATTGAGCACATATTGGATACCCTTCTGACCCAGCATGCCGTTTGAAGCATCCTTGTACATGTCAAAGTAATGATAGAAATACCTCGTCCAGGCTTCCGGATCCAGTTTGTCAACTTCCAAACCCGTAGCCTCGGCCGTGGCGGGATGGTTCTGCTTCCCGGTTAACGACCAGCCGAAGCGATAGATCTTCCAGTTGCCTGCGGGAGCGTCCCAATCCAAGTTGCCCTGAGCGTCCACCTTGTCGGTGATGTCCATAACATCGGTGGTCTTGGCAAAAATCTCGTCCGGAGAAGCCGGAGTGGCCAGACCGGAAGCGTTTCCGATAGCAGCCCATCCGCCCTTGTCCTCGAAGCGATTGACCTTGGTATACGGATAAATGCCTAATTCAGCGATTTCCGTACCCTTGGGAGTAACGGGAGCCGGTCCCCTGGATCCGCCGAACATGTTCGTTACCTGGGGAGTCCGGGGATTCTGGAAGGTGAAACGGAAATATTTTGCCGTGGTCACGGGAATGGACAGCGTGCGCTGCCTGACTCTGCCGGCGGGAAGATCGCAGACCTTGGTGAAAGTCTTGCCATCATTGCTGGATTCCAGGGCTGTCGTAGCGCGGGAAGAACCGTAACCGCCCGTACTGCCGTCTACAATCGTGACGGAACGCATCGTCTGCGCTTCGGGAAACTCGTACTGAATCCAGGCGAAGTCCCCTTCCGGATTCGAAGGAAGAAGCGTGGAATTCATGATGTCATCGTCATTGAGGGCGGCGATGGAAAAGTTTCCGCCGCTGGAAGTGATCTTCGCGCCCAGTTCAGCCAAGCTCTTGGCGCCTTCCGGCCGCTTTACGGCCATCACAGCGATGTCCTCGTAATAATCAGCCACCTTGGCGGCTTGGCCTCTGCCCTGAACGGGGCCGTTCTGGAAAGAACCGGTTGTCTTGAAAGGAGCGGGCAACTGCCCTTTCACGGCCTGCCCGCCTTGAACATTCATCGTTCTCCAAACCAGCTTCTTCATGGCATCCTTGGGTTCGACCCAAGGTCCGCCCGTCGTGCTCCAGCCCGGAGAACTGGCGATCGTCGCCTCCAGACCGAGGGAATCAGACAGCTGGATGGCATAGGCGAAAGCATCCTTCCAATCCGGCTCCATATAGATCAGTCTTTTTTCGACAATAGGTTTGGTAGCGAAAGCAGCGTCAAAGTTATGATAGCCGCCCAGGCCGATCCGGTGCATCCATTCCAAATCCTTTTTGAGACCATCTTTGGTGATGTTGCCGTTCATCCAGTGCCACCAGACGCGCGTACGGGCAGACTGAGGAGGGTTTTCCCAGCCTTCATGCAATTGTACCAAAGCCTCTTCCGAACCTTTGATATCCACTTTGTCAGAAGTGGAGCAAGCCACAAGGGCCAGCGTCACTCCGAAAATACATGCGAATCGTTTCATTGTTATGTTCATAAAACAATAGTTCGTTATAGACTCCGCTACTTTACACCCATAATCTCATTATAACTGATCCGGAAGCCGTTTCCGCTGACTGATCCATTCAAGCCTAACATGCCGTTGGCATTTGTTTCACCCTTGATGGTTCCATCTAGCATACCTTCGGCCACCGCCTTTTGATCGCGGATCCGCTGGAGGGTTTCGGGATTGGAACCCCTATAGTGGCCCGGATACATTTTCTCAATTTCATGCTTTACCATGTACCGCTCGACTCTGGAGCAAGAGTTCCAGAGTGTGGAGAAGTTAGTGGTGAGCAAAAGATTTCCGGAACCGAAAGCGTCTCCGCTGAAACCGTAACGGTTCGCTTTGTCAAAGTACGTCGTGGAGCCGGGAGTATGGCCCGGGGTGAACACGACCTCTAGTTGTCGCTCGCCTAATTCGATGATTTCACCGTCAGTCAGGTAGTTGATCTTGCCGGGATAGTCCTTCATGAACATCGGGACGTTCACGACATCGGCGGCGTTGATCCAGAGTTCGGGAAAATCGTTCACAGCCGAACCGGTGTGGTCAGGATGCACATGCGTGATGTACAACGAAACAGGTTTGGAAGTGATGCCCTCAACGATCTTCTTCAGATTCTTGATGGAGGTTCCGGCATCAATAAGAACGGCCTTGTCCGCTCCTTCGATCAGGTAAACGGATTCATTGGCCATCACCTTGCCGTTTCCTACCCAGGTATGTTCGTCAATCTGACGGAAAATCACATCGGGACCTTCGTAAATGATTTCCTCTTGGTATCCCGGCTGGAATCCCCCACGAAGGCGCTGGCCCTCAGTACCACTATTCTGCGCTGACAGCACCAGTGTCGCCAGCATCGCAAAAAACGAAAGAATAACTTTTTTCATGTTTGCCTCAATTTTCTCTAGCAAACATGGCAAAAAATATTCGTAATAAACGTTTCAAAATCTTCCGATCTCCTGTCAAAATCTTTAAAAGAAGATCAGGCTTCAAGGCTGAACCGTCACAATGACGCGCTTGAAGGCAGCGAGGGAAGGGTTGCGACCCGCGGAGGTCTCCGCGATGATGTGGATTGTCTGGGGAACGTCAACCCTTGGAGCCACGAAAGTCACCGTATTCCTGGCGTTCGGCTCTCTGGAATTGAAGGACGGGTGAAGGTCCACATAGCCGCCATAGGTGCCGGCTTCTTCGTACTGCCACCATTGGGTCATACCTCCCGTACCTCGTCCCGAAGAAGAAACTATCGCCTCGATTACAACCGTGTCGCCACTTGCGACGGTTATCTCGAGACCACTGACGATCTCAATGTCCGGCCTGTGAGAGGCATCCTCGTACTTGGGTGTAACACACCAATTGAGACGCGCCTCGAAATCACGATTGACGTATTCGATCCATCTGGAGTACGATCCTTTTCCGGTATCGATCCACACGTTCTTCAAACCCTCTACTTTTCTGAATCGGCCGCCCCACCCTCCGTACGTTGGATGTTCGTAGGAACGGAGGCCGTTATCCATGTTGTAGAAGAAGGACGGAGAGTCTCCTTCACTGATGTCTCCCTGTACGTAATTCGCGGCGAGCGGGCCGTGATCCTTGTGAAGAAGTTCTTCCGCGAAGCCCCTGGTGTAGCGCTGGCTGTTGTAATTCCAAGTTCCAGCGAAACTGTTGCAGTTGAGCATGGTCACGTCCGGATGGAATTTCTCGATGTACTGTCCGCCACCGTCCTGATACCAGATGTTGTAAAGCACCGCTTTCTTCACGGCCCTCTCATAATCCGCGGGATGCTCGTCCTTGAGGACCTGGAACGCCTTGGCAGCCGTGTTTCCACCGCCCCAAGCTTGTATGAATACGGTTCTGGGATCGTCTTCCAAAAGAAGGTCCACAATCTTGTCGGAACCAGGGGTCTTGGGCCAAGGTGTCGGATCAAGCGTCTCTTCCGTTTCCCTGCCCGGCACGTACGGAACACGCGCCTGTCCCAAATGGGTGGAATCCTCATCGCCGAGGAAAAGCACGGACCGGAAATAGTCGGGGGTCGGGAAATCGGCTGAATGGACCTTGAGATTGGGGTAGACGACCTCATAATCATCCAGTTGTTTTTCGATCCAATGGATCGAACTCCAGCCCTGGCGCTGAAAAATCGAATTGGTTTGGATGATGGCGTCCACTTCAAATTCATTGCTACACAGCAGGAAATGGACCATGGAACAATGGTCATCGATTTCGCCGTCAGTCATGACCACGACGCGAGGTTTTTCGCCGTTCACGGTAAAGCCGTCTGTTGGAATAGAAGAGATTTTAGCCGTTTCATCTCCGCAAGAAGCAAGGCTTACTACCAGCGCGGCAAAAGCGAAAAGGGACTTCTTATAATTCATTTTTCAATTTATTGAATGGTGATTATGGTTCTTAAATACGTGACGAGATTGAATTCCCCATCGTCCTGAGCCGTGAGCACCAGATGGATTTTTTCGCCGGATCCGGCATCGGCGGGGATCGTCACGACCGGCCGGAAAGGATCTGCCTGGTCGATGGATACATCGCCTTGATAGGCGCCAAACACCTTGTACTGAGCCCATGAAAGCGTCAGATTATCGCCGTCCGGATCGAAGGCCTTCACCTTGAATTTCAGTTTCTTCCCGGGAGCGACAGACAACGAGACAGGGCCCGAGACGACCGGCTCATGGTTGGCGTCCGCATATTCGGGCGTCACGGACCATTTCATCCGTGCGGCGAAACTGTTCTGGACGGCCGGCACAAAGTCGGGCAGGACTTCATCTTTTCCTCCCCGGGTTCCGAAAGCGACGGTGTAGCCGTTCGCCATCTCCCTGTCGGAAAGTTCGCCCAACCTACCGGCCCAACCTCCCCAAGTATCATCCTCATAGGCGCGAAGACCATTATCGATAAAATTCAGGAACATCGGCGTGTCGCCCTCACTGATGAAATTGCCCTTGCGCTGGGGCGGTGTCCAGACCCAGTAGCCCTGCTTGCTCAACTCTTCAGCCGTGTAGCCGGAAAGGCCGAAATAATCTGTAAAATCACCCGGTGCCATCTGCTTGCCGTCACCCCAGACACGATAATTCGCTCCGAGGGGGCCTTTCAGGATGTTTTCCGCTGTCCATTCGGCAGCATAGTACACCGTGTCGGAAGGGTCCGGAACACCCCGCATGGCTCCGTAGCCGATGGGAATCACGCCCTTGTTGATCATCATCACCTTGACATCCGGCCAGTTGGGGCGCACGTAATCCGGGAAACTGGTGTCTTGGCAGCCGGAAAGGCAGAGAACTGCTTTCTCGGAAACCTTTGCTTTGATCTCACTCCAGTTATCCGCGCCGGAATATTCCTCCTCAATGGACTTGAGCGCTCTCGAAGCGGTGCTGGGACCGCCCCACACCTGAATGTAAACAGGGCGCGGATCGTCATCGAGCAGCTTCTGCCTAATGAGATCGGAGCCAGGCGTGTCTTGGCTGATATCACCCTCGAACTCCACGTTTCCCATCCGGATGATAGACCTGAGGTACTCAGGCGTCGGATAGTCCGGGTTGTGAACTTTCAGGTTCGAATAGGCCCTTCCGTAAGCCTCCACATTATCATCGATGAACCGTTCATCTTCCGCCCAGCGCCAGCTGGTCTGAGGCCCGAGGTCGCGTCCAGGCCGGGAATATTCTCTTCCGGGAATATACTGCGTGCCTCCTTTTCCGTCCCCTTTCCAATGCACCTGGCTGCTGGCATAGATGAGGCCTTCGGTGTCAAAATCCGTGGAATAAAGCAAATAGCGAATCAAGGAGTTGTTGTCATCCAGTTCCGGATCACAGGTCACGATAACGCGCGGCTTGGGAGCCTCGTTCGTTATCGCCCTGGGACCACAAGATGCCAGCATCGCAGCACCGACAATCAACATTATGAGCACGGGCAGACTCTTCATATTCGAGGACATCCCATAAAACTATCTGCTTATTGCAGTACGAATGACCACGGGACCCACTAGGCCGGAGTCGTAGAGCGGCTCGTCGGCTTCGAAGAACTTGACGACAGAGTACGCGACCTTTCCGTCGTCCGGTTTCGGTTCACCCTTGAGATACCATTCCGGGAGACTTCCGCCGGCACGCATGCCTCCTACCGAAGCATAGACGTCCGGTGTCTGCGCGTCACCGATCAGCCGGTTGGTCCAGAGATTCGCCACCTCGACCTTCAACGCGTTCTCGCCTGCCGCAGCAGTCTCCGTGATGTCCAGCATGAACGGAGCCTTCCAGGCGACGCCCGCTTCCTTCCCATTCAGCGTCACACGCGCGATCACGTAGACCCTTCCGAGATCCAGGAAGAGCTTCTTGCCTTCCAACTCATCGGCAGCAAGACTGAAGGTCGTGGTGTAGGTCGCCGTGCCGGAGAAATACTTCACGTCAGGATCCACGTTCTTGTGGAGCGCCTCCAACCTCGGCATAGAAATCTGCGCCGGGGCTCCAAGATTTTCGGGGAAACTGACCGTCCACCCGGCAGCCGTCAGATCCTTCGGATCCGCGATGCCGCTGATGGAGATGATTTCCGCGCTTCCGTCAGCCTTTGTGGCGGTATATTCCCCGTTCTCAAAGAACAATAGGCCACTAGAGGCATACTTGACCTTTTCGACAGGAGCGATGCCGAAAGGCTCGCCCTTCTGGAATTCCGCCTTGATTTCAGCTGATGTGAGCGCGCGGTCTACGACGGTGTAGCCGGCGAAGTCCCCTTCGACGGAAGAGTTGTTGTGGGAAATCGGCACATCTTTGTAAGTCGGATGCACGATGTTTCCACTCGCCTCTCCGGTGTACTTCAGTTCTCCATTGACATACAGAGCGGGAACACCGCCGGAATAGACCACAGCGACATGGTTCCAGCTGGCAACCTTGTCGACAGACGAGGCAACGCACACGGGTTGCATGCCTCCCGCCCTTTCCATCACGGAGATACCGGATCTGGTGGCCGCCACCCCGACAACGGAGTGCCCCTTTCCATAAAGTTCCTCGGCGTTTCCGAGGACGAAGGGCGTGGAACGCGCGGAACTGCCGCCAAAAGAGATGCCGGAAGGACGGACGCCCTGGATATTTGGCAAGGAACTGTTGGCCTCGGGGCGTACCCACATGGTGATGGTGAAGTTGTCATGTACGTTCGGATAAAATCCACCCCGGCGTGGCTCGAAAGGGGTCGTGCGGAGGACATCTTCATCGGCGAGCTTGACGGAAGTGTAATGGTCGGAGGAGGCCTTTTCACGGAAAATCACAAACCAGGATCCGGCCGGATCGAACTGGAGTTCCATCCGAACCCTGCCGTCGGGAAGAACATCATAGACGTTGACAGGGATGATCTCGCCCGTGTTGGCATCCCACAATTCAGGACGCTTGCCTTCCACCCGGAAGGTGACGATGAGGTTTTCGGCCGTGCGGCGATGGTTGCCCAGGAAGTAGATGTCCGTACCGCCACAATTCCTGTGGATGAAGTTTACGGGAGCATCTTCTTCAAAGGAATATTCCACATCCGGAACAATGCCGATAGCGTCCAGAACGGATTGCACGTCATCCGTCGCATAGACGTGTCCTGTGCCGACAGCCTTGTCGCCGCCCTTTTCGATGCCGCCCCAGAGTTTCTCGACCAGGCTGGCGAATTCCTTCAATTCGGCTTCGGGACTCAGGTTCGGCGTGCTCACGGGAGCGTATCCCAGCACGGTGCCGCCCGCGCTGACATATTCGTCAATTTTGCGGAGGACATCGATGGTCATCGTCTTGGAGGGTTCGTTCTGGAGCATCAGCAGGCTGTACCGGAGCCCTTCTGAGTTGACGAGTTTGCCGCCCTTTACAGAGACGGCGTTCAACAGCATCTCGGCATTCAGCGCGTCACCGGAATACCCGAACGGAAGATCCGGATTCCACTGGCCGTGCGAACTGCTGGGCACCGCCTGGCTGACCAGGTAGAGGGCGTCGGACACAATCTTTCCCTGCTGGAGCAGGTACTGGCAGCGAGCGATGTAGGAGAGCCAATCCTTGCCCTGCTCGAACCAAGTGTTGTTACGGTCGAAGTGGAACCCGATGTCGCCCATCGACATTCCCGGCTTGGCATAGTTGTTCGGCTGGTGGGCGAAACGATGGAAGATGTACCGGTTGAGACCCATCGTGAAAGCATCGTCACCCTGTGCCTTCAAAGAGTAGGGATAATTCTGGTAAGAGGCGTCCGGGCTCCAGCCGGAAAAGATCTCGGCACCCACGATCTGGTTGCCGTCGATCCGGTTGCCGTTGACATGGGCAATGGAAGCCGCCATCTTCAGCGTGGCCCGGTCTTGATAGGTTCTCACCCAGAACTCTCCCATCGGGATGTCCGCGCGGGAACCGACCTGCATCTCGTCGAAGATATTGGAATAATAAGGCTCGTTGTAGAGCAGGATGTCGTGCTCATGGGCCAGTTCAGCCATGTAGCCCACATAATTATCAGCGAAGAGATCAGCACAGGTACGACGGAAATCCCACAGGAAGCGTTGCGTAGCGTTGTCGCTTCCCACGTACTTGCCGATCAAGGCCGGAATGTAAGCCGTCAGATCATAGCCTCTGAGATTCTTGAAATCCTCCCGCATCTTGGGCGTCCAGTTGCAGTTTCCCGCCTCGTAACTGTCAATGAGGAGACCCGCATGAATGTGATGGGCAACGTCTTCAAGACCTTCAATCAGCTTCGGAAAAAGGTTGTCCCAGTGACTCTTGATCGCTTCTCGGCTATATTTGTCGGCCTCAAGGCCGGTGCCGGCATCCGCTCCCATCTTGGTGTAGCGGTCGATGGGAATATAGCCCAGGCGAACGATGGTCCAGTCCCCTTCCGGAGCATCCCAGGTGAGGCGACCGCCAGCATCCATGTACTCGGAAATGTTCACGACGGTAGTCGGGTCGATGAGATACTCGGGGGAGATCTGCTTGGCCGGAGCCGGAGCAGGATTCCTTCCGAAGCCACCACCGCCACCGCCCGCGCTCATCGCATAGTTCGCGTTACGGAGGAACTGATCGTTCATCGGGGCGCCGGAAAACTGGAGGCCGCTCACCCATGCAGGAGCGTAAGCCTCGATCTTAACATATTTGAACGTCGTTTCCGGGAAGGATGCGAAAGACACGGCATCCGGGAGGACGGAAACATTTTTTGGATCGGAGTAGCGAACGCCGTCCTCTGAGAAACGAAGGGTCGGGGCCCGACCGGAAGGGCCGCCTCCGAAGCCCTGACGGGCCTGGGAGAGATTCGCAGTGTCAGCCGCCGTGGGTTGGTTTCTCAGGTAGCCCGTGAAGGTCTGGGCTGTCACCGGCTCGGTGAATTCCAGTTCAATGCTCCTCTGGAAAGACATCGGTTCGCCCTTGGCGTTCATGGAAAGCGAAACCGGATCGACGGGCCTACCGTCAATGAAGGCCTTCGCAAGATACTTGTCTACTAAGGCATCGTTCTTCGGAGAAGGATAGGCTACCACGGCTTCATCCCAGTAGCGTTCAAGACGTTCGTTCGGCTTGGGAAGAACCCTGTCAATCGTCTTGCCGCCGGTCACGTAGGTCACAGTCCAAGTAAGTTCCTTGCCGGCATGGTCAGGCGTGATCCACTTGCCGCCGGTGGAGGACCAGCCCGGACAGTTGTGCATGTCGAACTCAAGCCCGAGACGCTTGGCCTCATTGATGGCGTGATTGGTCAGTTCGTACCACTCGTCGGAACCGTAGTCCACCGATCCGCGGGACATGATGGAGATGTTGAAGCATTGCACGCCGCCCACTCCGGCCTCGGCCAGAGCCTCCAGATCGGCGGTAATACCTTCCTTGGAGATGTTTCCATTCATCCAGTGCCACCAAGTGTAAGGCTTGGCGGACTGGGGCGGGTTCTTGAAATTCGCTTCAAGATCAATCTTGGGACTGGTGCAGGCAAATCCCGCGCAGAGCGCCAGAACTGCGGACAAAAGAATCATTGAAAATTTTCGGGTACACATATATTTTGATTGTTTATATTACATGGATCAAGGTAATAAGGAATCTACCTCCGGTCGCGAAGGTTTCGTTTCCATTCGAAGTAATCATCCATCAGTTCCAATTGGGGACGATTCGGAGTTTCAATTAAGGAGTTTCCATTTTTGAAATACATCACGGTCTTGGAGGACTTGTCATAGACAGGCCATTCCAAGAGACCTTCACCATTCGGATCGCCAGTCTTCACGAAGTTGACCCAGTACCGGAACATACGTTCGGAAACCTGTCTATCCCCTTCTGAAAGCTCTCCCCGGAGGTTCCCGAAGACATAAGCCATCTCGGAAGCGTGTCCGGCGCCGCGCGCTATGCGGCCGCGCATGAACGGATTGTTTTCCTGGAATTGGTCGAAATAGTAGAGGTAGACCCGTCCCTTGCCAGTCCTCCCTTGGAGATCTGCCCAGACCCAAGAAGGCCAGGCGAAAGCAGTTTCTCTGAATATGTCGGAAAGAGCCGCGAAGCTCTGTTCGTCGTCAGTGGCGGGATAGAGTTCCAGCATCCGATCCGCAAAGGGACCGTATTCGTCACGAATAGCCTTTTGGTAATCCGCAACTGTGGTGGAACGCACGAACATACTGCCTTCGTCGGAGTTAGTTCCGATCAAGACGTTCACGTCGTTGTATTCCCCTTTCTGATAGAGTTTGTACCGGTCATCCGTAATCACGTATCCATCCACATTAGGCCAAAATCCGCCTACTCCAGTGGTGCGGACGTCGTGGATCCAGTTATCGGGAGACATCGCGCGTATTTCTTCCAAGGAATTAGCACCCATGCGGTACATGAAATCCTGACCGAACTTTTCGGACCCGGCGAGATCCCGGATACCGTTGTTATTCAGGCGGATGCTGTCCACGGGGCAGAAGCTGCCGCCGCTTTCTGAAATCGCTCCCCGGAACAAGCCCTTGGCTAGCGGAGAAGCGCAAAGCATGCTCACAGCAATCGCTCCGGCGGATTCACCGATGATCGTCACCTTGTTCGGATCCCCTCCAAATGCCGAAATATTGTCCTTGACCCACTTCAGCGCCAGAATCATGTCCAGCAGACCGTAGTTTCCGGACGAGTGGTTTCGGGACTCGGCCGTCAGTTCAGGAAGAGACAGGAAACCCAATGCGCCGATGCGGTAGTTGATCGCTACATAGACGATGCCGCTTCTGGCAAAGTTGTCGCCAGCTGGACTACTCGCATCACCGGTAATAAAGCCTCCGCCGTGGATCCAGACCATCACGGGAAGGCCCTCGTCTGGTTTCACCGCTGGAGTGATGATGTTGGAATAGAGAATGTTCTCGGAAGTTTTCGGACTTTCTTGGCCGGGTCTTGACCTTATTGCCTGTGGAGCCATAGGGCCGGGTTCAGTCGCCTTGAACGTTCCTTCCCAGACCTTTGCGGCCTGGGGTTCCCTCCAACGGAGATCGCCGACAGGAGGCTGACCGTAAGGAACAGCGTAGAAATAGCCCATGCCGTTCTTTTCGATGCCTTCAACCTCGCCCTGGGTTACCCGGGTCTTTGTGATGGGGCCGACGGCCTCGCCAGACACTTCCAACACCACTCTGCGATACAGCGTGAGGGCCGGCGTTCCGTTATCGGTAACCTTGAGGATCAGGTGGATCGCCCGTCCGGAAGCATCGGTAGGAATCCGGATCTTGCACCGGGATGAAAAAGAGCCCTCGACGGTCACATCACCTTGATAATTGCCGGCCTCCTTGTAGATGGACCAGGAATAAGACAACCTGTCGCCATCGGGATCCGTCGATTCCGAAGCATCGAAATTCAAGGTCCCTCCCGGCTGCACCGTCTTGAAGACACATTGGAGACTCTTGTCACCATCGAGCACCGGCACGGGATGATGATTTACAGCCGAAAAATCCCCAGTCGTCGTCCACAGCATGCGAGCAGCGAAATCGTTGAGCATCTCGGGGGCCCAACGCTTCACGGCTTCTACGCCCTCCGGGGCGCTGGCGATCATGTAGTAGGGATCGAAACGCGTTTCGTTTTTTCCGGTGCGATTGCCGAAAGCCTGCCCCATACCCCGTACACCTGAGACTTTCCGAGTGTTGAAACGACCGCCCCAGCCACCATATTCAGGATGTTCAGGGACATTCAGTCCGTTTGCCAGAAAATATAGAAAGCCCGGCGTGTCGCCTTCCCAGGACCAAATCCGCGTGGGATAATGTTCGCCGAAAGGCTTGCGCGCCTGCACATTCCGCTGGAACCATGCGTCCTCTGGAGTCCATCCGTAGACTTTCGTGTTGCGAATGTAGAGAATATCCGGGAAATTCTTAGCGACCCAGGCACCGCAATCGTCTTGACCCAGTACATCGTAGATGCGGACCTTTCTTATGAATTTCTTCACTTCTTCCGAGCTGCGGGAGTTCCTCACTTTCCAAAGCGCCTGCGCAATCGGACTCATGCCGGCCCAAGTGGTCAGCCAAACTGGACGAGGATCGTCCCTGTCCACAACGGAGATGATCCAATCGGAACCCGGGGTATCCTTCCCCTCACCTACGCCGTCCATATGGGCGACCAGCGGGCCCTGCTTCACGATGGAACGGATGTGGTCAATCGTCGGGTAGCCAGAAGCCTGCCTGTGCAGGTTCGGGAGCACTTCCGCGAACTGCTCCACCAGTCTGTGGATGTACTTGGTGCGGTTCGGCTCTGTGGTCCAAGCCATGGCGCTCACGATGCCTTCGATGTCCACCATGTTGGAACACACGAGCAGATGCACCATCGATTGGGTGTCATCCGGATCGAAAGCAGCATTGGAGCCGGGATCTTGCCCACCCAGATCAGTGACCACCACGATGCGAGCTTTTTCAGAAGAGATCTGCGCATGCAGGACGATGCATTGAACGGATATCAGCAAAGCGACCCAAACAAATGCGATTCTTTTTATATTCATGGGTTTTTATAGATTTCAACGATTACTTTCCCATCTTTGCCCAACAGGCCATAGCTGTCTGATGTGCGACGTGAGTTTTCAGAGAGTACCTTGATTCGGTTATTCAAGGTTGTTGCAACTTCGACAACCAGGGTGTTGTTGCCTGTCCAAAGATAAGCACTGATGTCGGTGCGGGTGTCGGTCAGGCTGACGGGGACATCCTTGCCGTTCAGTTTCAAACGGTAGGCGAAGTTCACGGTTCCCAGATCTACGATAGCCCCCATGGAAGGATTCCATTCATCCAGCGTAAATTCGCCTAAATAAGTTCCGATACCTGAGACATCCTCAAGTCCAGGAATCTCTCTCCACGGCTTCAAGCGCGACAATTCGAGAGAAACAGAGCAAAAGCGAGTTTCGGTAGGAATTTCACCGGGGTTCCAGGATGCGACATCCAGTTTCCAGTCTGAAATCTCGATGGATTTGACAACGGATCCGACAGCCTTACGAACTTTGACAGCGTGCTTCTTTAAGATGTTTCCCCTGTCGAATGCGATGATGGTCGAAGAATTACCTGCCAGAGCGACCGTCAGAGTCGTTTCTCCTTTCTGTCTATCAGCGTCAGAAACGGAATGTACTTCGCCAGACCAGGCGTCCAGAACGTAAGGTTTCCCTTGCACGCGGAAGGTCACCGGAACGGACGTCGATCCGTAAGGGGTCTCGACTGGAGTACCATAACCCCAGCCATATTGCATGCCGCTGTTGACATTCGATCCGCGGTTGTAGATGTAGAAATAGTCAATATCTCCATCCTGACGGTGAAAACCTACCAACTTGTTGTCGCTGTCATCCTGATGGAAAGATGCGGTCGGGAATATTCCCGAAGACTCAAGCGTCTCGGGAACTTCATTGTGGCTGGCGACTTGATGGACATTGGGGAGAACCATCAGTTTCGCCATCGTCCCGACAAGTTCCGCATCAGCGTCAAACCCATCGCTATAGAATGTCGACTTCGAAGGGGCTTCTCCGATCAGGAAGACCGGGAGACCCGCCCGGGCAAGTTTCAGGATTTCCTTAGCAGCCTGCAGTCCAAGATGTCGATCCCCGTTCGCAGCCGCTTCATTGCGAAGATTGAGCGAAACATCGACCAACAGTGCTTTGTAGGATGGCCCATCCGGACACAGGCGGGCATCTTTCACCTCGACGCCGTCGAACTGCAGGTTCGACAAACTGACGAAGTCGAACGTGTAACCCATGTCCTGCAGCAAGCCGCCATCCTTGTACCAAACGTCCCCGTCCTTAACTGAGAAGGAAGCGTTATCCCAAAAAGATTCTCTGAATACGGCGAGATCCATCTTCGCAGTGCCTTGCTTAAGGATATATCCGTTCCGAGCGATGAAGCCTGTCACTGCCGGGGCCATCTCCCACAACGGTTCGGTTCCCCAGCTATTGGAAAATCCGTCACGGCCGAAACCTTCCCAACCTTGCCATGAGACACCCGGAACAAACCCGTTCGCATTCCCCTCTCCCGTGAAGGTTCCGTTGTAGTTGTAGCCATGCAACGTGATGTTGTTGACGCCTGCCGAGAAAGCCCGCTGCACGAAGAAAAGCAGGTTGTTCCAACTCTGCGCATGGTTCTTCCCCATCTCCGCCTGTAATTCAGCGTTGTATTCCTTCCTATCGGTCATGTGGACTGCGCCCGACTGCGCGCGGATGTTGTCAAAGGAATTGCGGATCATCATCATCTCGCCTTCCGGAATTCCAGGAAACATGGATGTGGAAGCCTGCTCCATGTACTTGCCGTAAGCGGTTTGGTAGCGGAGATTGGCGCCATGTTCCTCCAAGAACTTCTGGAGGGGCTCCAAGTGATTGTGGTTGAAGAGCCAGGTTAAGACGGAATAGTAATCGGCGAGGATCTTATCTCCGCGGCCAGCGAAGGTTTCTTTTCCGAATCCGCCTCCGAAAATGCCGCCATAGGGGCCGCTACTTCCTATCACTACGCCATTGTTGACGGCAGGTAGATATGGTGTAATGTCATAGCCTTTCAGATTCTTGAACGTTTCCACGAATTCCGGCGTCCAGTCCACTTGGGCGCGATACTCAAGTGAATCGCCGAAAAGGCCGGCCAGATACTCCAGCAAACCGATTTTGTGAAGTTCATTAAAAACCGGACGATAGTAATCGATGACCGCCTGCGTGCCGGCCATGCTGAAGTGGTCGATGACCGGGAATCCGCCCTTTATTTCTCCAACCTTCTCGTTGCGATAGAAGCACAGAACCCAGCCGTCCTGCGAAGCCGGAGGGGACCAATTCAGGAGTCTTTCTCCGTCCGAGCCTTCAAAAACAAAAGCAGTGATGTCTTGCAGTGAATCCCATTCTAGGTTCCCTTCCGCATTCTTTCTGGCCGCTACAATGGCAAAACAGTCGGGGGGGAGAGCCCCAGAATAACCTTCAGGTGACACATCCGTGCGGTCACATCCCAATTGGATCTCCACGCCGTCAGAGTCGGTCTTCAGCAGCGGACTTGCTATCGGCCAGGCAGGTCCGATGGTAAACGTTGCCGTCATGCCGTTCTTTCCAGCTTCGTCCAGAACGACCTGCATTGTCTTGTTCCAGTTTTCCGTCCCCCAGCCATAATCAGGGACACCCACTCTGGAATCAAAAGCGACCAGTTCCACATCACCAAATCCGGCCTCGGACAAATCCGCGATCTGGGACCGAAGCGTCGTTTCGTCAGTGGCGGCCTGCGGGATCCACATCCGCACATGGGGACAGTATTCCCGCCCCGGGTTCGCAAAATTGAAATCGCTTTCGGGTGAGGAGTTGCAACCGAAAGCCACTATCAGAAGGACGGGCCATGTATGGCATACTTTCATATTCATTTTAAAGCATAAGAGGGGATGTCATATTCTCATAGCATCCCCTCAGTTTATGAAAATCTTCTAAAGATTAGTCCCAACCAGGGTTCTGCTCAAGTTCGGCGCCGGAGTTGAGTTGTCTTACGTTAAACGGGATCGGGAACAACGTCCAGGAAGGGAAAGGCTTCCCTTTGAAGACCGGGTTCTCGTTCGCGGCGATGGAATAGTTCTCCAATTGATGCTTCATGACTTCATTCTGCCCATTTCCGCCCATCCTGAGTAGCGTAGGCCAGCGCATCTCTTCCCAGGTGAGTTCACGAGCGCGCTCATCCAGGATGGTGTAAATATCCACCTCGCTGGCGTCAAACATCTTGGTAGCATTGGCTCTAGCGCGAATGACGTTCAAGTCAGCGGCCGCCCCAGCTTTGTCATTATTACGGAGTTTCGCTTCCGCGCGAAGCAGATAGGTCTCCGCGGAACGGGCGATGTACCAATCGCGTCCATACTGGTTAGCAAAAGCGGAAGAACCGAATGCAGTGTGTTGTTTCATATCCCATCCCCAATAGTCTTGCATGGAAGTCTTGACGGAGATTCTGCTGTAACGGCAAGGATCGAGCAACATGTCCGCGGTGATGGTCTGGCCAAAGTACATGCTCCGCGTGTCGAGAACAATAGGGTCGCAGAGGTTGACCTGGGCATTTCTGTCATCCGTTGCGAAATCGCCTTCCCAAATGTTAACGTCAGCATAGTCGGAAGACCCGATGATACCCCAGGAACAACCACCAAGATAGGCGTCCATAACCCCGCCGATATATGTCTTGGGCACTTCCCCCTTCCAAGGACCGGAAGTCCCGTCAACGGCTGCGATTTCCGTATTCCAAGTTAGATCTCTGTAAGGAGGGCCTACGACCACACCACTTTGCGGACGGTTGGTGGTACCGCCGGAAGCTGCGTACACTTCGTACGTCGGAATCAAGACGAGCATGATGGCTTCCTTGTTAGCAGGATCCTGATAGTTGCCCAACTGAAAGAGATCGAAGAAGGTGTTCCCGTCCGGCCTGTAACTCGCCACGCCGTTTCTGGAAGTACCGTCATCTTTGGAACGGGCACCGAAGCGGGCCGTCACGATGGGGTGCGCCGAAATGACGGCGTCAGCTTTGCCGATGGCCTTCGTATAGTAATTTTTGTCCCCCGTCTCGACACCGGCGGCCAAGTAAGCCTCTGCAAGAAAATGCTGAGCGACGGATTTGGTCAGGCGACCGGCAGGAGCCGTCGCGGGAAGCATGGCTTCCGCCGTTTCGAGATCCTCGATGGCAAACTCATAGGTTTCCTTCCGAGTGGAGCGACCATAATCGAACTTCAGTTCTTCCGTGAACTTTTCGACGAGGGGAACACCTCCATAACATTCGCCCAAGCGGAGATAAGCCCATCCGCGGAAAAATTTCGCCTGACCTTCCAGATTGGCCGCCTCCGCCTCCGTAACACTGGAGATGGCAAGCCCGTCCAGAGCCAGGTTCGCATAACTGGCGAGCGTATAGAGTTGATTCCAAAGTTGACTGAAATTACCGGAATTGGAGGTCAGCGCCCAATAATTATTGAAAGAACCCATAGCCGACGCAGCGGGCTGTGTGGAGCCCAGCACATCCGATCCGTCCCCGTGGAGGAACGTGCCACCGACACCGCCACCAAACAGTGTCATGTTATAGAGGTGTAAGTTCTGAAAATAGCGGTAAGCCGTTACCACGGCTGCATCGACCTGGGATGCTTTTTCGAAAGCGTTATCCTTCGTGTAGATGGTCTTGGGCTTTTCGGTGAGGAAGTCCTCGTCGTCGCAACTGAAGAAAGAGAAAACCGCTGCGAGACCGAGCGTAAAATATATAATCTTTTTCATAATCGTATCCATATATTGTTAGAACCTGACATTGACGCCGAACGTGAATGTTCTGGCAAGCTGCTGAGATCCAGGATTGCGAACCTCAGGATCACTGAATTCCCAATTCGGGGCGATGAAGAAGAGGTTCTTTCCGGACACATAGAACTGTGCTCCGGAGATGCCGGCCTTCCTCAGGAACGTGCCGCGAAGATCGTAAGACAGACTAACGTCCTGGAGCCTCACGAAGCCGTACTTCTGGATGAAGGAACTTCCATTGGACAAGTAGGCGGCGCGAGGATATTTGTCGCTCGGATTTTCTTCCGTCCAATAAGGGTGGTTGACATTACTCAAATACTGCATAGCCTCGGAAGCAATGAAGGCTCTGGCATTAGATGACACACCGTACATACCGCCCGAAAAAGAGCCGTTCAACATGAAGTAGAGGGACCAATTTCCATAGGTGAGGGTGTTCGCCAGGGACATCCGGAACGCTTCCTTGTTATAGCCGAGGATTTCACGGTCCGAAGCGGTAATTCTGCCGTCCTCGCTGCCATCGAGATTCGCCCACATGGCATCCCCAGGAGCGGCACCGTTAGCAGCGATGTAATCCGTGTCATTCTTTTGTACGATGCCGAGAAACCGGTAGCCGTAGATGGCGCCGAGGGACTTGCCTAGGAAAAGTTGGTTTGTAATATCATCCAATCCGTCACCGTAGAGTTCAACTAATTTGTTACGGTTCATCGTGAAGTTCAGGGTAGAGATCCAGCTGAACTTACCCTTCCTCATAACATTCACCTGAAGGGAGGACTCGATACCCCAGTTGTTCACCTGGCCCATGGTAGCAGACTGCTGGCCGATACCTGCGCCCATAATCGGAATCTGGCGGTTGAAAATCTGATCCGTGGTCTTGGACGTGTAAGCGTCTACTTCCCAATGAAACCTATTCTGGAGAAAATCGGTTTCAAAGCCGAAATTCCAAGACGTGGTAGTTTCCCAACCGAGCTCGGCATTCCCGAGCGTAGAAAGACGCTCACCGAAATAGATACCGTCACCAAAGTACACCGATTGTCCGCCACCCATACCCATGAGCATTCTGGAAAGGGTTCCATAAAGGCTGGAGGGACTGATTACCGTTCTTGCCCCAGGAAGCCTTGAGTTTCAAGTAGTCGATCGCTGTAAGACGGTTCTTGAAGAACGGCTCGTCGGAAATCGTCCAAGCGAAACCGAAGGCCGGGAAGGTTCCCCACTTTTTGTCGGCCCCGAACACGGAACTGCCGTCCCGGCGTACGGACGCATTGAAGTGATACTTATTTTTGAAAGAATAGTTCGCGCGGGCAAGATAGCCGACATCCGTATGGAGGTTGTATGTGATGTCTGAAATCTGCTGGGTGTCGGCATTGTTGAGGCCGTACACGCCGAGGCTCGTATTTCCGAGTCCGGTGAAACCGGTACCGGTCACCTCGTGCGCGTCCGTCTTGTCGTAGTCACGTGTGTAGACCAACGTGGCATTCACATAATGATCGCGGAACGTGCGGTCATAGGTCAGAATATTGTCCAGCACCCAAGACGTGCTCTTGGTGTCGGCAATGGAACCGTTGGCCCGACTGAGGTACTTGTCAAACGTTGTGGTCGTGTACTCCGTGTCTGCAAGCTGGATAGCGTTCTTCTCATAGGTAAAGTCACGGAGAACGTTGTTCCGGACGGTGTAATTGCCCGTGATCTTGTAGCTGAGGCCTTCCAGCCAAGGAATCTTGATGTCGATGTTTCCGCCGAGAGTAGCACTGTTGCTGCGGTTTTCACGATCACGTCCCATTTCCACGTTCCACAGTGGGTTCATGGCGCTTTCCTGGGAACCTCCGACAATGAATTTTCGAAGGGTAACGCCATCTTCCAAATAGGGCTCCGCCCAAGGAGAAAAGTAACGGTTGTACTGGGGACGGACGCCATCGTCCCGCGTATCGGCCCAATTGAAATTCATCCCTACGGAAATGTAATCGTTGACCCGGGTATTGAAGCGTCCTGTTACGGTCTCCCGGATAAAGCGGTTGCCTTTGATGAAGTTGGTGTTGTCGGAGTAGCCGACACCGAAGAGATAGTTCATGCCGTCGGAGGCACCGGAAACGTTAAGAGAGTAGTCTTGACGTACACCGGTCTGGGAAACAAAGTCATGCCAGTCCGTCTGCTTTCCTTTTTCGTAGTTCGCCCTTTCCAGATCCGAGAGCCATGATGTAGTACCCTGCGGATTGCCATTCTTCGCATTGATGAAATCAATGTACTCATAGCCATCATAGAGGTCAGGAGTATAGTTTGGCTCGTTAAGGGCAACAGAGCCTCTGAAGTTGATCATCGGCTTGCCCCTCTGCCCCTTCTTGGAAGTAATCATGATCACACCGTTGGCTGCCTGTGATCCGTAGGCAGCTAGGGAAGTGGCATCCTTCATGACGCTCATGGATTCAATGGACGAAGGATCGATGTCCATCATGGAACCCTTGAAGATTACTCCGTCAAGGACGATGAGGGGCTCACCTCCCCCGGAGATAGATTTCTGTCCGCGAATTCTCATCGTAGGAGAGGCTCCGGCCAATCCGGACTGGGACATTTGGAGACCGGGAGCCATGCCGCGAAGCATTTCCAGCGCATTGCTCCTGGTCGTGTTGGAAACCGGGCCCTCCCCTACATTGTAGGTGGCGACCGAACCCGTGAAGTTGGCACGCTTCACGGCTCCGTAGCCGATGACAACGGTCTCTTCCAGCATCTCCCGGTCTTCTTCCAAGACAATGTTGAAAGAACTCCTTCCACCAACGGTGATCTCCTGCGAGACGAAGCCGATTGAAGAGACTTCCAGAACAGCGTCGTCGGGAACGGACAAGGCAAAGTTACCGTTTGCATCCGTCATAATACCGATCGTTGTGCCCTTCACGAGGACACTCACGCCGATTAGCGGTTCGCCATTGGCGTCCACCACTTTACCTGTGACGTCACGGTTCTGTGCCAAAGCAGAAGACACGAACGCCAGAAGCGCCACTGCGATCAAGAATAATTTTCTTTTCATGCGTAATCTTTTGTTAAATGATGATTGGTTTTTCGTTAGATTATAAATGGTTTTTGTGTCATTAAAAATCTTAAAGTCAAAGTTAAATGAACATGTTTTCAAAAAAATATCAAATTCTTTGAAATACTATTCGTTTTTTACAAGTTATCTAAGTTACCCGGTCGTTCGGCCACCCTATCTTCTGCTGCGCTCGGATTCTAAATCTACCCCATCCCGAGAGATGTTGAAGGCAGTACAAGCGCTATTTCCAGGATTCCGCCCATAGTTTTAAAGTCGCGCCGACAATGCCGTCCTCTGCATATCCGGGTTTCAGACGGGAGCCGATGACCTGAAATGTCAGGTGGTGGGAAGCGTTGTCGGAATAAATGTAACCGCTTTCGTAGGGACCGTTCGCCAAAGACAGCACCATTGTCTTGGATGAAGGAGATTCCGCCTTGATGCGCATGCCGACCTCCGTATAGATCTCACCGCTGACGGACGGAAGGGCGATGTTGCCGATCCGCAACAGGCCGACACCGATTTTGACATCCGGGCCGTCCGTGTAGCCAGGATCGTAGTTCTCGCGACCGTTCTTGTCGATGCGCTCGCGGCCCGGGCAGGTGACGACCGTTCTGCCGGCCCAGATGGAAGGATTCGTCTCATACCGGGTGTCATAAAGCATGGTACGAACAGCATTGTTGCCGATCATCAAACCCAGCATGTTGACGTAGTCCATCTTGCGGCGGATGACCTCGCGATGGGCGGGCAGACGTTCCGCGGGAATCTCGGAACTGGTAAAGCTGGGCTGCCTTGGAACGTTGTCAGACTTGCCGGAAGCATTGGGCTCATTCCGGTTCGCGGACGGAAGAACGCCTTTTACCTGGCCTTCTCTGAAGATGGATGTATAGGCCAGTTTCGGATTCTGGTCACCGGATGCAGCCTGACTGAAGAGCGCCACGGTCTTGCCACCAAAAAGGTTTTCCACATAGTCGGAAGCAACGCCCGGAAAATCGGGGCTGACAACACCGCTGATAAAGTAATTGACCGGGTGCATGCCGTAGTTCATCATCACCGCGATCGGAACGTCATCCTCGCCCATGAAGGTCAGCACGGCCAGCGTCTTGTCGGAAACGCCTTCCCAGTTCGCTTCTTGGCTCCAGCCTTTGTTAGCCGTGTACAGGTCCCTGTTAACATTCAGATCGATTTGCGTCGTACCGAAGCCGACACGGGCGGGAGCAACGTTCTTCTTGGCTAGATCGACGGCCTTCACAAGAGCGTCCTGGAGTTCCTGCGGACTTGGATGGCCATTGCCGATCCCTCCGGTGGAGGGGCTGTGGGAATGGGTCCCGCAAATGATATAATTGTCAACCGGACAGCCGGTAGACCGAGACGACAGTTCGATGGCTTCTTCCGCTTGGCGCATGTCTCCGTCTACGGAAACAAGTACCGCAGGGTTCTTTCCATCCGTCATGTAGATGGCGCGCACACAGATGCTGCCGATGATGGTATCCGTCTTATTGACCAACTGGGAAGGTAGCGGAGTAACGTCCACTTTCGCTGCGCCGACCTGGATCTTTTGCGCGAAAGATGCTGTCGGGACGAGTGTCAGCGCAACAATCGCAAATATGATCTTTTTCATTTGTAAAATGATTTAACAAGTTGTGTATGAGGTGCTCGATATATATAAATGTAAGGAATCAACCCCTACTGAAACGTTTCAATTTCTCTAAATTTCTATTCAAAACCGACAAAGATGAGAGAATTGTCCATTTACAGGAATATTTCTACATTTGCGTCAGAATGAAAACGCTTCCGACCTATTTGTTGATTCCGGCAATACTCCTCCTGAACAGTCTTGCCGCAACGGCGCAGATTTCCGAATTCTCCACCCGCATATCCAACGTCCATGTCAACAACATCGTCCAGGACAAGGACGGCTACATTTGGTTCGCCACCGCCAATGGCCTCAACCGCTTCAACGGGACGAACTACACCGTGTTTCACTCCACCCTGTCCGAAGGAGGTCTGAACAATGACAACGTCTTCGACATCGCTTTCGACAGCGAAGGTCGTCTCTGGTACGGTTCCGAATGCGGAATGGGATACTGGCAGGGAGGTCGCTTCTACACATTCAACGATGCCGTCTACAATCCTGTCAACCGCGTTCTCGAACTGGAACCGGGTTACATAGTGGCCATGGGGCGTTTGGGCTTCATCAAGTTTGACGCCAATCGTCTCGGCCGAGTCGAAAAGGGCTACTACGCAGCGGGAGTCAACAGTCTTGAGAACATCCTCGTCAGCGATCGCCATGACGTCTGGTTCACCCGCTCCATCAACGACAGCACGTACCTGGACATCCTGGACAGCAACTTGGAGCCGATCAAAGAATTCGCGCTGGGGAAAGGCGTCGCGGTCCATTGTCTCTCTTGCTGCCCTTCCAATACCGTCTGGTTGTCCACCTCCGAGGGGCTGCGCTGTTACGACACACGGGACTACCAGGAAATCCATACCCTGCACACCGGCATCAAGGATTTCGCAGACAAGTCGAAGATCCACTTCATCCTCCCCTATTCCCAAGGCAGAATCCTTTTCGGATTAGCCGGCAGGGGGATGTATCTCTACAACCCCGGAACGGGGCAGTCGCAGCGCATCATATTCGAGTCTACACTGAGCATGAATGAATATGCCTGTTTCGTGGACAAAGACTACAACATCTGGCTCAGCGACAAGACAAACGAAGTACGGTTCATCTCGTCGGACAAGCCCTACACCAACATATTCAATTCTTACAAAGGACATTCGGTAGACCCCAAGTTTCTATATTTCGACCGAAACGGACGCCTGCTGGTCTTGAACGGCGGAAGGATTCTGACGCTTGACCCCGATACGGGAGACATCCTGGACAATGGCCGGGAAGACAAGGATTTTTCCTACATGTATATCGATTCCCAAGATCTCGTCTGGGTCATCACGGATCACAACAAAGCCGAGGCCTACCGCCAGACCGCTAACGGTCTCGTGCTGGAAAGGAGAAGTGTCTTCTCCAGAGGGATCAGTTCCCTGGCTGAGATGCCTGATCACAGGATAGTGGTCCCCGTACTCTATGACCTGGAAGTCCTTCAACCGGACGGACGGATCGAAGGCTTCGGAGAAGATAACGACTTTTCCTACACCCATGTAGCAACGGCCCCGGGATCCCGGCGCGTCTTCCTGTTCACGGTTGATGACGGTGTGTACGAAATCCAAGAAAACCGTTCACTCGCCCGCATCGGAAATGAAAACATCCCCAACGTCTGTTCTGCCCTGGTAGCACGCGACGGAACCATCTGGCTAGGCACCTATCTGAATGGTCTCGTCCACGTGGAACCGGCGACCGGACGAACCGAGACCTACGGAAGGGCCTCCGGCCTGATCAATGGAAACGTCCGCGCCATACTCGAAGACAAGGACGGCAACATCTGGTTCAGTACGCCCTCCCATATCACCAAATACGACATCTCCCGCAGAGTTTTTTCCGTCATCCATGACGACCAGTTCAATACCGGCATGTCTTACAACCTCGGATGCGCGACCGTCGGTCCCGACGGCACGCTGTTCTTCGGCGGCACAGGCGGCATCACTGTTATCGACCCGGCCATCAAAATCCAGGACAACGTCGAGATCCCGCTATCTTTGGAATATGTAGCCGTAAACGGAGAAGAACTACCGGAATGGCCATCCCGGCTCAAACTCAGCCACGACAAGAACGCCCTCGAATTCCGGTTCGCGGGATTGGACTTCCGGTCAGGTGCCCTGCTGAACTACTCCTATCTGCTCGAAGGGTACGAAGACAACTGGAACTTCACGAGTTCCAATGATATCCTCGCCTCCTACAGCCATCTGCCCGCCGGGAAATACACTTTCCGTGCCCGCGTCCGCAACCAAGATGGAAGATGGAGCGAGAGCACAATCTCGCTTCCCATCATCATCCGTCCTTCGCTCTGGAGCAGCATTTGGGCCAAGATCTTCTACGCTCTGCTGGGGCTCGCCTTCATCGCGATTCTCATCCGGTTACTGGCACGGTGGCGGCTGCATCAGGAAAGGATGGCGCTGGACCAAGAGCACATCGACATGGTGACGAACATTTCGCACGAATTCCGTTCTCCGCTTTCGCTGATCTACGGACCCTTGAAGGAACTATCCGAAAGTCCGAATCTGAACGAACGCGACCACGGACTCGTGACCCTGATGAAACGCAACGCGGAACGACTCCGCATGCTTTCCGAACAAATCCTCAGCACATCGAAAGGTGAATCCCGAGAAGAACGCCTAGCCGTTTCCGAAGGCAATCTCTCCGACCTCGTGAATTCCGTCGTGGATAATTTCCGGTTTGCCATTCTGGAAAAGAATCTCGAACTGGAGACCAAAATTCCCGATGGGATAACGGGCTTCTTCGACGGAGAAAAAGTGGAAAAAATCCTGAGCAACCTGATCAGCAACGCCATCAAATATACCCCGGAAGGAGGGTGTCTGAAAGTCTCTTTCTGCGCAACCTCCCAGGATGCCCAAGTCTATGTGTACGACAACGGAGAAGGGATTCCTGAGGACAAGCGGGACAAACTCTTCGAACGTTACGAAAGGTTCGGGGCAGAGAAGTCCAAGCCCGGTATCCGAGGCACCGGCATCGGCCTCAACTATTCGCATCACCTGACGCGGCTGCACAAGGGCGATCTCGTCTACCGGCCAAACGACCCGAGAGGATCCATATTCAGACTGGATATTCCCATCTCGAGAAACTCCTATGCGGGAGAAGACTTCGCAACGTCGAATTACTTCGTCATCCCTGAACGAAGCGAACTTCCCGTTCGCCCGTCCACAGACGAAAGTCAGGAAAAGAACGGTACCCTACTGGTGGTGGAGGACAACCCGGACATCCGGACATACCTTTCTTCGCTCTTTTCAGATAGATATCGTGTTATGATCGCCTCGGACGGTATGGAAGCCGAGGAAAACCTCAAGGTCGCGGTTCCGGACCTCGTGATCAGCGACGTCATGATGCCGCGCAAGAACGGCTACATCCTCTGTTCGGAAATCAAGAACAGCCCGGAACGGGGCCATATTCCCGTCATCCTTCTGACTGCGAAAGCGGATGCGCAGAGCAGCATCGAAGGACTCCACTGCGGTGCCGACGCGTATATTCCCAAACCCTTTGATCCGAACTTCCTGAAGGCCACTGTCGAAGGTCAGATCGCCAACCGGAAGCGGGTCCAGGAGCACATCCTTAACCTCACTTCAACATCGATCCGGCAAGAAGAGCCGGACACCGACGTTTTGAAGGCGCTAGACCGTGAATTTCTGGATAAGATTCACAAGATCATGGACACACATCTGGAAGAGGAAAACTTCAATGTCAACGATATCACCCGGGAAATCGGGATGAGTTACAGCAGCCTCTACACCAAAGTAAAAACCTTGACGGGCAAGACGCCGCTCGACTTCCTGAACACCTACCGGATGAACATTGCCATGGAACTCCTCAAGGGCGGGAGATATACGGTGAACGAGGTCTCCTACAGAGTAGGGGCCTCGTCACCATCGAATTTTTCCCGAAACTTCAAGAAGCAGTTCGGAATTCCTCCGAGCACCGTGAAGTGATTCACTGGGAATTATTCGGCGTGATAAATCAACTTTCCGGTCTCGGGATCGCGGGAAAACTGTTTGAAGAAATCCCACATCACTTGGGCCGTCGGCTTGAAGTTCCAGTGACCGTAGTCCACCACAGCGCAGATCTTGATGATCGGCATGTCGCCCTTGTAGAGTTGTCCCATCTCCATCTTGATGCCTTCACCTTTGTTGGTCGTGACAACCTCACGATCGCGTAGCGTCATTCCGAAGAGCGGATCCTTGGAGAAATCCAGATCCTTCACCACATCGATACCGTTGATGATTTGGTAGACATTCCAAGCGTTGAGATAGCTGTTCCCTTTCCAGTTGTCCGGGGTGAAGAACGGCACGACGTCGTCCGCCGTTCCGAAGACGGAGCAATACGGAATCTCAACGGCACCCCTCTTCTGGGTCGCCTCGGCCATGATGGACTGGTAGTTTGAGAATGGATTGGGACGCGCGCTCTGGCCGGGCATGCTTCCGAACAAAGCCCCGGAATGGCCACCTACGGCAGTAAACAGGTGTGACTTGCGGATGCCGAGTTGGGTAGCGGTCATGGAACCGGCAGAAAGGCCTTCGGCATAGATGCGGGAAGGGTCGAGCTGCGGGTATTGCCCCAGCAGCCAATAAATCACGGATTCAACACCGTCGTGCCCCATCGCGGCGGCGGTACGGCTGCCCTGCCACTCCATCTCGACCACGAAGAAGCGCTCCTTGCCGGCCACCTCAAGAAATCCGGAAGTCTCAGCCTGGGTGCGCGGATCATTGGCATTGCCATGAAGCAGCACCATCACCGGCACGCTGCGCTCGGGAGCTCCGTTCATCAGTTCCTTGGGCCAATATTCATACCATAGATACGGGAGCGACTGGTTGTTGCCTGAGCCCTGAGGGACGGTCACGACTTTGCGCTCGATGTTCATGCGTTCCCAAATCGTGAACGGTTCCAGTTCGTAGGGCCCATACTGTCCGAAGGTCGCGCCCATGTAGTGGGTGTGCTTGTAGTTGTTGTAGCGGAAACAAGTGCTGAAGACTTTTTCCCAACAGTCGTTGAAGATCTCCGGAAGGGAAGCGTCCGCATCGCTGTTAACTACGACCTGAAGCAACGATTCGTCAGCGTGGGCAGCGTTGAAAGCCTTGTAGTTCCTAGCCACTTTGTCGGCATTCTTTCCGGCCACGTAGGCGGGGACACCATAGGACTGGCCCTTGAAAGCCTTGGCAGGTTTGCCGCCTATGGTCAGAATACCGGCCAGGTGATCGGCTGCCTGGGGAGCGATGACGGCGTTGACGAACGTGGCGCCGTTGCCGATGCCGATTACCTTGAGGTTGCCGGAGCGCGCCCGGTTGAACATCGTCTTGAAGGATTCGAAGTCCGCGGCGTTGTCATACTTGTCCCCGATAGGGTTGATGACATAGGCGCTGACATGGAATGTCGTATCGATTCCGGCGGAAATCATTTCCTTGACGAGGGCTTCGGCGGCATCCTTGTCCAATTTGGTGTCCGGATAGATGAAAAAGGTCGGAGAATAGTTGCTCGAACGGCCGTAGAAGGTGCTGGAACCGAAACCGGCACGCTTGGCATAAGCGACATTCTCCGGATCCGGAGTCTGCTGAAACATCGGGCCGCGGCCGGGGACATTGCCCTCACCTCTCTGCGGAGGCTGGGCCATCAATGAAAGCGAAGCGGCAAGCACAATCGCGAAAATAATCGTTCTTCTCATGTTCTATTTTATTGTATAGTAAACAAATAAGTTCCTTGATCAACTTCTTCCACACGGTACGATCCGTCCGACGGGACCGGTACATAGACCGTCGCGCGGCAACCCACCGGGACGGTGACTTCCAGTTTCCCGGAAGTTCCGTCGAAAGACACCGTGGAAGCGACCCTGCCATACGGCGTCAGGTTGGAATAATGCACACGGGAAAGCTTCTTGGAGAGAATCGGACGCACGATCACATGCTTGTACGCCGGCTCGTTCTCATCGATCTGCACCCCGGCCAGATCCTCGTAGAACCAGACCAATCCCCCGCCGAACATCGGATGATTGCGGGAATTCTTTCCATCCCATTGCTCCCAGGTGACTGTAGCGCCCTGCGAGAGCCAATAGCCGAAACTAGGCATGTCCCGCTGGCTCATCACATCGACAGCCACATCGTTCAAACCGTTTTCCGCCAGAACCTTGAAAAGGTAGCGGGTGCCGAATATTCCAGTATTCAAATGGTTGTGATTCTTTTCGACGATTTCCTTGCAGAGCGTCTCCACCACGCCCGGCCTCACTTCTTCCGGAACACCCATCGTCAAGGCGAAAACATTGCTTCCGAAGTCTCCGAAGGTACAACTGTCCGCCTGGTAGAAAGCATGGAAGAAAGCGTCACGGATGCCGTCGGCCATCTCCGTGTATGTTTTTTCGTCCTGCACTTCACCTAACGCCCGAGCTGCCCGGGCCGTGCGGTCCGCGCAATACCAGTAATAGAAAGTATGCACCAATTCATCGGACGGAAGCCCCGTCGCCGGAGACCAGTCCCCCAGATTCAGCCAGTACATCGGAACATCGCTCCCTACAACGCCCTTTCGGGAATACATGGTCCCCCGCGGCGTCTCCCAGCTCTTCATATAGCGAACCTGCTCCTTCATGGCAAAATAGTTGTCGCGCAGTTCATCAATGTCACCATAGTAACGATAGAACTCCCACGGCATCACGTTCATCGCGGCCCCCCAGGCCACTCCACCGCCGCAACCGGGCTGCCATGGGGCCCCGTTGGGCACATAACCGGACTCCACATTCTGCGCGTCCCGCATGTCGCGGAGCCATTTTTTGTAGAAAGCGGCTGAACCGAAATTGCTCATCACGGTAGGACATACTACCTGGCCATCCCCCGTGTAGGGAGAGCGCTCCCGGTGCGGACAGTCGCTGGCGATGCCGCCGTGCATGTTGTCCAACTGGCTGCGCTGCCAGATTTCGTTGATCCGGGTAAACAGGGTATCGGACGTGCTGAATTCCGCCGTAAGCGGCACGTCGGTGTTGACCGCCTCGGCCACCAGCTGCGAAGCCTTCAGGTGATCCACCCCGCGGATGATCGCTCTGCGGAAGACGTACCAGGTGAACCGGGGCGCCCAGTTGACGGGCTCGTCATCTTTGAATATGTACTGCTGGACTCCGAGTGGCGACTCGCAGATGTAGCGCACGTCCAGCGTATCCCCGGCCTGGCCGGAAACGCCTTCCAGGGCAATCCAACCGGATATTTCCTTGCCGAAGTCCACCTCGTAGGAACCGTCCTCCCGCTTTTGAAAAGAGATGGGAGCGAGCCGCTCCGTAACCTTGTCTGTCGGAGAGGTGTGCGCCGTCAGATCTCCTGTGGGCGCCTTTCGTATGACGGCAGGCTCCCAACCCTCGTCAGAGTCCTCCGGAGAAGCCCATAGCGGGATCTCACGGTTCGCATCGTAAATCTCCCCGTGATAGACATCGTTGTACACAATGGGGGATTCGCGCGCTTTCCAAGACCCGTCCGTAACGATGGTATCCATCTCGCCATCGGCATAGGAAACTTCGATCTGGCAGAGAAAGCGCGGGCTGCCGAAGGGATTGACCCAACGCGCATAACTGTTGTAAAAGCCGTTGCCGACCACGGCACCGACCGTATTCAGCCCCTTCTTCAGCTCGTCCGTGATGTCATAGGACAGGTAAAGTACGCGTTCTCCTCGGAAATGGTTGTCGATTGTGATGCCCCGCAACGTAGCGATCTCGGGACGATAAGTATAATTCGTGAAGTTCGGAACCAGACAATCGTCGCCGATCTTCCGACCATTGGCATAGAATTCAAAGTAGCCCAAGCCGGTCACGAAAGCCTTGGCGGAAACCACTTTGTCCTTCAGTTCAAAAGTCTTCCGGAACAGCGGAGCGGTACCGTATTCCCGGCTGGCTTCTTCGCCCTGCCAAGGAGCGCCGATCCACTGCGCGCGCCAATCCCCGGGCTTGAGCAGCCCCATGCCCCAACGAGCGGGCTTGCTCCATTTGGAGACCTTTCCCTCCCCATCGGTCACCTGTACCCTCCAATAATAGGTTTTTCCCGACTCCAATGCGGCGCCGGCATAGCGCACCAGATAGGATCGGTCCGATTCCACGATACCGGAATCCCAGACGAGATTCGTCTCGCCGCGCAATGCCTTCTCGGAGGTCGCCACCTCGATCCGGTAAGCCTTCTGAACGAGCCCCTTCAGGTCCGGAGAAGCGGGAGTATTGATCCAGGACAACCTCGGGGCAAGCACATCGACCGCCATCGGGGCCGGCATGTATTCGCAGGTCAGGGAAGTCGGATTCAGCGTGCTTTCAGGGCCGCAAGCAACTGCCAGCAGAACAGAGAAAGCGATGTAAAGTCGTTTGGGGATTTCGAGCATAACTTATCCATTTGGGTTCATAGCAAATTTAGACCGAACCAATGGTTTCAGCCTATCGAAATCATTATATAATCTATCGTATTCTTCAATTTTCAGCGCACGGACAACTTTCCTGCCAAGACAGGAACCCGACTCGCAGGCGCCGGAAACTTCTTTCACCGGTTCTGCGACATGCTCTTCATGATACTGTTCCGCAGCCGACAGGGAAGAATGACGATTTCGCCCAAGCGATCAAAGGGAGTCGCCGAAGTCCTGCCGGAACTTGGCGGCAAGATCCTCCTGCCAGTAGCCGATCTCCTTCAATCTTCCGAAGAAGAAGCGGAGAACTTTCGGTTCTTCGACCCACTCCAGGCCGCCGATCAGATGGCGGTTGTCGTAGGTCCACTTCACGCGGTCCGCGCAATATTTGACCTGTGAAAGGGTGAACACGCGGCGCGGCATGGCGAGCCGCAAGAGTTCCAATTCAGCGAAACGTTCCGTCCCGTCCGGTTCCCGCTGTTCGCTGAGGGTGCCTCGCTCCATTCCCCTGATTCCTCCGGCGATGTAAAGAGCAGCCGCGAGGGCGGCAGCAGGATACTGGTCGTGCGGAATGTCCGGCAGGATTTCCGAGCAGTTCAAGTGCGCGCCCAGACCGCCAGCCGGCTTGATCACCGGAACACCATACTGGTCCAGCTCGTTCACCAAATATGCGATGAACTCAGGACCCTGGCTGATGTATTCCATGTCCAACGATTCCAGCAGCCCGACGGCCATGGCCTCCATGGAACGGACTTCCATACCGCCGTAGGTGAGGAAGCCTTCATAGAGGGGGACGAATCCCATCATCTCGTTGATGTACTTCTTGTTGTGGGAAGTAATGATCCCGCCGCGGGAGAAGCCCAGCTTGCGGCCCGAGAAGTAGATGATGTCCATCTTGTTGGCGAGAATATGATAGATCTCCCGGGTGGACATGTACTTGCATTGAGCCTCACGCATCTTCATGAAGTAAACGTTGTCCTGCAGGAGAGAGGCATCAAGCACGCTCTTGACGCCGTAGTCATGACAAATGTCGGAGACGGCAAGCATGTTTTCTAGGGAAACCGGCTGGCCGCCAATCAGGTTCGTGCCGGCTTCGACGCGGACGAAAGCAACCTTCTCGGGGCCGTAGGTTTCGATGGCCTTCTTCAGGGCCCTCAAGTTGAAATTGCCTTTGAAGGGGTCTTTGCTCTGGGGAATGAGTCCTTTCTTGTCCACAAGTTCAACCACCTCACCGCCCAGACGGGTGATGTGGGCCTTGGTCGTGGTAAAGTGAAAATTCATCAGAGCGACCATACCCGGCTTGACATAGGCTTCCGCGAGAATATTCTCAGCAGCCCGACCTTGGTGAGCAGGAAGGACGTAATCCGTACCAAAAACCTGCTTGATAGCCGCCTTGACGCGGTTGAAAGTTTCGCTGCCGGCATAGGCGTCATCCGCGATGCTCATGGCGGCCACCTGTTCATCCGACATCGCGTTGACGCCGGAGTCGGTGATCATGTCCATATAGACATCCTTGTTCTGCAATAAAAAGGTGTTGTTTCCAGCCTGCTGGATCCGCTTCAAACGCTCTTCTACGGGAAGAAGGGAAAGCTTTTGGACCACGCGTACTTTGTGCATTTCCAGAGGAACCTGGTTCTCTGGTTGATAAAATTTTACTTCCATATTCGTTACGTTCGTCTCATTTTACGTGAAATTGAGACAATGTACGCATTTCTTGATATCTTTGCAACTGAAATGCTAGGAACAATCGTAAATACCGCTTGTATCGTGGTCGGAACCCTGGTCGGAACCCTTTTCAAGAAAGGGCTCGGGGCGAAATATTCCGACGCCCTTTTCAATGCTATGGGCTTGGCTTCCCTGGCGTTGGGGATCGGTTCCTTCGTCATGAATATGCCCAAAAGCGAATTTCCGGTCCTGTTCATCCTCAGTCTTGCCATCGGGGGGCTGGCGGGAACGGCGCTGGATCTGGACGGCCGGGTGAAACGGCTGGTGTCCAAGCACGCCGGAGAAGGGCTGGCGAAGGGGCTCATTACGGCCAGTCTGTTGTACTGTGTCGGAACCTTTTCCATCGTTGGGCCGGTGATGAGCGCCCTCCACGGGGACAACACCTTCCTGTTCACCAATTCCACGCTGGATCTGGTAACTTCGATGGTCTTCGCGACAACTTTCGGCATCGGGATGATCTTGGCGGCGCCGATCCTGTTCTGCTGGCAGGGGATGTTCTACCTCATCGCCAAGGTCGCATCCACAAGTCCGATCCTGCAGGGGACGCTGGTCAACGAACTGGCGATCGTCGGCGGCATCCTGATCCTTTCTTCCGGCCTTTCCATCCTCAACATCAAGGACTGCAAGACCCTCAACTACATCCCGGCCCTCCTCGTCCCCGTCCTCTGGTTCCTCCTGAAAAGCTGGTTCGGATTCTGATGGATCCTGTCCTTTTCCGATTATCTCTTTTCATCACACCGTATTTCTCTCCGAACAGCATCAACTTCTGGTTCAAGTCACGGAAAATCCACGGCAATCCGGGCCTGTGACGGGCACGGAGAGCGTTGCCAGGACCGGAACAACGGCAATTCGGGCTCGGGCAAAGAACTTATCCCCTTCGCAGGGGGTCGTCTGACATTCCTCGCGAGCGGGAAAAGCACGGGGCTTCTCTAGGGGCAGAGGGTTTCTACAAACCACGGCCACACCGATCCAGCCCACAGGCGGCTGTAACGCATATTCACGTGGCAAGTCCCCCTTTTTAATGGCCATGTTGCCACCGTGAACATGCTTGTGGCCATGTCCAAGGCATATTCTTGTGGCCGTGCTTCGTAAAAGATTTCCGCCCCTATTCCGCGTGTGCTTGGCAACATTCCAGACGAAAAACCCGGAGTCGTGCCCGTGCATAAACAGGCTTTTGCCGCCGCGTGCGCCCAGCGGCCGACCGGGCATGAAGAAAGCCGGCTAAAATCGCTTTTTAGCCGGCCTCTTACGTGACGCGGAAGGTGAGGGATTCGAACCCCCGGAGCCTTTCAGCTCAACAGTTTTCAAGACTGCCGCCATCGACCGCTCGGCCAACCTTCCATGATGTTGCCCCCGGGACAAAACCCGGAAGGCCTGCAAAGATATGCAATTTTTTCGCCTCCGGCAAAGCGGGGTCAGACTTTCTTTTTCTCTTCGCGAGTGAAGAACTTGAACTGGAAGAGGATGAGGTAGAGGGCGCCTACGGTGACGCAGCTGTCGGCGAAGTTGAAGACGGGGGCGAAGAAGAGGAAGCGGTCGCCGCCGACGAAGGGAACCCAGTTCGGCCAGGTGGTGTCGATGATGGGGAAGTAGAGCATGTCGACAACTTTGCCGAAGAGAAAGGGGGCGTAGCTTCCGCCGAAGGTGGCGACGACACCGGGGGCGGATTCACTGAATATCAAACCGTAAAAGAGGCTGTCGATGATGTTCCCCAGGGCTCCGGCGGCAATGAGGGTGAGCCCGACAAGTACACCGCAGGGAACTTTCTGGTCCGAGTCTTTTTTGCGTACAAGCCGGGTGATCCACCAGCAGAGGAAGGCGAAAAGGGCGATCCGGAAGATGGAGAGCACGGCCTTCCCGACAGTGCCACCGAATTTCATTCCGAAGGCCATGCCCTCGTTCTCGATGAACAGGATCTGGAACCAGTTTCCGATCACGGGAAAATGTTCGCCCAGGGACATGTTGGTCTTGACGAGGATCTTCATGACTTGATCCACGACAACCAACAAGAACCCCAGCAACAGGAGACCTTTGCCCTTGGAGAGTTTCACAACCGAATCAATTCTGTCCTTTCTTGGCTAGCATTTCCTTGGCTTGTACCGTAAGGGTCGCGTGCGGCACCAGGCGGAGCCGCTCCTTCGGAATCAGCTTGCCTGTGGCCCGACAAACGCCGTATGTCTTGTTCTCGATGCGGATCAGAGCAGCTTCGAGGTTCTGGATGAACTTGTACTGACGCTGCGCCAACTGGCTAGCCTCTTCCTTGGAAAGCTGATAGGCCCCATCGTCTTCGACCGTCTTGAAAGAAGGGGTCGTGTCCTCGATGTCGTTGCTGCCGTTGTGCATTACAATCTGACGGAGGGTATCATATTCCTTTCTGGCCTTGACCAGCATGTCCTGAATGATGCCTCTGAATTCCTCGAGTTCCGCGTCGCTGTAGCGGGTTCTCTCGACAGTAGTTTCCTCTTTTGCCATAGTCTTTACGGTTTATATTGTTGATGATTTAGTGACTTTAATTTTCACTTCGCCCTCTTCCCACTCCACGTCCGAAGCGCCTCCGGCATCGGAGAGCGGTCTGACCTCGATGGACTTCGCAAGTGTCTGCGAAGCCACATAGTTCCGGAATCCGCAGCGCAAAGAAGCATCGATCTCCGCCGCGGTTCCACCGTCGGCGAAAATGCGCACCTCCACCTTGTCCGTAACGTCGAAGCCGCCGCTCTTGCGCAGGTTCTGGATCCGGTTGATCAGTTCCCGGGCGACTCCTTCCTTCCGCAGTTCATCGGAAATCTGGACGTCCAAAGCAAGGGTAAGCGGCCCGTCGGTGGCCACGAGCCAGCCGGGCATGTCCTCGGATGAAATTTCGTAATCCCCCGGCTGGAGAGTAACGTCACCCGTCGGAAGCGCCAGCACATAGGCTTCGCCCGCGGTTTCAGCGTGCTGAATCTCCGTGATCCGCGCCTGGCTGAGTTGGCCGAAGGCGGCGGCGATTTCCTTCATACGGGAACCGTATATCTTGCCGAGTGTCTTGAAATTCGGTTTGATCTTCTTCGTGATGATGCCGGCGGTGTCGGAAATGAGCTCAGCCTCCTTTACGTTCACCTCGCCGAGGATCAGATCCTTGACCTGCTCGAACTGCATGCGCACCTTGTCGGAAATCACAGGCACGAGGAGTTTCTGAAGCGGCTGGCGTACCTTGATGGACACTTTGCGGCGCAGGGCCAGCACCATCGAAGACGCGCGCTGCGCCAGCTCCATGCGTTCCTCGAGATCCTTGTCGATCACGCTTTCATCGCAGGAAGGCATGATGACGTAATGCACGGACTCCTCCCCGTCCGGAACGAGATCCAGATAGAGCCGATCCATGTAGAAAGGAGCGATCGGAGCCGCGAGAACAGCGATGTCGACCAGCACCTCGTACAGGGTCTGATAGGCGGACAGCTTGTCCGCATCCATATTTCCGCCCCAAAAACGTTTCCGTCCCAATCGCACATACCAGTTGGACAAATGATCGCAGACGAAATCCTGGATCAGCCGGCCTGCGGTCGTAATGTCGTAGTCCTCGTAAGCGGCACGCACGTTCCGCCTGAGGGTATTCAGCAGTGAAATGATCCAGCGGTCAAGTTCCGGCCTGTCGGCATAAGGCACCTTCTCTCCCGAAAGATCGAAGCCGTCCACGTTGGCATAGAGGGCGAAGAAGGAATAGGTGTTGTAGAGCGTTCCGAAGAATTTGCGCCGCACCTCGTCGACGCCTGCTTCGTCGAAGCGCAGGTTGTCCCAAGGCTGGGCGTTCGTGAGCATGTACCACCGGAGGGCGTCCGCTCCGTACTTGTCGAGTTGTTCGAAAGGATCCACCGCATTGCCCAGGCGCTTGCTCATCTTATCCCCGTTCTTGTCCAGTACGAGACCGTTGGAGATCACCACCTTGAAGGCGGGGGTACCGCTCACCATCGTGTGGATGGCGTGCAGGGTGTAGAACCATCCGCGGGTCTGATCCACGCCTTCCGCAATGAAGTCCGCCGTGCAACCGAACTTGGGAGAGTCCAGGTTGCGGAGCCCTTCCTGCGCATACGGCATGGAACCGGAATCAAACCAGACGTCGATAAGATCCAACTCGCGCATCATCTTCCGGCCGGAATCGCTCACCAGGAAGATCTGGTCCACGTAAGGGCGGTGCAGGTCGATCTTGTCGTAATTTTCCAAACTCATGTCCTCGGGATCGAAGCCGTTCTCCCGGAGCGGATTGGATTTCATCACGCCCGCGGCGACAGCCTTTTCGATCTCTGAATACAATTCTTTTACACTGCCGATGCACTTCTCTTCCTTGCCGTCTTCCGTTCTCCAAATCGGCAGCGGCGTGCCCCAGAAGCGGCTGCGGCTGAGATTCCAGTCCTGAATGTTTTCGAGCCACTGGCCGAAACGGCCCGTTCCGGTGGACTCCGGCTTCCAGGTGATCTGCTTGTTCAGCGCCACCATCTCGTCTTTGACGGCCGTAGTCTTGATGAACCAGGCGTCGAGGGGATAATAGAGCACCGGCTTGTCGGTCCGCCAGCTGTGGGGATAACTGTGCGTGTATTTAAGGATCTTGAAAGCCCGGCCGTCCGCCTTCAGCATCATGCAAAGGTCGAAGTCGAGGGTCGGGGCATCTTTCGGGAGCGAATCATCGAAAGCATTCTTCACATAGCGGCCGGCAACCTCCCGATAGGAAGGGTCGACATGCGTGCGTACATATTCAGGATCCAGATCTTCGAGGGGGAAAAAGCGGCCTTCGTGATCAACCTGCGCCTGGCGCTTGCCCTCCTTGTCGATCACCATCATGCCGGGCACGCCGAAATTGGCGGCCACGCGCTTGTCATCCGCGCCAAAAGTCGGCGCGATGTGCACGATGCCGGTCCCCTCCTCGGTCGAAACAAAGTCCCCGGAAACCACGCGGAAGGGTTCACCTTCCTCGACCGGACGGAACCAAGGGAAGAGCGGGTGATAGTGGATGCCGACCAGATCCGCGCCTTTCACGGGCGCACCCAGAATCTGCCAAGGCACCAGCTTGTCACCCGGCTGGTACTCGGCGAGGGCAATCCCCTCGGCTTTCGGATTGAACCAGGTTCCCGCCAATTCCTTCGCCACGAGGTACACCGCCTCTTTTCCCGTGTAGGGATTGAAGGAGAGCACGCGGACATAGTCGATGTTCGGCCCCACGCAGAGCGCGGTGTTGGACGGCAGGGTCCAAGGTGTCGTGGTCCAGGCCAAAAAATACACCGGGAAGGTCTCCGTCCCGAAGACAACCTGCGATTCGGCGTCCTTGATCACCTCGAACTGCACGGTTACAGTCATATCGGTCACATCCTTGTAGCAGCCCGGCTGATTGAGTTCGTGGGAACTCAGTCCGGTGCCGTCGGACGGAGAATACGGTTGAATGGAATAGCCCTTGTAGAGGAGTCCTTTGTCGTAGATTTTGCGGAGCAGGTACCACAGGGTCTCGATATAGCGGTTGTCGTAGGTGATGTAAGGGTCGTTCATGTCCACCCAGTAACCTACGCGCTCGGTCATGGTTTCCCACTCCTTGGTGTACTTCATCACTTCGGACCGGCAGATCTTGTTGTATTCTTCGACCGAAATCTTGGTGCCGATGTCGTCTTTGTGGATACCGAGTTTTTTCTCGACACCGATTTCGACGGGAAGTCCGTGGGTATCCCAGCCGGCGCGGCGGTTCACCATAAAACCGGTCTGGGTCTTGTAGCGGCAGACCGCATCCTTGATGGACCGAGCCATCACGTGATGGATGCCCGGTATGCCGTTCGCGGACGGCGGACCTTCAAAGAAGATGAATTCGGCGGCTCCCTCCCGAACCTGCAACGACTTCTCGAATGCATGGTTCCGCTTCCACCTGTCGAGGATTTCATTCCCGACCGTCACCAGATCCAACCCTTTGTACTCTTTGAATGTCATAATATTCTTCCTAATTTTGCATACGGACCTGGCTGTTGCACCATTCCCGATTTGAAGGTGTAAAGATAGTCAATTCCGCGTTTTCTTACAATAGACCATGAGCGTAATCGACATTATCCTTCTCCTGCTGTTCGTTCCCGCCGTTTTTCACGGCATATCCAAGGGGTTCATCGCGCAGGCGGTCGCGCTGTTGTCTCTGCTCTTGGGGGCCTGGCTCTCGTTCAAGTTCTCCGCCACGGTCAGTGCCTGGCTGCAGCCCTATCTCGATGTCTCGCCCATGGCGCTGCACGTCATCGCCTTCGCCATCATCCTCATCGGGGTCTTCCTGGCGCTGCTTCTACTCGGAAAGGCGCTCACGGGACTGGTCAAGCTGGTCATGCTTGGCTGGCTGGACAAACTGCTGGGAATCGCCTTCTCGATCATCAAGATCGGGTTGGTGGTCGGGCTGGTGATCCTGCTATTCGAAGCGTTGAACACGCGGTACGAGTTGGTGCCGCAGGCGATCTTGGACAAATCCGTACTTTACAAGCCTGTCAAGGAGGTGGCCGATGTCGTGTTCCCCTACATGAAAGAACTGATATTCAAGAAATAATGGACAGAATTATCCTCATTGAAACTTCTACGGCGCTTTGCTCGGTCGCCCTGGTCGAAGACGGCAGGATCGTATCTGTCCGAAAGAGTTCTGAACCGCGCGCCCATGCGTCCCTTACGGCCCCTTTCGTCCGGGAAGTGCTGAACGAGCGCGGACTTGCCGTCCACGATTGCAACGCGGTGTGCGTGAGCAAGGGGCCCGGATCCTATACCGGCCTCCGGGTGGGCGTGTCGACGGCGAAGGGGCTCTGCTTCGGGGCGCGTCTTCCGCTGATCTCCGTCGGCACCCTCGATACGCTGGTCTGGCAGGCTCTGGACGGAAACCTGCTCCCCGATTCCTGCCGGTACATCGTTCCAATGATCGATGCCCGCCGGATGGAGGTCTACACGGGGGTGTTCACGCCGGATGCCGTTCAGGTCGAGCCGACGGTTTCCCAGGTTGTGGACGGGAAGACTTTCGGCCGTCAACTGGACGAAGGCCCGGTGCTCTTCATCGGGGACGGAGCAGAGAAGTGCAAGGCGGTGATCAACAGCCCGAACGCGCATTTCGTGTCTTGCTGCCCGGAAGCAGCCGCGATGCTGCGTCCCGCGTTGACAGCCTTCCACGCAAAAAAATTCGAAGACCTGGCGTACTTCGAGCCCTTCTATCTCAAGGAATTCATCGCCACAACCAGCAACAAATTTTTAACAAAGCAGCTATCATGAAAATCGGTATGGCCAGCGATCATGCTGGATTTGAGTACAAGAGCAAATTGATTACCCTCCTCCGGAAAAAGGGTTTCGAAGTGGTGGATTTCGGGACAGACAGTCCCGAGAGTTGTGATTATCCGGACTACGCGCACCCGCTTGCTTCAGCTGTGGAGCAAGGACAGGTGGACTGCGGCATCGCGCTTTGCGGCACCGGAAACGGCATGGCCATCACGCTGAACAAGCACCGGGGGATCCGGGCCGGACTCTGCTGGAACAGCGAAGTGGCGCGGCTGATCCGGGCACACAACGACGGAAACATCCTCGTAATGCCTGCCCGCTTCATTTCATATGCGATGGTCACGCGGATCGTAAACACCTGGTTCTCGACCTCCTTCGACGGGGGGCGCCATCAGCGCCGCATCAACAAGATCCCGACCCGGTAATCGTTCCCGTTCCCTTGGAAATTCACCCCGTCATAGCGGACCGAAATTTTCTGGCATCCAGTCGGCTAACGGACTCCATCGCGGACTACCCCGATGGAATCCTGCTTCCCGTCGACAAGCCTTACCGATGGACATCGGCGGATGTCATCCGCAAACTCAAATGGGCTGCAGCCAGGCATTTCCGCAAGAAGAACCTGAAGGTCGGCCATGCCGGCACCTTGGATCCGCTGGCCACGGGCGTCCTGCTCGTGTGCATCGGAAAAGCGACCAGGCGCGCCGAGTCGCTGCAGGCCGAGGGGAAAGAATATGTAGCCGGAATCACGTTCGGGGCCACGACCCCATCCTACGACCGCGAAAAGGAGATTGACCGCCGCTATCCGACCGACGAGGTAACAGCGGAAAGGCTGCGGGCGATTCTGCCGAGTTTTCTCGGGGAGCAGGAACAGGTCGCTCCGCTGTTTTCGGCCAAATCCGTGGACGGGATCCGAGCCTATGAGCTTGCCAGAATGCAGTATAAAGCCGCTCACAAGGAGAAGACCGAGGTGATGGAAGGTTTCGACCATTCGGTCGCGGAGCTCCTCCAACGGCAAAAGATCTCCATCACTGAAATCGAACTGCTCACCTATTCGGCTGCCGGCTCTCCGGACTCCATTTCGTCTTCTCCCCCATTGTCTCCGTCATGCGCAGGCGAAGGTCTCCGCCCCAACCCCCGCATCAACGTCATCGAACTCGACGGACTTGATCTCCCCCGCGCCGACATTCGCATCGTTTGCAGCAAAGGCACCTACATCCGCGCCCTCGCCCGCGACATCGGCGAGGCCCTCGGCTCCGGAGCCTTCCTGGACAGCCTGCGCCGTACCCGCTCCGGCGCGTTCATAGCCGGCGACGCCCTTTCCATCCCCCAGGCCCTTTCCCTCCTCAACTAGCCCGGCATCTCTCATCCTGATTATCGTGGTTCCTCGCTATCGGTTATAGGAAATTATCCGCCACCGGGCGATGGAAAAGAAATATCATTGCCGCAGCCGGAATCCCGGAGAGGCCCATTCGGCCATCGAACCAGAAGACGTGAACGGTCCGGCGTCCGTCCCTCCGGTGTCGTAGATCAGATAGCCTTCGAGATCCGACCGTGACAGAATGAAATCACGAGCGGCTTCCAGTCCGATCACCATGCAATAGGTAGCGTAGGCATCGGCCGCGACGGAAGAGGGGGCGATGATGGTGGCGCTCAGCAGGGAATGCGAGACGGGATAGCCGGTGCGGGGGTCGATCGTGTGGGAATATTTCAAACCATCCTTTTCATAGTATTTCCGGTAGTTGCCGGACGTAACGACCCCGCATCCCGTGCCGGAAGACAGCCAGACGCCGTTCAGATCGGCTCCGGGGGTCATGTTCCCGTCCACGGGGCGGTCTATCCCGATCGACCAGGGTTCCCCGGAGGGATTGACGCCGTCGCAGTAGATTTCCCCGATATTCACAAGCATGTCCTTCACGCCGATGGAACGGAGGTAGGCAGCGATCCGGTCGCAGGCGTACCCCTGGGCGATCGCATTGAAGTTCAGTTTCGGATGCAGATCGGGCACCCTGGACCGCATGTTTTCGTCCAGTTTGTCCATCCCGCAAACCGCGAGCAGACTGTCTACCACAGTGGCGGAGGGAAGAGAATCCGTCGTGAAACCAAAGCCCCAGGCGTCGAACAGCGGACCTGCCGCCACATCCAACGCCCCGTCGGTCTCGGTGTAGAACTTGCGCGACAAGGCATAGACTTCCCGGAAGGTCTCGTTCGGAACGACCGCCTCTCCCGTATTGAACCGGCTCAACTGGGAACCTTTGTTGTAGCCGGACAGGGTCGTGTCGATATGGGTCAGGATGGCGTCGATCTCCTGTTGGATCAAGGCGGGCTTCGCGCGAAGCCGACGGGGAACCCCTTCCAGGTTGATCTTCACCGAATATGTACCCCCCTGCGCATAGCCGGTGAACTGGATATATCGATTCCGCGGCATGCAGGATCCCGCAGCCGCCAAAAGAACCAGGACGGAAAGACAACGAAGAAGCGGTCGGAATATATTCATGTGCAATATTAATCATTTCCGCAGAGATGAAGGCCGCCTTGGACTGGTTTTTGCTGAAAGATTACGGATTTTGCGATAATAATCCGATATTTGTAACATGATGCGTGTTTTGAACTCTATGAAATCCCGTACACTGTTCACGATAACCGCCCTGTTTCTTGCGATCGCGTCCTGCAAAAAGGACGACAAGAAAGATGACACCGTTTCGGCGTCTCTCTCGGGGACACTCAACTTCACCATGCCGACTTATGTCAGCAGAGGCTCCCCCCTTTCACTCACCCCCTCGGGTGTCGTGAACCCGACGGGTAGCGTAGGCTACTACTGGACACGTTCCTGGAGCAGCGCGAAAGACACGACCAAGCTTGAGAACGGTCCCGGCGACGGAACATTCACCTTCACGGCTCCTACGGAAATCGGTCCCTACTCCGTCAGCTGCGTCGCGTTCGCCGCCGGCTATTACACAGCCAGCGCGTTGAGCACCTTCTACGTTGTCGACCCGGCACTCGGAAAGACCATCACCGGACTGGGCATCAACCCCGCCTCCGATCCATCCTTCACAGATGTCCGCGACGGAACAACCTACTTCACGACAACCGTCGGAGACAAAGTGTGGATACGGTCCAACCTGACATATTCCGGTTCGGGCGCATCCTTTGAAGGATGTCCCGTCATGGACGGCCTCTTCGGCCGCTACTACACGTGGGACGAAGCCAGCAATGCCTGCCCTCCCGGCTGGCATCTACCCTCCGATGCGGAATGGGCTGCCTTGGCCAGCGCGGCCACGGGCGCAACCTTCCAGGCCGGAGAAGCGTTCAAGGGGGCAGCAGGCGCCTTGATGGCAAACGCGAAATTCCTGGACGAGCGGATGTGGGAGTTCTGGCCGGCCGTAAACATTACCAACAAGACGGGAATGTCCATTATTCCGGTCGGCTATGCGATCGATGCCGAAGGGAAGGTCCGGTTCAAAGGAGGCAACGATTACGCGGCTTTCTGGACTTCCGACACCAACGAAACGAACGGTGTTTACAGGTATCTGTACGTCAGCAAACCGGATGTGCTCGCCAGTTATGGTGACCAGGTGTCCTTCCGCGCGTCGGTACGGTGCGTCAAGGACTAGCGGAGATCGGTAATTATATAAGAATCATCCAGCGTCTTTTCGTCGAATCGGAAAGGCGCTTCTTTTTGGTCGGAAAAGATCAGATTCCGGAGGGTGAAGGTGGAAACGGAGCCGTCATTCAGCTTCAGTTCGGCGCCCAACAGTTCACTGGTGCCGCTTTTGAAAAACATCTTGAACTGGGTGATCTCCGTATGCCCGAGGACCTCCTCCCGCGGGCTGAGGATTGAGACGTCGGCCATCTTGTCGCCGAACTTGGACGTAGCGTCTGAAACCTCGTCGAAAGCTTTATCCACCACGGTAAGCAACAAAGCGGGATTGGCGGCGAAATCCGTCTCGGACAGATCCACCGGTTCGATCACCGCCTCCTCGGCCACGCGGTCGATGACCCAGCGGGTCTTCCCGTCACACCAGACCTCGAGGCCGTCTCCCTTCAACAGAAAAGAATCGCCCTGCACCTTCACGGATCCGGAACCGTTCAGATTCGTCCGGTCCTTTTTCAGGGTATAGGAATAGTCGAAGGAAACGCAGGATTGCGAAACCCGGGTGATGAACTCCGTGAGCGCGTCGCTCTTCGCTTCGGCTGTGAAACAGAGCGTCAGGAGCGTAATGCCGAGAAGGCCTATTCTGGAAAACGTCTTCATGCCTTTCTGCAAATGCAGAAGTTGTGCCAAAAACCGGGAATCAGCTTCTGAAGGTCGCCAACACATTCTCCAGTTCATCCAGACTGGAAATCAGCACCTGCCGCGGCTTTGATCCTTCCTGGGGACCGACGACACCGGCAGCTTCCAACTGATCCATGACCCGTCCGGCCTTGGCATATCCCATGCCCAACCGCCGCTGGAGATCCGAAGTGGAGCCCCGCTGGGACATGACCACCAATCGCGCCGCCTCTTCGAAACGTTCATCCAAATTCTTCATATCGACGGCGCCGGGAACATCGTCGACGGAAGACTCCGGAGCAGGTAGATAGTAGGGGGTGCTGTAGCTCTTCTTGTGCCCCTGCTGGCCGCCGATGAAACGGGTAATCCGATCCGTCTCCGGGTTGAGGATAAGCGCGCACTGGATTCGTTCCATTTCAACTCCGGAATAGTAGAGCATATCGCCCTTTCCGATCAGGTTCTGAGCGCCCGGAGAATCCAGGATGGTCTGGGAATCCACGCGAGAGATAACCCTGTAAGCGATCCGGGTCGGAAAGTTCGCCTTGATCTGGCCTGTAATCACATCCACGGAAGGGCGCTGGGTCGCGATGATCATATGAATACCGGCGGCCCGCCCCTTCTGTGCCAGTCGGATGATGGAATTGGTAATGTTCCGAGCGATGTTCTTCGACTCCCCGCCCACCGACATTGTGAGATCGGCATATTCGTCGATCACTACAACCAGGTATGGGAGGAAGCGGTGACCGTCAACGGGCGGAAGCTTTCGGTCTTTGTATTTGTCGTTGTAGAGTTTGATGTTGTTGACGTAAGCCTTGTTCAGCAGGGTGTACCGATCGTTCATTTCCACACAGAGGGAGCGGAGGATCTTGTCCGCCTTGTCGGGGTGTTTGACGATGGAAGCGTCTATCTCGGACTGTTCGTCCTGCGCGTCCGGAAGGACGGCGAGATAGTGCCTGATCAAATTCTCGTAGGCAGTGAACTCGACCATCTTCGGGTCGATGAACACGAACTTGAGTTCGGAGGGGTGCTTGGCATACAGCAACGAGGTCACGATCACGTTCAGCCCCACGGATTTGCCCTGTCTTGTCGCGCCGGCGATGAGCAGATGCGGAGAATCCGCCAGATCGAAGACTTTGACTTTCTGGGTGATGGTGTAGCCGATGGCGACCGGAAGTTCCGCCTTGCTTTCCCGGTAGGCCGCGTCGTTCAAGACCGCCTTGAGGGGCACCACGGAAGACTTGTCGTTGGCGACTTCGATGCCGACCGAATCAGCAAGGGCGACAACTCGCACGCCCTTGGCATGCAAATAGATACCGATGTCATCCTGTAGCCGTTTGATGTCGGCGATCTTGACGCCGGGAGCGGGATAGACTTTGTAGAGGGTAACGGTCGGTCCCACGATGGCTTTGACATCCTTCACCAAAATCCTGAAATTCTCCAGGGTCGCGCGAATCTTGTTGTTGTTTCGGGTCAGTTCCTCATAGGATACATCCTGACGGGAAGTGGCATAGTCATCCAGCAGATCCAAGGTGGGGAATTTAAAGTTCGGAAGGCCTCCGTCTGCCAGATCGACCCGGTTGTCGATCCGGGGCAGTTCCTTTTTGACCTCGGTGGAAAGTCCCTCCCCTCGTTCGATCTCCAGGGACGGGACATTCTCCGCCTGCGGCTGTGCGCCGGGAACCGGCTGGTCCGGCATGGAGACTTGCTCGGTAACGGGCTTGTCCGGTTCAGGAACCGGCGCTGCTTTCGGTTTCAGGACGGAAGGACCGGGTTCTTCGGCCGGAGAGACCTCCTCCGATTCCTTCTCCTCAACCTTCGGCTTGCCGTGTTCCGCCACCCATCGGGAAAAGGGCTTGCTGACAATGAGCAGCCAGAGCACGGCCAGCGCCGCGAGAATCAGTCCGGTCACGATTCCTCCGACCAGACTGGCGGACCATCGGACGACGGATTCCCCGCACTGTCCGCCGAGACCGCCCCCGAAAGCATTCCCCATTCCGAAGAGATCGGATACAAAGGCCAGGATGAAGGAAACGATCAGCGCGCCGGAGACCGCCACCAAGATGGTTTTCAGCAAGGAATAGCGCCACCTGCGCAGCAGGAGACGCGCCGCGACGGCAAAAAGGATGATGATCAACGCCAGGCTGCCCAATCCGAAACATTTGCGGACCAGAAAGTCGGCCCAGCGGTAGCCGAGCTGGCCGGCGATGTTGCTCACCTCAACCGACTGATCCCCGACCGGAGAGGCCAGCAGACTTTGATCCGCCTTCCAGGTGAAAAGATAGGAAACGGTGGAAAGGAGAGTGAATACCGCGAACAACGCAACCACGATGCCCGTGATCTTGGCGAGCCTGACTTGGTCGCCTTCATCCATATTTTTCCAAAACTTCAGCATTATTTCCTGCCCTTCCGGCTGCCTTTCTTCTTGTTTCGGTTCTGGTTCTGGTTCAAGTTGAGCCCGGGACGCGAGAAATTGGAGTCCATATTGAGCTTGGTGAGTTCCAGGTCGTCAGGCACCTGGATCCGGCCGTCGGACAGTTTTTCGATGTCGGCAAAAATCGTTTCGTCGGCCACACTGTCCTTGTTCCAGATCAGATACTGCTGCCGCATATAAATGGCCAGAGAACGGATCATCGCGCGCCTCACCTCCCCTTCCTGCTCCGATGCGATCAGATCGATGATGCTTTCGATGTTCCGGCCGTAATGATTGGCCCGGATGGGTTTCTTCTTCAGCGGAATGATCTGAGGAGGGACTTCCCGCTCCTCCGGAAGGGGTTTCGGAAAAGGAGCGTCAATGTCTAGATCGTACCCGGCGATCATGAAAAGGTGATCCCAGAGTTTGTGCTCGAAGTCATCCAGGGTATGTGCCTGGGGATTGAGCGTCTCCATGACCTTGACCACTGCCCGGGCCTGCTCGCTGCGCTTCGCGCGGTCAGGTATTTCCTTCAGTTGTTCCACCATTTTGAAGACATTCCTGCCGTACTCGGGCATCTGGAGTTTTTTTCGTTCCGTATTGTAGTAGAGCTTGATCGAATCTTCACTGCTTTCCATAAAATTGAATGTTTGTTGAATTACAAATATAACAAATATTATGCACTCTTGTGATTGAAAATGAATTTCCTCATCGGCAACAACCCCCGGAATCCTGCGCCGTCATGTACGTCAGAAAAGATTTGGGGAAATCGGAAGGGTGACGACGCGGTCTTCGGGGACGTACCAAATTGCCGCATCGACCGCGGCGTGGCCGAGCCTCCCGTAGATCGCGGCATAACGGGCGATCTGCTCGAGGTGATCCGGCCTTTGCGCGCCGAATTTGTAGTCGATCACAGTCACCCTTCCGTCACGGAGCACGACCCGGTCCGGGCGGAAGGTTTCCCCGTCGATGTCGACGAGCGAAGTTTCCGTGAAGATCGTTCCTTCCTCAGGAGCGTCCGGGAACCAGTCCGGGTGCGCGGCGATGCGGGACGAGAGCAGCCGCGCGGCCTCTCCGGCCTCGTTTCGGTCCAGGTCACCGGCCCGGAACGCCCGTTCCACGGCATCAGAAAGATCGGAGGGCGTGATCACCGCGGACAGGATGTCGTGCAACACGATCCCCTTGCGGCGCGGCTTGAGTACATCGGTATCCGAAAAGAAATCCGCGGCATCCGTACGGAATTTCAGCCGGTCCCCGAGCGGCCAGGACGGGTAGCCCGGCTCCAATTTCCCGCTTTCGGTGGTTTCCCGCCGCATCACCGTGAAATCGTACGGCTGTCCCTTCCGGAAAAGGACCGGGGTGTCCCCGTCAGCAGTTTCACCGGGTTCCTGCAGTGTGGTCTGCGCGAATCCCCGGACGGCTCCATATTCCTCCAGATAGTTCCGCAGGATGCCTGAAAAATCACCATCGGGCTTGCTGTCGGCGCGCGCGATGACCGTCATGCCTTTGGAGGCGCGGGTCAAAGCGACATAAAAGGTGTTGATGTTGTCGATGGCCTGCAGCCAGCGTTCCTCCAGATAATCCTGCTCGAACAGGGTATTCTTGCTTGTGCGGGACAGGAGGATGTCGTAGGGCATGTCCCCGATGCCTTCAAGCGGGGTGTCCTGCACGTCCGGAACGCTCCAGCGCGAGGATGGACGGAACAATTCCACCTTTTCCGCAAACGGAAAGATCACGTAGGGGAATTCAAGCCCCTTGGATTTGTGGATGGTCATGACCCGGACCGAATCGGCGTCCGACGGGGAACTGATGACGGGATCCGCTTCATCCCAGGCCTTGAGGAAGGTGTCCAGGGCATTCCCGTTCACCGCGACATGGTCCTGGACATAGTCCATAAAGGACTGGAGATACTGCGTTTCCCGGTCGAAAGACGCCGATTCAACAGCAGTATCCGGTCCATCGACGGAATCCCTTGCGATCCGGATCAGCTGTTCGCAGAGATCTAGCAGGGACTTGCAGGCAATGTCGCCCGGCACCAGTCCGGACCGAAGCGCCAGGAAGGAGCCGATACTGTCCTCCGGATTGTGAAAGCAGGAAATCAGCGAGACTAGTTTCCGTACGGCGGGAGAAGATTTCAGTTTCAGGGAATCGTCCGAGATCACATCGATGCCGCTGTCCATCAGGTGGCCGGCGATTTCGGCTCCTTCCCGGTTGTTCCGGACCAGAACGGTGATGTCCCCGTAGCGGGCGCCCTGCTCCTTGACTTGGCGGATGGTCTGCAGAACACTGTCCAGTTCCCGGTCTTCCGGACAGAACAACACCTCCACACTTCCTTCCGCAGCCTCCCGCAGCCGGACTTCCTGCTTTCCCGACCGGTCGTTCACCCCGTAGAGTCCAGCGATACCGGTTCCGGGGAAAGGCGCGTCACCGAGCATCCGATCCAAAGACTCCGAGGCATAGGCGAAAAAGTCATTGTTGAACTCGACCAGCGCCCGCAGGCTTCGCCAGTTTCCATCCAGGTTCCGTTCCACCACCGAATCGAATTGCTTTTCCACCTCTTCAGCCATCAACTTCCAGTCGGAACCCCGCCAGCGGTAAATGCTCTGCTTGACATCCCCGACGAGCAGATTGTCGAATCCCTGGGCCAGGCTGTTCGCGATCAACGGCCTGAAATTGTCCCACTGGATCCGAGACGTGTCCTGGAACTCGTCCAGCAGGAAATGTTCGAAACGGACGCCGATCCGTTCGTAGACGAAGGGGGCGTCGGAGCCGTCGATGATGTTCTTCAAGATCCGGTTGGAATCGTCCAGACTCAGCACGTTCTTTTCCTTCATCAGGTCGGAAAACTCCTTGTACAAGTCGGAGGCGATGCCCAGATCGTTGATCTGGCCGGACAACAGCAAGGCGGTATTGTAAGCCTTCAGTCCGGTGTTATAGCGCTTGCAGAACGCTTGCACGGGCGGTGTGAGCACATTTTCCAGCCCCGCATACCGGGATTGGTCAGACTTCTTGAACCAGGTCCCGAAATCCGCAACCCTGGACTGGAATGTATCGGTCAATTCCGGAAGTTTGTCACGCGGATCCAGATCCTGGAACTTCTTCGTCACCTTGCCGAGAAAATGGTACACGGTGTCATCCGTACTGATCCCGACCTCTGAAAAGGCGCTTTCCACATCCCGGGCGGCTTGCTTCAAATCCGCCCTGAACGCATCCATCACCTCCTTGAGCCTTCCTTTGGTCTTCGCCAGCGTCTCCTTTGAATATGCCCGCTGCTCATCGATACCCCGGTCCTCGATCAGGTTCCGGAGTTGATCCGACTTGAGCCGTTTCGCCATCTCCTTCAAGCCGATGTCAATGTTGAATCTCCGGCCTTCTTCCAACTGCTCCATCGCCCGGACGCTCAGCCAGTCGAGCAGCGCCTTGTTCTCTTCGGACAAGGAATCCAGCACCCGGTCCACACTTTCCGACACCAGCGAATCTTTGTCCAGTTCCACCTGATAGGAGGCGAACTGGCCGATTTCCCGGGAAAAGGCTTTCAGGGTCTGCTGGAAGAATTTGTCGATGGTGCTTACGGAAAAGGCGCCGTAGTCATGGAGAATATTGTAGAGCACGTCCTCGGCTTTCCGCTGCAATTTTTCCAGAGTCGGAAAGATTCGCGGAACGAATTCACGCAGATATCCCGAGGCTTCCGGATGCACGGAGAGGAGATGAAGTTCCTTCAGAATGCGGCTCTTCATCTCGTCCGTCGCCTTGTTGGTGAAGGTGACGGCGAGAATATGCCGATACGCGTTCCGGTCCTCGTTCTGCAGCAGCAGCCCGATGTATGTCTTCGCCAGGTTCCAGGTCTTGCCCGACCCGGCCGATGCTTTGAGCAGTTCGATCATGTCCGAAGATTAAAAAAATAAAAATCAACGTCCGCAGATCAGTTTAAAGTCACAGTACGCGCAGGTCGCGGCATCCTCCGTGCGGACGAATCCGGTCCGAAGATCGACCATTTCAGCGAGCAACCCGCGCAAGCGATCTTCCATCAGGGCATTGAAAACAGGGCTCATCGGCACTTCCAGCACCCCGTCAGTGAAAAATTTTGCCGGCTGGTAGATCGAATTAACCAGGGTCATGCCCTGAGCTTCCGGGGATTGGCCGACCATATAGTCATAAAGGAAGATCTGCAAAGCGATTTGCGGACGCCTTCCTTTGTCCCTCCTGAACAAGGCTTCCACCACATCTTCGGCATTGTCATCCCGGATGCGCAGTTCTTTGTCCTCCACCTTTCCGGTCTTGTAGTCAATGATGCGCAACTGTCCGGGGACGAAGGAGTCCATCCGGTCCACGACCCCGGTAAAAGAAAACCCATCGAAAGTCATGTTCAATTTGCGCTCGACACCGAGGACGGAGAACCCCTCCACCCCGTACTTGTCCATAAGTTCCAAGTCTCTCCGGAGAGTTCGCAAAACATATTCCACGATCACCCGCTCGACCACAAGGTCCCTTCCAGTGACTTCCAGGGCATTCAACTGCGCGAGAATCCCGGAGCGAACCCGGGACTGGATGTCCCTGCGCCGCTTTGTCCATGAGTAAGCATAGTCGCGGGTCACGAACTCGCGGTCGTAGAGTTCCTGCATCACGGCATGGTACACGGTACCCAGCATGCCCGGATCCAGATCTTCCGAGACCTCGCCGGACTTCGTAAGCCCCACGACCTTGGAATAATAGAATCGCGCCGGACAATCCAAGTACAGGTTCAGGGTGGATGCCGACAGCTTCGCCTCGCGGATTTTTTTTACGTCCGTCTCCTTTTTCGGAATTTCCGTCTGCGCGCGGTTGATCTTTGCCTCCGCCTTGACGAAAGAGCGGTTGAGAGGCAGATTGAAGTGGTATTCCAGTTGTTTGATGTAGCGGCTCTCCTCCCCGGATTTGATACCCTCCGTACGGGAATCATAGATCAGGTACACCTGCTCCGCGCGCTGGATCATACGGTAGAAATAATAGGCCCGCACGGCATCCTGGTATTCATAGGTCGGAAGGGTGAATCCCTTGCGCAGTTCCGGCGGAATGAACGAGGCGCTCACGCTCCGGCGCGGGAAAACGCCCTCGTTGCAGGAAAGGATGACCAGATTCCGGAAATCCAGCGCCCGGGTCTCCAGCGGGCCGAGAATCTGGAGTCCCTTCAGCGGCTCCCCGTTGAAAGGAACCGACACCGGACCGAGCAGCTGTTCCAACAGGCGCGCATAGGAGAGGGGCATAATCCGCAAAGACTTTTCCTGCAAGCGGTTGACGGCGTTGTAGTAGGCCCTTGCGAACGCAAGTTCCACGGACAACTCCGGATCTTCCGTCAAATGTTCGGCCAGGCCCCGGATCAACTCCTTCTGGTACGTGCAGAATCGTTCGATCTGACCCGCATCGGCTTCCTTGGCATTTGTGACCGCCGGCCGGAACAACAGATCAAACACCGGAATGCCGGAAAGTTCTTCCTGCGGAATGTAATATTTCCTTGCTTTCTTAATGGCTTTGACCCTTGCCTCAACGGCTTCATCCCCGACCGTGACCTTGCGGAACAAACTGGAAGAAAAGAGCGACCAGACCTGGCGGTGGTAGTAGTACCATTGTCCGTCCTTCTGCCGAAGATGCAGCTGCATCGCGGAAACCTGCTGCATAAAAGCGAAGAACGCGCTGTCCCTCATCGGATAGCCCATCGTGACATTGATGTCCCGGATTGCCGGGGGAATCGAATTGAGTACCGGAATCAAAAGCTGTTCGTCGGGCAGCACGATCGCCACATCCTCCCGATCCCGAACGATTCCCGGCACGAGCTTCGCCTGCCCCGTCGAAGAGGGAACGCGTATGACCTCGAAACGAGGCGTAGGCAGACCCTCCGAATCCAACTCGAAACGGGGCGGAAATTCCCGGATGTTCTCATTCATGAAGTAGGAAGACTTGTTGCGGGGATCGCGGATCATCGCGCTGGAATAGTCCCAGCAGAATTCCGCCAAGGAAGCATCCCGCAGCTTGCGCAGGACGGCTTTCTCGCAGCCGTTCAACGCGTTCAACCCCGTGAATACGAACAGATCGGTACCGGGAAACGGTTCTGCCAGCACAGCCGCCGCGGATCCTTGTTCCAGGCTATCGGCAAGTTCCCGATACACCATCCCCTCATAGGCCATCCCTTGGGTCGCAAGACGGTTGCGGAACCTTTGATAAAGCGGTAGCAGCAGATTCCAGGTCCGTAGAAACTTTTCCTTCACGTTCGGAGCGTCCGCATCGGGATTCACCGTCAACCGGCCCTCCTTCCGGAAATGGCCGATGAAATGCTCGACGGCTTTCCTCTGATTCTCCGTCAAATATGAATAGTTGTCTTCCAGATCCTTGAGCGCTGCCACATTCCGGAACAACTGCTCGGGATCGACCCGGTATTTGTCCACGTCGTCAAAATCCGCCAGAAGCACATCTCCCCAGAAGATGAATTCATCCAACGGTTCCGCTTTGGGGTTGATTTCCCGGTAGCAGTCGTAGAGCGCGAGCAACTGATCCACCCGGTCCGCGATCTGCCGCCCCGACACCTTTGCAAAAAAATCATTGATGGTCAGCATCTTCGGTGCCACGATCGGCCTTCCGAGTTCTCTCACGCCCTCTCCGAGGTATTTCCCGAAAAAGACCTGGCTCCGCCGGTTCGGGAAGACGAAACAGCATCTCCCGATGCCGTCTTGACTCCCCTCAGAGGCGTAACGGCCGATATAGTGGTCAGAGACCTGACGCAGGAATTCCTTCATAGGCGGCGTGCTCTGCTGTGGAGTGTTTGTATAGGTAAATATCGAAAAAATATTTGGATCTTCGGCAACTCGTCAGAGGTCACCGTCCGAAAGACCGAACCTTTCAGCGATTTCATCGGGAATTTCCCCGATGACATTTTCTTTGTCCAACTGATCCCAAGCCTGTTCCAATATCCTTCGCTCCTTCTTGGTCGGCCGGCCGGCACCCCGGTCGCGTCCGGTGAAGAAGGTTTCTACCGGTGCCTTCAACTTGGCCAATTCGGCTTCGGGGGTCAGGTTCTCGGCAAACTCCTGGACCGCTTTCGCTCCGACCCTGTGCTCCGTCAGACCCTTGATTCTGTAGGAATACAGTACCGGGCCTTTGCGAACTTCCACAACGTCACCGATCTTGATGAGCCGGGAAGGCTTGGCGTTGATGCCCCCGATTTTGACTTTTCCGCCTCTGCAGGCATCGGCGGCTTGACCACGGGTCTTGAAAACCCGGATCGCCCATAAATATTTGTCGATTCTTTCCGTGTCCGTCATACGCATTCCTCCCGATCAGCGGTCCAAATAAAGATCCCGGGCCGTTCGCTGGTCCACGATCACGTCGAGAAGCCGGGTGCCGTACTCAACCGGAACCAGATAAAAGGTCTCCACTTCAGCCGGAACCAGCAGAGTACAGCCTTTTTTCAAGAAACAGGGCTCCGCGGATTGTTCCACTCCTGCCGCGGCGGGAACCTGCACGGAAACTTCGCCGGAAAGACAATGATACACGGTGAAACTGCCCGGTTGGCCGTTGTTTACCCTGAGCGGATCGTCCAGGCGGAGGGAAGAGACCGTGAATTCCGGCACGGAAACCAGGGGCACGGCAGAACCATCCTGCGACGCGGTTCCGGCGGGCGGAGTGGAATATTTCCGGAAATCGATCAGATCGAAGGCTTCTTCCAGCATGGACTCCTCCCCTTCCGGGAAGTCCATTCCCCAGTTGTGCAGGCAGAGGGCGAGGTCGGAACTCTCGGCGACCTCGAGGATTTCCTGTTCTCCTTCAGCAGCGTAGACCATACCCGGACGGAGCAGAAAGATTTCACCATCACAGGGCTCCACCGCGTGCAGGACTTCCTCGACCGAACCTTCCCGGCAACGCCGGTAGAAGGCTTCCGGGGTCAGATCCCGCTTGAAACCCAGCCAGATCTTCGCTCCCTTTCCGGCTTTCCGGACATACCAGGCCGCAGTCTTTCCGAAAGAATCGTAGCGTTGCGCAGCCGTGTCGTCGTCGACATTCAGCAGGAGAGGCGTCCGTCCCTGCAGCAAGATTTCCTTCAGCATCACGGGAAACTGCAGGCCGTAGTATTCGAAGGCCTCGTCTCCGACGACCCGTTCCAGGTAGGTTCCCATCAGTTCGCTGAGGGTATTGCCGACGAACCAACCGTTCTCGACCACCGAATCCTTGTAGCCGAGATCCGCCAGCAGATAGCGCACGCTTCCCCATTCCGTCTTTTCCTCCTGCGGAATGAACCGCATCGGGTACAATTTCCTGTTATTCTCTTCTCCCGTCATTTTTAACGTATTCCCCCGTCTTTTACAAAGATACTGTTTTCCTCCGGAATCGGGTCAGAACAAGTAGCCGAGCGAGAAGGTGAACATGCTCCTGCGCGCGTTCGGGGCGCCTTCGTCCGTAAACATCCGGTTCAGTTGATGCAGAGATGTCCAGCCCAGAAATATGCTGCCGAAATGAAGGGAGCAGGTGACCTGGTAGCCGATCTGGTTCGGGCTAACCGACTGCCGGAACGCGCCGTCCTGGAATTCCGCGTCCAAAGTCCGGCCATACCACAGCCCGCCTCCGAAAGAAAGGTTTTCAATCCGGTACAGGCAGGAGACCGGAACGAGCACGGATTGCTGCAGATAAGGCAACGATTTCCGGAGCGCCTCTCCCGTATCCGGGATACTCGTGCAGAAGCGCTCGTACAACACCCGCGAATCAAGCGTAAGGTGTTTCCCGTTGAGACGGAAGACGGCGCCGGCGGTCAAGCCAGGTCGGGAATGGGTTGTAAAACGGGCGTCCCGGAAACGGATTTGCCCGCCGTTCGTACCGACCGTGAGACCGAACTCGAACGTATCCGATTCGCTCCTGTGCTTCGGGGCGACTTTTCCCGAAGCCGTGAAATCGGGATCGGAGGCCACCGCCCCTGCCAGCACGACCAGATAGCCGGTCACCTTGTCGAGCCCCGGATAGTCGATCAATTCCGGCTTGTCTCCGGGTTTGTGGTACGGAGACTTCGTTCCGGTGGTAACGGCGAGGGTGGGAATACCTTTCAGGGCGAAATCATGGGTGTCCGTCGCGGTGAGGATCGAATGTTCGAAGTTACCGGGCTTGACCGCGATGTCGAACTCCGAAGCGAGCCCCGAGACCAGTTCCTCTCCGTTCCGAAACGTCGCAACGCCTTGCAGTTTTAGTTCGCCGCTCTGCCTGTACCAGCCGACCATGTCGATGCTGGCCATCAACTTGATCCTCTCCACGCCCACCGAATCGGCCAGTTTGTCGGCAAGAAAGGAGGAACCGAAAAGACCCTTTTCTTCTCCGTCGAAGGCAGCGATGATCACGCTGCGCTTGAGACTATCCCGTGAAGCGTACAGTTCCCTTGCGATTTCGATCAGGGCGGAAGAGCCCGAAGCGTTGTCGTCCGCGCCGGGATAAATAATTCCGCGGCGTTCCCCGAGATGGTCGAAATGGGCGCCGAGGACGATGTATTCCTCCCTCAGCACCGGATCGGATCCGTCGATCACCCCGATGATGTTGCAACAGGCAATACCGGCCCGGCGGAAACAAGATTCCCACTGATTGAAAAAGGGACGCAGCCCGATCCGGGAATATTCCCGCTTGATGTAGTCCGCGGCCATCGCGGCATATTCGGTGCCGGCTTCGCGCCCGCGCAGGGAAGGTCCGGCAAGATAATACAGATGATCCCTCAGCCGTTCCTCCCGGCTCTGCGCAGAAGCAGGTATCACGGTGCCGCCCGCTACGGACAAGAATACCAGCAGCGCGGCGAAATTTCTTTTGGAGAATAAGTTGTACATGCGATAGACTTTTCGATCATTCGGATCTCTGCAAAGGTACAAAGATTGGATCATCTGCAAAAGCATGTCACTGTCATTTCTTTGTCTTGCCCCGACTTCCGCCGACTTGCCGTCTCAGGCGGTGTTCCGGCCACAAAAAGCCGGGGAAACGTGCCCGCAGCATCACCTCAGGTGGCGATCCGGGCACGATAACCAGGCAAAACGTGCCCGCGCCACCGCCTCGAGGCAGAACCACAACAGGTGCCGTGGAGGGTAACGATCTATGGCTACGGGTTTTCCGTAGTAATGCCTCGGTCGATTCAACCGGAGGCATATTCATCTTTTCTACTGCCCATCAGCATTTTGCCCTCCACGGATCATCCACTCGTCTATCTTTCGGGTATGTACAAAAAAATCCCTATCAAAGATACAGCAGGAAGGTTTCGCCGCCCTTTATCTGAACGAGCGGGAGAAGTTCTACAAATCACGGCCACACGAACCCTGTCTCCAGACACCTGTAGGGCATATTCCCGTGAAAAATACTCCTTTAAAATGACCATCTCGCCACGGTGATCGTGCCTACAGCTACATACAGGGCATGATCCCGTGCCCGTGCTTCGTAAAAGATTTTTCGCCTTCCGAGTGTCCCTTGCAATGTATAAGACGGATATGCAACCTCCGTCCCGCGCACCCTCAAGGCAAGACGGCGCTGGGAGCCAAAGCCCGCTTTTCACATGAGATGGTACAAGGAAGCGCGGGTTTAGCGAAAATAGACAAATTGAAATGAACGTCTATTCAATCGGGTCAATCGGGCCGACATATTTTTTAAATACTTTTCTCTGCGGTTTCAGCTTTGCCTTAAAAGCAAATTCTTGCTTGAAACAAAGATTGTCTTTTGTCGTAAAGAATACATTGTCAAATGCCGAATCGGACTCCGGGATAAAAAACATCAAATTTTGCCCGGCAAACTGCTTCCAGGTGCCAATAGCATCGGCACCAACTTCATACCATCCGATGACATTATTATTATACCGCTTATCCTTGCTTGAATAAACAATGTAGTTCACCCAATAGCAAAATAAGCCATAAGGTGTCGAATCAGGAAATTTAAGGAAAAAACGATCCCCGTTTTGCCTTATGGCAGGTCTTACAGGGTGATTATCGGCATTGATGGTCATGAAATCATCAACAGCTTGATTGATTTCATTTTCAGTCATTTTTACCATTATGATCCTTGAACCACCTGCTTTTTCATCCGCCAAAAGCTGATCCATAGTTATGTTAGCCCTTTGAGCTGGGGCAAAACATGAAGCGAAAAGTGCCATTGCAGTAAATAAAATTATAAGTTTCTTAATGAGTTATAACTATATTTCATTTTATCCGCATAAATGTAAGTATTATTAAAGGATTTAAGGCAATTATAGGATTCAGTCTCAAAGAAGATGCTTGATTCTTTCAGCTGCACTAAGATTAATGTAACGGAATCACTCTTTGAGATTCATTCGGAGATCTTACTTATACGTATATTCCAAAACAATTGTAACGAATGGAAGCCATAACTGTTATCATACAAGTACCCAATGGATCTCGAACGTCCAATATGGGTTTTACGATACCATATACAAGAAAAAGGACAAATCCTAAGACTTGTCGTTTCTAGAAGACAACACTGGGGTTTTCTTCAGAAATCTGCTGCTTGGAGATAATAATCTCCTGCAGAACAGGAGTCTGCATGTTTCCGTTCAAAGTATCAAAGAAGACATTTCAAAGTCTCAAAATAATACTTTGGAACGTACTATGGATGAAACTTTGGCGCTAAAGTATATCAAGGCAAATAGTAGAACAACTCAAAAAGAGATGGCTAAACCTATTCGGAAAATCTATTGCAACCGCAAAACGCCTTACTGTTACACTTCAAAAAAGGTCTCCTCATCCGCCGAAACGGCAAGTGTAACGGCTGGTGGGAAGTGGTTGAATGACACATTCGGAGCGAAGCGACGCAGGGAGTCATTTTTTGTCCTCCTCCCGTCCCGGGCGTCATCAGGCGCCGTGCCGAAGCGTTTGTCAGAGTTTTTATAAAAGGAGATGTCGGGTAGCGACAGGCGTTAGGATGGTATGGGCTACAAGTAAGGAGAGAACGCATGACTGCGTTCTCTCCTTACTTGTAGCGGGGGGAGGACTCGAACCTCCGACCTCCGGGTTATGAGCCCGACGAGCTACCGACTGCTCTACCCCGCGATGTTGTTTGGACTACAAATGTAACACTTTTTTTGGGAATATACAAAAATACTTGTTGAATTCAAGGATCGCACGAGGAGCGGAGGGACACTGCGCCTGGATTCCGGAGGCATATTCCCACCCCTTGAAGGAGCTAGAGAAGGAATCGGAGGATGCTGTCGAGGTCGTCTTTTGCGAAGGCCTCCTGCGTGCCGGTCTGAAGATTCTTGAGGTTGATCAGCCCGGCTTCGCGTTCGTTGCTCCCGTTGATGGAGATAAAAGGGATCGCCTTGTTGTCGGCATAGTCGAACTGCTTCTTCAGTTTGGCAGGTTCCGGATAGACCTCGACGGAGATCCCGCGGTCGCGCAGCGTCCGTACAACCGGAAGGAAGTACCGGAGCTCTTCGGAACCGAGGTTCGCGAAGAGCAGGGTCGTGGTCGAACGCAGATCCGAGGGAAACAGGTCCAGTCCTTTCAGCACATCATAAATCCGGTCCGCCCCGAAGGAGATTCCGACCCCGGACATGTCCGGCAGGCCGAAAATACCCGTCAGGTTGTCGTAGCGGCCGCCGCCGCAGATGCTCCCGATTTGAAAGTCCGCCGCCTTCACTTCAAAAATGGCCCCGGTGTAATAATTGAGTCCCCGCGCGAGCGAGAGATCGATTTCGACCGGACTGGAAACGCCGGCCGCTTCAATGAGTCCGAACAACTCGTCCAGTTCATCCAAGCCCGCGAGCCCGGTTTGAGACACGACGCCCGAGGCACTGCCCCCGTTCATCAGCACGCGCATCGCGCCCAATTTTTCAGCCGTCGTTCCCTGGAGCAGAAGAACGGGCTCTATCACCCGGACAGCCTCTTCGGTCAGTCCTTTCTCCTTCATTTCCGTCTCTACCTGCTCGAGGCCGATCTTGTCCAGCTTGTCGATCGCCACCGTGATGTCTATGACCTTGTCCGGAAAGCCGCAGATCTCTGCGAGACCGGTCAACACCTTGCGGTTGTTGATCTTGACGAGCACCCGAACTCCCAGCAGACCGAACACCCGATCCACGATCTGCACGAGCTCCAATTCGTTGACCTGCGATTTGCTGCCGATCACATCGACATCGCACTGGTAGAATTCCCGGTACCTGCCCTTCTGCGGACGGTCGGCACGCCAGACCGGCTGTATCTGAAACCGCTTGAACGGAAAGGAGATGTCATTTTGATGCATCACCACGTAACGGGCGAACGGCACGGTCAGATCGTACCGGAGCCCTTTTTCGCAGATCCGCCTGGAAATCGCAGCGCTGTCCACGCCCGCGGCGGAACAATAATCCTGGAAATCCACCCCGGCGAAGCAGTCACCGGAATTCAGCACCCGGAACAGCAGTTTATCACCCTCGTCTCCGTACTTGCCCAGCAGCGTGGAAAGATTTTCCAGGGCGGGTGTTTCGATCTGTGAATAGCCATGCACCCGGAACACGCTCCGTATCGTATTGAAAATATAATTGCGCTCGGCCATTTCCTGTTGGCCGAAGTCACGGGTCCCCCTCGGTATGGATGGTTTCTGACTCATCGTTTCTTTTTTGTTACATTTCACAAAGTTAGCAATTAATCCTGCATTATTTCGAGACAAAATCCTTAAATTTGTACTTTGAAATCTTGTAAACCAATATTTTCGACATATGGATATGAAAGAATTCGTGAAATGGGTGCTGGCCGTTCTGTGCGGCTTGCTCATCTGGGGAATCGTCAAAACCATCATGTTCTTCATGATGATCGGCTCGCTTGCAGCCTCTTCCGCGAGCATGGGCTCCGGCTCGGCTCCCCTCCTCCCGAAGGAAGGGGTCCTGATCATGGACATGTCCAAAATCGTCTTCTCCGACCGGTCGACACCGCAAGATCCCCTCGCCATGCTGCAAGGAAACTTCGTGAGCCAGATCGGTCTCTGGGAGTCCGTCAAGGCCATCCGCATAGCCGCCGAGGATCCGGGAGTTCAATACATCCTGATCAAGACGGACAACATGTCAACCGGCATCACCCCGCTGGAAGAGATACGGAAAGCCCTGACTGAATTCCGCAAAAGCGGCAAGGCCGTGATCGCCTACGGGGAGAGTTTCACTTCGGGAAACTATTATCTGGCCTCGGTCGCGGACAAAATTTACACCACCAGCCATCACGGTGGAATGGACTTCATGCTCGGCATCAACGGCAGTATGGTGTTTTTGAAAGACTTGCTCGACAAATTAGGCGTGAACGTCCAGCTGATCCGCCACGGAAAATATAAGAGCGCGGGAGAAATGTTCGTGAAGAACGAACCCAGCCCCGAGAACCTGGAACAGAACCAGGCCATGATCGACTCCATGTGGGAGACCATCGGAACGGAAACTGCGGAAAGCCGCGGGCTTTCCCTCGATTCGCTCGATTTCTTCATCGATAACCTGAGCATCGCCTTCCCTGAAGACTGGGTGCGCCACAATCTGGCGGACGAGATTCTCTCCACCGACGGCTTCCGCGCCAAGATCGCTACGTTGGCTTCCAAAGACGACTACAAGGATGTCAAGTTCATGAACTTCAAGGACTATGTGACTGCCAAGGCCAACAAGCCCGGTTCCGCGAAGCAGAAGATTGCCATCATCTACGCGGAAGGCAACATCGTGGATGGGGACAATCCGAACGCCATCTCCGGAGACCGTTACGCCGGCATCATCGCCAAGGTCCGCGCGGACTCCACGGTCAAGGCCGTCGTATTCCGGGTCAATTCTCCCGGAGGGGCCGTGCTTGCAGCCAGCAAGATCAAGGAACAGATCGACCTCACGCGGGCGGTCAAGCCGGTCATTGCTTCCTACGGAGACTACGCGGCGTCCGGCGGCTACTGGATTTCGAACAGCTGCGACCGCATTTTCTCGGACGCGACCACCCTGACCGGCTCCATCGGGGTGTTTTCGATGATCCCCGACTTCAGCAAGACACTCAAGGAGGTCATCCGCATAAACCATACCTCCGTCAATTCCCACAAGCATTCCGACATGCTCTCGCTCACCCGTCCTTTTGACGCGGAGGAGATAGCCTGGATGCAGGAACATACCGAGGATATCTACGGACGCTTCGTCGCCAATGTGGCGGAAGGCCGGGACATGACGGTGGAAGCGGTCGATGCCATCGCGCAGGGTCGCATATGGACGGGTGCCGAAGCTCTCGAGATCGGTCTCGTGGATGAAATCGGAACCCTCTCCGATGCGCTGGCCTACACCGCAGGGCTCGCCGGAGATGCGGATCTCGCATCCTGGAACATCGTTTCCTATCCCAAGGAATTGACACCGTTCCAACAAATCCTGCAGCAGATGGGCCAGAAGGCACCGGAAGAAGCGGTCGCGAACCTGCTGAAGGGAACCCCCTTCGAAACAATCGCGCAGGAAATAATCGAATGGCAGAAAACCTGGGTGCAGAATCCGCAGGGGACCGGACTCGTATTCGCCCGCATGCCGTACGTCATCGACATCCGGTAATCCGGATGCGGGTCAGGGAGACAGTCGATTCCGAGACCTTGACGGATTCATCGATCCGAAGCCCGAGCAGGGCATGGACATGGGAGCCTTCGCCGGCAACGACGAGGGCTTTCTCTTTTTCCGGGAGTCCGAGTTTGAGATCGACGAACAGATCGCTGAGTTTCTTCCGGCCCGGCCGGCCAGAGGCAGCGCGAAGTCCCAGGGGCCGGATCCAATCCCCCTCCCGCCACTTCCTGACGGTGAACGGGAAAGGCAACTTCCCGCCGTCGAAGATGAGGGTGCCGGTGGGCTGCTTCAAGGCGCTGCCCGGCTTTCCCGCTTCGACGCTTACCCGGAACGATACGCCCAGCAAGGAATAGTCCCCGGGCCCCTCCACAATGAGTTCGTCGCTTTCCGGAGCCGATTCCGCTGGACGGGAAACAATCAGCTCCCGGGCGGTCGTGATCAAAAGTCCGTCCTTCGACCGGAATGTCTTTCCACTGCGGGTCTCTCCTTCACGGAGCAACCTGCACAGATCTCCCAAGTCAGAGAGGGAAAAGGAATACGGTTCCAGCAGACGGTATAGGGCATATTCCCAATGCTTTTCAGCGAGGAGCCGACGGATGTCAATCCGGGCGCCGGACTCTCCGTCCTGGACAAGAAGATTGTCCCGCCGGGCATCGGCGAAGTCGTCAGCGATCGCCTGAACTTGCCGCAGGTGCCGCATGTCCCGGTCCAAGGCATCCAGATAAGAAGGGTTGATTCGCGCGAACAAAGGAAAAATTTCGTTCCGCACACGGTTCCGCTTGAAGGTTGAATCCGCATTGGTCCGATCCTCCCGCCAGGACAAGCCGCTGGAAACGGCATATTCATGAATTTCCTCCCGGGTGAAACCGAGCAGCGGGCGCACCAAGGGAACCGGCTCCTGTCCGCGTACAGGAGGGACCGGGAGCACCGAAAGTTCCTTTATACCCGTGAGTCCCTGCACTCCCGTTCCACGCAAGAGGTTCAGTACCAAGGTTTCTGCGTTGTCGTTCCGATTGTGGGCAACGGCGACGGCGGCAAAACCCTGTGCGCGGCAGAGATCGGCGAACCAGGTGTAGCGCAGTTCCCGGGCGGCCATCTCCACGCTCAGCCCCTTCGCGGAGGCATAATCACGGGTATCGAAGCCGATGCCGTAATATTCGATGTCGTGTCCTTCCGCCCAGGCCCTTACAAACGCCTCATCCGCATCGCTGTCTGCTCCGCGCAGATGAAAATTACAGTGGGCGACCGCAAAGGCAGGACATCCGGAAGCATGCAAAAAGAGTTCGGAGAGACACATCGAATCGATCCCTCCGCTGACCGCCAGCAGGAAACAAGGCGGCTTCCCGGAAGCGGGCGGACCGGGCAACCGTGTTTCCAGAGAATTCAAGACCTTGTCAAACCGCTGTTGCATCCGTTCCTACTTCGCAGATGGGAAGGTGTAAGTGAATCCGAATCCGAGGAGCTCCTTGAACTGGACGCTCCGGGTCCCGGCAGGGTGATCTTCCGTGACAATCCGCACATTGTCGTCGTAGATCAGGAAGGTAGATAACGAGAGGGTAAAATGCTTGGCAAGCACCCAATTGATCCGGTTATCCCAGTTCACCCTCAGATTCTGCGGATTGTCCAGGTAGTCGGAGAACAGCAGGAGCTGGGAGGCGTAGGTAAGATTCTGGTTGATCTTGAGATTGAGGTCCACCTTCAGAGATGCACCAAGCTCGAATTTGGCCGCGCGGAAATAGTCGCCATGGGTTTCAATGACGGTTCCGGAACCATCTTTCACCTCGTAAGGATAGAGTTCCGCGTCCGAAAAGGCCTGTTTACGCTTCATACCATTCGTGTACCGGAGAATTTCGTTGGCAACGATGGTGAAACCTCCGGTCAGCGGGGAAAAATTGACGGCCAGCCATTTGGTCTTAGGATTCGGGGTCCAATCCATACCGAGACCCAGGTGGACGTTCGCCGGAGAAAGGAAACCGGACTTCAGGCTGCGCGCGTTCATCCAGTCTTTCTTGGTCGGTTCGTGTTCTCCGTCCGACTTCGGAATCACGTAATTCCAGCTGTCGGAGAATTGCGAACGGAAGTCAAAATTTGCCGTATAGTTCATTTTTTCGGTCGCTCTGCGCCCCCATTTGCTTTCCAGATAGATTCGATCCGTGTTTTTCTGAATGAAAGGACGGCCCTGCTGATAGATGAATCCGTAGTCCAGCTGAAGACGGTTGTTCCAAAACGTCTTGTCTTTGGCATATTTCGCATTGGCGTCGATATAACCGTTGAGCGTGGTATTGTTGAGCCCTCCCGCTTTCCAGTTCGTCAGGCTGGTCTGGTCGAAATTGACCCGGGTCATCAGGCTTTGGGTCCAATACTTAGGCTTGGGCGGCTCCACCTCCGCCCGGGGCGTGGCATTGATGACTTGGGCTGCAGCCGCGATTGCCTCCTGGGCGTCTTTCTTTGCTTCTTCGTTCTGGGCGAATGCAGAAGCGGCAATCAGCATGAAGGAAGCCACAAGGATGAATCGTTTTTTGTTTTTCATAATCATTCGCTTCTTTAATAAGAAATAGCGAAGACGACCCGTCGGTCGGAGGGCTTTCCGGAATAGATGTCTTTGCCCGGTTCCTCACACACAAAGCTGTCGATAGGAATACAGCGGATCGTCGCCTTTGTTTCGTCCTTGATCTTCTGCTCGGTTTCGGGGGTTCCGTCCCAGTGGCAGAGCAGGAATTTCCCGGTCTGGATCTTTTCCTTGAATTCGTCCCAGTCGTCGCATTTCTCAACGCGGCTCTCCCGGAAATCGAAGGCTTTTTGGTAGATGGTCTTCTGAATATCATCCAATAAAGCCGCGATGGACTTTTCGATGCCTTCAAGGGCGACGGTCTGCTTCTCCAGCGTATCCCGGCGGTGAACCTCCACCGTCCCGTTCTTGAGATCGCGGGGACCGATAGCCAAGCGGACAGGAACGCCTTTCAACTCCCATTCTGCAAATTTGAAGCCAGGACGCAGCGCATCGCGGTCGTCGATCTTGACCGTATGCCCCTCAGCCTCGATCGCCTTCTTCAGTTCTGCCATTTTGTCAAGGATGGCGGCATGCTCGGCATCGGTCTTGAAAATGGGAACCATAATCACCTGGATCGGGGCGAGCTTGGGCGGCAGGACCAGTCCGTGTTCATCCCCGTGCGCCATCACGAGCGCGCCCATGAGCCGGGTGGAAACGCCCCAGGAAGTCGCCCAGACATACTGCAGATTGCCTTCTTGATCCGTGTACTTGACATCAAAAGATTTGGCGAAATTCTGACCGAGGAAGTGCGAAGTTCCCGCCTGCAAGGCCTTTCCGTCCTGCATCATGGCTTCGATGGTCAGTGTGTCGAGCGCGCCGGCGAACCGCTCGTTGGGGCTCTTGCGACCTACGATCACAGGCATCGCCATATGATCTCGCGCGAAACGGGCATAGACGTGAACCATCCGCTCGGTTTCCTCCTCCGCCTCTTGAGCGGTCGCATGGGCGGTGTGGCCTTCCTGCCAGAGAAATTCGGAAGTGCGGAGGAACAGACGGGTACGCATCTCCCAGCGTACCACATTGCACCACTGGTTGCAAAGGATCGGAAGATCCCGCCAGGACTTGATCCAGTTCTTGTAGGTACTCCAAATGATGGTTTCCGACGTCGGACGCACGATGAGTTCTTCTTCGAGTTTCGCTTCAGGATCCACGATAATACCATTTCCTTCCGGATCATTCATGAGCCGATGATGTGTAACCACAGCACATTCCTTGGCGAATCCCGCCACATGCTCAGCCTCCCGGCTGAAGAAAGATTTCGGGATGAACAAAGGGAAGTAGGCGTTCTGTACCCCGGTCTCTTTAAACATGCCATCCAACGCTCCCTGCATTTTCTCCCAGATGGCGAAGCCGTATGGTTTGATGACCATGCAGCCCCGGACCGGAGACTGCTCGGCAAGATCAGCCTTCAACACCAGATCGTTGTACCACTGAGAATAATTCTCAGCCATGCTTGTCACTTCTTTTGCCATATCAAAATTCAGTCAAGATTGCGATATTTCACTATATTTTTAGTAAACTTGCATGAATCTCGCTCGACGAAAATTACATCTATGCAAGTTCGCGATGCAAGTTTTCAGTCGGGTATGGATTTTGTTTATAAAAGTTATAAATAATATAAGTATAACTGCCGACCGAAACGGATGCGAAGTTACGAATTTATTATCAATATATAGGAGATTCAGACATGAAAACACGCACAATCATTACTATCTCGGCGCTTCTGGTGGCACTGACATCGTGCGGTTCAGCGGCGCAGTATGCGAGGGATGCTTCGGGCCAGAAGTATCACGACGGAATCTACTATGAGCCTGAAACCACTATGGAGACGGTTGCAGCAGAGACCAGTCAAGAAGTCGATGCGCTGATTGCGAAGACGAAAAATTCTCCGATCTATATGAAGAGCGGAGAGAAAGTCGATACCCTTTTCATTCCGGACAACAAAATCACCCGGATCGCTTTGGACAAAAACACCAACACGACCACGGTGACCCTGTACGACAGCTATCCCTACGACAGTTGGTACACGGGCGCCTGGGGAGCCTACCGGCCTTGGTACTATTCCTCCTTCTATTGGGGGGCCAATCCCTGGTATTACGGGGGATGGTATTCTCCCTATTCCTGGGGCGGCTGGTACGACCCTTGGTACTACGGCCCTTCCTGGGGCTGGTACGACCCCTGGTACTACGGCCCCTCCTGGAGATGGGGCGGATGGTATGATCCCTGGTATTACGGCTCCTCTTGGGGATTGGGCGGATGGTACAGTCCTTGGCGGTACGGAGGTTGGTATGATCCCTGGTACTACAGCGGCTGGTACGGGGGATGGCACGGGGGTTGGGGTTACAATCCCTACTGGTACTACGGCACCCACACCTATTGGGGCCACAGTGCCTTCGGATTCAGTGAAGGCAGCGGGAGGATGTATACATCCCGGCTGTCCACCACCGCAGGCGGGAGAGGCGGCATCGGTTCAATGACCACCATCAGCGGTGGGAGAAGTTCTTCCATGACCCGTTCCAGAAGCGGGCTCTCCACCCGGAGCGCTTCGACAGCAACCCGGTCCGAAAGCTCGGTCACCCGGTCCGGCAGTTCGGCAAGGACTTCCGTCAACCGGTCCTCGGTGTCCAGATCGACTTTGCCGTCCAGGACCTCCGCCACGACCGTTGCCAGAAGGCCCTCCACGACCAGTTACAGCGCTTCAGGAAGTACCGCTTCCAGAAGCGTCGGCGGCACCGGAACAGTATCCCGGAGTTCCTCCGCCAACTACAACCGCTCCACGTCCGGTGCAAGCTACAGCCGTCCGGCCACAGGTTCTTCCAGTTACAGCCGTCCGGCCACGAGCAGCAGCAGATCTTCCGTTTCCGGCAGTTCTTCATCTTCCTATAGAAACAATTCCTCTTCCGAAAACAACCGATCTTCGGGAAGCTATTCCGCAGGATCCTCCACCCGGAGTTCCGGAAGCAGTTATTCCGGAAGCAGCAGCCGGAGTTCCGGCAGTTACTCCGGAAGCAGCGGCAGTTCGAGCGGAAGTTCCCGGAGTTCCGGAGGAAGTTATTCCGGAGGCGGAAGTTCCCGCAGCAGCGGCGGCAGGAGATAATCCGGTTCCGTGACATGCAATTCAATGAATGAAACCGAATTTGAACTATATAAAACACGAACTGAAAAATGAAAAGAATCTTTATCGCAACGTTATTTGTCCTGGCCGCAGCCCATGCCGGCGCCCAGACGATGTATGACGCTCTTACGTTCAGCAAGAATAACTATTACGGAACGGCCAGGTCTATCGGCATGGGCAACGCCATGACCGCAGTGGGAGGTGACCTCGGTTCCATCGGGATCAACCCGGCGGGATCCGCCGTGGCGGGATATTCCCAGTTTACGATCACTCCGAATCTTACTGTCAGCATCTTGAACTCTTCGTACAGCGCCTACCCTGACGCCCAAGGCGTGGACCACTACATCAACGAGCGGAACAATACGTTCACCAGATTCTCCATGCCGAACATCGGAGCGACCTTCAATTTCAACACAGGCAGGAACTACGGCCTGCAGGCGATTACCTACGGCTTCGTGCTCAATGGCACGAACAACTTCACCGACAAAATGATGGCCGGCGGCGTGAACGACAGGACCAGCTACCTTGGCGCGATGGCCTCGAGTTCCTACGGCTATGACATCGACATCATGAACGGATTCCGGGATGTGGATATGAAAGAGATCGATGTGTGGGACTACGCCTACTACAACACGAACATACCTTTCAATTCCATCGTCAACGCCCAGGCCGGCGCCATCAGCAACTATGGCTACGACACGGACTCCGACTATTATTGGCGCTATGTGGGCGCCACGGAAATTCCTTTTCCCGCCGGTGTGGACGATCAGGGAAACAATCTCTATGACATCGAGCTCGGCGGCCCGCTCGATCAGACGTACGGACGCATGATCACGGGAAGCAAATACGACGCGCTGTTCAACGTCGGTTTCAACTTCAACAACCGGTTCTACCTGGGCGCGAACCTGGGCATCACAGGACTCAACTATAATTTCGACGAGTACTTCAAAGAATACGCGCAGGATCCCGCTGATTTCCCGATCAACTTGACGGACAAAAACGGCAATCCGTACATGATCAACTTCAACAACTACCGGACCCGCTATTCCTATGCGGCAAACGGCACCGGAATCTACGGCAAGTTCGGTTTCATCGCAAAACCAATCGAGGGATTGCGTTTAGGAGCCGCCATTCAGACTCCGACGGCCATGCAGATCAGCGAGATTTGGAAGCATGCGGTGGACATCCACTACAACGGTGCCCAAGCGCGGGACGGAGAGGCCGCTTCACCGGAAGGCAACTATGATTACCGTCTCCGTTCTCCGTACCGCATCAACGCGGGCGTGGCCTATACCATCATGAGAATGGCCCTCATCAGCCTCGACTACGAAATGACGGACTACAGTTCGATGCGGTTCCGTTCCCGGGATGGTGGCTACGGCACCTTCGACGGCGTCAATGACGACATCGCCAGCTACATGGGCATGTCCCACATGATCCGCGTCGGCGCGGAGTGCAAGCCGATTCCTGAATTCGCCATCCGCGCAGGCTACAATTTCTCTATGACTCCCGAGGACATCGGCAACGAAACGCTTCAGGACAAGTTGAACATCTTTTCCGCAGGCATCGGTTATTCCTCACCGGGATCGTTCTTCGCCGACCTGGCCGCGAGATTTTGGACAATGAGCGACGAATATGTATCCCCCTACGCCTATCCGGAGGCGGACAACCTGGTGACCCCGCTGATTCTGAACAAACGGAGCCGTATGGACTTCACCGTCACGATCGGATTCCGGTTCTAGCGGTTCTTAAGATACAAAATGGCATCCGGACCTTCGTTGAAGACGAGGTCCATAATGGAAAGACCTTTCGTGAAACCGTACTTCGAGGCGAAGACCTGGAAGTACGGTTTTTCCAGTCCCAACTCCTCCAGAATCCTGTTCGGACGTTTCGGGTGAATCCGCTCTCGGAAATCGGCGCCATATTCCCCCGCAGGCGCCCCGTCCCGGAGAACCGGGGAATAGACGCGCGTCAATCGCAGATCAACCGCGATTCCGATCTTGGACAGGAAGAAGCGGAGTATCTGCAGGTTCAGTTCGAAGAGCGTTTCGGGGCGGGAGTCCAAAATGCGGAAAAGGTCGTCGCGATAGAATGCGAACCAGGCGGACGCATCATAGGCTGAGAAGATGGCGCGTTCCAGTTTCGACACCCAAGGTGTGGAATAGTCGACTTTGATTTCCTGGATCGGGAGCCGGAACAAACCGGGCTCATGAACCACCGGAACATGGAGATCCAGAGGCCCTCCTGCCGACAAGATACGGCATCGGTTGCGCCAGGACTGTTTTTGGTAATGCTCGCAAGCTTCAATGTAGACCAGAGACGGAATCATCCTGTCCGGAGACAGGATGAAATCCTTCGCGAGCAGTGCGAAATATTCAATTGGGGGGAAAAAAGCGGTACTGAGCAGCATTACTCCATTTCGCCTTTTTCCTTCGAATCGTTGGCGCGGATGATCCCGCGCTTGGAGTTGCGGATGAAGTTCAGGATCGTATCGCGTTCCTCGCTCTGAGGGAAACCCGCTTCCACCTTGGAACAGCCGTCGGAAATGTTGTAGCCCTGGAAATAGAGCGTGTCGTAGATGTCCTTGATGTTGCGGATCACATCGGGAGAAAATCCCCTCCGGCGGAGACCGACGATGTTCACACCGGCGTAGCAGATGGGATCCCGCCCGCAGAGGACGTAAGGGGGGATGTCCTTGTTGATCTTGGACATGCCGCCCACCATCACATGACAACCGATGCGGGAGAACTGATGGGCTTTTGCCCCGCCCCCGATGATTGCCCAGTCGTCGACCACGGTTTCGCCCGCCACCCCGACGTAGCTGACCAGAATGCAGTGTTCCCCGATTTCACAGTCATGAGCGATGTGCACATAAGACATGATCAGTGAGTTGCTTCCCACCTTGGTCACCCCTTTGCCGCTGGCCTTGGTGCCGCGGTTGATGGTCACGCATTCGCGGATATTCACGTTATCGCCGATTTCAACCCAGGTCACTTCCCCGTCGAATTTGAGGTCCTGGGGAATGGCGCCCACGACCGCGCCCGGGAACACCGAACAGTTCTTTCCCATCTTTACATAGCGGAAAAGGGTCGCGTGAGGAAGGATCTTGCACCCGTCCCCGATCTCGACATCATCGTCGACAAAGGCGAAAGGGCCGATTTCGATGTTATCTCCCAACTTTGCGGAAGGGCTGACGAATGCCAACGGAGAAATCTGATTCATTTTCGATGTTGTTTAGGGTTGTTGTTCCTGCAAAGCGGTCCGGACAGCCTTGGCAAGCTTGGCATTGATCGTGTGCCCGGGTTTAAAAGCCGTGATGCGGGCATTCAGGAATCCTCCGGAGAGCCGGCAGTCCCCGATCAGATCCAGCAGCTTGTGTCGGCCGCATTCATTGGGGAAATGTAATTTGAGATTGTTCAAGTATCCGCTTTCGTTGATCGCGAGACTGGGTTTGTCGAACAACCGGGAAAGCTTGGTGATCTGTTCCGGGGTGACGGGATGCTCCACGATCACGATCGCATTGTCCACATCTCCTCCCTTGATCAGATTGTTCCGGAATAGATACTCGATTTCATGGAAAAATACGAAAGTTCGGCAAGGTCCGATTTCCTCGGAATAGGCTATTCCCGCATCCCAGCGAGCCTGCTGGATTCCAAGGACACGGGAGTTGAAATCGACCGTGACTTCATAAGAAGGAGCGTCGGCAGGGGTGGCTTTGACCCATGCGCCGGTAGCATCGTCACGGACTTCAATTTCACGCGGAAGAACGAGCGCGGTCCGCGCGGCCTGCTGAACGCGCAAAGGGCTCTTCGAGAAGGCCTCGACATAGGGGCGCGCGCTCCCGTCCAGAATCGGAACTTCCCCGCAGTCGACTTCGACTAGGGCGTTGTCGATGCCCATTCCCGTGAAAGCGGACATCAAATGCTCAATCGTGGAGACGGATGCCTCCCCTTTGGATATTGTCGTGCTTCTGGCAGTGGAAGAAATGTTTTCCGCCAACGCTTCCACAACCGCATCTTTTCCGAGATCTTTCCGAAAGAATAGAATCCCTGTGTTTTCCGGTGCTGGTTTGACAGTCATGCGAGAAATCTTCCCTGTGTGCAGGCCTTTGCCTTCAAATACACAGTCGGCACCAAGCGTCTGTTGCTTCATAAGAGTCATCGTTCATCCTTGCAGTCTCAGCAACTGCAAATAGACAACAAAGATACTGATTTTTTCAAATTAATCAACTACCGATGACTATTCTTCTCCTTGGCGCTTGAAGATGGCGTAACTGCGGAGATAGGATTTGATGGGCAGCGAAGGAGAACCGAGGAACACCTGACCCGGCTTCTTGATGTTGCCGATCACCCCGCACTGCGCGCCCAAGGTCGTGTTGTCAGCAATCTCGAGGTGCCCGACGATCCCGACCTGCCCGGCGAGAATGCAGTTCTTCCCGATCTTGGTGGAACCTGCGATGCCGCATTGCGCGGCGATCGCTGTATTTTCCCCGATCTGCACGTTATGGGCGATCTGGCAGAGATTGTCGATCTTGACTCCGTTGCCGATGATCGTAGATTCCATTTCCGACCTGTCGATAGTGGTGCAGGCACCGATTTCCACATTGTCGCCGATGATGACATTGCCGAGATGCTCAATCTTCTCCCAGGTCCCGTCCGGAAGCGGGGCATTGCCGAACCCGTCCGAGCCGATCACGGCATTGGAATGGATGATAACGTTGTTGCCGATGATCATGCCGGGATAAATCACCACCCCGGGATAGATAATGCAATGGGAACCGATCTTGGTGTTGTCCCCGACGTAAACATTTTCATAGATCTTGGTGTAGTCGCCCACCTCGGCATGGTGGCCGACATAAGAATGGCTGCCCAAATAGACTTTCTTGCCGAATTTGGTGGTGAGGAACCAAGATGAACGGAATCCCCGGTGGCGGCGGTCCGTACGTTTCTGCGTCGCGGCATATTTCAGCAGATCGGCGAGCGACTTGTAGGCATCCTCCACCCGGATCAGGGTAGGGGTTACATTTTGCTTGGGTACGAAATCCTTGTTTACCAGCAGAATGCTGGCCTTGCAGGTGTACACGTACTTCTCATATTTCGGATTCGCATAGAAGCAAAGTTGTCCGGGCTTTCCGTGTTCAATTTTCGCAAATGAGGTGATTTTCGCCTGAGGGTCCCCTTCGACAGTTCCTTTCAGTGCTTGTGCCAGTTGCTTTGCCGTGAACTCCATATCGCGCTTATTATAATGAAAATGGTTTGCAAATAAAGCAAAGATTTTCTTATTTATCAAAATATCCTTATATTTGCATCCGTGAGAAGGATAGGTGACGCAGCGTCTCCTATCTTTTGTTTTTAAGAAAGCCGCTATGGACAAGAAAGCAATTACCGGGAAAATCGAGGAAGCGGTCGCGCGACGCGGCTGTTTTCTTGTGGATGTCACCGTCAGCAAGGGAAACGAAATCGTGCTTACAATCGAGAAGGATTCCGGCTCAGTCGATCTGAGTGACTGCGCGGCAGTGAACGATGCCTTCCTGGCAGCTTTCGACAAGGATGTCGAGGACTATGCGCTGACCGTTACTTCCGCGGGACTGGACCAACCGTTCAAGGTGCTGCGGCAGTACCGGAAAGCCCTCGGCACCCAGGTGGAAGTACGCCTCAAGGGAGGGCAGAGACTCATCGGCGCGCTGATCCGCGCGGATGAAGAAGGAATCGTTTTGAAATATTTCCGGAAAGAGACGTTGGAAGGCTCCAAGAAGAAGGTTTCCGTGGAGCGGGAGGAGGCTTTTTCGCGGGAAGCGGTCAATTCCGTGGTTCCGCACATCGTGTCGAATCATAAATAAAGTTCATAATACAATGAAAAAGAAAGACGAAGCTACGCTCATTGATGCGTTCAAGGACTTCAAAGAAGAGAAGAACATCGACCGTCCCGTCATGATGGGGGTGCTCAAGGACGTGTTCCTGACCCAGATCGCAAAGACCTACGGCTCAGCTGACAATTTCGACGTGATTATCAATGTCGACAAGGGAGACTGCGAAATCTACCAGAACTTCGACATTGTGGAAGAAGTAGAAAATCCGAATACACAGATCACGCTCGAGCAGATCAAGCGTGAGACGGGAGACGACGACTACGAAATCGGGGACGTCTTCACCAAGAAACTGTCACTCGAGTCCTTCGGGCGCAGGGGAATCCTGAACATCCGTCAGAATCTGCAGGGACGGATCATGGACATCGACAAGGCGAACGTTTTCAAGGAATATTCCGACAAAGTCGGAGAACTTTTCACGGGCGAGATCTACCAGACCTGGTCCAAGGAAGTCATCGTGCTGGATGAGGAAAGCAATGAACTCCACCTCCCCAAGGCCGAGCAGATCCCCGGGGAAAGGTTCAAGAAAGGAGATGCCATCCGCGCCATCATCAAAAGCGTGGAGATGAAAAACAACACCACGCCTTACATCACCCTCTCGCGGACATCCAACGAGTTCCTGGAAAAACTCTTCGAGCAGGAGGTGCCGGAGATCTTCGACGGCTTGATTACGGTCAAAAAGGTGGTCCGCATTCCAGGCGAACGCGCGAAAGTGGCCGTGGAATCTTACGACGAACGGATTGACCCGATCGGCGCCTGCATCGGTGTAAAGGGCTCCCGCATCATCGGCATCGTCCGCGAACTCCGCAACGAGAACATCGATGTCCTGCAGTGGACGTCCAACACCCAGCTGCTCATCCAGCGGGCGCTCAATCCGGCCAAGGTGAGCTCGATCGACCTCGGAGAATCCGAGAACGATAAGATCAAGGTCTACATGCAACCGGATGAGGTCAAGAAAGGAATCGGCCGGGGCGGATGCAACATCAAGCTCGCAGGTATGCTTGCAGGCCGCGAAATCGAAGTATGGAGGGAACTTCCGAAAGAGGAAGTGGAGGAGGAAGAAGATGTGTTGCTGGATGAATTCAACAACGAAATTGACCAGTGGGTCATCGATCGGTTGAAGGCCATCGGATGCGACACCGCGAAGAGTGTCCTCGCTTACACGCCCGAAGATGTGGCCAAGCGCGCGGACCTTGAAGACGAAACGGTTGCCGAGGTGTTCAAGATCCTCAGCGCCGAATTTGAAGACTAGTCCACTCAGCGGACTGAATCACAGATTAACAAGGGGTTGAATATGGCAGATATCAGACTAAACAAAATCATCAGAAAGTACAACATCGGACTACAGAATCTCGTTGACTTCTTGCGCAGCAAGGGGGCCGACGTGGAAGCGAACCCGAATGCAAAGGTCTCGGACAATTTGCTCCCGGAAATCGAGAAGCAGTTCGGAAAGGACCTTGAACTGAAAGAAGCTTCCGAGAAGGTGGACATCAAGCTCACCGAGATTCTGGAGAAGACTTCCCGGAAACAGCAGGAGGAACAGCAAGAAGAGGAATACGAGGAGTTGGTCCAGGAGACCGTCATCAAGAGTACCATCTTCACCCCCGCCCAACTGAAGCCGGAGCCGAAACCCGTGCCTGAACCGGAGCCTGAACCCGTGCCTGAACCCGTGCCTGAACCCGTGCCTGAACCGGAACCTGAAGTGGAGCCGCGCGAGGAACCTGTCCCGGAAACCGTGCCTTCCAGCCTGCCTGAGACCGCCGGCGAGACCGAACCCGAAAAGCCCGAAGAGGAGATTTCCGCAACAACCCCTGCGGAAACTGCTCCCTCCGAGCCTGCAAAGGAAAAGTCCCCGAGCAAGCACAAGCATAAAATAGCTGCCGCGCAAAAACAGAAGACTGAACAAGCCGCCAGCCCCAAAGAAAAGACCAAAACGGAAAAGAAGAACGATGCGCCCGGCCTCAAAGTGCTGGGCAAGATCGATCTTTCCCAGTTCGAGAAAAAGAGCGGAAAGAAGCGCGAAAGAATCGCCAAGGGAAGCCAGAAAGTAGATGTGGACAAGGAGGGCAAGCAGGCTGACAACAACGGCCGCAAAGATCGGAAGGACAGGCGGGACAGGCGGGATTCGCGCCAGACCTCGGAGCAAGGCAAGGGCGCTAAAAGACGCCGCGGCGCAGACCGCTTCAAACCGATACTGTCCGAGGAGGAACAGGAGGCGATGCAGAAGGAAATCCAGAAGCAGGTCAAAGAGACCTACGCCCGGATGAACGAAAACAAGAGGAGCAATTTCGGAGCGAAATACCGAAAGGAGAAGCGCGAGCAGGCCGCCGCGAAGACGCAGGAGGAGATCGCGCAAGAGGCCGCCGAGAAAAAGGTGCTGAAAGTCACCGAATTCGTCACGGTCAACGACCTTGCCACCCTTATGAACAACACACCGGTCAACGAAGTGATCAAGGCGTGCATGGATCTGGGACTGATGGTTTCCATCAACCAGCGGCTGGACGCCGAAGCCCTGGTGCTGGTAGCGGAACAATTCGGCTTCAAAGTCGAATTCGTAACCGCTGATCTGACCCAGGAAATCGAGAGTGAGTCCGAAGCCGCCGACCGGGAAGAAGATCTCCTCCCGAGACCTCCGGTCATCACGGTCATGGGTCATGTCGATCACGGTAAAACCTCCCTGCTCGACTACATCCGGAAAGCGAATGTCATTGCCGGTGAAGCCGGCGGGATCACCCAGCACATCGGTGCCTACAACGTGAAGCTTCCCGACGGACGTCGGATCACCTTCCTGGATACACCGGGCCACGAGGCTTTCACGGCCATGCGTGCCCGCGGCGCCCAGTTGACCGACCTTGCCATCATCATCATCGCCGCGGACGATGCGGTCATGCCGCAAACCGTCGAGGCGATCAACCACGCTCAGGCGGCAGGCGTCCCCATGGTTTTCGCCATCAACAAGATCGACAAGGCGGGAGCGCAGCCGGAAAAGATCTACCAGCAGCTTTCCCAAATGAACATTCTCACCGAGGCTTGGGGCGGAAAATACCAAAGCCAGGAGATCTCGGCGAAGAAAGGACTCAACGTGGACAAACTTCTCGAAAAAGTCCTGCTGGAAACCGATCTGCGGGATCTGAAGGCCAATCCGAACAAGAACGGAGTCGGGGTGGTGATCGAATCCTCCCTGGACAAAGGACGGGGCTATCTTGCGACGGTTCTCGTACAGGAAGGAACCTTGAAAACCGGGGACATGGTGCTGAGCGGCAGCTACTACGGCCGCATCAAGGCGATGTTCAACGAGCGCGGGCAGAAGGTAAAGGAGGCGGGCCCTTCCACGCCGGTTTCGATCCTCGGCCTGAACGGCGCCCCCAGCGCCGGTGACAAATTCAATGTCATGTCCGACGAGAAGGAAGCCAAGACCATCGCAAACAAGCGGGAGCAATTGATCCGAATACAGGGTATCAAGACCCAGAAGCACATGACACTCGAGGAAATCGGACGCCGGATCGCGATCGGCAATTTCAAAGAACTGAACGTGATCGTGAAGGCGGATGTGGACGGATCAGTGGAAGCGCTTTCCGATTCGCTCATCAAGCTTTCAACCGAACAAGTGCGGGTCAACGTGATCCACAAGGCGGTCGGAGCCATATCCGAATCCGACGTGATCCTGGCGGACGCTTCGGATGCCGTCATCATCGGTTTCCAGGTGAGACCGTCCATCGACGCGCGGAAGATCGCGGACGAGCAGGGCATCGAAATCCGGCTCTACTCGGTCATCTACGATGCCATCAATGATGTAAAAGACGGTATCGAAGGCATGCTCGAACCCATCAAGAAGGAAGAGATTACAGGAACCGCAGAGGTCAAGCAGACCTTCAAGATTTCGAGGATCGGCACGATCGCCGGCTGTCTGGTCCGGGACGGGAAAATCGCAAGGGGGGCCCATTGCCGGTTGATCCGGGACGGCATCGTGATCTACACGGGCAATCTGGCCTCACTGAAGCGGGGCAAGGAAGATGCGAAGGAGGTCGCTTCCGGCATGGAGTGCGGCATCGGCATCGAAAACTTCAACGACATCAAAGTCGGGGACAACATCGAAGCCTTCACCATCATCGAAGTCAAGCAGACCTTATAAAAGAAGGCTACAACAGCAAGAGAATGGCGAATACATAGAGGAGGAGGGCGTCGAAACTGATGCGGCCCCGAGAACTGTCATCCAGCATGACTTCGTTGGCATCCCGACCGGACATCTCCAGCAATTCGTCCGCTGCCGGAAGTTTTCCAAGCGGATACTTGGTGATCAGCTGCCCTTCGTTGAACCACGTGGCGCCGCCGTTGGACCTGTTCAGGGAAATCAGTGTCGTGAAATCGCCGTAATACAGACGGGAAGAAAGTCTGGCACGCACATCCGGGACAATGACGGAAAGGGTGTCCATGCCCTCGGGGGTGGCTGCGGCAAGCAGCAACGGTTTGAATCCCGCGTTGGCGGCGGCATCCATCACATCCGCGAGTTTCGTCCAGGAATCCCCCTTCAACTTCAGCGGACGATACACCGAAAGCACCAGCACATTATCCTCCGTCGCCAGCTCATCACAATACGTTCCCGTCGAATCGGTGAAGGACAAGATCGGCACATTGTCGTTCCTGAGTCCCTTTTTCCGGATGGTTTCCGTCCGTACGTAAGTCCACGTGGAATCCGGGAGATGATCGAGGGTAAACACGCCCTCCTGACCGTTCTTTTCATAGACGAAGGTCGATTCGTATTCATCGCCCCCATCGATCGAATTGTCTTTGGAAGCCAGTAGTTCCGCCCCCGGCGAGAAATCCGTATAATCCACAAGCGGCAGCCTTGCCAGAGAATAGCCGGTCAAGGCGAAAATACCTGCGGCGGAGAGGGCGAAGGAGACATACTTCCGGGTTTTGTTCTTTCCAAAATTCCCGAAAGGCAGAAAGGCGATGAGGGCAAGCCCGAGCAGAATCAGATTTTTGAGGAAGGTCCCCAGATTGCTCAGATGGATGACTTCCCCGAAGCAGCCGCAATCCATCGGAGGATTGACCACGGCCAGGATCAGGGTCAGCACGGTGAAGACAACAATCATCGCTGAAGCGAGGACAGCCGCGAGTTTGCGCCAAATCCCGCTGATCAGCATCGCGCCCGTCAAGGCCTCCAACAAGGCGAGCCCGACGGCAACGGCCTTGGCGGTCGGGATCAGGAACCACAGGTGAAAGAATTTGTAATACTCTTCGACAACGAGTCCCGCGCCAACGGGATCGAGCAGTTTGAACATGCCGGCAAGCAGGAAAACCATGCCGATGATGCAGGCGCAAATCCGCCTGATCCTATGATGAAATGCTGTCATGACCGTATCATTCAGATTTTTGAGTCGTTTTTGTTATCGTCCGCGCCAGACGGCATCCACAGCGGTCCGAATCTTGGCGAAGATCGCATCCGGCGGAAGCATGTTCCCCGCGGAATCCGAACAATCAATCCGGAAGAACTTCGGATCCAGGGAAACTTGCTGCAGATAAATCGCGCGCACCTGTTTCTGGAAAGCGATGTCCGCTTCATGGATGTCCCGGGAGCCGTGGAGATAGGTCCGGTCGGAACCCTTCCGCGCATTTTCCAACTTCTTCTCCACAAATCCGATCGGCACGTCCAAGAAGAGGTTCAGATCCGGCTCCGGGAGACCGAATACCCCGTATTCCGTGTCCAGAATCCATTTGCGCAGGGTTTCCCGCGCTTCGGGATCCGGGATTTTGGCACATTGGTAGGCAATGTTGGAATAGACGTACCGATCCAGCAGGACAACGCCTCCTCGGGAAAGGATCCGCTTCATCCCGGGCGCGGCTTCGTGCCTGTCCTCTGCGAAGAGCAACGCCACCAGCTGCGGATGAACACTGTCGATCGCGCCGAAGGCACCCCGGAGAAAACGGCTGATCAGATCGCCGTAGACGGGAGCATCGTAGCGCGGAAAATGAATGAATTCAAGTTCCGGGCAGATCCCCTTGAGGTATTCCTTCAACTTCCTGACCTGAGTGGATTTCCCCGCCCCGTCCAGGCCTTCCAAGACAACCAGCATGGCACATCCCTAATTGCAGATGCAAAGATATTCATTTTTTTCGTACTTTTACGAATATGAAAATCATGGCGATCGTCAATCTGACAAACGACTCCTTCTTCTCCGGAAGCCACACGCTCCGCGAAGACGGAAGCTTCGACGAGGCGTGCTTCCTCGGGAAAGTCGGAAATGCCCGGTCCGAAGGCGCCGACATCATCGACCTCGGCCCCTGTTCCTCCAGGCCCGGTTCCACACCGGTGGGGCCTGAAGAGGAATGGAGAAGGCTGGAACCCGCGCTACGGCTGTTGCGGCAGGAATATCCCGGAACTCCCCTCTCGATCGACACCTACTGGCCGGATGTGATCCGGAAGGCCTACGACCTTGCCGGCCCTTTCATGGTGAACGACATCACCGGAGGCTCGCCGGAACTCCTGACCTTGGTCGCCCGGCTGAACCTGCCGTACATCGCAATGGACAGCAGCGCCGATCCGGTCGGCTTCTTCGAGCGGTTCGCCGAAAAGGCGGAGAAGTTCAGGGTCGCGGACTGGATCCTCGATCCGGGTTTCGGCTTCGGGAAAACGGTGGAAGACAACTGGCGCGTCCTCCGGGATCTGCAGGCTTTCCGGCGCTTCGGCCGTCCGGTGCTGGCCGGTCTTTCCCGCAAGACCATGCTGTGGAAACCGCTTGGAATTTCGCCCGAAGAGGCTCTGCCGGCCACCCAAATCGTTAACTTCATCGCCCTGGACGGCGGCGCCGAAATCCTGCGCGTCCACGATGTGGCAGAAACAGTTCGTACAGTAAAACTTCACCGCCTGCTCCGCGCCGGAGCCGGAACGGCAGCGGTCTAGAGCGCGTTCAGCCGGGCGGTAGCGGCCGCTTTTTCAGCTTCGTCGGTCGTCGTCCGAATCAACATGGGAAGGTACTTCTTTTCCAGTTTCGTGTTTTTGTCCGAACGCGCCAGCAGGACGCAGTTCTTGATGGTGGGATAGTCGTCGGGATGCTTCTTCAGTACTTTTTTGTAAATCTTGAGAGCGGCCTTGTTGTTTTGCTTGTATACCAGTTCATAGGATCCGAGATTTGTCTGGAAGACCGGATCATCGGGAAAGTACGCCAGCATCTTTTGCGAAATCTCCCGGAATGCCTCGAAAGAGGAAGGAGACCCGATTCTGAAGAAGACGTAGCAATATTCCTGAACTGACGCGGCGAAGACTTCGTCCGTCACTTCCATGTCAGGGTATTCCCAACGGGGATGGCTGACGCCTTGGTAGTCGATCAGCGCCTTCAGGTCCGAAAGCGCCATATCCGGACTTTCCTTCTCGTAACTGATCAAGGCGGATATCTTGTAGAAGCGGAGATCCAGCCGATTCTGGTTCAATCCGATGGCCCGATCAATGGCCTGGGTTGCCAGACCGAAGCGGGCATCATCGAAATTCGTCACCTGGAAATAATTCACGTCGTTTCCGAGCGAGTCTTTCAACGTAAGAGCGGGACCGGCTCCAAGATATTTGGACCGATCCATTCTCTCTATCGTTTCGGATTGGCTCTTGGCAAGATAATAGGAGAATTTTCCAAGGAGCATGTCCAGGTCGTCGGGATAATCTTCCGCCCATTGGTTCAGTAGGGTTTCGATTCCCACCCCGTCATCGCCCAGCTTCGACACAAGAAGCTGATAACGATCCTTGTACGCCTGCCGCGTTGTCAGGGCCTGGCTGAAAGCCGGAAGCGCCATGAAAATGGCGAGAAACAATATGGAGATTCTTTTCATAAGCAAAGGATTCAATCTTTCAGTGTACGGCTTGACCCCCGGACCGCAGGCGGAAGTTCCATCCGAATCCGGCGGGATTGGGGGTGAAGGTTGTTGCTGCGCTTGCCAAGGTTTTTCACGAAGCCGAGCGGATGCCCTTTATAGCAGACCAGGACGAAGCCCGGCGGCGCGTCCTCGAGAAACAGGTTGTCCCGGCGCAGGAACCGCAAGGCTGCCTCCAGTCCCAGATCCACCTCCGGCCAGGCTCCCCGTTCCGTCTTGAAACACAAAGCCATGTCCGCTGAAGGTACAAGGTCCGTGCCTTTCCGCGTTTCACGAGGCATTCCGAAGCGAAGGGGACGCAAACGTTCCAGCGCTTCCTCCGGACGATGGCAGGATCCCGCAGCAGCAGTCTTGACCACGGCGGCCGCGAACTGCCCCTCTCCGCGGACAAAGCCCGGAATCAGCAGGTACCCGGTCCGTGTCCGCAGGGGTCGGTCGGGCAGCAACTCCCATCCCTCGTCCGGAACCGGAACCGGCTCGGCGCCAAGCTGGCCGGTTATCCATTCCACGTTGGCATCATTCTCCGATTCTTCGAAGGTGCAGGTCGTGTACAGGAGAATCCCCCCCTGCCGGAGGGCAGGCCACGCATCCGCCAGGATTCTCCGCTGACGGGACGCGCAGAGGTCGACGACCGCCTCCGACCATGCGTCGAAGGCTTCGGGGTCCTTCCGGAACATTCCCTCCCCGGAACAGGGAACGTCTGTCAGCACCAGATCGAAGAATCCTTCCATGGCGGCGAACGCCTTCGGATCGACGCTGGTCACCGTTACGTTCGGATCGCCCCAGACGGACACATTGTCCGCCAAAACGGAAGCCCGGTTCCGCATCACCTCGTTGGCAACCAGAAGGAAACCGTCACCGAACGCGGTGCGCAAGGAGGCGGCCAGATCCGTTGTCTTTCCTCCGGGAGCCGCGCAGAGATCCAGCACCCGCACCGGACGTCCGAGATCGGAAAACCGATCAAAGAAACTCCGGCAATAATATCCGGCGAACTGAGCGGAAGCATCCTGGACATAGTAACAACCCGCATGGAACAACGGATCAAGGGTAAAAACAGGACGTTCCGAAAGAAGGTACCCCAGCGGATTCCAAGGCACCTTCGAAATCGACGGGCCGAAGCACGCGCGCGCGAAAGCTTCCGTCTCAGCCTCCGTCGCGGCCGATCCCCAGGCCGAAACCTTGAACGGGTTGACGCGGACCGCGACGGAAGGCGCTTCCCGAAAAGCAGGAAAAGCGACCGACGCCTTCTCCGCCCCGATCGCCCGCGTCAGAATATGCTTGAATTCCTCGCTGTCCAGCCGCTGCATCCCTATTGCCGCTTGTCCAATTCCTCCTGCATCCTCCGAAGTGTTTCTTCGTCCATTCCTTCCGGCAGCCTGCCTTCCGAAACGGCCACGAGTCCGTCCACGATCTTGTCGGCAACCTCACGGAGCTTGTTGCCGAGCAAAAGCTTCATCATCAGGTTGAGTTCCGCGCGGAACTCGATGTGGAAATCCGTCTTGGCAGGATTGTCGGGAACCGCATCGAAATGCAGGGAGCCCGAAAACTGGAACGGAGCGCCGTCATCAATAAAACTGATTTCGGAATACGGGCGGCGATCCTTGATCATGACCCGGAGCTTGAAGCCCTGGATCGTGACAGTGAGCGTGTCGTAGTCGGCAATGACTTCCTGCCGCTTGTCCTCCGGAATAAACGAAAGGAAGTTCCGCATGTCGACGAACATCATATAGAGTTCGAAGGGTGTACGGGACACTTGCCCGCGCTTACTGGTTATCTCTGTCATACGTATCGGGGTTTCGCCTCCATTCCTGGAGGACTTCATAAGCATGGGACTGAATGGACCCGGCCGCAAGCGCCTCTTCCACCAAAGCTCCGTAATTCGAAAGCGCGGTCAGCGGCACTCCGGCTTCGTCAAACCGGGATGCGGCCAAATCAAAGTCATACGTGAAAATCGCAACCATCCCGAGCACTTCCGCTCCCGCCTCCCGCAAAGCCCGGACAGCGGACAGACTGCTCATGCCGGTGGAAACCATGTCTTCGATGACCACCACCTTGGCGCCGCGGGGCAGAATCCCTTCGATCCGGGAACCTGTACCGTGGTTCTTGGGCTTGGGCCGCACATAGATAAACGGCTTTCCCAACCGCTCGGCGACCAAGACCCCGTGCGCGATGGCTCCTGTGGCGACTCCCGCGACAATCTCCGCCCCGGGACAAGTTTCCCGAGCCTTGTCGGCCAGCCAACCGGCCACCGACGACCGCAATTCAGGACAGGAAAGGATCTTCCGGTTGTCGCAATAGATGGGAGCGTGCCATCCTGAAGCCCAGACAAAGGGTTCCTCAGGACGCAACAGGACAGCCTGGATCTTCAGCATTTCGGCAGCGAGCCTTCTGTCTATCGATTCCATCGTTCCATTGAAAATGTTTTGATTAACTTTGTCGTAACTGACAAATATAGGAATTTTCAGTCTCAAAATGCACAAGATCTACTTTGAAAAACGATGCATGATCCTTTGCGCGCCCGGAGAACCTTCACTCTCCGACCCGAACGCCATTGAACTCCACCTGCAGCGCAACGAAGATATTTCCGCCATCGTGGAAATGTTCGAAAACTCCGAGTCGCTGGCGCGGGTGTACTTCCCTTCGGAGGATCCCGAGACGGCCTACCGGGAATTCCGCGCCCGCTTCAAGGAAGTGAACGCGGGGGGAGGCTTGGTTTCCAACCGGCGCGGCGATGTGCTGCTGATCCGGAGGAACGACCTATGGGATCTCCCCAAAGGCCATCAGGAGCAAGGGGAAGACATCCGGACGACAGCTTTGCGCGAAGTCCGGGAAGAGACCGGAGTGGACAAGCTTGCCCTACGGGACCTGATCTGCGTCACGGATCATTGCTACCGACGAGACGGGATCTGGCACCTCAAGCACACCTGGTGGTACGACATGCTCTACACCGATCCTGTGGATCTGACCCCGCAAAGGGAAGAAGACATCACGAAAGCAGTATGGGTTGCCCGGTCCTGCCTCTCCCCCTTTCTGCTCAACACCTATCCTTCGATCGCCGAAGTGTTCCGCAGCGCGCGGATCTGAAAGCCCTCCCAACTTGAAACAATATCCTGCATCTCTCCGTATACAATAAGTATATCCGTTTATTACATATGAAACTTTCGCAATTTCAGTTTCTTCTTCCCAAAGACCGCATGGCCCAGGAGCCGCCCAGATGGCGTGACGAGTGCAGACTCATGGTTGTCCATAAGGACACCGGAGAAATCGAACATAAGATATTCAAGGACATCATCCAATATTTCGGCAAAGGGGACACGTTCGTATTCAACGACACGAAGGTGTTTCCGGCGCGCCTTTACGGCAAAAAAGAGAAGACGGGAGCAGACATCATGGTCTTCCTGCTCCGCGAACTCAACCGGGAGCAGCATCTCTGGGACGTGATCGTGGATCCCGCCCGGAAGATCCGCATCGGGAACAAACTTTACTTCGGCGAAGACCAGAGCCTGGTTGCGGAAGTCATCGACAACACGACTTCCCGGGGGAGAACGCTCCGTTTCCTGTATGACGGCCCGTACGAAGAGTTCAAAAAGCAGCTTTTCAGTCTCGGAGAGATCCCGGTCCCAAGATGGATCAAACCCAAGGTAACCCCCGAAGACTACGAGAACTACCAGACGATCTTCGCAGTCCACGAGGGTGCGGTCGCCGCTCCGGCGGCGGGCCTGCATTTCAGCCGGGAACTCTTCAACCGAATGGTGCTCAAGGACATCTACAAGGCCTTCATCACCGTGCACATGGGAGTCGGTCAGTTCCGCCGGGTCGATGTAGAAGATCTTTCCAAGCACAGGATGGATTCCGAGCGGCTGATCATCCCCGCCGAAGCCTGCGAAATCATCAACAAGGCCAAGGGAGAAGGACACAAAATCGTGGCCGTCGGGGTGACTGTGATGCGGGGCCTCGAGACCTATGTCACGACAAACAGTGAAGTGAAACCGTACGACGGCTGGACTAACAAATTCATCTTCCCGCCGTACGAATTCTCGATTCCCGACGCCATTGTTTCCGGCTTCCATCTGCCCGAGTCCACGATGCTCATGGCCGTGGCCGCCTTCGGCGGATTCGACAACATCATGAATGCCTATAAAGTCGCGCTCGAAGAAGAGTACAACTTCGGCCCCTACGGAGACGCGATGCTCGTACTGTAATTCCTTTTTGCATTCCTCCTTCCTTTTTCCGATATTTAGGGTCACTTAAACTATCGAAAAATGGACAAGGAGACTATCTGCCTGTGCGCCCTGAACAGGATCTACGGCTTCGAGCCGAAAACAGGGCTTCACCTTCTCGACACCTTCGGAAGCGCTTCCGCCCTCTTTGAAGCGGAGGCGCGGGATCTTCGCGCCGCGATGGGGCCCTATGCGGACCGGAGCGGTCAATTCGGAGCGGACGCTTTCGATGCAGCCGCCATGGAACTGGAAACCCTCGCCCAGTCAGGATGCGTGTTCATCGGTATCCGTTCTCCAGGCTATCCCGAACTGCTACTGGAGTGCGGGGATCCCCCCATCGGCCTCTACTTCAAAGGTTTCTCTTCTCCGGAAACAGTGTTCGGTTCCAGGCCGGCGATCGCAGTGATCGGCACGCGGGACATCTCTTCCTACGGACGGGAGTGGTGCGCCAGAATCGTAGACGCGCTTGCTCGAAGCACGGCGAAACCACTTATCGTCAGCGGGCTGGCGCTCGGAACAGACATCCTCGCCCAAGTCTCCGCCCTGGAGGCCGGTCTGCCGACCGTCTCCGTAATGGCGACCGGGATCGATGCGATCTACCCGGCCCGACACAAGGACATCGCCATTCAGATCGCCGAGACGGAAGGCTGCGCCCTGGTCACCGATTATCCCCCGCAAACCGAACCCCTGCGCTACAATTTCCTGCGCAGGAACCGGATCATCGCAGGCATCTGCCGCGCGACGGTCCTGATCGAATCCAAAATCAAGGGCGGCGGAATGATGACCGCGCGGCTCGCGGCGTCCTACGACCGAGATGTCTTCGCGCTTCCCGGACGGATCGACGATCCCAAGTCGCAAGGGTGCAACCTGCTGATCCGGGAAAACATCGCGCAGCAGATCGGAGACCTGGGCGAATTCCTGGACAAGCTCGGATTCGGGAATCCGGGGATCCGTACGAAAGCGGACTTCAGAGCTGCGGTGGAAAACCAATACCGGGAACAGTTCCCGGATGAGAGCCTCCGAGAGATCGTAGCCGTGGCCATGGCCGTCAAAAGGCACCGTGGCCTCACCCTCGATGATCTCAGCGCAATGCTGAAATGGCCGTACGGAAAAGTCGCCCGGTACACGGGACTGCTGGAATGCGACGGCTTTATTTCCGTGGACCTCCTGCAGAAATGCTGTGCCAATGTCGGAAAAACGTACTAAATTTGCAGGACTATTCAACGTGCGATGACATTTGTAGACACCCATACCCACCTTTGTGACGAAGCCTTCCGGGGTGAAGAGGAGACCGTTATCGGAAGAGCGCTGGCGGCCGGAGTCGCCAGGATGCTCCAGCCCGACGTGGACAGCCTGGAACGGGAATCCATGTTTGCGCTTTGCAGAAAGTATCCGGATGTCCTGCGTCCCATGCTCGGCCTCTATCCCGGTTCAGTGAAAGCGGATTGGCAGGAGGAAATCGACCGGATGCTGGCCTTTGCGGACGAGCCGGTGGTCGCGATCGGCGAAATCGGACTCGACTATCACTGGGGCAAAACGTACATGCGGGAACAAAAGGAGGCGCTTTCGTGGCAGTTGGAATATGCCTCCCGCCGGGAACTTCCCGTGAACATCCATCTACGGGACGCGACCGGGGACTTTCTCGACGTGCTCGAGGCCCACAAACATCTGGAACTGCGAGGCAGCATGCACGCCTTCAGCGGCAGTTACGAAACCTTCCGCCGCCTGCAGAAACTGGGCGACTGGTACATCGGAGTGGGGGGTGTGGTCACCTTCAAGAATGCCTCCCTTGCCGAGGCGGTTCGCAAGATTCCCCTGGAGCGGATAGTCCTGGAGACAGACGCTCCGTATCTGACCCCGGTTCCGCACCGGGGTAAACGCAACGAGAGTTCCTACATCCCCCTGATCGCGGCCAGGATCGCCGATCTCAAGGGAATCCGTATGGAGGAGGTTGCCCGGACCACCACGAACAACGCCAAAAACTTATTCGGAATATGACACCCACGAGACAAAACAGGAATAGCCGTTCTTCGATCCTGATGATCTACACAGGCGGGACGATCGGCATGAAGGAAGACCCCGTCGACCAGACGCTCAAGCCCTTCGATTTTGACCAAATCCTGCGGGAGGTCCCGGAACTCGAAAAATTCGCCGTCAAAATCGACTCTTGCACCTTCGACCCCCTCATCGACTCTTCCGATGTGGAGCCGGAGTTGTGGCAGGCGCTTGCCACCCTCATCCGCGACCGATACGACAACTACGACGGATTTGTCGTGCTGCACGGAACCGACACCATGTCCTATTCCGCCTCCGCCCTGAGTTTCATGCTGGAGAATCTCTGCAAGCCGGTCATCTTCACCGGCAGCCAGCTCCCCATCGGCGCGCCCCGCACGGACGGGAAGGAAAACCTCGTATCGGCGGTGGAGATCGCCTCCACGAAGGACGCGGAAGGCCATGCGCTGGTTCCGGAAGTGGCCATCTTCTTCGATTCCCGCCTGATGCGCGGCAATCGTACGACGAAGGTCAACGCCGAGAATTTCAATGCGTTCGACTCCCCGAATTTCCCGAACCTCGCGGAAGCGGGCATCAGCATCAAGTATAACACCACAGCCATCCGGAAGCCGTCACGGTGGGATCTGCCCCTGCAGATCAGCACGACCCTCGATACCCGGGTCTCGATCCTGAAGATCCACCCCGGCATCACTCCCCAGATCGTCCGGAACATCTTGTGCGGTCCTGAGACCCGGGCTGTCATTCTCGAAACCTACGGATCCGGGAACGCACCCTCAAAGAAATGGTTCATGGACATCGTAAACGAGTCGGTCGGAATGGGCAAAATCCTGGTCAACGTGACCCAGTGCCTCGCCGGAAAAGTCAATATGCAGCTTTACGCGACCGGAAAATCGCTGGAGCGTGCCGGGGTCTTGCCGGGCTACGACAGCACGACGGAGAGCATGCTGGCCAAACTTTTCTACTTGCTGGGTAAAAGCACCGGAAACGCCTGGGTCGCGTCTTGGATCGGACAGGATCTGATTGGAGAAATTTCCATCTAATTTTTGTCAATTGAAAATTATTTAGTACATTGCACCAGTTTAACTGGTGGTTTTCAAGCCCCCGGGAACAATTTTAAAGAGATAACTATCTAATACTTTATTAATTATAAACACAAAAACGAGTATGAAAAAGTTTTTCATGTTCTTGGCAGTAGTTGGCCTTCTCGCCTTCACTGCAAACATCGCATCCGCCCAGGATCAGCCTGCAGCAACTGATGCAGCCGCCACCGAGGAAGTCGCCGTAGAGGAGCCTGTTGAGATGACCGCTTCAGACCTTCTGAAAGGGACCAATCAAGATGTTCCGCTCCACCAGCAGGTAAAGACCTACTTCATTCAGGGAGGTCCGGGCTTCATGTCCTTGATTGTCCTGTGCTTGATCCTCGGTCTCGCCCTCGCCATCGAGAGAATCCTGTACCTGTCTTTCTCGAAGACCAACGCCAAGAAACTCACCTTGAAGATCGAGGAAACCTTGCGTGAAAATGGGATTGAAAACGGTATTGAAAAGGCGAAGGACATTTGCCGCAACACGCGCGGCCCGGTCGCCAGCATTTACTACGATGCTCTGAACCACTATGATGAAGGATTGGATGTGGTCGAGAAGCGTATCGCTGCCGCGGGTGGCGTGCAGATCAGCCTCATGGAAAACAACCTCTCCTGGATCGCTCTGTTCATCGCGCTGGCCCCGTCCCTCGGATTTTTGGGAACGGTTGTCGGTATGGTGATCGCTTTCGACGCCATCGAAGCGGCAGGCGACATCTCCCCGACCATCGTCGCCGGAGGTATGAAGGTCGCCCTTATCACCACCGTCGGCGGTCTGATTGTCGCCATGATTCTTCAAGTGTTCTATAACTATGTTCTTTCCCAGATCGATGGCTTGTCCATCGATATGGAGAACGCTTCCATCGATCTCGTCGACGTACTCTCAGAGCAAGCAGGGCGAAAGAAATAGTTTACGGTTGATAGAATAACTTCTGAATCGATTTGATAATGAATAAAATTTTTAAATGGCTTTCTTGGATTTTGATGATTCTCGGAGTCGCCGGAGTGGTCTGGGGTTTCGCGACCGGTTGGCCTGCTGACACCAATGACCCTACGGGCCAGACCCTGGTGAACATGCTTCTCAGATATGGCTACTTCCTGCTGGTTGCGGCAGTGGTCATTCTGGTCGTCCTCACCTTGGTGATTACGGGCATCAACAATCCGAAGAATCTTGTCAAAGCGGGAATCTTTGTAGCAGGTGTCGCCGCGATTGTGTTCGTGGCCTACCTATTTGCATCCGGAGCTCCCGCGCTCAATGTCAAAGAGGCGGACATGCCGTCCGCTATCGCACTGAAATGGATCGACACCTTGTTGCTAATGTCCTACATCCTGGCTGCCGCAGCATTCTGCGCAATCATCTTCGGGGCCATCAGGGCCTCCATTACCAACAAATAACATCAGGCTATGTCTAACAATACCAGAACAGTACCGGGAATAAACGTGCAATCAACAGCCGACATTGCCTTTCTCCTGTTGTGCTACTTCCTGATGACCTCCACCATGGACCAGCAATCCGGCCTACAGCGCCGTCTGCCCCCCATGCCGCAGCAGGGTCAAGAGCAGCAGGATACGAAAGTCAATCGTCGCAATATCATCATTGTGAAGATCAATTCACAGGATCGGTTGTTTGCCGGTGACCAGCTCATGGTTGTTAGTCAGCTTAAGGACAAAATCAAGGAATTCCTTACGAATCCCAATAATGACCCGAATCTTCCCGAAATGGAACCGACAGACATTCCAGGATTCGGGACCCACAGGGTTTCCAAGGGCATCATCTCGCTGCAAAACGACCGCGGAACCAGTTACCAGGCCTACATCGCCGTACAGAACGAGCTCTTGAAAGCAGTGAACGAACTCCGTGACGAATTCAGCATGGCCCACTTCGGCAGGAAATTCGCCTTCCTTTCCGAAGAACGGCAGGAGATTGTCAAGAAGGCAATTCCTCAGCAAATTTCCGAAGCGGAACCGAAAGACGTAGCAAAAAAGTAAAAGGGAAGTAAGATTATGGCTAGTTTTAAAAGAAGCGGCAAAAGAGACATGCCGGAACTCGGAGTGAGCTCGGACATCGTGTTCATGTTCCTGTTCTTCTTCATGGTCACTACGCAGTTGCGCTCCACTGAAGTGAAGGTGCGCGTCAGACTTCCCGAAGCTACGGAAATCGCCAAACTTGAGCGAAAGGATCTGGCCTCCTACATCTACATTGGAAGCCCGACCCTGCAGTATCAGAACCAGTACGGTACCGATGCTCGCATTCAACTGAACGACTCTTTCAAAACCATTGATGACATCCGAAACTTCATTGCCGCGGAACGCGATGCAATGAGTGAAGCTGACCGCCAATTGATGACTGTGTCCATCAAGGCCGACGAAAATGTGCGCATGGGTATTATCACAGATGTGAAGCAGGAGCTGAGACGATGCTCCGCGCTGAAGATCATGTATGCCGCCAGAAAGACCGGCGGGCAATAACCCGCGCATCGCCTTCTGAAGAAGCAGTTCCTCCTCTGGTGGAACTGCTTTTTTTGTGCTATATTTGCAAATCGCAGTAATGATCGACAAAGATTAATTCTTTCATGAAGATGGAGAAAATCATGAGAAGTAAAGTGAAAGACCTGCTCAACGCCGCGCCGGGACGGGACGTCCTGGCGAAAGGCTGGGTCAGAACCAAGAGAGGCAACAAACAGATCAAGTTCATCGCGCTCAACGATGGATCGACAATCCATAACATTCAGGTAGTGGCGGACATGGAGAAATTCGACGAGGATCTCATCCGCCGGATCACGACCGGAGCCAGTCTCTGCGTGAAAGGCAAACTGGTCGAGTCGGTCGGCAGCGGCCAGGCTGTCGAGATCAGCGCCGAAGAGATCGAAGTCTATGGAGACTGCGATCCCGTCCGTTTCCCGCTCCAAAAGAAAGACACTTCGCTTGAATATCTCCGTACAGTCGCTCACATGCGCCCCCGGACGAACACCTTCGGAGCCATCCTGCGAATCCGACATGCGATGGCCTTCGCGATCCACAAGTTCTTCAACGACAAAGGCTTCGTTTACCTGAACACTCCGATCATCACGCAGTCGGATGCGGAGGGTGCGGGAGATATGTTCCTGGTTACAACGCTGGATCTCGCCGAAGTTCCGTTCAAAGAGAACGGAAAGGTGGATTTCAGCCGAGACTTCTTCGGCAAGAAGACCTGCCTGACCGTTAGCGGGCAGCTGGAAGGAGAACTCGGCGCGACCGGAGTCGGGGAAATCTATACGTTCGGTCCTACTTTCCGAGCGGAGAACTCCAATACGCCCAGGCACCTGGCCGAATTCTGGATGATTGAACCCGAAATGGCCTTCTACGACATCGATGACAACATGGATCTGGCTGAAGAATTCGTCAAATACCTTGTTCAATACGCCTTGGACCACTGCATGGATGACCTGCGGTTCCTGAACGACAAGTACGACGAGGGCCTTGTGGATCGTCTCCACAGCGTGCTTGGGATTTCCTTCCAGCGTCTCACCTACACCGAAGGCATCGAAATCTTGGAGAAAGCCATTGCTGAAGGTCATCAATTTGAATTCCCGGTGCACTGGGGAACGGATCTCCAAAGCGAGCACGAACGCTATCTCGTGGAGCGGCATTTCGGCAAACCGGTCATTTTGACCGACTTTCCAAAGGAGATCAAAGCCTTCTACATGAAGCAGAATGAGGACGGGAAGACGGTTCGCGGAATGGATGTGCTCTTTCCGAAGATCGGAGAGATCATCGGCGGTTCCGAACGGGAAGCCTCCCTTGAGAAACTGGAACAGCGAATCGAAGAGTTGAAGATGGACCGGAAGAATTTGGAATGGTACATCGATACCCGACGCTATGGAACCGTCCCCCACAGTGGCTTTGGACTGGGTTTCGAGCGGCTCCTGCTCTTCGTGACCGGCATGGCCAACATCCGGGATGTCATTCCCTTCCCGAGAACCCCCAAGAATGCTGAATTTTAACGTTTCATCGAGATGTTAGTGATCGGTATCGCCGGAGGATCCGGATCGGGAAAAACCACCGTCGTGAACGCCATTACGACGCAACTGAAAGAACGGGTTGTCGTGATCCCGCAGGATTCCTACTACAAGGACTCCAGCCATCTGCCGATGGAAGAGCGGCAGAAGATCAATTTCGACCATCCGGACGCCATCGACTTCGATTTGCTCTGCGAGCAGCTCAAAGCGCTCAAGGAAGGCAAAACCATCGAGCAGCCGGTCTACTCCTACATCACCTGTTCCCGATCCAAGACCGAGACCGTCACTGTAGCGCCGGCGGAAGTGATCATCATTGAAGGTATCCTCGTGTTCACCTGCAAGGATCTACGGGAGCAGATGGACATCCGGATCTTCGTGGATGCGGATGACGATGACCGCCTCATGCGCGTCATGGCCCGCGATATCCTGGAGCGTGGGAAGACCGTGGAAACGGTAATCGAACGGTACACCAAGACCGTCAAGCCCATGTATCTCCAATTCATCGAACCGAGCAAGCGGTACGCAGACATCATCATCCCGCAGGGCGGGCACAACAAGGTTGCCATCGACATCATCTCGGCCACTATTGAAAAGTCTCTGCGGAAAATGAACCAGGAGAACAAGAAGTAAAGTGAAAAAGATCAAAAGCGAAGACAAGGCAGGATTGTACATCACAGTGATCTTCCATCTTGTGGTGTTGATCGTGCTGCTTGCTTCCCAGATCGGATCCGCGCTGAAGAAAGAGAACACTTTCCTGCTGGACTTCTCCAAACAGGAGGCCCTCCTGAAGGAAAAGGAAGAAGCCGTCTTCAGAGAAGACATCAGCCAGAAGCTGGACGAACTGATCGCCTCGGCGGGAAACGTTCCGATCCGGAACATCGCGGTGGACCGGGGTTCCCTGTTGAAAGACGACCGGAATACGGACGCTGAGGAACTCTACAAAGAAGCGGAAAAGCTTGCGGAAAAACTGGACCGGGGATTTCCGGTCACGGAGAACCACGAGGACTTCGTAGTCGTCGATCGGCAGCCCGTGCGGGAGGCAGAGCAGAAAAAAGAATCCTACTCAGGACCATCCGTCGTCTCCTACGCGCTGGACGGACGGAAGGCCAGCCGACTGTCCATTCCGGCCTACCGATGTCTCGGAGCGGGCTACGTGACGGTGATCATCACGGTAAGTCCCGCCGGTGATGTCATCAACGCGAAGATTCAGGACGACGTCTCTTCCACGGATGACTGCTTGAGAAGTTTTGCCGTCCGCGCCGCGCGATTGTCGAAATTTTCGGCTTCACCTTCCGCGCCGGCACGGCAGGTCGGCAACATTGTGTACATGTTCATCGCACAATGAAGCGAAGGATCGTTTAACTTGTTGACAATCGGACATGAACAAGAAAACCTTGATATCCCTCCTCGTGGCTGTGGCGCTGCTGATCGCTGCCATTGCTGTGGCCATCGCCTTCCTGTATTCAGATATCGGAGGCAAACCCGATGGGGAAGCCATCCGATTCCGGGAAGCGCATCCACTCGTGGCCGCCATTCCTTCGGATGCCGCGCTGGTCTTCTGCGTCAAGGATTTTGACCGGGCGAAAGCCTACCTTACAGACTCCACGGCGGTATTCGGACAGCTGATGTCCGGGCGACTGAACGGGTTGTTCCGCTTCTCCTACCCGTCTTTAAGAAGGGCTGACGCCATCATGTCCCTGCACTACAGCAAGGACTTCGCCCCCCTGCTGGTCGTCAGGACGGGAAGCGTCGCTCCGGCAGACACGACCGGGGATGTACGGAAGTTGCTTGACGCTGCTGATTCCTGCGGCCTCCACGCCAAAGTCGAGGGCGGGAACCTTCTGATTTCTACGTCGGAGACCATCATCCATTCGGCTGTGAGACATTTCTCCGACGGGCTGTCGATCATGGATGCCGACGGGTTTTCTGAACTTGCCTCGCGGATGGACGGAGATGATATTCTGTTCATCTCCAACGCCTATTCCGACAACCTCGCCCGGGCGTTTCTCAATGCGCGCCTATTCAAACATTCCGCCTTTTTCGAGCGGCTGGCCAAGTGGTCCGCCTTGCGCGTCACGGAGCACACGGAAAAAGGGGTTTCGATGCGGGGATCGGTCCTCGACAGCGAAGACCCTTCCTACTATCTGAACCTGCTCCGCCAGGCAGGGCCTTCCGAGGTCCGTGTCGCCGAGGTGCTCCCTTCCCGGGTCGACTTCGTGGTTTCGATTCCGATCAAAGACATCAGGTCTTACATCGAAGCGCACCGGCAGTATCTGGACTCGCGCGCCAGCCTGGAGAAGTTCAAAGCCGCCTTGGACGAACAGAAAAAGAACAACGGCCTCCATGCGGAAGAATGGGCGCGAAATCTGGATATTCAGGAGATCGCGTTCGCCCAATTGTATGTGGCCGGTGGACTGCGGAGTCTGCTGCTCATCAAGCCGGGCAACACGCGCGAAGCGTTGGAAGGTATCCGGGAATACCCTTGGAAAAATTTCGCCAAAACCTTGTTCGGCGGAATATTCACGGCGAACGAAGACAGCTACGCTTGGATTGGAGGATGGATGGCAGCGGGTGAAAAAACCACGCTTGAAGCCTTTCTACAGGGAGATTTTCTGCAGGAAACGCTCAAGGATCATCTTTCCGCAGCCGGACTCCAAGCCCGCATCCCCGCCCGGGATTGCGGCTTCTTCCTGTATCATTCGCTCAGCGAAGACCCCAGCATGATCGACAAGTCTTTCACCCCCGGCCTGGCGAGCGCTTTCCGGAAAACCCTGGCAGGGGCAACCTATGTTCCGGTGACACTTTCCGTCACCTTCGAGAACGGTGAAACGTTCGTAAATGTCTGGTACGACCGCACGAATGTGATCCACAGCAAAGCGCCCGCCGTAGACCGCGACACAACCGTGAATGTTCCGAAAGGCCCTTTTACGGTCACGAACTGCGCCACCGGCAAGAAAAATACGTTCTATCAGAACAGCCACAAATCACTCTGCCTCCGGGACGAGAACGGAAAAGATCTCTGGGGGATCCCCTTCAAAGAAGATCTGTGCGGCTATGTGGAAGAGGTGGACTACTACAACAACGGCAAGATCCAATTCCTTTTCGCCGCCGGTTCCAAACTGTATCTGATCGATCGGCTCGGGCGTTTTGTGAACGGTTTCCCGATCGATCTTGGCAAGAAAATTGCCTTGGGTCCGAAGGTGTTTAACTTCACCGGAGCCCATGGATATTCCGCTCTGGTGCTGCACAAAGATAACTCGGTGGGACTCTATGACCTGCGCGGGAAAATGCGGAAGGACTGGAAGGGCATCGCTGCCAAGGAAACCATCAAAGCGATTCCGGAACTTTTGGAGATCGGCAAAACGCGGTACTGGATTGTCCGAACCTCCATCCAGACGCTCATCTACCCCTTCCAGGGCGGAGATCCGGTCGTACAGGGTGAAGGAGCCAAAATGATCCGCCCCGACAGCAAGATCGAAACAGACGCAAATGGCTCGTTCCGCGCGAAGAGCTATGACGACAAAGACAGGACATATAAACTAGAATAAAACAACACACAAAATGACGGACTTCAAATTTCAATCAGTCAACAAACTTCTGGAGAAAAGTTTCCGGGAGAACTGGGACCGGCAGGCGCTTTCGAACTACCAAGGCGCCAGCCTTTGCTACCGGGATGTGGCAAGGCGCATCGAAAAATTGCACATCGCTTTTGAGAAATGCTACCTCCGCAAGGGAGACAAAGTGGCGATCTGCGCCCGCAATCAGGTCAACTGGGCGGTGAGCTTTCTGGCCACGATGACGTACGGCGCCGTGCCCGTACCGATTCTGCACGAATTCAAGGCCGGTAATATCCACTATCTGGTCAACCATTCCGAGGCGAAAGTCCTCTTCGTCGACGACGTCGTCTGGGAGGGTCTGAGCGCTGATGAAATGCCGGGGCTGTTCGCGGTCGTCCGGATCAACACCCTGCAGCTCCTTTATGCCCGATCGCCCCGCATCACGGAGGCGCGCGAACACATGAATGAATATTTCGGGAATCGGCATCCCAACAGTTTCGAGCCGGAATCCCTCAACTATTACGAAGATTCCCCCGACGAGTTGGCGCTGATCAACTACACCTCCGGCACTTCCGGGTTCTCCAAAGGGGTCATGATTCCCTATCGCGCGCTTTGCTCCAACATTCAATTCGGCGCTTTGGCGCTGCCCGAGATCAACAACCAATCGAATGTGGTTTCGATGCTGCCCTCCGCCCACATGTACGGGTTGATGTTCGAACTTCTGTACGAAATGAGTGTCGGCGCCCATGTACACTTCCTGACCCGGATTCCGAGTCCGAAGATCATCCTGCAGGCCATGGAGGAGGTCAAACCGGACGTGATCATCGCTGTCCCCCTCATCATCGAAAAAGTCTACAAATCGAAGTTGCAGAAAATCGTAGAGCGGGGCGGCATGAAAATACTGCTACGGATGCCGGTAATTGATAAAATGATCCAGAAACGGATCCGCACCGAACTGATTTCAGCGTTCGGCGGAAAATTTATAGAAATAATCATAGGAGGCGCCGCCTTCAACAAAGACATCGAGAAATTCTTCTGGTCGATCGACTTCCCCTATACGGTCGGCTACGGGATGACCGAGTGCGCTCCGATCATCACCTATGCCCCGTCCAGCAAGAAAAAACTCTATTCCTGCGGGACGGCCGCCGTGAATATGAAAATCCGTGTCGTCTCCCCGGACCCGAGCCGGATCGAAGGAGAGGTTCAGGTGTATGGCCCCAATCTTACGCTCGGCTACTATAAAAACGAGGAAGCCACCCGCGAACTGTTCACTGAAGACGGCTGGCTGAAGACCGGCGATATGGGAATTATTGACGAGGACGGTTACCTCTTCCTCAGAGGCCGCTACAAATGCATGATATTAAGTTCCAACGGACAGAATATCTATCCGGAAGAGATCGAATCCGTCATCAATGCCGTGAGCTATGTGGTCGATTCCCTGGTCATTGAAGACGGTGGCGGACTAACGGCACTGATTTATCCGGACTACCACCTGGCGGAGTTGGACGGAATGTCCCGCGCCCAGCTCGAACAGAGTCTGACGGCCCTGCTTCCCGAAATCAACAAGGAAGTCCCCAACTTCGCCCAAATCAGGAAGATGGAATTTCTCCCGGAAGACTTCGAAAGAACGCCGAAACGGAGTATCAAACGTTACCTTTACCAGCGGAATTAAATGGAGAAATTCGATCAGAGATATCTCGAAATGGCCGAGATCTGGGCCAAGAACTCGTATTGCAAACGCCGCCAGGTAGGCGCGCTGCTGGTCAAGGACCGCATGATCATTTCCGACGGGTACAACGGCACGCCCTCCGGCTTCGAGAACATCTGCGAAGACGAGAACGGGGTGACAAAGCCCTATGTGCTGCATGCCGAGGCAAACGCCATTACGAAGGTGGCGAAGTCCGGCAACAGCAGTCAGAACGCGACCCTGTATGTCACAGCCTCCCCTTGTATGGAATGCGCGAAGTTGATCATCCAAGCGGGGATCAAAAGGGTAGTCTACAAGGACGAATACCGGATTTCGGACGGGGTCGACCTGCTCCGCAGAGCGGGAATCGAGGTTAAAAAGGTTGAGTAGCATGAAAAGAATATCACCCGTCTGGATTGCAATTCTGGGAATTCTTGTCGGCGTACTGCTGGTCTTGACCTACAATACAATCAACCGGCAAAGGAATTATCACAACGCCCGGTATGTGGAGTGGCGGAAGTTGAATCTGATCCTGGATCAGATCGAAAAGAACTACGTCGACACCATCGACAACGAAGCAATCACCGACGCGGCCATCACGGCTGCCTTGGCGGAACTGGATCCCCATTCGGTGTACATGCCTCCGATCGAACTGAAAGAAGCCGAGACCGAACTCGCCGGCAATTTCGATGGGATCGGCATCCAGTTCAACGTGCCGAACGACACCGCCATCGTGCTGGAAGTCATCCCGGGAGGCCCCTCGGAGAAGGTCGGGCTGCAACAGGGAGACCGGATCCTGCAGGTGGACGACCAGGTGATCGCCGGCGTCAAATTCCCCCAGGACAGCATGGTCCGGCGGATGAAGGGTCCCTCGGGAACCAAGGTCACAGTTACCGTCCGCCGCGGTCGGGAGGATATTCCTTTTGAAATCACCCGGGGGAAGATTCCCGTCCACAGCGTGGACGCCGCTTTCATGATCGACGACACGACCGGATACCTCCGCCTGTCAAAATTCTCGCGCTCGACCTACAAAGAGTGCCTGGAAGCCGGCACGAAGCTGCTTGACGAAGGCATGACAAAACTGATTTTCGACCTGCGGGACAATACGGGAGGCTATTTCGACCAGGCGCTGCTCCTCTGCAACATGTTTCTGGACAAGGGAGATGAAATCGTGTACATGCAGGGACTGCACCGGAAAAAAGAAAACTATACCGCCGACGGGAAGGGAATTATGAAAGAGGTAGCGCTTACAGTCCTCATCAATGAATCCAGCGCATCTTCAAGCGAGATTTTCGCCGGCGCGATCCAAGACAACGACCGGGGTAAAATCATCGGAAGACGCTCGTTCGGGAAAGGACTTGTTCAGGAACCCATCTACTTCAACGACGGTTCCGGAGTCCGCCTTACTGTTGCGCGGTTCTACACCCCGTCGGGCCGCAGCATTCAGAAGCCCTATTCCAACGACTATCAATACGATCTCTACAGGCGGTACTCAGAGGGTGAATTGCTGGTTGCGGACAGCATCAAGATCGACACGTCGGAAGTCTACAAGACGGTAGGAGGCAGAACCGTTTACGGAGGGGGCGGCATCATCCCCGACATCTTCGTACCGATCGATACGACCCGCGCCTCCGATTTCTACATCGCGTGCAACAAAAAAGCCACCCAGATGCGGTTCGCATCCGCGACATTCGACCGATACAAGGACTCATTGGGGGACATTGACGACTATGCCACGCTCGTGCAGACGCTGGACCGGATGAACATTCCGGAAGCTTTCCGGGATTATGCCTCGAAAGTCGACGGCATCTCTGCCAGTCCACAGGAATGGAAAGAGACGGAAGCCTACCTCATTCCTCAACTGCGCGCCTTGATCGGACGCTATTCGGAACTGGGAGAAAACGCGTTCTACAAATTGTATATGAGCGTGGATCCTATGTTGATGAAGGCTATTGAATCGGACTGACGTAGTCTTTCACATCCTGCGCGCTCACGGGATTCCCTCCGAGGATCATCAGGCGCTCCACTACGTTTCGAAGTTCGCGGATGTTGCCGGTCCAGTTCCGCTCCTGCAGGAGCCGGATCGAGTCCTCGGAGAACTTGTTCGGAGTCATTCCCGACTCGGTACTGATCTGGTTCACAAAGTAATCGACGAGGAGCGGAATATCTGATTTTCTGTCGTCCAGCGTCGGGACCTGGATGACGATGACGCTCAGCCGGTGATACAGGTCTTCACGGAAACGCTTTTCCTTAATTTCGTTCATCAGGTTCTTGTTCGTCGCGGCGATCACCCGCACATCGACCGTGATGTCCTTGTCGCTGCCGACCCGCGAAAGCTTCTTTTCCTGAAGCACCCGCAGCACCTTGGCCTGGGCGGCAAGGCTCATGTCCCCGACTTCGTCCAAGAACAGGGTGCCCCCGTCCGCCTGCTCGAACTTCCCCTTGTGCTGCTTGATGGCGGAGGTGAAAGCTCCTTTCTCGTGACCGAACAGTTCGCTTTCAATGAGTTCCGATGGAATCGCAGCGCAATTGACTTCGATATACGGCATGCCGCTCCGCAGACTGTGTTCGTGCAGGCTCCGCGCGACGAGTTCTTTTCCGGTACCGTTGGCGCCTTCAATCAGGACGCGAGCATCGGTGGGAGCGACTTTGGCGATGATTTCCCGGATGTGTTCCATGGGCTCCGACGCGCCGATCATCCGCTGGCCGTAAACCTTTTTCTTGAGATTCTTGTTCTCCCTTATGATCGTTGCCTTCTCGGTGGCGTTCTTGATGGTGATGAGGATCCGGTTCAGGTCCAAAGGTTTCTGGATAAAGTCAAAGGCACCTTTCTTGATGCATTCTACCGCAGTGTCGATGTCCCCGTGCCCGGAGATCATGACGACCGCGGCATCGACCCCGTCCGAAACCAGTTTGTCCAGGACCTCCGTGCCGTCCATGCCCGGCATCTTGATGTCGCAGAAAATGACCCCGTATTTTTCTTTGTCCGCCCATTCAAGGGCCTGCGCCCCGTCTTCGGCGGTGTCCACCTCGTAACCCTCATCGGTCAGGATCTCCTTCATGGAGTTCCGGATCGCCCGTTCATCGTCTACTATCAGAATTTTCATATCGGCGTGCTATTGATGCAAATATCGGACAAAATTCCTTCTTTCCCTAAAATTTCATATTTTTGTTATTTGACCGCATCAACGCGGCAGTATATTCATCGCGAACATGCAGATTCCAGATATCATCGTGGCCATCGACGGCTTCTCCTCCACCGGCAAAAGCACGTTTGCCAAGCTTATCGCGGAGCAATATTCCCTGCTGTACCTTGATTCCGGCGCGCTCTACCGCGGGGTGACCCTGTTCGCGCTGGAACGGGGACTCATTGCGGGAGACGGATCCATCGATGAAAAAGGCCTGGAGGAAGCGCTTCCGGACCTCGTTCTGGACTTCCGGACGGGCGAGCGGAAGGGCACCTTCCTCGGAGAACGCTGCGTGGAGCAGGAAATCCGCACACTGAAGGTGTCTGAACATGTCAGCCCGATTTCCGCGATCCCTTTTGTCCGAGCCTTCGTGGACGAACGGCTGCATGCGTTCGGCCGCAGAAAGCGGGTGGTCATGGATGGACGCGACATCGGCACGACCGTGTTTCCGGACGCCGAAGTGAAAATCTTCATGACGGCCCGTCCGGAAGTCCGGGCGCAACGGCGTTTCGACGAGATGAAAGCGAAAGGGCAAAATCCTGTGATGGAAGAAGTGCTCAAGAACCTGCAGGAGCGGGACTACATTGATTCTCACCGGGAAACCTCTCCCCTTGCCCGCGCGGCCGACGCCTTCGTGCTCGACAATTCCGACATGACCCTTCACGAAGAGACCGTCTGGTTCCAGGGTCTCATCCAGGGTAAATTCGGAATCTTGGAATAATTCTTCGAAGCAATGCAAGATCGATAAAAGAATATGACCATTCAGGTTGAAATAGACGCGCGATCCGGATTCTGCGGCGGCGTGATCCGGGCGGTCGCGAAGGCCGAAGAAATCCTGGACGCGGGCGGTGAATTGTATTCCCTGGGTGAAATCGTCCACAACGAGGCGGAGCTTGCGCGGCTGCACGCCAAGGGACTCAAAACGCTCAAACCGGGCGAGTTGAAAGGCTGCTCAGGCAAGACGGCCCTCATCCGCGCGCACGGAGAACCCCCGGAAACGTATTCCCAAGCCCGGGAACTGGGCGTCCGTCTGGTCGATTGTACCTGCCCCGTCGTTCTCCGTCTCCAAAAAAGCATTCAGGAAGCCTATGCCCGCATGAAGAAAGTCGGCGGACAGGTCATCATCTTCGGAAAGATCGGTCATCCGGAAGTCCTCGGCCTGCTGGGACAGGTCGGCGGCGATGCCGTAGTGATCGAGAATGAACAAACGCTGAAGGAGGCCCTGTCTTCCGGCCGGATCCACACCGAGCGACCGTTGGAGATCTTCTCGCAGACGACCAAGAGTCCCGATGAATATTCCGCCATCCGTTCGGAATTGCTTCGTATCGCAGGCGCCGAAGTGAAAATCCATGACACCATCTGTCGACAGGTGGCATCCCGGCACAGCGAACTCGGAGCCTTCGCAAAGCGGCATGCTGTCATCGTCTTTGTATCGGGCGCTTCGAGTTCCAACGGAAAGGTACTTTTCGATCTGTGCGCAGGTGTCAATCCAAATACACATCGCATCTCTTCTTCCGAGGATCTTTCATCGAGCTGGTTCCGAGACGGAGATACCGTAGGCGTCTGCGGTGCCACTTCCACCCCGCGCTGGCTGCTGGAAGAAGTCGCCGACGCCATCCGGAGAATCTCCGAGATCGCAGGAGCGAAAGGCGATTAATTTTGCAGTGAGCCGGTAATTTCGTAAATTGGCTGTTGAAATCATTGCGTTTCAACCTTTTCGACTAACATTACTTACAATCAATTCTATGGCAACAACAGCAGATTTCAAGAACGGGCTTTATATCAGCTTCAACGGAAAACCGTGTCAGGTGGTTTACTTCCAGCACGTTAAACCGGGGAAAGGGCCTGCGTTCGTGAAGACGAAGTTACGCAATCTCGAAAACGGCAGAATCCTCGAGAACACCTTCACCGCGGGAGTGAAAATCGATACGATCAATGTAGAGCGCCGTCCTTATCAGTACCTCTATTCCGACGAAGGCGGATTCCACTTCATGCATAAAGAAACGTTCGAGCAGATCCATCTTCCCCACGATGTGGTGGAGAACGCCGACCTCATGAAAGAGGGGCAGCACGTGGAGATGATGTTCGTTACGGAGCCCGAAGAACAGTGCCTGACCTGTGAGCTTCCGACTTACGTCGAGCTGGAGGTTACCTATGCGGAGCCTGCCGTAAAGGGCAACACCGCCTCGACCAGCGCCCTGAAGGAATGCACGCTGGAGACCGGCGCGAAGATCATGGTTCCCCTGTTCATCAACCAGGGCGACAAGATCACCGTGAACACGACCGACCGTTCCTACGGTCAGCGCGTCTGATCCGCATTGCGGAATAAGGGGGTCTAAAAAGCAATTTCCAGCCGACCTTCTTTATCCCTGCTCGGGGGGCGGTTACCCCGTTCAACTCCACACCCTCGCAGATCCGATTTTCGTCTGAATGCTTGCCAAGCACAGGCGGAACTGCGTTGGCGGCGGAAATCTTTTGCAAACCACGGCCGCAGGAATATGCCCTGGACATGGCTACAGGCATGATCACCGCGGCAACATGGCCATTTAAAAGGGGGTCTTGCCGCATGAATATGCCATACAGCCGTCTGTGTACAAGATCGGTGCGGCAGTGGTTTGTAGAAACCCTCCTCTGCTTTTCCTGCTCGTTCCTGCCGCAGGAGCATCCTTTAGCGCTTTTGGCATCAAATTTATCATGCTTCGGAGGAATATATCTCCTTAAAATTTAACGAACTATTGAATCTATCTGCATATGAAAAATAGAATCACTGTGGCATTTGTTGCATTAGCCGTTTTGGCTGTATCTTGTAATAAGAACTCTGGTGAACCCGCATTGCAAACAAATGTCGCGTTTATAAATGAATCTCACCATGTTATTTCTGTTGATATGAACATTACTCCAGGATCATGGTGCAAGATTGACGATTTCGTCATTCATCCAGGAGAAAAGAGAGAATTTAAATACGAAGGACTTGGAGTACTCATCGAAAAGGCGACAATCAGATTTGATAATGAAGTCACGATTGTACTCGAACTCAATCAGAGCATGGTGTCTGAAAAATTCAGAAACATTTGCAAGTTAGATTCTCCATGGTGGGAGCATAACTATGAAGGCCCAGAGGGCAATAGGGCATATTATACCTATCGATTTACGGATGATGACTACGAATTTGCTGTAAAAGCCGTAAAAAAAGAATTATAAGAGGGTACGTTTCCTTCGTACTCATGACGAGTGGACGGTGGCGATATGTCAAGTACAACATGTTCTATACGGAGGACAAAAGGGGGCGCTGCGTGCGATCGGCACGTGTTTCTGCAATGCTCGCTACTGCGGCTGGATCATAGTCTTGGGGTCGAGGGTCTCAATAGGAGGGGGATTCTACCGCCTGCGCCCGCGCGGCCATCAGCGCTTCGTGCTCCGCTTTCGCGCGCTCGACACTGACGGATTTCTTCAGAATGAATCCGGCACCCAAATATTTGGTGCGCACATCTTCGTCCGCAGCGAGCGACTCCGGAGTCCCCTGCTGTAGAATCGTTCCTTCGTAGAGCAGGTAGGCGCGATCCGTGATAGCAAGGGTCTCCCCGACGTTGTGGTCGGTGATGATCACGCCGATATCCTTGTATTTAAGCTTCGCGATGATGAACTGGATATCTTCGACCGCGATGGGATCGACTCCGGCGAAAGGCTCATCCAGCAGGATGAACTTCGGGTCGATGGCGAGGGCGCGCGCAATCTCGCAGCGCCGGCGTTCTCCTCCCGAGAGTTGGATCCCGAGACTCTTGCGAACCTTCGAGAGGTTGAACTCGTCGATCAAGTCCTCCAACCGCGCGTCCCGTTCCTCCTTGGACATCTCGGACATCTCCATCACGCTCATGATGTTGTCCTCGACGGTCATCTTCCGGAACACGGAAGCTTCCTGCGGAAGGTAGCCGATGCCTTTCTGCGCCCGTTTGTACATCGGAAGCCCGGTGATTTCTTCGTCGTCAAGGAAGACACGGCCGGCGTTCGGGACGATCTGACCGGTGATCATGTAGAAGCTGGTTGTCTTGCCGGCGCCGTTGGGCCCGAGGAATCCAACGATTTCCCCTTGGCTGATTTCCATGGAAACCCCCTTGACAACGGTTCTCACACCATATTTCTTGACTAGATTTTCACAACGCAGTTTCATATCCTGAACTTATTTCGTTTCAAGTCCGAAGTCCTTGACCATGTTCTTTACCTCTCCGTTCTTTTCCATCAAGGCTGTCGCCTTTTCTTGATCAGTGTACGGCTGTTTCTCCTTTTCTTCCTGCGGGACAACCTCCAGATCGAGCCGGAGTTTGGCGGAACCTACTTTTTTCTGCAAATTCCCTTCCAGAGAATGCAACTGTTTTTCCCGAATCCATTTTTCTTGAGCCTGGCTCAAAACCCGGAAAATGAGCTCCTTGCGGTTGTCGACTGTGACAATGCGGACTTTCGCTGTGGCAAGCATCGTGGCCAAGCGAGGAGTTGACCGGTACAATTCCGGCAATTGTTTCCAGCCTTCGAGGATCGCTTCATCGGTCGGAAGCGTTTCCGATTCGGGAAGCGGATCCGCGTCGCCGGTTTTCGAAGCCTCTTCTTCCGCGATGGAGTTCAAGGAAAGCGAAGCGCCGGTTTTAATCGGCTTTTTCCGGGGCCGCGAAGCCACCGGAACAGGTTCAGCACTCTCCTTTAGCGCAGGGGCTGATGCCTCCTCGGCAATTTGAACCGGGGCGGTCTTCCCTGCGGAATCAGTAGGGGCGACGACCGGCTTGGCAAGGGGCTTGGAGAGGAAACTGAGCTTCATGAGGGCGAATTCGATGTGCAGCCGCGGATTCACGGCGAATTTGTAACCGGCCTCGCACTGCGTGGTCACTTCCAAGGCTTCGTATAGGAACGTCAACGAGCATTTTTTTGCCTGGTCGGAATATCGCTTCTTCAGGGATTCCGGCAGTTCCAGCAGAGCGTCCAATCCTCCGTTCCCGGAAACAATCAGATTCCTGAAATGAGAACTCAAGGCAGCGACAAAATGCAAGGCGTTGAACCCCTTCGAGAGGATCTCGTCGAACTTCAACAAAGCCGTCCGATAATCTCCCGACAGGAATGCTTCCACAAGCGAGAAACTGTAGTCGTAATCGAGCACATTCAGACTCCGGAGCACCTCCTCATAGCGGACGGTCGTCCCGCAGAACGCCACTGTCTGATCAAAAATCGTCAATGCATCCCGCATGGCTCCATCCGCTTTTTGGGCAATGACATGCAAGGATTCGTCGTCAATCTTGACCTGTTCCTTCTTTGCGATTCCTTTCAGATTGAGCACGATGTCAGGAACCGAAATCCGGTTGAAATCGTAAGTCTGACAACGCGAGAGTATGGTCGGTAGAATCTTGTGCTTTTCTGTGGTGGCCAGGATAAAGATGGCATGCGCGGGCGGCTCCTCCAAGGTCTTTAAAAACGCATTGAAGGCCGCAGTGGAAAGCATGTGCACCTCGTCAATGATGAATACGCTGTATTTTCCGACCTGCGGGGGAATCCGAACCTGGTCAATCAGCGTCTTCATGTCGTCCACTCCATTGTTCGAAGCCGCGTCCAATTCATGAATACAGTAGGAACGCCCCTCTTGGAAAGAAATACAGGATTCGCAGACGCCGCAGGGTTCCATATCCTTGGAGGGATGCGCGCAGTTGATGGCCTTCGCAAAAATCCGCGCGGTCGTCGTCTTGCCGACCCCGCGGGGTCCGCAAAAAAGATAGGCATGCGCGAGTTTCCCCCGGATGATGGAATTCTTAAGGGTCTGGGCGATGTTGTCCTGACCGATGAGGGTTTCGAAAGAGTCGGGACGATATTTCCTGGCTGATACGATATAGTCTGACATAACTTACAAATGTACGCATTATTTCGTACTTTTGTAAGTCATGGTATGAAGTGTGAAGAAAAATATCGCATGATGAAAAGAAGCATCATCCTGTTCCTCGCAGTCTGTCTGGCAGGCCCGTTGGCATTCGGCCAAGGGCAGATTACGACCCGGAGAGAGAAGTTGAAGGATTTCACTTCGAAGACGACGAAGGTCGTCCTTGCCGGGAACGAAATTCTGAACGAGGCACTCCGCAAGAGCGTCACAAGCCACTGGGACCTCTCCCCCTACGAATTCTGCAGCGGTCAGGAATTCGAGAACTTGAAAACCAGTCCGAACTATTATTTCCTGCTGGTGGTCAAAGAGAAGTTCCGTCGCGAATTCCAACCCGGCATCCGCGCGCTGACCTTGGTAAAAGGAGGCCCCGAAGCCGCCGGAGGCCTGGATGAAATGCTGGAAGTCGTCACCTTTCCCCTGTGCGCCACTGATTCTCCGTCAGGACGGGAACTCTCGCTCCTTCCCGCCTTTCTGGACATTATCCAAAAGCACACGGCTATCCAGATGCATACGGAGTTCAAAGCTTATTCCGGACTCGGCACATTCAACCGGAACCAAAGTCGGTTGAAAAACCGGAACATCTACTTCACGGAAGCAGACCTGGCCCCGCAGGCCAACCGGAGCGTACGGAAATCCCTGGATGAAGACATCCTGTTCGAAAACGAGGATCTCGTGGACGAAGTCTTTTCCAACGGCACCTACAATGCCGTCGTCAGTTACGTCGTCGCCCCCTCGGAGCCGGTGACAGGATCCCCCTGCTACAAAATGCTGATCGGCTGCGATAACCATGAACTCTACTATTTCAAGCGGCACAGGATCTCAATGCGAAAAGGAAAAGGGTTCCTTTCCTCCGACCTGAAAGCCATCAAAAAAATCAGATAGAGCCGAAATGATCAGTGGAAAAGCAGCTTGCGGCCTTCAATATGCCGTCAAGAAAAGCGGATCGGCAGTCGGATACTGCGCCTTGAGTATCCAATGCGGCACGCGGGATGAAGGCGATTTCCCCAGCGGGATCGCTCATTTTACGGAACACACATTATTCAAGGGAACGGCGCGCAGAAGCGCGCGGGTCATCAACGGTTATCTGGACCGGCTGGGAGGGGAACTGAATGCCTATACCACCAAGGAGGAAATCGTGCTACACGCAACGGTCCTGAAAGAAGATCTCGGCAAGGCTCTCGGGCTGCTGTTGCAGCTTGCGACAGAACCGGTGTTTCCGGAAGATGAAATCCAGACCGAAAAGGGCGTGGTCCTCGATGAAATCGCTTCCTACAAAGACAGCCCGGGAGATGAGATCTATGACCGCTTCGAGGAAATGATATTCGCGGGGCACCCCCTCGGGAGGCCGATCCTGGGGACGGCAAGCAGCGTCCGGAAAATCACCGGCGAAAACCTCCGGGCCTTCGTCAGAAACCGATTCACACCCGACAAGATGGCGCTCAGCGTCGTCGCCGACATAGAAGAAACGATACTTGAAAAGAAGCTTCTCCGCCTTGTGGAAAACATCTTCGACGGTGCCTCCGGCACTGCTTCCTCCATCCCTTCAACAACCTATTCCGTCCCTGTCGTCACGCCTTTTTCCCGCAGGATCGAAAAGCGCAACCACGAAGTGAACGCCGTACTCGGAAACCTGGCCCCGTCGCTCTATGACGGAAAAGACAGGATGACAGCCATCCTCCTGAGCAACATTCTGGGAGGGCCCGCCTCGAATTCCATGCTGAACGACCTGCTCCGCGAACGCAACGGCTGGGTCTACAGTGTAGAAAGCGCCTACACCCAATACACCGATACGGGGATCCTGGCGATCAACTTCGGCTGCGATCGGCCGAATCTCGAAAAATGCTTGAAAGGAATCTGGACCTGTATCGGGAAACTCCAGTCGCGCCCGCTTCCGGAATCTCGGCTGAAAGCAGCGAAAAAGCAATTGTTCGGACAACTGGCGATCAGTTCCGACAACGGGGAGACACAATGCCTTTCGATGGGAAAAAGTCTGCTCGCCTTCGGAAAAGTCATACCGGAAGCGGAGTCCATGGCGGAAATCAGCGCCATCACCAGTGCAGACCTGCAAGCCCTGGCCTGCCGCCTGTTCGACCCCGAAACCACTTCCCAGCTGATTTTCCTGTAGCAGCGGAACGAACAACCGTTCTCGCTCCGCTTGGCTTTCCCCATAATCGATTTTATATTTGTGAAAGGGAATCTTGATCCCGATGGAGCAACAGAAAAACGAATCAATCCGTGTCTATGAAAGCAACAAAACTGATTTTCGCAGCGGCCCTTCTCCTGGCGGCCGCCTGCACGACTTCCAAACAAGCGTCCGACGGAATCCTCCGTACACAAGTGCCCGCCCGTCCCGCCGGCCAGGAACATGCCCTTGAACTGACAGTCCCTGCCTTGGATACCGTCCGCATCGGAATCGTCGGCATCGGAATGAGGGGGGCAAGCGCGGTCTCCCGTCTGTCGTTTGTGCCGGGCGCCAAGATCGTAGCGCTCTGCGACGTGGAACCGGACCGGGTGGAAGCCGGCCGGCAGACGCTGCTGAACCGGGGACTTCCCGAGCCGGCAGGCTATTCGGGCTCGGAGGACGCCTACAAGGCACTCTGCGAACGGGACGACGTGGATCTCGTGTACATCTGTACGGATTGGATCCACCATGTTCCCGTCGCCCTCTATGCGATGGAGCATGGCAAGAACGCCGCCATCGAAGTCCCTGCGGCAACTTCGATGGAAGACATCTGGGCCCTGATCGACAAATCCGAGCAGACCCGCAAGCATTGCATGATGCTGGAAAACTGCTGCTACGATTTTTATGAACTGTCCTGCCTCGCCATGGCCCAGGCAGGGGTTTTCGGGGAAATCCTCCATGCCGAAGGCGCCTACCTCCACTATCTGGATCCGTACTGGGACGCATACTGGAACAACTGGCGTCTGGATTTCAACCGGAAGCACGAAGGGGACGTCTATCCGACCCACGGATTGGGTCCGGTCTGCCAAGTGTTGAACATACACCGCGGGGATCGGTTCAAGACCCTCGTAGCCATGGACACCAAATCCGTAAACGGTCCCCTGGCCGTCCGGAAGCGGACCGGCGAAGATGCCTCTGATTTCAAGAACGGAGACCTGACCAGCACCCTGATCCGCACGGAGAACGGGAAAACCATCCTGATCGAACATGGCGTCCTGACCCCGCGGCCGTATGACCGAATGTACCAGTTGGTGGGCACGGAGGGGTATGCGTCCAAGTATCCGATTCCGCAGATCTGCGTGCGCCGCGGTCAGATTGAAACCGCTGCGGAAGCCAACCACGAGGATCTCGATCAGGAAAAAATCCTGAGCAGGGAAGAGATCGAAGCGCTGCAGAAGCAGTATCCCAACCCCGTCTTGACCCCCGAACTCGAAGCCCTCGCCAAGGAAGTGGGAGGCCACGGGGGCATGGACTTCATCATGGACTACCGACTGATCTACTGTCTGCGGAACGGTCTGCCGCTCGATATGGATGTCTACGACCTGGCGGAATGGTGCTGCCTCGGCCCGCTCGGCGCCCTGTCGATCGAAAACGGGAACCGGCCCGTGGAAGTCCCGGACTTCACCCGCGGCGCCTGGAACCGGATCCAGGGATTTTCCTACGCGTTCGCGGAATAAGACACGCTACTCTTCGCGCCGGGTGATGCGGGCGCCGAGGGCGTTGAGACGCGTCTCGATGTCCTCATAACCCCGATCGATCTGCTCGATGTTGCCGATGACGCTGGTTCCTTTGGCGGACATAGCGGCGATAAGCAGGGCGATTCCGGCCCGGATATCGGGAGAAAGCATCCGTCCGGCACGAAGCCGGAACTTGTGGTCGTGGCCGATCACGACGGCCCGGTGGGGATCGCACAAGATGATCTGGGCCCCCATGTCGATCAGCCGGTCCACGAAAAACAACCGGCTTTCAAACATCTTCTGATGAATCAGCACGCTGCCGCGGCATTGGGTCGCGACCACCAGCATCACGCTCAGAAGGTCCGGGGTCAAGCCCGGCCAGGGGGCATCCGCGATGGTCATGATGGATCCGTCCAGGAAAGATTCGATGACATAGCTTTCCTGTTCCGGGACGAACAGGTCGTCCCCGCGCTGTTCCACTTTCACACCGAGACGGCGGAAACTCTCGGGAATGATTCCCAGATCGGCATGGGAGACGTTCCGAATGGTGAGCGGACTGCTGTTCATCGCCGCCATGCCGATGAAGCTGCCGACTTCGATCATGTCGGGGAGGATGGTGTGATCCGCGCCGCGGAGCCGGTCCACCCCCTCGACCGTCAGCAAGTTCGAACCGATTCCTTCGATCTTGGCCCCCATCCGGACGAGTAGCTTGCTCAACTGCTGAACATAGGGCTCGCAGGCGGCATTGTAGATCACGGTGCGTCCTTTCGCCAGCGAGGCAGCCATCAGGATGTTGGCAGTTCCGGTCACAGAGGCTTCGTCCAACAACATATACTTACCGGTCAGGGACTTCCCTGCCGGGAGGTACAGGTAATAGGCCTTGCGGGAGGATTCATAGTCCAGAGCGGCACCGAGCTGCATAAGGCCTTGGAGATGGGTGTCCAGCCGGCGACGGCCGATCTTGTCTCCGCCGGGTTTCGGAAAATAGACCTGTCCGAGCCGGGCGAGCAAGGGTCCGGCGACCATCACGGAACCGCGGAGGGTGGCGCAGATCCGGACGAATTCATCGCCCTCGATGAAGCGCGTATCCAGTTTTTCCGCGCGGAAGGAATATTCCCCCTTCCCCATTCGTTGTACCGAGACACCCATCCTCCTCAGCAATTCGATCAGATTCTTCACGTCCAGAATCTCGGGAACGTTGCGGAACCTTACCTCCTCTTCGGTCAGCAGCACGGCGCTGATGACTTCCAGGGCCTCGTTCTTGGCCCCCTGGGGTGTAATGGAACCGGACAGCAGATGTCCGCCTTCGATTTCGAAAAAACTCATCTCTATTCAGTGTTGCGCGGTTCTGCAACCGCCGTTCATCATAAATCCGGGGATGCCGGCAACCCGACTTTCTCTACTTCCGGGCACAGGCGGACCCCGAAAGTCCGCTGTACGGAATCAACGATCCGGTTCTCCAAGGATCGGATTTCGTCCGGCGTGGCATTTCCCGTAGCATTGACGAGGACCAAGGGCTGCCGGGCATAGACGCCCACGTTCCCCTCCGAAAATCCCTTCCATCCGCACCGTTCGATCAACCAAGCGGCCGGGATCTTTACCAGTTGCTCTCCCGTGTCAAAATACGGAACATCCCCGAAACCTTTCTCCGCTGCGATCGTCCGGACGGCACGGAATTGATCGGCAGACACGCAGGGGTTCCGGAAATAGCTCCCCGCATTTCCGATCTCCGCCGGATCCGGAAGTTTCGCCCGCCGGATGGCGATGACCGTGTCGCGCACCTGCCGCGGAGTCAAATCCCGGTCGGTCCCCCAGGCCTGCGCCACCGCCTCCCGAACAGGACCGTAGTCCAATTCGGGAGCATATTCCCGCATCAGCGCGAACGTGACGGCCGTGATGACGAAACGTCCCTTCCAATCCTGTTTGAAACGGGATTCCCGGTAGCCGTAGCCGCACGCTTCCACGCTGAAGCGTACCGGGGCGAGCGACTGGGTGTCCAAGCATTCAACCTCTACAATCAGATCCTTCACTTCCCGGCCGTAGGCCCCGATGTTCTGAACCGCGGCGGCACCGGTTTCCCCCGGGATGAGGGAAAGATTTTCCGGTCCCCACCACCCCTTGGCAGCCGCCCAGGCGCAGAAGTCGTCCCAGACGACCCCGGATCCGACACGGACTCGAACCGATCCGGAATCCCCGGGCAGGACTTCGACAAAGCGGATCCGTGAATGGAGGATCGTTCCGGGGAAATCTCCCAGGAACAAGAGGTTGCTGCCCGCGCCGATGGGGAAGAAGGGACGCGGAAGGGAAGGATCCCTGAACAAGTCCGCCAGGTCCTCGACGTTGTCGTATTCCGCGTAGCAAGCACCGAACACCTTCATGCGGAAGGTATTCAGCATAGTGAGATCTTTATGCTTCGAAACGGTCCTCAAAACCCGGCCTAATTGATCTGGGAGCCGTCGGCAAGCACTTCCTGCGGCGTGATGAAACGCATCTTGCCGTCCGGCTGTTCCGCCATCAGGATCATCCCCTTGGATTCGATGCCGCGGATGACACGCGGCTGCAGATTGGCGAGGATGCAGATCTGCTTGCCGAGCATCTGTTCCGGACTGTAGTATTCGGCGATGCCGGAGACGATGGTCCGTCTGTCGATGCCCGTGTCAATGGTGAGTTTCAAGAGTTTGTCCGTATTCGGCACCCGTTCCGCCTCGAGCACGGTCGCCGTTCGGATGTCCAACTTCTGAAAATCGTCGTACGTGCACATCTCCTTCTGGGGTTCGACGGTGTAAGCGCGCTCCCGGGCGTCGGAAGATTCGTTGGCTGCCTTCGTTGCATGCAGTTTGGCGATCTGCGCCTCCACGACGCCGTCTTCGATCTTCGCGAAGAGCAGCACCGTTTCGCCCAATTCATGTCCGGCGGGCAGCAGTTCCCGCTCACCCAGATTCTCCCAAGTCAACACGATGTCGCCCGGCTCCTCCCGACCGTCCGACGCCAAGGTATGAATAGCGGAACCTTCGGAAGCCGTGTAGAAATTCTCAGTCGGAGCACCTTCCCCGGCCCGGTAGTCAAAACCGGCCGACACCCCGACTTTCAAGATGTCCCGGAGTTTAGCCGCGGAGAAGGGCGTGAACGGTTCGAAGGCGATCGCCAGGTTGGCACAGATCTGCAGCGATGTATACAAAATCGACGCGCAGCGGTCCATGTCGGTCTTGGCGACTTTCCATGGTTCCGTGTCCGAAATATACTTGTTGCCGATGCGTGCGATGTTCATGGCTTCTTTCAGCGCCTCCCGGAAATGGAAGGTGTCCAGATAGCCTTCGAGATTCCTGCGGCATTCGGGAATCCGGGCGAGCGTTTCGGCATCAATCGCCTCCGGCTTCAGGTTCCGCGGAACCTTGCCGCCGAAATATTTCTGCGTCAGCACGACCGCCCGGTTCACAAAGTTTCCGAATATGGCCACCAATTCGCTGTTGTTACGCTGCTGGAAATCCTTCCAGGTGAAATCGTTGTCCTTGGTCTCCGGGGCATTCGCGCAGAGCACGTACCGGAGCACGTCCTCCTGGCCGGGAAACTCATCCACATATTCATGAAGCCATACCGCCCAGTTGCGGGAAGTGGAGATTTTGTCCCCCTCGAGATTCAGAAACTCGTTCGCCGGCACGTTGTCCGGAAGGATGTAGTCTCCGTAGGCTTTCAACATCGAAGGGAAGACGATGCAGTGGAAAACGATGTTGTCCTTTCCGATGAAATGCACCAGCCTGGACTCCGGATCCATCCACCACTTCTTCCACGACTGTGGAAGCAGTTCCTGGGTGTTGGAAATGTAGCCGATCGGGGCGTCGAACCAGACATAGAGCACCTTGCCTTCCGCGCCTTCCGCCGGCACGGGAACCCCCCAGTCAAGGTCTCGGCTTACGGCCCGGGGCTCCAGTCCTCCGTCCAGCCAGGACTTGCACTGGCCGTAGACATTGACCTTCCATTCCTTGTGACGCTCGAGAATCCATTCCCGCAGCCAGGGTTCATAGCGATCCAGCGGAAGGTACCAATGCTTGGTTTTCACCTTCCGCGGGATGCTTCCGCTCAGGGCGGACTTCGGGTCGATCAGTTCTTCCGGACTCAGCGTACTCCCGCAATTCTCGCACTGATCCCCATAGGCGCCCGGGTTGCCGCACTTGGGACAGGTTCCGGAGATGTAACGGTCCGCCAGGAACACCTTGGCTTCGGGATCAAAATACTGTTCGGTCTCCTTTGTGATGAACTTCTCTTCGTCGTAAAGTTTGCGAAAAAATTCCGAGGCGTTCCGATGATGCACCCCGGAAGTAGTCCGGGAATAGATGTCGAAGTTGATACCGAGACGGGAGAAGGAGTCCCTGATGAGGCAGTGGTACTTGTCCACGATTTCCTGCGGGGACACACCCTGCTTGCGCGCCGTGAACGTGATCGGCACACCGTGCTCGTCAGAGCCGCAGATGAACAGTACATCCTCTCCCTTCATTCTCAAATACCGCACATAGATGTCCGCGGGTACGTAGACGCCCGCCAGATGGCCGATGTGCACCGGTCCGTTGGCATACGGCAACGCGCAGGTCACCAACGTTCTTTTGTAATTCATATTCATATTCCAATCATTTGCTCATTATTCCTTTTCCCGACCGAGCCGGACTTTGATCGTCTTCAACATCCGCAGATACTTGGCGTAGGTCACTTGACAGGCATGCACCTTGTCGGCATCCGAGACCAGTTCGGCCTTCTTCAGTTCTTCCCGCACCTCTGCCAATTTCGATTCCAAGCGGCAACTCTGGAACACTAAAATGGCCTTGGGTACGAATTTCGTCAACCAGGAACCTTTCGACATCATGGATTCCCGAAAATTTTCCACCGATAGCTTGTAGCGTTCGTTCGCGGACAATTGCGCGGCCACATAAGCGACCGTCCGGTCTTCCGCATCCAACAGACGCTTCACAATCTCCTCTTGGGAAGCTCCGTCGTAATAGTCTTTCGAATACGCTTGATACGTCGCCCGGTAGGCGGCATTGACGAATTCAACTTGATCGCCCTCCAGAGCGGCATCGATGAATTCGAATACCGTCTGTTTATCTTCCTCGTCTCCGGAATAGTAGTCCGAGTCGGTCTGGAACTCCATAGGAGTGGTGCCTTCGGTCAAAATGAAATTCAGCAGGCCCCGTTCCGCCTTGCCCATAATCCGGTTTTCCTCCAAGGCCAGCAGACCGTCAGTCCACGTGTCGGGCGTCGCCGTATCTACCGAAGGGCTGCCTTGCGAAGAGTCCGCTCCCAGGTTCCGCCTCCGTCCGCGCTCGCGTTCCCGCTCCTCCGCCCGTTTCTCCTCCGCCAACTTTTTCGAGCGCGTCGCTCCGACCCGTTCCTCAAGGACGTCTCGACGGATCTCGAATTTCCGGCTGCAGAAGTCTATATAGGTGGCACGCTTGACACCGTCGGGGATGTCCGCGATCGTGTCGGCGATATCGTTGATCACGTTCGCACGTTTCAGCGGATCGTTCACGGCGTCGCGCATCAGCAAGGTTGCCTTGAAATCCACGAAGTCCTGTGCATTGTCCGAAAGAAAGGCTTCCATCTCGGCCAGTGTATGTTTCCGGGAATAGGAGTCCGGGTCGTCCCCGTCCGGAATCAAGACCAGCTTGACGTTCATTCCTTCGCGCAGAAACATGTCGATGCCGCGCAGGGCAGCGTGGATGCCGGCGGAATCGCCGTCGTACATAATGGTCACGTTGTCCGTGAACCGCTTGATCAGGCGGATCTGTCCCTCCGTCAGTGCCGTGCCGCTGGAGGCCACGACATTGGTAATCCCCAGCTGGTGCATGGAAAGCACATCCAAATAGCCCTCGACAAGATAGCAGTTGTCCCGCTTCGCGATTTCGTTCTTGGCGAACCAGATACCGTACAGCGACAGGTTCTTGACATAGATGTCACTTTCCTTGGAGTTGACGTATTTCGCGACGGTCTTGTCGGACTTCAAGGTCCGGGCTCCGAAGGCGATGATCCGCCCGCTCATGGAATGGATCGGAAATACGACCCGGTCATAGAAGCGGTCACGAAGCGTACCGTCTTCCTCGTAGCGGGAGCAAAGTCCGGTGTCGAGCAGGTATTCTTCCTTGTATCCGGCCGACTTGGCAGCATCGGTGAAAGCTCGGCGGCCGGTAGGCGCCCAGCCGAGACCATATTTCGCGATGGTCGCATCTTCCAAGCCCCGGGCATGGAAATATTTCAGCCCGACGGATCTGCCCTCATCCGTTTTCAGTTGCTCCTGAAAGAACTTTCCGGCATATTCCGAGACCAGCATCAAGCTCTCGTTGCGTTTTCGGTTCGCGATGTCTTCAGCGGTCTCCTCCTTTTCAATGACCTCGATGTTGTATTTCTTGGCGAGGTATCGCAGGGCTTCCGCGTAGGACAAGTGTTCGTAATCCATGACGAATCCCACGGCCGATCCCCCTTTGTGGCAGCCGAAACAGTAGTACATGCCTTTGGCGGGAATGATGTGGAAAGACGGGGTCTTCTCGTTGTGGAAGGGGCAACACGCCCAGTACTCGGCGCCGCGCCGCTTGAGCGTCACGAAGTCGCCGATGACTTCCTCGATCTTCGCCGTGTCGAGAATCTTCTGTACCGTCTCTTGGGGAATCATTTCAGCACGCGGTTCCTCCTATCAATCAATTTTCCGATAATCTACCTCCTTGGCCTGTCCGATGCCTGAAGCATCCAACTTGTCGGTCTCGGAAGCCGGTTCCTTCGGTTTCGGAGCGAACTTGATTTCGTAAGCCTTCTTCGCCTTATCGACCTGCCAGGTGGAAAAGAGTTCCGAAATCCCGTAAATGAGCAGCAAGCAACCGGAGATGATGCTCATGATCTTCATGGTAAAGGGATTGAAAAGCAGGAAGACGCCCCCGATGACGGCGCAGATCGAAAAGATCAACGAGGTGAAACGGGCCCCGACCAGATTCATCACGCTGGCCAACACGATGAGCTGCAAGACGCCATACAGAATCAGCAGGACGCCGATCAAGTAGACAATGAAACCGGCGACCTGGGCGGGAAACAGGAAGAGCAGAAGACCTAGAAGAACATCGACGGCGGCATTCGTGATCATCAGGGACAGAAGCTCTCCTTTCCGGTAGGCAAATCCGAACACCAGTGAAACGAAACCCGCAGCAAATAGAAAACAGGCGACGATCCGGACGACCGTCAGCGGCGCATTGTTTCCGAAAACCATGACCAGTCCGATTCCTATGGCAGCCAAAGCCCTGAGGATGCTGCTGAACTTGGTCTTGTAACCAAATGTGAACATAATGCTTTCAAGAATTTAGATTTACAAATTTAAGAATTTTTCCTATATTCGTCACCATGTACTTCGATACCCACAACCATAGCCAGTTCTCCTTCGACGGAGGAAAAACCACAGTAGAAAAGTCTGCCGCCGCCGCCATTGAACGGGGTCTGGGAGGCGTCTGCTTTACGGACCACTACGATTTCTACGTGCCGGAAATGAAACAGGAACACGAAAACCGCGTTCGGGAGGAATTTGACGTGCCTGCCCAGCAGGCAGAGATCGACCGAGTGAACGAACTCATCGCCGCAGGCGCGTTCGGAAAGAAGGCTGCAAAGAAATTCCGGCTGTTCAAAGGGGTAGAGATCGGACTCTACGAAACGTGCCGCGAACAGATCCGTCGTTTCTTCCAAGAACACAGCTTCGACGAAGTGGTGGCTTCCGTGCACTATCTGGACGACACGGATCCTTACTGGGGCTCCTACTATAAAGGAAAGAACTGGAAAGAGGCCTACGGGCACTATCTGGAGACACTCCTGAAAGAGATGAAGTGGCTGAACAAGGATTTCGACATCATGGGACATTTCGACTACATCGCCCGGTATGCCCCCTATCCGAAGGAAAGCGTCCTATACCGGGATTTTCCCGGACTCTTCGATGAAATCTTACGGTTCCTCGCGGAGAACGGGAAGGGTTTCGAAATCAACACCAAAACTTACCAAGCCTACGGCCTGCGGACCCCGGAACTTGACAGGAACATCCTGCTGCGGTTTATGGAACTGGGCGGCGAAGTGATCACCCTGGGTTCTGATTCCCACGAATCCGCGCACATCGGCAACAAGTTCGAGTACTTCGCCCAATACGTCAAATCAGTCGGATTCCGCCGTCTGGGGCACTATGAAAACCGCCGCCTGAAGATGGTGACCATCTGACAAGCGGATAGAAAAAACATTCCTTCTAAACAGGATCAGTTGGCGATTTCGCAGAGGAACTTGATCCGCACTAGGCGAATGTCAAGTTCGTCGTAGTCCGGCCCCAACTGGTTCATCGCCTCGTCGATGGAATCCGAGGTGGCCTCGCTCTTGAAATAATCATAGATGTCTTCCACAACATCGTCGTCCACGACCTGACGGATGAAGTAGTTCAGATCCAATTTGGTCCCCGAAGAGACAATGGTCTCGATCTCCTGGATCAGGTCTTCCATGTCCATTCCCCGAGCATCCGCGATGTCTTCCAGCGACATCTGGCGGTCCACGCTCTGGATAATGTAGATCTTGTTCGCGGATTTGGAAGGCGATGACTTGACGACAAAGTCCTCCGGACGGCTGATCTCGTTCTCCTCTACGTACCGTTTGATGAGTTCCACGAACTTCTCACCGTATTTTCTCGCCTTTCCTTCTCCGACTCCCTGGCAACTGTGCATCTCGTTCAAGGTCACAGGGTACAGGATCGACATGTCTTCGAGGGCAGGATCGCTGAATATGATCCAAGGCTGCAGCCCCAACTTGCGGGACATATCCTTCCGCAGATCCTTCAGCATCGAAAGGAGGGCCGGATCTCCGCCACTGCCGGTCTTCATGGAGGTGGAGGCGCCGTACATTTCTTCGTCGTCTTCTTCCTCGCTGCCGGCGCCGTTGGAGAACACCCGATCCTCAACCAGCCGGATTTCATACGGAGCGGCATAGAACTGTTCTCCCTCCGGGGTAACGTAGATCAGGCCGTAGGTCTCGATTTCCTTCTCCAGCAGGCCCAGAATCAACCCCTGATGGATCACGGTCGCCCAGAACTTCTCGTCGTGGGCGGAGCCTGCTCCGAACAATTTTAATTTGTCGTGACGATAAGACTTGACCATCGAATTGGAGATTCCCGACAGAATGAGAGCAAGGTGTTCGATCTTGAAATGTTCCGGCAGCGACTGGACAAGCTCGATCACGAGACACATTTCTTTTCTGCCGTCGAAGCTCGGCTTGGGGGTGATGCAATTGTCGCACATCCCGCAGTTGTCCTTTGGATAGTTTTCACCGAAATAATTCAACAGCAGCTTTCTGCGGCACTGGTTGGATTCGGAGTACGCCACCGTCTCCAGCAGCAGTTGGCGGCCGATTTCTTGCTCGGAAACGGGCTTTCCTTGCATGAACTTTTCCAGTTTCTGGATGTCCTTGTAACTATAGTACGTGATGCAGCGTCCCTCATTGCCGTCCCGTCCCGCCCTGCCGGTCTCCTGGTAATAGCCTTCGATGCTTTTCGGGATGTCGTAGTGGATCACGAACCGGACATCCGGCTTGTCGATCCCCATACCGAAAGCAATGGTGGCGACGATCACATCCACATCTTCCATCAGGAAGCGGTCCTGGTTTTCCGTCCGGGTCTTCGCGTCCAGACCGGCATGATAGGGAAGCGCGCTAATTCCATTGATATTCAACAAGTCGGCCATTTCCTCAACCTTCTTCCGACTTAGGCAGTAGATGATGCCGGACTTGCCGGGATTCTGTTTGATGTAACGGATGACGTCCTTCTCCGGCTCCACCTTGTCCCGGATCTCATAGAAGAGATTCGGACGGTTGAAAGAGGATTTGAAGACCGTGGCATCCTGGATGCCGAGATTTTTCTGGATGTCGCTTTGGACCTTCGGGGTCGCGGTAGCCGTCAAAGCAATGATCGGAGCCCTGCCAATCTCTTGCACCATGTCGCGGATACGGCGGTATTCCGGCCGGAAGTCATGTCCCCATTCGGAAATGCAGTGGGCCTCGTCCACGGCATAGAAAGAAATGGTCACCTCCTTCAGGAAATCGATGTTCTCCGACTTGTTGAGGGACTCGGGCGCGACGTAGAGCAGTTTGGTCACTCCGGAATGAACGTCGTCCTTCACAGACTGGATCTGCGCCTTGTTGAGAGACGAGTTCAAGAAGTGGGCGATGCCCGTGTCCCCGGTCACGAAGCCGCGGATCACATCCACCTGGTTCTTCATGAGCGCGATGAGAGGCGAAATCACGATTGCCGTTCCAGGCATCACGAGGGCGGGCAACTGATAGCACAAAGATTTTCCCGCACCCGTCGGCATCAGTACAAAGGTATCTTTCCCCTTCAAGAGATTCACGATGATTTCCTCCTGGTCTCCCTTGAAAGTGTCAAAGCCGAAAAATTCCTTTAATTTGGAATGAATCAGTACTGAATCAATTCCCATGACGCTTCAGATTTCCATCTAAATTAATCCAAGTTTTCGTGAATATCAAGTAAAATAGAGAATATATTCATGCTTTATCAACATTTTTTCCGATATTTACAGAAATTTTTTGGAGGGAACTTTTCCCGACAATAAATTAGAAACATACAAAACTCAATATCATGAAGACAAACAAACTCTTCGTTGCCGCGGCGGTCGCGCTTTCAATGATCGCCTGCAACGGCCAGAAGCCCACCGGGGCGAATGATGGGAAAGACAGCACGGCTGTTGCCCAAAACACAGAAAAAGTCATGTCCGCAAAGGATTTCCTGCCTTCCAAGGGGGAAAGGGATTCCGTCAGTTACCTGATGGGAATCAATTTCGGCAGTTTCATCAAGGGCTACAATTTCGGCTCTGATCTCAACTATGCCCAGATCAAGAAGGGTATGCGGGATTTCATCAACGCCAAGGGCAACCAGAACGACACCAACTTCCTGAAGCAATTCAAGATCAGCCCGGAAGAAATGAACCGCCTCTTCAGCGCCTATATCGAGAAGCGGAATCAGTACACGGCTGAAGTCAACAAGGAAAAAGAAGCCCAGTTCCTTTCCGCCAACAAGGCGAAGGCCGGGGTGCAGACCACGGCCAGCGGGCTCCAGTACATCATCCAAGAGGCCGGCAATGACGTCAAGCCCGGTCCGCGGGACACCGTGTTCGTGCATTACAAAGGCACCCTCACCGACGGTACTGTGTTTGACGAGGTTCCCGAAACCGCGTCGGCTATCCAACTCACCCTCGACCGGGTCATTCCCGGATGGACCGAAGGTCTGGGATTGATCGGCGAAGGCGGCAAGGCTACGCTCTACGTTCCTTCTGAACTGGGATATGGTTCCCGCGGAACCAACGGCATCGAGCCCAACTCTCCGCTCATCTTCGACATCCAACTGGATTCCGTCAAGCGTTTCGTCGAGCCCGTTGAAGAGCCTGCAGCCAAATAACAGGACCCTATGGCAGCTTTGGAAATAGAAGGCAAGATCAGACAAAAACTTGCGAAGATCACCGGCCAAGGCGCGAAAGGCCCCTGGACGAAACAGGATTTCATCCTGGAATACCAGGACGGGAACTTCCCTGCCGAAATTTGCTTCACCGTTTTCGGGAACGATAAAGTCGCGGAGCTGGACAAGCACCAGGTCGGAGACGATGTACGTGTCTCCTTCAATCTGAGGGCACGGGAATACAACGGACGCTGGTACAACGATGTCCGTGTTTGGAGAATTTCCTCCGCCTCTCAGGAAGCTCCTGCACAGAGCCACGCTCCGCGCAAAATGAATGCTCCTGCCCAGGCACAGGTTCCCCCCGTCGAAACTTCCGCCCCGGCTCCGACTATCGATGACATGCCGGCCGAAGATCCCAACGGCGGCGACCTACCGTTCTAGGCTGCAGCCCGACCCGGCGGATCGAACCATCATCGCGCCACCATGTCAGTTGTTTCTTGGCATAGTGGCGCGTTTTGCATTGAGTATTGAACGAGGCGCATGGCCTCTTCCAGGGGGGATATGGCCGCTAGAGGTTCAGATCTTCGGTGCCATCGAAGACCTGCTTGCCGTCATCGTCATCGCTGTCCTCGTCGTCGTCATTTTCATCCGCGGCGTCCTTGTCACGGGAATCCTCATCATCCTCGTCCGACCCCCAATCAGGCTTCTGACCCGGCAGATGCCGCTGGGAATCCGGCAGATCCTCGAAAGCCACATACCCGTTTTCAAACTCGGCGGGCACCGGCCCCTTTGTGTCCACGAGAACAGGACCGCCTCCGGGGCGATCCTCCGTGCCTTCGAAGGTGATGATCACGCTCTTCCTGTTGGGCACGTCATAGAAATACAGGAAAGATGCAATCCCGGTCTTGACCGACTTGGCCACGGTAACGGCATCCACGGTTCCGTTCCCGAGGTCGAACAAACCATAGCGCGCCAGCACACACCCGTCCGCGCGGAGCGCCTTGAACAGAATCAACTGATCCTGCGGGAACTCCAGATCCGCGCGCAACTGCTTGTGAAAAGCATACAACGTGGTTTCGCCACTCATTTCATAGACCCTGTAGAAGCCTTTGATTCCGGCAAGAGTTACTCTGTACTTGTATACCATAAGTCAATCAAGTTGTCGATGACGGATTCTCCGTTTTATGTTCAAAATTACAAAATTTCCCGTTTCGTTGCAAAATAATCTGAAAAACGCTAATTTCACATTCTGAGATGGAGAGTACGAACAGCCATATCCAGGATTCCTACTACAGCATTCCGTTCACAACCCGTGGGTTGTACAAGAACAAAGGAAGCCGTTTCCTCTCATGGGCCTATCCCGTTGAAACAGAGGAATCGGTGAAAGCCATCCTGAACGATCTCCGGAAAGAATACCACGACGCCCGACACCATTGCTACGCCTACCGGCTCGGTTGGCAGGGCGAACAGTACCGGGCCAACGACGACGGAGAACCGTCCTCCTCGGCAGGAAGGCCAATCCTCGGACAGATCGATTCGCGGGGGCTGAGCGACGTGCTGGTCGTGGTGGTCCGGTATTTCGGCGGAATCAAGCTCGGCATTCCGGGGCTGATCAAGGCCTACAAAACCGCGGCCGCCGAAGCCTTGGACGAGGCGGGAAAAGTGGAGAAGATCGCCGGAAAATGGTTCCGTATCGGTTTTGACTATCCGGCCATGAACCCGGTTATGACGGTTCTCAAGGATCTGGCGCTCGAACAGCGGAACCAGCAGTTCGAGGTGCAGTGCTCGCTGGAGGCCAGGATTCGGCTATCGGAAGAGCGGAAATTCCGGGACAGCCTCGCTCTCATCGACATCGATGTTTTGGAAGAATTGTAATTGCGTATGAATATGCCCAAAAGTCTCATTTCCATCAAGGATTTCTCCAAGGATGAAATCCTCCACATCCTGAATGTCGCCGAGGAATTCGAAACCTGCCGGGAACAAAATTTTCTTGCAGGAAAGGTGATTGCCTGTCTCTTCTTCGAGCCCTCCACCCGGACTCGGCTTTCCTTCGAATCGGCCGTGAACCGTCTGGGCGCGCGAGTGATCGGATTCCCGGACAACCGGAATACGAGCCAGGCGAAAGGAGAGACACTGGAAGACACCATGCGGATCATTTCCAACTACGTGGACATGATCGTCATGCGGCACCCGCAGGCTGGAGCCGCCGCCATCGCCGCGTCGGTCGCCTCCGTTCCTGTGGTCAATGCCGGAGACGGCCCCAACGAACACCCGACCCAGACCCTGCTGGATCTGTATTCCATCCGGAAGACGCAAGGAAACCTGGAGAACCTCACTGTCAATATGGTGGGCGACTTGAAGTACGGACGGACCGTCCATTCCCTCATCGAAGCCCTGCACTACTTCCATCCGCACTTCATCATGACCGCTCCCCAAGAACTGCGGATGCCGCGTGAATATCTCGAATTTCTGGAAAAGAAGGGGGTCACCTTCGAAGAAACGGATCGTATCGAAGAACATCTCAACGATTGCGACATCCTCTACATGACCCGCATCCAGCAGGAACGGTTCCCCGAGCCGGAAGAATATGCGAAAGTGAAAGACGTGTACAAATTGACCGCCTCCATGCTGGAAGGGGCCAAGCCGAACTTGAAGATTCTGCATCCGCTGCCGCGCGTGGGAGAAATCGCGACGGACGTGGACGCGACACCCTATGCCTACTATTTCCAGCAGGCAGGGAACGGCATGTACGTCCGAATGGCCATCATTTCTTACTTGCTGGGATACAGGTAACAGGAAGCGACCCAACTATCTATACTTTTCTATGAAAAAATCGATTGTACTGGTTTCCATTTTCTTGCTTATCGCAGGCAGCATCTCCGCCAAATCGAGAAAGGCCGTTTACATCATTGTGGACGGAATCCCTGCCGACATGATCGAACGTCTGCATCTTCCCAATATCCGGGAAATAGCCGAAAAAGGAGCATATGGCCGAAGTTATGTGGGAGGAACTGTCGGTCGCTATGACCAGACGCCCACAATCTCCGCAGTCGGTTACACGGATCTGCTGACGGCGACCTGGGTGAACAAACACAACGTGCCCGGGAACAGCAATCTGAAACCGAACTACAATTATTGGACACTTTTCAAGATCGCCAAATCTCAAGACAGGAACGTCACGACCGGCATTTTTTCGAGCTGGACAGACAACAGAACCATGCTGATCGGCGCCGGGAAGCCCGAAACCGGCAATCTTCAGATCGACTTTGTGTATGACGGATATGAAAACGACTATGCAGCCTTCCCGAAGAAGGAGCATGATCTGAGGATCTTTGACATTGATGAACATGTCTCGAAGAAGGCAGCCGATTGCATTCGCGAAGAGGCGCCTGACCTGAGCTGGGTCTATCTTTGGTACACGGACGCTGCCGGCCATATTTTCGGGAACGGCAAGGTGTTCGATGATTTTGTGAAACTTGCCGACAAGCAGATCGGCCGGGTTTGGGATGCTGTCAAGTACCGGGAAAGACACTTCGATGAAGAATGGATGATCGTTGTCTGCACGGATCATGGACGGGGATATGACGGCTACCATCACGGAGGACAGTCCGTCAGGGAACGGACAATCTGGGTCGCCACGAACCAAAAGGTCAACGCAAGGATGAAAAGCGGCAAGAGCGCCATGGTTGACATCGCTCCTTCCATTTGCCGTTTCATGGACTTCGAAGTGCCTCGGGACGTGCTTTGGGAACAGGACGGCACTTCATTTTATGGAAAGGCAGACATGATGGAAATGGATATCATGCCGTACGACAACACGGTGGACATCCGTTGGGAATGCTTGAACAAACGCGCCCAAGTGAACGTATGGGCTTCCGTTTCCAATCATTTCAAAGAAGGGGGCAAGGATGAATGGATCAAAATCGGAACGGTTCCCGCAAAGTCGGAAAAATACACGGTGGACCTGAGCCGCCTTCCCGCTTCAACGTTCTACAAATTTGTGCTCGAAACGCCGAACGGGACGCTCAACCGATGGTATGATTCCGTTCCGGAAAAATACGGGGACTTCAAGGTTCCGCTGGCGGTAGACCGGAACGATCTTCCGATCGGGAACTGGAACCGAGACGCCTATTCCAAGATTACCGGTCTTCTTGCTTCAGAAGGGATCCACAAATCCGGCTACGACCCGGACAGCAAACCGTATGCGGTCTTTGATTTTGACAACACGTCCATTATCAATGATGTGGAATTTTCATTGCTGGCGTATCAAATCCACAACCTCCGGTTCCGGATTCATCCGGACCGTTTCTTTGAAGCAGTGACGACTGACGTGCCGGATCTTGAAGCTGAAATCCGGGTCGGCAATACTGTAAGAATGTTGGCGCAAGATGTTTCGGATGACTATCAATACCTGTATGACAATTTCATCGCCAAGGACTTTGATGCTTCAACCGTTTCGGGTGCGCTGTCAAGAATCAAAGAGAGCGACTGTTACCTTGATTTCCGCGCAAAATTATTCGCCCTGATATTCGGAGTGGCCGAACATTTTGATTACGGGGTCGGATGCATTCATATCCTCCGGCTGCTGGAAGGGATGACGTATGAAGAGATTACCGCTCTTGCGAAGGAGTCTTTCAAGTATTTCCGTGGAATGAAGGGGGTCAGCATGATCCGGTGGGAGAGTCCCGAGATGGGCGTGTGCGGGAAAATAGTCTCCGAGCATCCGGAAGGAATATGCGTGACCGAGGAGATGCTGAATCTTTTCAAACATCTTCGGTTGAACGGGATCGATGTTTACATCTGTTCGGCATCCCTGGAAACGGTGGTCGAGTCTGTAGCCTGTGATCCGGAATTCGGGTTCGGTTTTGACAAGGAACATGTCTATGGCCTTCGTTTCAAGGGAGGAGACTCCGGGGTGGTCCAAGTGGAACTTGATCCCGACTATATTCAGACATTCAAGCAAGGAAAGGCCGATGCGATCAACGCCTACATCGCCCCGAAACATGGAGGAAAGGCACCGGTTCTGGTGGCTGGCGACAGCAACGGCGACTATGAAATGCTCACTGCGTTCAAGGATCTCAAACTCGGGCTCATCATCAACGCCGGCAACGGTGGAGCGATCGGAGAACTGGCTGAAAGCGGAAATCCGAAATATGTCGTTCAAAACCGCGATCTCGCGCTTGGCGTATTTGTCAGGCAGTAAAGGTTGCCGCGGATCAATATGAAAGGAGAGGCCGGTTATCTTATTGAAGAATCCACATCTTTCCCATGTATCTATCTGAGCCTCCGTATCGGCCCTTCCCGCACTATTTCAGGAATTTTTAAAAAAGCGGGATTGAAAGAATTTTTTATTATTCGGTTATTATCAATGACGAAATCTCGTCATTTTGTATGAAATGATCCGGATGAAACAATTTTAAAACATTTTAATGACACTTACCCCGTTTTTTCAACTATTTTTAAAATGACTATCTTCGTGGAATCAATACAGAAAAACGATCTGGAATATTTTTGTTTTTTGCTATTAGTTTTTATGTATTTACCAACGAATCGGTTTTGATTTGAAACCATAATATTGGATATCGATAATTATTTTTAACTAAAATGGGAAAAGTTCATGTTTTCAATGCCGGCCCTTCCGTGCTTCCGCAGGTGGCCATAGAGAATGCCATCGAGGCGCTAAAAGACTTCAAAGGCACAGGTGTTTCCGTACTGAGCATCTCTCACCGCGCCAAAGAATGGGATGCGACCATGGAGGAATGTCGCTCCCTGTGGAGAGAACTCCTGAACATCCCGGATACCCACGAGATCGTGTTCCTGAGCGGCGGCGCCTCCCTGCAGTTCCTCTATGTGGCCATGAACTATCTGGAGCGCAAAGCCGCGTATCTGGAAACCGGCGAATGGGCGAAGAAGGCCCTCAAGGAAGCTGCTGCCATCGGCGATGCCTATGCGATTGCCAGTTCCGCGGACAAGAACTATTCCTACATTCCAAAGGGCTATGAAATCCCCACGGATCTGGACTACTTCCACATCACGACGAACAACACCATCTACGGTACCGAGATCAAGGAAGACATCGACTGTCCCGTGCCCCTCATCGCAGACATGAGTTCGGACATCATGTCCCGTACGATGGATGTCGGCAAGTATGCCCTGATCTACGGCGGCGCCCAGAAGAACGTCGGCCCTGCCGGCGTGATCTTCGCCATCATCCGCAGGGATACCCTCGGCAAGGTGACCCGTTACATCCCGACCATGCTCGACTACCGCACGCACATCGACAAGCTTTCGATGTTCAACACCCCTCCCGTATTCGCCATCTTTATGATGAACGAAACCCTCAAGTGGCTGAAGAGCATAGGCGGTGTCGAAGCGATTCATAAGATTAACGAAGAAAAAGCGGCTCTCTTGTACAGCGAAATCGACCGGAACTCCCTCTTTGTCGGAACCGCTGCGAAAGAAGACCGTTCCATCATGAACGTCTGCTTCGTCATGGCCCCCGGCTACGAGACGCTGCAGGATGAATTCCTCGCCTTCGCGAAGGAGCGCAAGCTGATCGGCCTCAAAGGTCATCGTTCCGTCGGCGGCTTCCGCGCCTCTCTCTACAATGCCTGCACCCCCGAAGATGTCCTGGCGCTGGTCAACTGCATGAAAGAATTCGAAAATCTTAAGAAATAAGGGAGATGAAAGTATTAGTTGCTACAGAGAAGCCTTTTTCCACCGCTGCCGTCGCAGGGATCAAAGAAATCATTGAAGGTGCCGGATATCAGTTCGCCACCCTCGAAAAATATACCGACACCGGAGAACTGATCACCGCTGTCGCCGACGTGGATGCCCTCATCATCCGCACCGACAAAATAACCGCTGAAGTACTGAATGCCGCCAAGAACCTCAAGATCGTGGTCCGTGCCGGCGCCGGTTACGACAACATAGACCTCGCCGCAGCTACGGCTCGCAAGATTGTGGTGATGAACACCCCCGGACAGAATTCCAATGGAGTCGCTGAACTCACCATCGCGATGATGATCTTCATGGCCCGGAACCAGTTCACTCCTGCCACCGGCTCCGAACTGGAAGGTAAGAGGCTGGGAATCCAGGCTTTCGGCAATGTAGGAAGACTTGTCGGCAAGAAGGCTGAAGCGATGGGCATGAAAGTGACAGCCATCGATCCGTTCATCCCTGCGGAGAAGATCCGCGAGGCCGGAGTCGAGCCGGCCGAATCAGCGGAGCAGATGTATTCCTCTTGCATGTACATTTCCATCCATATGCCCGCTACGCCGGAGACCATCGGTTCGATCGGTTACGATCTGATCGTAAAGATGCCGAAGGGCGCTTGCCTGATCAATGCAGCCCGCAAAGAGGTGATCGACGAGGCCGGACTGGAAAAAGCACTCGATGAACGAGAAGACTTGAAGTACATCACCGATGTGGCCCCGGACAACTACGAAGTTTTGAAGGAGAAATTCGGAACGCGCATTTTCGCGACTCCCAAGAAGATGGGCGCCCAGACCGCCGAAGCGAACCTGAACGCCGGCCTCGCTGCCGCCCGTCAAATCGTCGATTTCTTCGCCACCGGGAACACCCGATTCCAGGTCAACAAATAATGATCAGTCGGATAACCTCTGCATGCTGGAAACGTCCGCTCCGCGGACCCCTCCCATCTCCGATGGGTCCCTCCCTCTTACGAGCCGAGGGTGGCTACGGTTTCCGGCATGCAAAGGCTGTCCTATAAAAAACCAATACAATATGATACGTGTAAAACCGTTTGCGGCGGTGCGGCCGCCGAAGAGCCTAGTGAAAGAAGTCGCCGCACCGCCCTACGATGTGCTGAACTCTGAAGAAGCTCAGCAGCTGGCAGGCGAAAAATCCCTGCTGCACATTACCAAGCCGGAAATCGACTTCGATCCGATGCTGGAAGAGCACGATCCGAAAGTCTATGAAAAGGCCGTCAAGAATTTCCGGGACTGGCAAGCCAGAGGCTGGTTGAAACAAGACGGAAAGGAATGCTATTATATCTATGCGCAGACCATGGACGTCCGTACCCAGTACGGACTGGTTCTCTGCGCCCACACCGAAGACTACGTCACCGGCAAGATCAAGGAACATGAGCTTACCCGCAAAGACAAGGAAGACGACCGGATGACCCACGTGAAAATCCAGAACGCCAACATCGAGCCCGTGTTCTTCGCCTACAGGGATAACGATCTGCTGAACCAGATCGTCGCGGATGCCGTCAAATCGGAACCCGAATATTCCTTCACCGACGAGAACAACTTCGGACACAAGTTTTGGATCATCGACAATGACGATACCATCGACCGGATTACCCGGATCTTCCAGAACGATGTCGATGCCTTCTACGTGGCAGACGGTCATCACCGCACCGCGGCCGCGGTCAGGGTCTGCGCCGAGAAGAAAGCGCGGAACCCCCATCATACCGGAGAGGAAGAATACAACTATGTGATGGCGGTCTGTTTCCCCAAGAGCCAACTCAAGATCCTGGACTACAACCGCGTGGTCAAAGATCTGAACGGCCTGTCGGGCGAGGGATTCCTGGATGCCCTGCGGAAAGATTTCGACGTGAAAGAAAAAGGCAGCGAGGCCTATCGACCGGACCACCTCCACAACTTCTCGATGTATCTGGACGGCAAGTGGTATTCGCTGGAAACCCTCGAAGGACGCTACGACGACCAGGATCCCATCGGAGTGCTCGATGTCACGATACTCTCGAACCTCGTGCTTGACAAGATTCTAGGCATCAAGGAGCTCCGGACCGACAAGCGCATGGATTTCGTGGGCGGAATCCGCGGACTGGGCGAGTTGAAACGCAGGGTGGACAGCGGGGAAATGAAAGTTGCCTTCGCCCTCTTTCCTGTTTCGATGGATCAATTCATCAAGATCTCGGACACGGGCAACATCATGCCTCCGAAGACCACGTGGTTCGAGCCCAAGCTCCGCTCCGGTCTCGCGATCCACAAACTCGACTAACCGGCTGCCCGCGCTATGGCGAAACAGGTATTCAACGCCTCGATGAAACTCGCGGATTTGATTGATCAAAGTTCAAATCTGCTGCGGATCATTCCCCGTACCGGGCTGTCCTTCGGCTTCGGAGAAGCCACTGTTAAAGAAGCGTGCAGGAGAGCGGGGGTGGATCCTGCAACCTTCTTGTTGATTTGCAACGTCTATTCCTTCGATGATTTCGTTCCGAGTCCGGACGAACTGCGCAAGGCGGACATCCGGGGCATTGTCGCCTATCTGCAAGCCTCGCACGATTTCTATCTGAAAACAGCCCTGCTGACCTTGTCCGAATCAATCGGAAGAATGCTGGAACCATGCGAAGAAAGCCGGAAGAACATCATCCGCAAATTCTTCGCCGAATACAAAGTTGAGCTGGAAAAACATTTTGAATACGAAGAAGTCAAGGTCTTCCCGTACGTGGTCGCTTTGATCGACAGGAAGGAGCATCCGGCCTTTTCCATCCGTCAGTTTGAGAAGCACCACAGCAACCTTCTGGAAAAGTTGGGAGATCTGAAGGATCTCATCATGAAATACCTTCCGCAGGAATGCGAAGCCGACCGGATCGGCGACGTGCTGTCGTACCTCTATTTTTTGAAGGATGATTTGGCGCGGCATACCTCCATCGAGGACAATGTACTGGTGCCCATGATCGCGGATCTGGAACGGAACGGCTTGGTCGCTTCGGGGAGCATTTCCTCGAAAACAGCGGCGGAAGAAGCGCTTTCCGACCGCGAAAAGGAGATCCTCACCTGTGTAGCGAGGGGGATGCTGAACAAAGAGATCGCGGACCGGTTCAGCCTGTCCATCCACACGGTCATCACCCACCGGAAGAACATTACCCGCAAAATCGGCATCAAAACCGTTGCCGGACTTACCGTCTACGCCATCCTGAACGGCCTGATCGACATCAACTCCATCGAGCAGCCATAGGATTGCGTTGTGCCGGCTCGTCACTTTTGAAACAGCAACGTTTCACACTTTGATAACCGGAACACTACGGATTTCAACACGTCGTATTTTTGACCGATTGAATTAAGCAATTCACTCAAGGACAATGCTGTACACAAAACATTGTCCAGTTTCTCTTTTCAGAAGAAAAGAGCGATGTGATAGCCGAGGAAGGAGAACAACCAGGCCACAGCGATCGTGTAGGCGCAGATCGCCACGGCCCAGCCCCACTTGCCGGTTTCGTTCTTGATGGCCACGAAGGTCGCGATACAGGGAAAGTAGAGCAGGACAAAGATCATGTACGCGATAGCGGTCGGGAAGGTCATCGAGCGCGCCAGCGCGGCCTGAAGAGCCGTGTTTTTCTCATTATCCGCGCCAACCGCTTCCGGATTGTCTTGCAGGTACATGACCCCTAGAGAACTGACCACGAGTTCCTTTGCAACGATGCCCGTCAGCAGGCCGACATCCAATCTCCAGTCGAAACCCATCGGCCGCATCGCGGGCTCTATCGCCTTGCCGATCTGCGCGAGATAGGATCGTTCCAGTTGGGAAGACGGCATATCGGCCTCCAAGATCGAAACCGCGTCCGGGGAGACTTGCTGAAGTGTTTGGGTGCGTGGGAAATAGCCCAGGAACCAGATGACGACCGAAGCGACCAAAATCGTGGTTGCCATTTTTTGGAGATACTGTCTCCCTTTTTCCCAAGTATGGCGCCAGATCGCCTTCCCGGTCGGAATCCGATAAGGCGGCAGTTCCATCACGAACGGCAGGTCATCCTCTTTGACAAACTTGCCGAAAAGCAGGGCGGACAGGATCGCCAGCAGAACGCCGAACAGGTATATTCCCAATAGCGCAAGCGCCGCTCCTTTGGGAAAGAAGGCACCGCAGAGCAGCACGAAGAGCGGCAAGCGTCCCGCGCAGGACATGAAGGGGATGATCGCGATTGTGACCAGGCGGGACTTGCGGCTCTCGATAGTCCGGGTCGCCATGATCGCAGGCACGTTACAGCCGAAACCCATTACCATCGGAATGAAAGATTTCCCGTGCAGGCCGATTTTGTGCATCGGCTTGTCTACGATGAAGGCTGCCCGTGCCATGTAGCCCGAATCCTCCAGCAGAGAGATGAAGAAGTACAGAATCAGGATGGTCGGCAGGAAAACCAAGACACTTCCGACACCGGCGAGGATCCCGTCGACGATCAAGTCTTTCAGCCACCCGTCCTGCATCAATGTAGAGACAAACTTCCCAAGCCGGGCAACCAGCCAGTCAATCCAGTCCATCGGGTACCGTCCCAGCACGAAAGTCGTTTCGAACACGACGAACAGCAGGAAAATGAAGATCGGGAATGCCAGCCACTTGTTCGTGACCACGGCATCGATCCGGTCCGTCAGGGTTTTCTTCGGCTTCTGTTCCCGGCGGGGTTGATACGTCTCCGCCAGGGCTCCCTGGACAAAGGCATACTTGGCATCCACGATAGCGGATTCAACGGATTCGTTCAGCAAGGCTTCGATCCGCTTCGCCTCCTCGTCCCGTGCCGTCAGCACCTCCTCCCGGTTCGGCAGAGTCTCGACAATCTTGCGGATGTCGGCATCGTCTTCCAAGATCTTGATCGCCAAGTAGCGTGTGGAATACTTCGCTTTGATACCGGTGTTGCCCCAAAGCGTCCGCTGGACGCGGAGGATGCTTCGTTCGAGTTCAGAACCGTGGTTGATGTGAATATGACGGGCAATCGTCTCGTCATTGTGCTCGTAAACCCGGATCACCGTGTCGAAGAGCTCGGCGATCCCCCGGCCCGTGCGCCCCACCGTCTGACAGACCGGCATGCCCAGCAAGCGGCCCAGTTGCAGAATGTCCAGGCTGTCTCCCCGGGCCTGCAATTCGTCGAACATATTCAACGCCATCACCATCCGGAGGTTCATGTCGATGAGTTGGGTAGTCAGGTAGAGATTCCGCTCCAGATTGGATGCGTCCACGACGTTCACGACCACGTCCGGCGGTGTCTCGACAAGATTCTTCCGGACATAGCGTTCTTCCGGTGAATAAGCCGTCAGGGAGTACGTACCCGGCAGGTCGACCAGCACGATACGGTAGCCCTTGTGCATGAGACTCCCCTCTTTCGCATCCACCGTCACGCCGCCGTAGTTCCCCACGTGCTCGTGCAAGCCGCTCGCAAAGTTGAACAGGGATGTCTTTCCGCAGTTCGGGTTGCCCACCAAGGCGACCCGGATTTCGAAGCGCTTTTCGGCGGCGATGTGCGCCATCGCTCTTTCGAGATACTCCGCATCCTCGCGGGCATCCGGATAGAGGGCCTTGAAATCGTCGTGCTGGGGGATCAGGGTACGGGCTTCAGCCTCGCTGACCACTTCGATCAAGGAGGCCTCCTCGCGGCGGAGGGAGACCCGGTAGCCCAGGATTTCATATTCGATGGGATCCTTCAGCGGAGCGTTGAGCACAACCCGGACGGTCTTGCCCGGAAGGAAGCCCATCTCGATGAGCCGTTTCCGGAAACCGCCGTGGCCCGCGACCTTGACAATCACGGCCCTCCTGCCCGTCTCCAGTTCTGAAAGTACCATCTTTTAAAAAAATCGGTGCAAAAATACATCGATTCGACTTATTCCGCAATCGTCATTTATTGGTATTTTTCGACTATCTTTGTGAAAACGACGATTGTATATGAAACTGTTCGGAAGCGATTTGTGTCCCTGGTGCCTGGACTGCAAAGAAAACCTTGACAAATACGGCATCCCCTATACCTTCGTGGACATCAACGCCAGCATGCGGAACCTGGCGATCTTCTTGAAAATGCGGGACACCCACCCGATTTTCACCCATGCCAAGGCTGCGCACGACATCGGCATCCCCGCTCTGGTCGACGAGGACCGGAAAATCATCCTGAACTGGGAAGACTGGCTCCGCGGCCAAGGCTTTCAGGTGCAATACCGCCACGTGAAGTCCGACGGCTCCTGCAGCGTCGATGAAAAAAACTGCTGAAGCCTCAACGCCCTGTTCCAGTACCTCATCAAACGTAGCGTCGTCCGCTACTACAACGGCACCCCGTGCAATCAGCAATAAGCCTTCCTTGGTCTCCGCTAAGTTTTTTTTCACAAAAACGAACATTTTCTCCGAAAATGCTTATCTTTGTGAACTTAAAACGAAAAAACGATTTCAATTATGAAACTTTTCAGCATGCGACCACTCCTTGGTGCCATCGGCGCCCTCATTCTTCTGGCCGGCTGCGATCAGAAAGAAAATGCAATAACCTCATCCGAAATGATGAGGCTCCCGGAAGTCGTGCGGAATGATTTTTATGCCCGCTTCCCGGACGCCCGTGATCCCAAGCCCTGGAACGGAGAGGACTTGATTCGAATTTCTTTCAAAGACAAATCGGACAACTCGGTTCTCGTCGCGTACCGGCACAATGTCTGGGAACTCACCGCGACGGAACTCAACAAGGAGACTTTCCTCCTGCAGCTGCCTTCCCCTGTGCGCAGAGCCTATGCAGCGCTCGAGATCACTGAGAACGCCGACTATCCTTCCGGCAATGAATACATCTACCGGCTCGAACGGCGGGGCATTTCCCATGTCGGCTACCACTTTCACTTCCTGAAGAAAGACGAAGCGGCGGGAGACGATCGGACGTTCTGGATCTGCAACGTGCTGATCAACGCGGACGGCCGTGTCCTCGAAGCCTCGCACTTCAACCGCAACCGACCGGTGTTCTTTATGGGATTTGATTCCGCGCTCGCCTTCATCCGCGACCGGTATCCCGAAGCCGACATCCGAGGCTGCGTGAACGATTCGGGAGACCAAATGTTCTTCGTACTGCATCAAGGCAAAATGACCCGTGTCTGGTTCCGTTCCATGAGCTCCAGCTCGGTTTGGGAATGGGACAGAAGCATGACCCGCTTGGAAGAAGGCGCCGCGCTGCCGGAACCGGCCTGCTCGGCCATCGAAAAATTCAAGCAGGAGCATCCCGACCTGCACTACATGGCGGTCTACTACCGCGAAACCCCTACCGGAAACGCTTACGCGCTCCAGTACGGGAACGAAGACGAGAACACAATCACCTTCTTTCCGGAACAGTAGGCTGCGCGTCCGCCATTCCGGGAATCAGATCCCGCGACCGGATTCCCGGATCATGTTTCCGAGACGATCGTTGAACGCGGTCTTGGACAGGAGGTCTTCAAGGGTGAAGTGCATTCTCCAGCGCCAGTAGTGGCGGGGATTGGCCGGAATATTGATCCGTTCGTCCTGCGGATCACCGGGATAACGGACCGTTTCGTCGATTGATGTCCAATCCTGCAGCGGAACGATCATCAGCATGGACGGGGCCTGCAGATGCTGAACAAGGATCCGTTCGCAAATCCAAGGGTCGCAATTGAGTGGCGCCTCGCCTTCTCCGTGAAGCATCTCGCGATAAAAACGCTCGGTCAAGCCGCGGTCTTCCTCCCACCAGCCACGCAAGGACGAAGTGTCGTGCGTGCCGGTCGCGCAGACCGACAGATACGGGTAGGAAGCCGGATCGCCGAACAATTTTTCAGGTGATTTCGGCATACGCTGGATTTCCAGAGAGAGGATGTGCAGTTCCTGCATCGTTTCCGGAACGCAATCCGGAATCATGCCGAGATCTTCCCCGCAGGCCAGCATCTTGGTGGAATCCAGCAGGGCCGGAAGTTTCTTCATGGCCGTATCCCTCCAGAAGGCATTGTGGCGGCGATAGAAGAAATCATCGTACAGCCCGTTGTATTCCTGCTTCATCACATCGTTCAGCGACTTGTAGTCCCCGGTCTGCTGCGAGCCGATGCGGGGATGGAACCAGCCCTTCCGGCGCGGATCCGGAACGAACAGTTCCGAATCGGGATCGAATCCCCTGCCCCGGATCTCGTCCGCCGAATACGGAAGCGCGGGATTGAAATGTCCAAGCAAGCCGGACTGGATGCCGAGCGGGATCTCCCAAATGCGGAAAAAGCCGAGAATATGGTCGATGCGGAAGGCGTCGAAATATTCACTCATCTTGCCCAGGCGGGATTTCCACCAGGCATAGCCGTCCTTGGCCATCTCTTCCCAGTTGTAGGTCGGGAAACCCCAGTTCTGTCCGTCGGCGGAGAAGGCATCGGGCGGAGCGCCGGCCTGGGAATCCAGGTTGAACAGTTTCGGCCATTGCCAGGCGTCCACACTGGTACGGCTGATTCCGATCGGCAGATCGCCCTTGATCGCGACGCCCTTGAAATGGGCATATTGAACGGCTTCTTTCAACTGCTTGTCCAGGAAATACTGGACATAACAATGGAAATCCACTTCCGGCCTACGCGCCACGCAGAAGGCGGCAACCTTTTCCCGGTTATATTCGGAGAGTTCCTTCCATTTCCCGAATTCCGCGGTGCCGTTCTCGTCGCGCAGGACACAGAAAGCGGCGTACGGGAGGAGCCAGTGTTCGTTTTCCCGCAGGAAAGCCTGATAGGCTTCGGAAGAAAGCACCTGACGGCCGTTTTTCTTGAAGGCAGCCTTCAGCAGGCGCGTTTTCTCCCGATTGACACGTTCGTAGTCCACCGTCTGCAGGGCATTCAATTCCTGCCGCAGAGACAGATATTCCTTGTCCGCTTTCACCCCGACGTCCGGCAGATGCAGGAACTGCGGATGCAGGGCAAAGGTAGAGTTGGCGTTGTAGGGATAGGAGTCCGTCCAGGTTCCGGTCATGGTCGTATCGTTGATCGGAAGGAGCTGGAGGACGCTCTGTCCGGTCTGCGCCGCCCAATCCGCCAACTTCTCGAGATCGCGGAACTCCCCGACCCCGAAGCTGTCTTCGCTCCGCAGCGAGAAAACCGGAATCGCTGTCCCTGCTCCGCGCCAGGGAACTCGGTCAAACCGAGGAGGGCGGTTCCGGATGATGAGGAGGCTCCCTTTCGAAGGAACTTCCGCCAGGAAATAGTTCGGCCCTTTCTCCCACCGCTTGGGTGTCAAGGTTTCCTTGTCCAGAACGACGAACTTGTACTCGAGCGGCTCCGAGACATCAAGACAAAGGCTCCAATAGGGAAAGGATGCATCCGACATCAGGAAAAACTTCTTCCAATTGCCGAAAGCGTCTCCCCCTCCCGCCAGCGCCAGGACTTCGTCGCTGCGCACCTGGGAATCCAAGAACAGGAAAATAAGATTCCCCGCTTTCTGCTCCTGTTCGACAGAAACGGTTCTTCTGAAGATGACGTCCGTAAAAGCCTTGGACAGGAAAGGGGATTCCGCGGGACGTTCGTGCCAGCTGTCCCGGACGATGATCTCCTTGATTCCGCGTAGGGAAGTCGGCAGGTCGATTTTGTGAAGCTCCCATTCTTGACGGAGGCATTTTCCGTCCCGGCGCACTTCAAAGCCGTACACGATGGATTTTGCAGAAGCGGGTGCCCGGAAAGAGGCCATCCAGGTTCCCTCCATGACATATTCCATCTCCATGATCTTCTTGTCGCCAAGTTTCATGAAGAGGGTTTCCCCAGGCTGGGTAAAATACTCTAAACTGATCTTGATTTGCATAGTATACAAATGTAACGAAAATTTCTAAAATGGCTATATTTGCAAACCTTGATCGCCCTAAGTTTCGAAAAATCGATGGAAAAGCGCCCGTTGGAAATCATGTCCCCCGCAGGCAATTTCGAATGCCTGCATGCCGCCCTTCAAGGAGGGGCCGATTCCGTGTATTTTGGAATCGGGCACCTGAACATGCGCTCGCATTCCGCAAGCAATTTCCAGACCGAGAATCTGCCCGAGATCGTCCGAATCTGCCGGGAAGCCGGGGTCCGGACCTATATGACCCTCAACATCACCCTTTATCAAGAAGATCTGCAGGCCATGCGGGAAGCCCTGGATGCCGCCAAGGCCGCCGGAGTGGATGCCATCATCGCTTCGGACATGGCAGCCATCGCCTGGTGCCGCCGGATCGGCCTGGAAGTCCACATCAGCACCCAGTTGAGCATCTCCAATGTGGAATCCCTGCGGTTTTACGCGCAGTTCGCCGACGTGATCGTGCTCGCAAGGGAACTGAATCTCGACCAGGTCCGGGAGATCTATGCAGCCATCGAGCGCGAGAACATCACAGGCCCTTCCGGAAAACCCGTCCGGATCGAAATGTTCGTCCACGGAGCGCTCTGCATGGCCGTTTCCGGACAATGCTACCTGAGCCTGCAGACCTGCGGACATTCCGCGAACCGGGGAGACTGTTACCAGATCTGCCGGCGCGGATACGAGGCGACCGACCTGGAAACCGGAACGCAGTTGCATCTCGACAACCGCTACATCCTGTCTCCGAAAGACCTTTGCACGATCGAGTTCCTGGACAAGATCGTGGACGCGGGCGTCCGGGTATTCAAAATCGAAGGACGCGCCCGGAGCGCCGAGTATGTGCGCGTGGCCACGGAATGCTACCGCCGGGCAGCCGACGCCATCTGCGCCGGCACCTATACCCCGGAGTTGACCGCCGCCTTGAAGCGAAAACTCGGAGCCGTATTCAACCGGGGCTTTTGGGACGGGTGGTACCAAGGCGCCCGTCTCGGGCAGTGGAGCGAAGTCTACGGGAGCCAGGCGACGCGCCGCAAGGAATATGTCGGCAAGATCACGAACTGGTTTGACCGGATCGCGGTGGCCGAAATTACACTGGACAGCGGTCTGATCCAGGTCGGGGACGACCTGCTGGTCATCGGCGCGACGACCGGAGTGTATGCCTGCCGGGTTTCCGAACTCCGGGTGGATCTCCAGTCCGCTGCCGAAGCCCGGAAAGGAGACCGCTGCTCGATCCCCGTCCGGTTCGACGACGACTGGAAGGGAGAGCGGAAGCTCCGCCGCGGCGACAAAGTCTACCGCTGGGTCGAGAATCAGCCCTCCGACAGCCGCTAGCGGTCCTCCGCCGCGCCTGCGTGCTTGTTTGCCTGCGGAATGAATATTCTGCACTCCTTCAAATGCAAGTCGTTGACAATCTGCTGCCTGCTGCCTCACGGAGTGAATATTCTGCATTCCTTCAAAGGTAAGTGCTTGAAAATGAATATGGCCGATCGCAAGGAGTGACGAACATTTCACTCCTTGTGAGCGCCGCCACCCCTAGAAGGGGCTGCAGCACGTCTCGCTGCCTCAAGGTATGAATATTCAGACACTCCTCGAGTTGCAAGCCGTTGGAAGTCAGCCACCATCCGCTCACGGAATGAATATTCTGCACTCCTCAAGAAAAAGAATGAGGCACAACAAACCGACTCCGGCAACGAGGACCCGGAACGAGCAGCACTCCCACGCAGAAAAAGATGAAACGATCAGTTGATCACGCGCCGAATCACGGAAGGATAGATTCCGAAGCGATTTCGAAGCTCATCCGAGAGCAGTTGTTTCTGAGAAGCGGAAAGTTGCGACAGCAACCAGTGTGACAAATTCTTCAGTTGGCCGTTAATTCGCGAACGGCCATACGGGGTCGCGGCGGAATATTCCGTTTGCTCGATCGGAATGGACAATCTAAGATCAGGAAAGAGGCGCGGAACCATTGAAACGATCAATTCGCGCACCCCGCGATCATTCGCACGATGTTCTTCCACTTCCCCGTCGGAATTCACCACATTCGATTTGTTGATCAAGTAGGTAAGGGAATTGATCGACTTGACATCATTCTCAAGCATTTTGGGTTCGACAAAAGACTTGTACGTCAACATGCCGTCCTGGTTGATTTTCCAGGAATCAGGAACGAGTTTCGTGGTTCCCAGCATCCTTTGTTTCTGGTAATGCGTCAAACGGAGAATCTTCGCATCGTGGATTTCCGCCACATTGTTGTTGTCAAAACAGATCCGGATTGAACTCCACGGCCACATGAAGGGGTTGTCCGTCTCGTGATGTTTACGAGGATTGTTCCCGATATAACCGATGACATTCTTCCTGTATTCAAAGTCGTCGCAGATCTGAATCTTGCAGGGTACATGCATCCAGATTTTCGATTTGCCGTATCGCCGTGAATACCACATGCTATACAACTTCTTGAAACGATAAAGGCAAATCTTGGCTTCCTCGTATGTGCAATAGACGAGAGCATGGAAATGCGTGGAGACGAAAACGACAAGAATGACGACAACATGCTCGTCGTACAGTTTGAAGGCCACCGCGAAACGGTTCACCCCGGCAATGAAGTCTGTTTTATCCTTGAAAAGATCAACCCCGGCAATGCCTTTAGTGCAGATGTGAAAACAATGTTTTTGCATAGTTTGTTCGAAAGTTCTTAGGTTCATTCAATTGGAAGACGTGACCGGCGGAACCCCGTCTGCTTTGCCGTCTGTCCGTCTTGCTTCAAATTTATGAATATATCTTGACTTTTGCAGAAGAATCCGATAAAAAAAGTACCCATCTAATGCTCGGAATGCTTACCCACGTCTTCACTCTTCCAGAAGCGAGACGTTGGATGTCAGCCAATGCCTTAACAGTCTGCAAGGCCCTACGCGAGGAATGAATAATCTGCACTCCTTCAAAGATAAGTGCTTGACAATGAGAAAAGGCAACCTCAAGGTGTGACGAATATTTCACTCCTTGTGAGCGCCACCATCCCTAGAAGGAGCTACAGGGCGCCTCGTTGTCTCAAGGTATGAATATTCAGACACTCCTTCAACCGCAAGCTGTTGGAAGTCAGCAACCGTCCACCCACGGAGTGAATAATCTGCACTCCTTCAAAGGCAAGTGTTTGATAATGAGCAGAGGCGACCTCAAGGTGTGAATAATCTACACTCTGCAGGGTGAGGAGAGGGCTGCAGTCCGATGCGGCGGGCGGAAAAGGGCCGCGATCAAGCCTTGCAGAGAATACGTCCCGGATGGTAGTCCAGAAGTGATCAGACCGCGATCAAACCTTGCGGAGAATACGTCCCGGATGGTAGTGTCGAGAAGTGAGGCAGACCGCGCTCAGACGTTGCGGAGGATCTGGCGGGGGCCTTCTACGGAGCGCCAATAGTCGGAATCGAAATCGGACGGGTGCAGATAGGGCCCTTCGTGGTCGAGGGTGAAGGACAGATAAGTGATCTTGTAGCCTTGCTTCAAGAACATCCGTTCATAGAAGGTCTGCACCTCGAAGAGTGCGCCGCCCGGGGCAGTCGGGTCGGCATCCCGGTCACCATACAGATCGGTGGTAGCGGCGAGGATCCGCAGGCCGTTTTCGACGGCCACTGCCCGGGAATATTCATACAGGAAGCGGCTGTCGGTCTTGAGGTGGACGATGCCGCCGGGACGCAGGAACTTGCGATACCGCTCCAGGAACAGCGGACTGGTGAGGCGCGAATTCTCGCTCTTGAGCTGCGGGTCGGAAAAGGTCAGCCAGATTTCGGAAACTTCGCCGGGGGCGAAAAAGGCCTCGATAAACTCGATCCGTGTGCGGAGGAAGGCCACATTGGGCAACTGATGCAAGGTCGCGAATTTGGCCCCTTTCCAAAGCCGTGCTCCCTTGATGTCCACCCCGATGTAGTTGCGCCCCGGGATACGCTGTGACAGATCGATCGTGTACTCCCCCTTTCCGCATCCCAGTTCCAGTACGATCGGCTGCGCGGCAGCGAACATTTTTTCGTTCCAATGTCCTTTCACGGAATGGTCCTTCAGCACAAGGCCGGAAGATTCCCGGCGGTCGATTACTTCTGAAGAAGCCGGCTGCAGCAGGCATCGGAAGGTTTCATTCTCGGCGAATTTTTTCCGTTTTCCGTGCCCCATCATTCCTCCCTGTCGCAGATGATTCCCAAACCCAGGAGATCCTCGCCGCCACCGGCCACTTGTACCCGCACCCGCCAAACCCCAGGCTCGAAGGGCCGGAAATCCCGCTTGAAGGAAGCCAGATAATCCCGGTAGAAGTAAGCCGAATCAACGACAGTTCCAGCTGCGAGAACCGCTTCTTCGGAATAGGAGGAGTCGGACGGAGAAGTCCACCGCACTCTCAGACGGATATCCTCATCGCTGAAAGGCGCGAACGGCTTACGATCCCTTCGCGTGCAGAACGAAATCCGGTACGAGATGGTCGAGTCCGATAGATCCAATTCAAAAGAATACAGGTTGCCGATGCCCGCTTTCTCCCTCCGGACAAAGGATCCTTGGGAAACAGGTCGCGCGCAGGAGAAGGCTGCCCAGGCGATCAGGACTATGAGAACGGTCCTCCGCATCAATTCTTGGACGGATTGCCCGATTGGCGGCCTGGACGAGGCTTCGCGTTTTTTCGGTTACCGCGACCGCTGCGCCCTTTGCGATTCTTTTTCTTGGGTTTGTCGAAGCGGCTGATGCTGTCGTCGCCGACCGCGGAAACAAATTGAGGCCCACGAGGTTCCGGTTCCGTCTTCAGCGAATCGGGTTTCTCGCCGTTCCGGTTCATCATGATGATTTTCCGGACTTCGGAAGCAGCCAGCGGGAACAGATTGGACAAAGAGCCTTTTTCGTAGGAGAAGTACAAGACTTCCTGCAGGATGTCCGTCTTCACGAGATAAGCCGGCCCGTCCTGGAATTCCAGCGGTTCGGATACCTTGGGAATCCGGGACTGCGCGTCTACATAGTTCGAAACCTCGTAGTTGAGGCAGCACTTCAGTTTGCCGCACTGTCCGGCAAGCTTCTGCGGATTGAGGGAAAGATCCTGTGTCCGCGCCGCGGAGGTGGAAATGGACTGGAAGTTGGTAATGTAGTTGGCGCAACAGAGTTCTCTGCCGCACACGCCCAAGCCTCCAATCAGACCGGCTTCCTGCCGGGCACCGATCTGCTTCATCTCGATCCGGATCCGGAATTCTTCCGCAAAAACTTTGATCAGTTGCCGAAAATCAACCCTCCCGTCCGCAATGTAGTAGAAGATGGCCTTGGTGCCGTCTCCCTGGAACTCAACATCCCCGATCTTCATATCCAGGCCCAATTCGGCGGCAATTCTGCGCGCCTGGATCATGGTCTCTTGCTCCCGCGCGATCGCTTCTTGCCACTTGGCGATGTCCAGCGGCTTTGCCTTCCGATAGATTTTCTTGAGCGTAGTCGATGCAGGATCCACATGCTTGCACTTCATTTGGCGCGCCAGGATGGGCCCCTCCAAGGTTACGATGCCGAGGTCATGCCCGTTCACCGCCTCCACGACCACCAGATCCCCGGTCTTGATGCCTTGACCGGAAGCATTCACGAAGAATGCTTTCCGGGTGTTCTTGAAACGGACCTCGAAGAGGTCGTTGTATTGTTCCTGCGTGACTCCTTTGAGCCAATTGTAATCGCCCAGTTTGCAGCAGCCTTGACGGTAATTGCAATCGATTTCCCCGGTTTTGGGATTCACCGATACCGTGCACCCTCTGTTGCAGTCAAACCATATGCTTTCGCTAGTTGTGTTATTGATCATCATATGTTTTCATACAAGCGGTTTACCAAATCGCAGAACAGGATTTTCTGGTTTACATTCCTATCAATCAACAGCTGCGCCCGGTCGAAAACCGCCATTGCTTTTCTTGGAAAACTCTTCTTGCACCGATCTGCCGCCATCGTAAAGAAAGAATTCTCCTCTTCAGAGAGACCGGCAAGTTCGCGCAGCCCTTGCTGCAGCAGAAAAATTTTCCGAAGGTTCTCTACCGCAAATTTACAAAAAGCTTTCTGTTTTTCACGCGATGGCAGCGCAGCCATGGTGTCGGCACAGGCAAGCGCGGGAATCAAATCCTTGGAAATCAGCGCATTTATCAGATTCGAGAACAGTTCCGTCTGTGCTTTGTAATCTTCCCGGTCGGACAGAAAGCGCAAGGCCTCCCCGACACTGCCGTCCGCCCGTAACGCCGCCCGAGCGGCCTCGCCTTCCGACTTGCCGAACTGTCCGGTCAAAATCTCCGTGATCTCCTCTCTGGAATAGGGCAGCACGCGAAGTCCCTGGCAACGAGAGGTGATCGTCGGTAGCACTTTTTCAGTCGCATGGGTGATCATCAAAAAAAGAATCTTGTCAGAGGGCTCCTCCAACACTTTCAGCAGGGTGTTGGCCGCCGCCGCGTTCATCTTTTCCGGAAGATAAAACACCACCGCGTTCCATCCGCCCTCCACCGGGGTCAGGGCAAGCTTATCGAGGAGAACCCGCGCCTCCCCCACGGAAATCGAAGTACTCTTCTTCTCGAAACCGAGGGCGAGGTTGTATTCCTCCTCCGTAAAATAGGGATTCCCGGAAGCCAGATCCCGGAACTTGTCCAGAAAGGTTTCGGATGTGACCTTGGGCCTTTCATGAGCCTGGCTCGTTCCTCCAACGATCGGGAAGACATAGCGGACATCGGGATGGATCATACCGGACACCTTGTGATCATGGGCGAAAAGTTCGTCTAGAAAAGCCTGGACGAGGGCAAAGGCACCACAACCATCGTTCTCGGAGAACAGAAGGGCATGGGGGATATGACCGCTTTCGGCCATCCCCGTCAGTGCCTTTACCAGATTCCGGTTTCCTTTGATTTCCGCGAGTGTCATACCTTCCTGTCCGCGGTGAATTCCGCGATCTGTATAAGATAACGTTTTTCCTCGGACTCCGGAAATGCATCGAGGGCGCGGATCGCCCGAGCCACATATTCATTCAACTGCGCGGTCGCATACTCGATGCCTCCGTTTTCGTGGACGAACGACATGATTTCGCGCTTGTACGCTTCGCGCTCGTGAATATGCACGATCTTCTCCCGGATCGAAGCCGCGACCGGAGCCTCCACACGGGACAAGGCGCCCAACAGCGGAAGGGTAATCTTTTGTTCGTCGAGGTCGACTCCTACAGGCTTGCCGATGGCCTGGTCGTCCGAATAGTCGAAGATGTCATCCTTGATTTGAAAAGCGATGCCCAAGTTGACGGCATAGTGCCGGGCAGCCGCGATTTGCTCTTCCGAAGCGTTGACCGACAGGGCGGCGGAAACCGCGGTTGTCTCGAACAAGGAGGCTGTCTTGCTGTAGATGATCCGTAAATACGCGTCTTCGTCGGTGTCGCCCGTCTCGGCTTTCTGAAGCTGGAGCATTTCCCCTTCCGCCAGATAGTAGAGCGTCTGCGCGAAGATGCCGATCACCTCATTATCCTCCCGGGAAGAGGCAAGGACGTTGCCGAGCGCCTTCACCAGCCAAAAATCTCCGATGAGCACCGAAGCCCGGCCGCCCAGTAAGAACATCACCGTTGGGACGCCGCGACGCCTTGGGCTGGAATCGGCCACATCGTCGTGCAAAAGGGTGGCGTTGTGAAGTAATTCAGAGGCGGCAGCGAATCGAATGCTGTCCTCGGTCGCCAGGCCTCCCGAACAGGCACGGGCAACGAGCAGGGATACCAGAGGCCGCAGCTGCTTCCCGGAATGTGAAAGAATGGCCTCGTTGGTGCGGTTGAGCAGTTCAATATCACTCGCAAGAGAGGACCGGATCAGGGACTCGGTCCGGATCCAGTCGTTTCCCAGAAATGACTTAATCGCATCTAAGGTCATGAAGCGGTCAATTGAAATCTCTGATGAGGGCATCTACCGTGTCCGGAAACGCGATGAGTTTCCGAGAGTTTCCGTCCAGCATTCCCATGGACACATAATGGTCGAGCAGGGCTTTAAGCGGTTCATAGAAGCCTCCGATGTTCAAGGCATAGATTTTCCCGGCGTATTTTCCGAGTTTGGCCAGTGTGAAGGTTCCGATCAACTCATCCAGTGTCCCGATCCCCCCGGGCAGGGCGATGACCGCGCAGGTGTCCTCGCGCATCTTCTCTTTGCGTTCGTCCATACTCTCGCTCCAGATCAACTGATCCAGTCCCGGGAAGCGGTCATCACCCATGAACCGAGGCAGAACCCCGATGTGATGTCCTCCGCAGCGAATCACTTCGTCGGCCACAGCCCCCATCGTTCCCTTAATCGCTCCTCCGGAAACCAAGGAGTAACCGAGTGAACAAAGCGCGCGGGTCACTTCCCGCGCCACTTGGTTAAATGAAGGATCGATGTCGTAACTCGAAGAGCAATAAATCACGACTTTCCGTTCACCCGTCATATAGTCCTAGAACTTGAATCCGAGGGTGAACATGATGCCATTGAAGCTCTTCTTGTCTTTGAAAGCCGCCTTTACGGCTTCCGTGACACCCTTTGTGGCATCAGCAGCCGTTTGGCTTTCCGAATACAAGGAACCCATGTTCCAGAAATACTTGGCGGAGAGTTGGAGCCTCCATAACTCGATGCCGCCGCCCAACCCGAGACCGTATTCCAAGCGGGAAAGACCGGAATCCTTCAAACTCTTGTTGCTGGAAGAGATGCTCAACTTAGCCTGGCCCTCGCTTTTGACCGCGATCGCATAGCCCAGGAACGGCTCGGCGAACACGTATGGACGGAACGCGATCAGATCCGGGCCCCACTGAATCTGGAGGGGTACTTCAAGGTAGCCGACTTCCGTCTCGAGCGACTCAAAGCTGCTCTCCAGAGAGTGATCGGAGAACGAGTCCATGGAGGCGCCCTTTACTTGATACAAGAGGCCGGGCTGGAACGAAAAACCGCCGGCAAGGGGGATCTGCAGGAAGCCACCCACATGGTATTTGGAAACCGACTCTGTAGACAGGTCTTTCAAACTGGCGCTTGAGGAAGTGAGGCCGGCTTGGATGCCGAAGGTTGTACGCTCCAGGATCTGAGCGTTCGCCCGGGAACACAAAGTCAGCGCCACGATCACAGCGACCGACATAATCATCTTTCTTTTCATAATCTGAGGGTTTAAAATGTACAGGTCCGTTGATGGAAACTATAAGAGCGCGTCCAATTTCGCCGTGATCTCCGCTTTCGGCACATTGCCGACCAGCCTGTCCACGACCTGTCCGCCCTTAAAGAACAATAGTGTAGGAATGTTTCTGATTCCGTATTTCACGGGAATTTCATCGCACTCATCCACATTGCATTTGACCACGACGACTTTCCCGTCATATTCTTTCGCGACTTCTTCGACCGTGGGTCCCAGCATCCGGCAGGGGCCGCACCAGGTCGCCCAAAAATCCACCATGACAGGTTTGCTGTCCGCAAGAATCTCCGCGAAATTCGAATTGGTTGCTATCTTTTCCATATTTCCGTTAGATTAAAATATAAACGTCCGGAACAACAAAGAGCAATTTTTGTTCCAGACGCAAATATAAGAAAAACGATGACGATCGCAAAGGCCTCAGACGGCCTGCTCGATGTTCCAGGAAAACGCCCGAAGACCCAAGTCGGGATAGGCTTCATCCTTTTTCTTCAACCGAGAAAGAAGGGCATCGACCTTGTCGTCCGGCACGATTGTCAAAATGGCAAAGTTCATCATCGGCCAGGCATGGCTGCCCATGTGGGGTAGGCCGTTTTCATGCCCCCTGCCCTGAATATTGGTCCATTGGGTAAAGCCTCGCTGGCCTTCCGCTTCCAAAACCTCGATGATCTCTTCTCCGTAGGCTTGGTTGTATGCTATGAATATCGCTTTCATGATTCGAAATGATTAGACTCGTTCAAGTGCCTTGCGTTTTTTCCGGTTCTCCTGGCCCGTCGCGAAGGCGCAGTACAGAACCGGAATCAAAATGAGGGTAACCACCGTGGAGATTGAAAGTCCCCAGCAGACCGTCATACCCAGCGACCGCCATATTTCGGAGCCTTCCCCGCGGCCCAGCGCCAGCGGAAGCATGCCCAGCACCGTGGTCAGCGTGGTCATCAGAATCGGGCGCAACCGGCTTCGCGCAGCCGTCACCGAGGCATCGATGATGTTCATGCCCCGCTCCCGCATCAAAATCGTGTAGTCGATCAGCACGATACCGTTTTTCACCACGACCCCGAGCAGGATGATGATGCCGATCATCGCCATCACGCCCAGCGGCGTGCCGGAAATCCACAAGCCCAGGATCACCCCCACAAAGGCGAAGGGGATGGAGAACATGATCACGAACGGACTCATGAAGGATTCGAACTGGGATGCCATGACCATGTACACCAGGATCAGAATCAAGACAATCAAGACGATCAGGTCGGCGAACATGTCTTGCTGATCCTCGAAGTCTCCCGTAATGACGGTAGACAATTCGTTGGGAATGTCGGTGGCGTCGATAATATTCTGCGCCGCCTCGACCGCTTCGCTCAGCGCATGGCCCTTCGCAACGATTCCCCTGACCGAAATGTACCGCTCCCGGTTCTTCCGTTCGATGCTCGGGGGAACCTGGGTCTCGATAATGGTGCCGAGATCCTTGATCCGGATCGCCTGTCCCATGGGATTGTACACGAGGATGTTTTCAAGATCCTCGACACTGGTCCTGAATTCGGGGGCGTAGCGCACGCGAATGCTGTACTCATTGCCCTCTTCACGGTAGAAAGATCCCACGGTTCCGCTCATCGCCGCGCTGAAGGCAGCAGCCGCCGTAGTAGAATTGAGACCGTTCAGCGCAAGCTTGGTCCGGTCGAAATCAACCTGGTACTCAGAGGAATAAGCATCGCGGCTCAAGGTGACCTCAACAAAATTGTCGTCCGCAAGCATTTTCGCCTGAAGGGTACGGGCAATAGCGTCCGTTGTTTCGAAACTGTAGCCGTAGATTTCCACATCGACGGAAGAGGCGCCTCCCATTCCCCCCATTCCTTCGGTAATGTTGAATTTCCGTACTTCGGGATAGGACGCAAGATCTTTTCGCAGAAGATCCGCGATCTCCGATGTGGACCGTATCCGGTCTTCCATGGAACCAATGTTGATGTTCATAGAAACGATGTAGGCCCCATTGGACCGCATACTGCCAAAGGTGTTGTCGGAAGAAGCCTGACCGAAGCTGTAGCTGCAGACTTTGATTTCAGGAACTTCTTCGACTATCTGCGCGTAGAAGCGCTCCACAAAATCCTTGGTAACGGACTGCGCTGTGCCGACCGGCAGTTCGATGCTTACATTCAACCGTCCCTGATCGGAATACGGGAAGAACTCGGACTTGAGGCGCGGAGCAAGGAAGATCACCACGACCGCGAAGATGGCCAAGGCGCCGAGCGAAACACCGAGACGGTGACTCGTCGCCCAAGCAATGACGCGGGCATAAAAATCCGAGAAGGAATTCAGGGATTTCTCAACGGGATCGAAAATCAAGCGATGCAGCTTCCGGGTTTTGGGCTTGTTGCTCAGCATCCGGGAACAGAGCATCGGAACCAAGGTCAAGGCGCCCAGGGTCGAGATGACCATGATGATGGTGACAATCCAGCCCAGCTGCCTGAACATGATACCCGTCATTCCGCTGACCATGGTCAACGGAATGAAGACGCAGAGCATGGTCAAGGTCGAGGCGACCACGGAGATGCCCACTTCGGACGTGCCGTGAACGGCCGCCTCCTTCGGTTTCTCACCCCGATCCAAATGGGTGGAAATGTTTTCCAGTACCACGATGGCATCGTCGACCACCATGCCGATGGCGATGGACAAAGCAGACATGGAAATAATGTTCAGGGTGTTCCCCGTCGCATACAGGTACACCAGCGACCCCAGCAGGGAGATCGGAATCGAAAGAACGATGATGAAAGTCGCCCGCCAACGGCCCAGAAACACATATACGACCAGCATCACGACCAACAACGTGATCAGGATCGTTTCTTTCAGAGAATTGATCGAGTTGATGATGTTGTCGGAGGAGTCGATCACCGTAGTGATCCGGATATCCGAAGGCAGATTCTTCTCAATGTTCTTGAGCTCCCTCTTCACCCCTTTGATCGTGTTCACGGTATTGGCACCGCTCTGCTTCTGGATAGCGATCGTCGCGGAACGGACGCCATTGGTGTAAGCCTCCTGCTGACGTTCCTGCTCCCCGTCATGGACGGTCGCCACGTCACGCAGATAGACCACCTTACCGTTCGAATGGCCGACCACAACGTCCAGCAGTTCCGAAGGGTCATCGAATTCCTTTTCCACCCGCAGGGAATAGGTGCTCGAGCCGATGTCAATGTCACCGCTCGGCATATTCCGGTTCTCCGCAGCGATGATCTGGGAGATCATGCTGACGGAAAGACCGTAAGCCTGCAACTTGTCGGGATCGCAATAGACATTGATCTCCCGCTTGGGAGCTCCGTTCACGGAAACCGTTCCGACTCCCATCACGCGAGCAAGCGGAGTTGTAACCCGGTCATCGAGAATCACGTCAAGCCCCGAAAGACTCTCCTCGGCCGTCGCCGACAGGATCATGATCGGCATGTCATCGGCGCTGAATTTGAAGAGAACCGGGATCGAAGCTCCGTCCGGAAGCGCGGAAGTCACCAAATCCAGTTTATCGCGCACGTCGTTGCTGGCCTCGTCGATATCTGTTCCATAATTAAACTCCAGGATCACCAAGGCGATGTTTTCCCGAGACCGCGAAGTCATGTTCTTCAAATTCTGAACCCCGTTCAAGGAGTTTTCAAGCACCTTCGTAACGTTCGTTTCAATATCTGAAGCGCTCGCGCCGGAATAGGAAGACATGACCATCACGATGTTCGCGTCAAAATCCGGCAACTGAGCGATGGAAGTCCTGATCAGCGAGAAGATTCCGAAGATGGCGAAAGCCACGAAAACCAAGGCCGTCGTCACCGGATGATTCACCGCTGTTCTGTAAATACTCATGATTGCATCCGATTAAAATTCACCTACTTGTCCATCACTTGAACCGCAGAGCCGTTTTTCAGGGAAGCATGTCCTTTGGTTACCACCACTTCCCCTTCCTGCAGCCCGTCCAGAATTTCATAGGAAGTTCCGAAGTGCCTGCCCAAAGTCACGATCCGGAGCGATACCGTGCTGTCTTCGTTCAGTACAAATACAGACCGTTGACCGGACCCCGGTTGCTTCACCACAGCAGCATCCGGCACCGTAACACTGTGGTTCACACCGAATTCCACTTTGGCTTTCGCAAACATGCCCGGACGAAGTTTTCGGTCCGCATTCGTGACTTGAATTTCAGTGGTAACCGTATGGGTCGTGGGGTCAACGGTCGGATAGATCCGTTTTACCTTACCGGTAAAGGTTTCGCCCGGCAAGGCGTCCGCCGTGATTTCCACCGCATCCCCCACATGAACCTTCGTGTAATCTGTCTCCGAAACAGCGACCAGCAGTTTCACGGGCGTGATCTGCTGCACCACGAAGATCGGCTGGCCGCCATACATGTCGCCCCGGTCATAATTCCGGACGGAAACAACCCCGCTGATCGGTGAACGCAGGAACGTGTTCTCCAGCAAATTCTGGTAGGTGCTCCGACTGACCTTGAAGGACATTTCAATGGCATCCAGATCCGACTTCGAGAGCCCCCCTTCATCGTACAATTGCTTCAATCGGCCAAATTCAGTGGAATCATTCAGCAACTTCAGCCGGGCCTGATCCAACTGTGACCGGTTCATTTCGGCAAGCATCTTCCCCTGCGAAACGAAATCTCCCACTTCGGCGTGGATCCGTTCGATCCGCCCGCCCGCTTGAGGTGCGATGTTGTTTACCGCGAATGCCTGAACCGTGGAAGTAAAGACATCTGTCTGCGGGACATCCTGCATCCTGGCCGTTTCGACCGCTACCAGCGAGACTTCCACTGAATCCGCCTCCATCTCGTCTGAACTGGAAGCATTTTTCTTCTGATTGCCGCCACAGCCGTACATCGTCATGACGACGCCCGCGCAAAGCAAGATCCTGAAAATCGTTTTCATATTCTTCAATCTAATTTATCTGTTAACCAAATCCACGTTGCCGCAGTCATCCAAGAAGTCGTAGCCCAAGGTCTGCTCCAGTTGCGATTTTGCAACCACAAAATTGTAGACCGCCTGGCTGACCGCCAGTTGAGACTGCGTCAGCCCTAGCTGGGCATCGTTGAGGTCGGTAATCGTACTCCGGCCGACCGCATAAGACTTTGCCGCGATGTCGTACGCTTTCCGCGCGGTCAGTTCCGCGTCCCGGGCGGCCGCGTAACTCTTGATGTTGGTCTGCATGGTGGTCAGGTACTGCCGGATGGCAATCCGTAATTTCCGTTCCGTATCCATCCGCTGCAAATCCAGTTCAGCCGCCTGTACCCGGGTCTGGCGGATCTGGTTGAGGCGCTGTCCCCCGGAGAAAATCGGGATACTCAAACTGAGGCCGACATAGGAATACGGAGTCCACTTGTAATTCTTGAAAACAAAATCATTGGCCATCGCGCTGTAATTGTACGCAAATCCTAAAGAAAGCGAGGGCAGCGAGGCATACTGCTGCATCTTCACGGTAGCCGCGAGCTGTTCCGCCTGGATGGCCAGCTGCCGAAGCGTGGAATTCCGATCCAGCGAGGCGGAGTCTTCCAGCGCGATATCGTAGCCCATCTCCTCGGAATACTCCGAGAGCGTCCCCGCGACATCGATCGGCAGATCCAAATCGACCCCCATGACGGCTTTCAGCTGCCAAAGCGCGAGAATAACGCTGCTTTCAGCATTGAAAACATTCGGGATGGTATTGGCAGCGGTGGCTTTCGCCCGGGTAAATTCCAATTCCGAAGCCTTCTGGGCATTGTACCGCTTTTCGGTCTGCGCCAGATTCTGCAGGGAATTGTCATAGACACTCCGGTAGACCGACAAGGCTTCCTTGGCCAGGAGCACGGCATAGAAAGCCTGCTTTACCTGGGTCACCATGTCCAGCCGGGAAGATCGTGCCTGTTCGACGGCGAGTTCGACTTGCTGGCCGGAGATTTCGATGCTTTTCCAAAGCTGCGCGTTCACCAGCGGCATATTGGCCGAAATGCCGGTACTCCAGGCGTTCCAGCGGCCTACGGCGAAACCTTCACTGCTCGATCCGGTCGACGGAGCGACCGTCACCGGATCCAATCCCTGCAGCACAGATAGTTCCTGGATCCGCATGAAATAGGGCGCGATGGAACCGAAAAAGCCGCCTCCGCCCCCTTCCCCGCTATCATCCTGATCCATGTACATGATCTGTTTCTTGATCGTCCGTTGGAAAGAGCCTGAGGCGTTGATTTGGGGAAACAAAGCCGCATAGGTCCCCTTTTTCGCATAGCCGGACCGCTCGATTTCCTTGTCGGCAACCTTCACGGCCACGTTCTCGCTCAACGCAATCTCCAGAGCTTGATCCAGCGTGAGAAATGTTGTGTCGGAAGGCTCCGGAATCCGCGACTCCGCATCCTGGGCGGCAGCGAGCAACGGAAGCAGCGCGACCGCTGCGAGTAAGATTTTTCTTGTCATATTCTTTGTTTCATTATTCCTTGTTGCATGCTTTCCATCCTGCCTGCGATCAGAATCTCTCTCCTCCGATATCGGTCGATGACTTCGTCCTGTGCCGGGTTGAGCAGAGAATACGTCAGGATGGAATTTGTTTTTCTGGATTCTTGAGCGATAGGGCTCTGAATATGTCGGCACACCATAAGCAAATTTCTTGCCACCGAAAGGCCTGATCGGCTCATAGGAGACCGAAATTTTTCAGCGTCGCTACGATGCCGTCTTCGTCGACGGATCGCGTGACCAGATCTGCGACCGCTTTGACTTCCTCGGCCGCATTGCCCATCGCCACTCCGATTCCGGCATATTCGATGAGGGGGACATCGTTCCCGCCGTCTCCGAACGCCATGCATTCTTCGCGGGCGATTCCCAGCCGGTCCAGCAGAATGGATGCCGCGGAGGCTTTCGACAATCCTTTGGCCACGATGTCGGTGAAATCCGGATGCCAGCGCGGATAATCCGCATGACTCAAGATCGGACGGAGCAGCCTGTGTTCGTCTTCAATGGAGATAAAGAAGGTGTACTCGTAGATATCCGTTGTTTCAGCCATCCGTTCCAGATCCACAAAACCCGAAGGAAAAATGTGGATTCGCTCAGCGAAGGCCGTCGCCTTCGCGGTCATTTGGTTTACTCCGGAAAAATCCTCGGTAAACACCCAAGCCGTGGTATCCAGTTCGGTCGCGAGGACCGCAACTTTCCGCGCGTCTTCCCGTGCCAAGGGATGCCGGTCCACGATTTTTCCGTCCAGGTAGGTCAGGGCACCGTTCATGGTAATGAAACCGTCGAAGGGGAATCCTTCCAGATTGTTGATGTTGAGCATTGGGCGGCCGGTGGCGACAAACAGTTTGACTCCCTTCCGCCGGAGGGTCCATAAGGCTTCTTTGACGCGTTCGGACATCCGATGCGTCTGAAAACTGACCAGGGTACCGTCAATGTCGAAAAAAATCGCCTTGATCATCGGTCCCGCAAACTCTTGGCGTAATGCGTTGGCTCAGTCTTTTTTGGCCTGGCATCCGGAATCACAGCTCGGGCGGGAATCTTTTTCCGCCAAGCGTAGACCAGAAGCACGATTCCGAAGAGCACGAAGGGGATGCTGAGCCATTGCCCCATGTCCAGCATCATCGATTTCTCGAATTCCACCTGCGGTTCCTTGATGAACTCGATCAGGAAGCGCATACCGAAACAAAGAATCATGAAGATGCCCAGGAAACTTCCCCGGTACATCTTGTCCAGTTTCTTCCGGTAGAGCCACAGCAGAAGCAGCCCCAGCAGAAAATAACTCAGGGCCTCATAGATCTGCGTGGGGTGTTTCGGTTCCGTTTCCCCGCGTTGCTCAAAGATAAAGCCCCAGGGAAGAGAGGTGACCTCGCCGTAGATTTCCGAATTGAAAAGATTTCCTATGCGGATGAAGGTGGCGGCGAAGGCGACGGGGATGACCAGGTGATCACAGATCCACAGGTAGTCGATGTGATTCTTCTTGCCGTACCGGGCGGCGAACCACCAGAGGCATAAGAGGAGCATGAGCGTGCCTCCGTGACTGGCCAGACCGCCTTTCCAGACTAGGAAGATCTCCCAGAATCCTTTCCAGGATCCAAAGTAGTAGTCCGGCTGATAGAAAATGCAGTGCCCGAGCCGCGATCCGACCAAGGTGCCGATGAGCAGGGTGTACAATAGCGGATCGAGGATGTCCTTGTTGACTCCTTCGCGTTCGAAGAACTTCGCCATCATCCAGTAGCCCAGAATGAAACCGCTCACGAACAGCAGCCCGTACCAGCGTACCGCGAAATTCCCGATCCGGAACAGTTCCGGATCCACATTCCAGTGGATGAAGAGAGATTCGAACATATTCATTGTAATATTGCTGCAAAGATAATACATTCTTGCGATTATGCACGAAAAAGCCGGTCCTGCCAGACCGGCTTCGAATGATAGATTCGCTGAATGGACTTAATTGCGGATGGCTGCGACACCGGGCAGTTCCTTGCCTTCGATGGCCTCAAGCAGGGCGCCGCCGCCGGTGGAGACATAGCTCACCTTGTCGGAGAAGCCCATCCGCGTGACGGCTGCAACGGAATCACCGCCTCCAACCAGGCTGTAGGCGCCGTTCTGGGTCGCCTCGGCGATATAAGTCGCGATCTGCTCGGTTCCGTGCGCGAAAGAAGGGAACTCGAACACACCGGCGGGGCCGTTCCAGAGAATGGTCTTGGAAGCGAGAATGATCTCCTTCCAGCGAGCAAGTGAAGCTTCGCCGCAATCCATCCCATGCCAACCGTCGGGAATGTTGAAAATGTCCACGGTCCGGCGCTCGGTCGTGTCGGAAAACTCCTTCCCGGCGACCGTCTCCGCCGAAAGGCTGATATTGACCCCTTTGGCTTCGGCAGTCCGGAGCACTTCAAGAGCATCCGGGATGAGTTCGTCCTCATGGATGGAATCCCCGATGCGTCCCCCTTGCGCCTTGACGAAAGTATAGCTCATGCCGCCGCAGATGATCAGATTGTCCACCTTGTCCAGCAGGTTCTTGATCACGCCCAGCTTGCTGGAAACCTTGGAACCCCCGATGATGGCGGTGAACGGACGCCGCGCGTTTTTCAGTATATTGTCGACCGCGGCGGTCTCCTTCTCCATCAGGTAGCCGAACATCTTGTCGTTCGGGAAATAGGCTGCGATGAGGGCGGTGGAAGCGTGGGCCCGGTGCGCGGTTCCGAACGCATCGTTGATGTAGCAGTCCGCATAGGAAGCGAGTTTTTTCACGAATTCCTTCTGGCTTTCCTTGACGGCCTTCTTGGCGGCAGCCTTCTCCTCGTCGGAAGCATCCGCCGCAAGTCCTCTCGGTTTGCCTTCCTCCTCGGCGTAAAAACGCAGGTTCTCGAGGAGCAGGACTTCGCCCGGCTTCAAAGCGGCAGCCTGAGCATCCGCCTTCTGGCAGTCGTCGGCGAATTGAACGGGGGCACCCAGACATTCGGCGATGTGTTGCTGAATATGCTTGAGCGAGAATTTGGCATCAACGCCCTTGGGGCGTCCGAGATGGGACATCAAGATGAGGGATCCGCCGGAGGCGAGAACCTTCTTGAGCGTGGGGATCGCCGCGCGGATCCGCGTATCGTCCGTAATGTTGAAATCGTCGTCGAGGGGAACATTGAAGTCCACCCGGACGATCGCTTTTTTGCCTGAAAAATCGTAGCTGTCGATGTACTGTTGCATAAAATCAGAATTAAGAATATTCAATCTTATTTTTTCGCGGTAAAGATACGAAAAATCTGTAATAAAGAGCAGGCGCAGCTCGGAAGATCAGCCCCGTGTACCAATATTCTGTAACAAATAAACTATCTTTGTATGTATGTCAACAATCGAATTTCCTTCAGCATCCTGGAAGAATTACGCCCTTCTGGACAGCGGGGCCGGAGAAAAGCTGGAACGCTTCGGCGACTATGTGCTCGCGCGACCGGAACCAAGGGCGCTCTGGGACAAAAGCCTGCCCGAAGAAGAATGGAGCCGACTGGTCCATACCCGCTTCGCGCCCGGTGCCGGACTCGGCAGGGCGGGAAAAGAGGACAGCGGGACCTGGAAACGGCGACGGAAAATGCCGGACCGGTGGTGGATTCGTTACGAGACCGATGGAGCGGGGCCCGCATTCGATCTGCGGCTCGGATTGACTGCCTTCAAGCATGTCGGGGTCTTCCCCGAGCAGGCTCCGAACTGGGAATACATCTACCGGCACACGAAGGCACTCGTCAACAAGGCCCGGCAGGAACGGGCTCCGGTTCCCCGGGTGCTCAACCTGTTCGCCTACACCGGGGCTGCGTCCCTTGCCGCGAAGGCGGCCGGCGCCGACGTCACCCATCTGGATTCCCTGCGGCAAGTCGTGACCTGGGCCCATGAAAACCAGGAGCGAAGCGGTCTGGACGGCATCCGCTGGATTGTGGAAGACGCGATGAAATTCGCTCGGCGCGAGGCCCGCCGAGGCAACACCTATCAAGGGATCATCCTGGATCCTCCCGCATACGGGCACGGTCCGAATGGTGAAAGGTGGAAACTGGACGAACTGCTCTTCGATATGATGAAGACCATCGCCGCGATCCTGACACCCTCGGACAACTTCCTGATCCTCAACTTGTATTCGAATGGTTATTCTGCCTTGCAGGGAGAAACCATCGTCAAGGAGGCGTTCGGACTCCAGGCAGTCCCTTCCGGTCTGGAAAGCGGAGAACTGGCCCTGCTTGATTCCTTCGGCAAGGCCCTTCCGCTCAGCATTTTCGTCCGGATGTTCCGCAGTTAGAACAGTTCTGCCAACGTGGACATGAAGTCGGAGATTTCCAAATCCAACTGATTCGCGAATTCTGTGTCTCCCGACTTTTCGACCACATCCTTCATGTAGTAGAAGAGACTGTAGCAGTACTCGAAATCAGTCTTGGCGACGTCGTAGAAATCGAAGTAAAACGCCAGCGACTGCAACACTTCGGCTTTCAGCTCCGAAGCCAGGGACTTCGCCTTGTCCGGATACCCCAGACGGTAATACAATGAGATCATTTCAATCGGGAACAATGCGTTTGAACCCCATCCGAAAATGGTATTCTCGTAAGGATAGAGCTCCGGCTTCAACACTTGCCGGCATTTGTCCAGCATCTCGAGCGCCCGGTCGTTCTCCCCGGCAGCTAGGAACGCATTGGATGCCGAAACAAACATATTGCGCAGGGACATGACACCGAGATTCGTGTAGATGTTCTGGTAGTCGACGTAGTAGTCCTCCCGCGCGATCGCATCGAAGGTGAAATCCTGCGTGATCTTCCGGTAGAGTTCGTCGGTGTCCACTCGGCCGACGTTCAAGGAAGTCACCCTGTTCCGGATCGGCACGAAACGGTAAGAATAGCCGTCGTACATCAAGTAATCCTTGAGCCCGATGTCCAGATCCCCACCCTGATTCAACATATTCAGGGGACGATCCCAGCGGTAGGTCGAGAGGAAGTCGAGCACGAACAACTCCGGCTTCGAAAGGAAACTCTTGTCTTGCGGAATTTCAAGCACGATCGAATCCGGTATATCGGAAGCGAACTTCTCGCTCAGGATTCCCGACTTCAGCACATTCTCCTTGTCGACGGGAATGATCATCTTCCGGGAAATCCAGTAATCCGCCTTCCGGCCGCCGCTGGTCACGAGCTTGATTTCCGGATGCTTGAACACAGCGACTACGTCGGAAAGCATCAGCGCCTGGTTCCGGCTGTCCTCGATCGGAACGAACTCGTTCGTGCCGTACAGGTATTGCTCCTGGCCGATCTGCAACGGGAGCGGAGCGGATTCGTTGATGGCATATTTCATCTGGTCGATGTACCAGTCGGTGCCGAGGAGCGAGGTGTTGCAGACGCGCACATCCGTGCGGAATCCTTCCACTTCCTGAACATACCAGAGCGGGAAGGTATCATTGTCTCCGTGGGTGATCAGCAAGCCGTTCTCACCCACTGAGTTGAGGTAGTTCCGAGCGACCTCGGGCGCCGTGTACCGGTTGCTCCTGTCATGGTCGTCCCAGTTCTCCGCAGCCATCAGCGCGGGAACGAACAAACACGCCAAAGTGGAGACGGAGGCGATTGCGGTCAATGTTTTCGGATTCTTGGAGAGCGTCGATGCCCAGGAATAGAGCGCGGCCACCGCGAAACCGATCCAGATGCTGAACGCATAGAAAGAACCTGCATAGGCATAGTCCCGCTCACGCACTTGGTACGGCGGCTGGTTGAGATAGATCACGACCGCGATCCCCGTCATGAAAAACAGCAGAAACACAAGCCAACACCCCCTGCGATCCCGGTCGAACTGGAAGATCAAACCGAGTAGACCCAGCAGCAGAGGCAGGAAGAAGTAGTGGTTCTTGCCTTTGTTGTTCCGCAGCCAGTCAGGGGCTTGGTCCTGGTTTCCCAGCCGGATCCTATCCAGGGGTTTGATTCCGCTTTCCCAATTGCCGGCGAAGAGATTCGCGGAAGGAGCGGCGATATCATTCTGCCGGCCGACGAAATTCCACATGAAATACCGCCAGTACATCCAGCCCATCTGGAAGTCAAAAAAGAAGTAGAGGTTTTGGGCAAACGTCGGTTTCTTGCGGGTTGCCCCCTGCACCGTGATCCCCTTTCCGTTCATGTAACTTTCGTAGAACTGAACATGTCGCGAGTCGGAGCTGCTCCACATCCGGGGGAAGAGCATCTTCCCGGAAGATTTGTATTTCACATCGATCGGAGAGTCCGCCCGCTTATATTTCTTCCCCAGGGGCGTCCAGTAGGTGCCCTGCTTGAGATCGTACGGGGCGTCAAAATACTGTCCGTACAGAAGCGGAGCCGATCCGTACTGCTCTCGCGACAGGTAGCGGACCAGCGTGAAGGCATTATCCGGCTGGTACTCGTTCGTAGGGGTCTTGGCATTCGAACGGATGATCACGATGCTGAAGAGGGAAAATCCGATTACGATGGTCGTGAAGCACAGCAGGGCGGTGTTCCAGAACACCTGTCCCTTCTTCAGGCTCCGGAAGAGTTCCCAGAAGCACAGCGCCAGCAAGGCGATCATGAAGAAGGCCGCGCCGGTGTTGAACGGCAAGCCGAGCGTATTTACGAAGAACAGGTCGAAATAGGCGGCGATCTTGGGCAGGAGCGGAACCAGCAGGAACACGACAAAGCCCAGGATCACGACCGAAATCGCCAGGATCTTGACATATTCCCAGAAGGAGTAAGGCTTGTCTTCCCGCATCTTGTAATAGTACAGGAACACGAGAGCGGGAATGGCGAGCAGGTTCAGCAGATGAATCCCGATGGAAAGCCCCATCAGGAAGGAAATCAGCACGATCCAACGATTGGCGTAGCGCCGGTCTTCCTGCTCGTACCATTTGATCATGGCCCAGAAGACCATAGCCGTGAACAGAGAAGACATGGCATACACCTCCCCTTCCACCGCAGAGAACCAGAAGGTGTCGGAGAAACAGTAGGCCAGGGCGCCCACGGCGCCGCTGCCGAAGATCGCGATGGCTTGTCCGAGGGAATATTCTTCGCTTCCTTCGGACGGAACCAGAATTCTGCGGACGAAAAATACGATGGTCAGGTACAGGAAGAAAATGGTGAGGGCGGAGCAAAGTCCGCTCATGGCATTCACCATCACCGCGGCTTGCCCGGGTCCCGTGAACATCGTAAAGAAGCGGGCGATCAATTGGAAAACCGGGTTTCCGGGGGGATGTCCCACTTCCAGTTTGTAGGATGATGCGATGAACTCGCCGCAGTCCCAGAAAGACGCGGTCGGTTCGATGGTAGAAAGGTAAGTAAAGGTTGCCACGACAAAAACGACGGCCGCCACGACGTAATTCCACCGGCTGAATTGCTTTTTCTCCATGTCTTGAATTCCTGTATTCATTCCCGAGCCCGCCCGGTCCTACCAAAAGAAGGCTACATTCAGACAAAGATACAAAAGGATTCCTTATCTTTGCAAAAATAGCGCAGGGAATCTTATGACGGACAACAACTGGAAAAAGAGATCGGGCGTGGTTTATTCCACCGACCCGGATTTCAACTATTCGGAAGACACGGCCTCCGAAGCCGAAACCCTCGTCCCTTCCCGCCAGAAGCTTATCGTTACGATCGACAGAAGGTTCAGAGGCGGGAAACAGGTCACCCTCGTCTCGGGATTTATCGGCAGCCAGGACGACTTGGCCGCGCTCGGAAAAACGCTGAAAGTGAAATGTGGAGTAGGCGGAACCGCCAAAGATGGGGAAATCACCTTGCAAGGCGACTTGCGGGACAAAGTCACAGCATTGCTCCTGGCCATGGGGTACCATGCAAAGCGGGGGAACTGATCCATGAACGCTTTCGACACACCGATCATCTCCGGACTCGCGGTTCTCTCCACCCTGGTCTTCCTTTTCAACATCCGGAGCTTCACGCGGATCCTTCCGGCGCTGGTACGCTGCCTGGTCCGATGGAAAAGCAATCTGGAACTCGAAAACAGCTTGCAGTTGAGCCGAAGCAGGAACCTCGTCGCAGCCCTCCTGTTCATCCCTTTCTCCTTACTGATCTACGAACTCGACCTCTACCGTCCGCAGTTTCTGCAGCAACTTTCGCCGATCTGGCAGTTTCCGGCTGTAGCCGGCATCTTTCTGGCCTACCTGCTGCTGCGGGGCTATCTCAACCGGCGACTGGAGATGCAGGATTTCGGCTCGCAGGTCTTCACCGCGGCGAATCGTTCCTTTTACAACTACATGATTCTGCTCTTCCTCCTCCTTTTCGCCGTCGGGGGCCTGATGCAATTCTTCCTCGGCGATCTGCCGGCGAAAAACAGGATTCTGACCTTCCTGGTGGCTACTTACTACCTGTTCTTCCTGCTGCGGCGCGGGCAAATTTTCGCATCCGTTTGCAATCCTTTCACAACTATTTTGTACCTTTGTGGACTTGAAATACTTCCGACCGGAATCTTGGTGATTGTAGCGATTTTACTTTAATGACCGAGTACGGATGAAACAAAGCAGGGACATGACCATTCAAAAAATACTCATTTCACAGCGCCCCCCCGTCAACGAGACGCCTTATGCGAATCTGAAGGAGAAGTTCGGAGTCGATATCGATTTCCAGCCCTTCTTCCTTATCGAACCTCTCACTTCCCGCGAATTCCGGACGCAGAAAATCAACATCTTGGACTATTCAGCCATTGTTTTTTCTTCTCGTCATGCCATTGACGCGTTTTTCTTTCTCTGTGAAGAACTGCGGGTCAAGGTTCCGGAGACGATGAAATACTTCTGCACCACGGAAGCCGTGGCCATGTACCTCCAGAAACACATCGTTTACCGGAAACGGAAAATCTTCTTCGGAAAAGGCACCCCGGAATCGGTAATGGAGCAGATACAACCGAAGCATCGGCATGAAAACTTTCTGGTGACCCAATCCGACGCCGGCAACAGCTCTCCTTTGACGGATCTGATGGAAGCGCAGAACCTGCGGTTCCAGACTGCCGCCCTCATTAAATCCGTCTCGCAGGATTTGAAAGAAGTCGATCTAGGTTCCTACGACCTTGTGGTGTTCTACAATCCGAACGACCTCAAATCCCTCTTCGAGAATTTCCCTGATTTCCAGCCGGGGAAACTCAAGTTCGTGACCTTCGGGAAAAGTATCGTGAAGGCCATGGAAGAAGCGGGGCTGCCGATCGAAATCCAAGCGCCCACCCCGGAGGCCCCCTCAGTCGCGCGCGCCATCGAACTCTATCTGGATAATCTCCGCTAATCCATCATGTTCTCACTACCGAAAACCGAACGTCTGCGCGGCAAGACAACGGTTTCGGCTCTGATGACCAAGGGCCGGTGGGGATTCACATCCGACCTGAAATACTGTTATCTTCGCCATCGCTCCCTCAAATCAGGGGAAGGTGTCGAAGTTCCCAACCGAATCCTTGTATCCGTTCCCAAGCGCCTCTTCAAGCATGCGGTGAAGCGGAACCTGCTGAAACGCCGTCTCCGGGAAGCATACCGGACACGCAAGGCTTTGCTGAAACCGAGCGGAACCTATATCCTCTTCCTCTACAATTCCAAGGAGATCCGCGATTACTCAGCGCTGCGCGGACAGATTGAACACATTCTGACGAGTATTTCCGATGAAGGACAGTCGTAGTCTTGCTCCCTGGAGACAAATCCTCCGGAAAGCGCTCATCGCTCCTTTCACCGCTTTGATCTGGTTATACCGAAAGGCGGTCGGACCCTACGTTCCCAAGACGTGCCGGTTCGTGCCCTCCTGTTCCACCTATGCCCTGGAAGCGTTTCGCAAATGGGGTCCCCTTAAAGGCTTGTTCCTGACCCTACGGCGGTTGCTCCGCTGCAATCCCTGGGGCGGTTCCGGCTATGATCCCGTGCCATGACACCGAAAAAAGACAACATCAAGAAACTCTTCAACGAAATCTCGGAAGGATACGACCTCTTCAACCACGTGACCACCCTGAACATCGACAAGCGCTGGCGGAAGAAAGCCATCCGACGCGCCGTCGACAGGACGAATCCGCAGGAGATTCTGGATGTCGCCTGCGGAACCGGTGACTTTACGATCGCCATCGCAAAAGCAGCCTGCCCGGAAAGCCGCGTGACCGGAGTAGACATCGCCGCTGACATGCTGGCGCGTCTCCGGAAGAAAGCGCGGGAGGCACATGTAGAAAAGATGATCCGCGTCGAAACGGGAGATGCCGAAGCGCTCCGCTTTGCGGACGCGACCTTCGACGTGGTCTGCATCGCCTTCGGCGTCCGGAACTTCGAAAACCGGGAGAAAGGGCTTCGGGAAATGCTGCGCGTACTCAAGCCCGACGGTAAACTGGTGTTGTTGGAACTTTCAGTGCCGAGCAATTTTGTGGCGCGTTGGCTCTTTAAATTCTATCTGGTTCACATTCTCCCCTGGATCGGAGGCGCGTTAACCGGTAATAAAGCGAGTTACCGGTACCTGGCCGCGTCCGTCAGGGCCTTTCCCGGTCCGGACACCTTCAAACAGATCCTAAAAAACAGCGGCTTCCGGCATATCCGCCAAAAGCCCCTGTCCTTCGGTGTCTGCCGCTTGTACACGGCAAAAAAATAGGAAGGAATCACTGTTTTGCCAGCACGACCCGAATCGTTCCCCGATAGTAACTTTCGTTGAATAGGTCCCCGAAGAAATCCTCGAAGAAATCTTCATACTCATCCTCGTACTGCTTCCCGACGGACTCGAAGATGTCTTCCAGATAACGCCCGAAACTTTCGAACGCGCCGCTGACCTTGTCGCTGTCATTTCCGGTGAGGAAGCGCTGATAAAAATCTCGGAAGAAAGCATCGTAATCATTGCCGAGACGGTTGAAGTAATCTTCCAGGAAGTCCGCCATGGACTCGAAATAAATTTCCAACTCCTCATTGCCGAGGTTTGCCTTCAAGTTATTGAAGAGAGCCTGCGACTGCGGGTTGACGTAGAGCGCCTGAACGTCCGCCAGGAACTTGGCGACATCTTCGCACTTCATGCTGTCGACCAGCTTCGTGAAGAAGGCGGAATTCAAGCCTTGCCCGAAATTCGTTTCCAGATTGAGCGTGAGTTCCTCGTTCTCCTTGTCAAAATCCAGGCTCACATCTACCAAGTACTTGTCGAACATTTCGAAGAGCGCAGGATCGACCTCGCAGATCAGCGTGCCGGTATAATCGACCCGGTAATCCACGTCCACGATCCATGCCTTTCCGTAGCGGATCGGATATTCAGGAACCGGAACGGGAGACCAGCGGGAAAGCAGGTTAAAGGTGCGTGAAATGAAATAGTCCAGAGGAAGTTCGATGTGGATGACGCCCGTGTCGGTAGAGCTGTCTCCAGTGACGTACACTTGGACGCTTCCATGGACATTCAGAGAATCCACATCAACGAGACTCACATCAACGACCGCCTCCCCTGCACGTGTGGCGGCCGGCGCGGACCACTGGACCCTGTCCAACTTGTACCCGCCGGGGATGACATCGGCCGTGTTCCTGCTATCCTTCGTACAACCGGTAAGAAATATTCCCCCCGCTCCGACGGCAAGGCAAGTCGCCAGCATCGTCAAAAGATTTGATTTCAGCGTCATAACTTTATTATATAAAAGAATGTATTAAAACCGTTTTAACAGCAAAAAGTCTACCTTGTGAGCCGGTCGAGCGAGAGCTCCACCAGGGCGCGAACCTGCGGCTTGTAATCCGGGTTGCTGCTTTTCAGATATCGGTTGGCAATCGCGCAGCAGACGGTTCCCGCCTCGTGTCCCAAGTGTTTCGCCAAACCTGCGACCGCGGAACTTTCCATTTCGAAGTTGGTGATCCGGTACTCCCCGTAGCGGAAGGACTCGAAAGTTTCCAGCATGTCCGGCATGGCGAGCCCGAGACGGACGACCCGTCCTTGCGGTCCGTAAAAACCGGGCGCGGAAATGGTCACTCCTTTTACGGTACAGTCCTCAAACTTACGGATGAGCGTATCTCCGGCCTTTACGAAATAGGGAGAAGGAAGGTGCTTGTCCCAGCGGGTATGCGCCTTGAATGCCTCTTCCATACCGGCATCCGTGATCCGGTCCCGGTCCGCGTACCAGTTCAGCAGGCCGTCGCAGCCCGCGGAATAATGGGAAAAGATCGGAGATCCGAGGGGAATGTCCGCCTGGATGGCTCCGGTGGTTCCGATGCGAAGGATGGTGAGAGCCCGATGCTCGCGCTTCAACTCACGGGTCTTGAAATCTACATTCGCCAACGCGTCGAGTTCGGTCATGACGATGTCGATGTTGTCCGTACCGATTCCGGTGGAAAGAACGGTAATCCGTTTTCCGCGGTATTTTCCCGTGGTGGAAACGAATTCGCGGGACTGGCGCTCGAATTCCTTGTCAGTGAGATATTCCCCGACCATGGAGACTCTGCCGGGATCCCCCACCAAAATGACGAGGTCGGCGAGTTCGTCAGGTTTCACGTGGATATGGAAAGCCGACCCGTCCTCATTGATGATCAGCTCGGATTCTGCGATTCTCATATTCCTTGCAATTTGTGTATGATCATTCTTTGTATATGATCATTCAAAGATAGGAATTTCCCTTTGAAAAACCTATTTTTGCATCCACAGCAATTATTACGACTTATGTGGCAGAGAATTCAAACCCTTTACCTCGCGGTGGCGACCGGACTTATCATCTCCCTGTTTTTCAGCGTGAAAGCTTTCACGCTCGGGCCCGGTGGCGCGCATGCGGAGGAATATTCCTACATAGATTTCTTTCCGTATCTGGTTCTGCTCATCTTGATCACGCTGCTGCAGCTGATCGCGCTGGGCACGTTCAAGGTCCGCGTGCTCCAGATGCGCACTGCAATTCTTGCCGCCATCCTGATGGTAGCGCTTCAGGCCTGGCTCGCCATTGACTACTTCACCGCCGAAGATGCCTTGATCTTCCGGTACACCTCGATCTTTCCTTTGATGGCAGCCATCTTGAACGCGCTCGCCGCGCGGTTCATCTTCCGAGACCAGCTACTCGTAGAGAGCATGTCCCGTCTGCGCTAACTGATCACGTTACCGGTTGTCCGGAAAAACAATTCTATCGGCGGGCGGTGTTGAAGCGGTCGAGAACATTGTCCGCGTATGTTTTGGTGATGGGAATCGGCGGAATGGCATCGTTGTCCAAATCCAATTCGTATCCGTCCCTCTCTTTGCGGAGAACCTTGACTTTGTCCATATTGACGATGTACTTGCGGTGGCACCGGACCAGGCTGCTGCCTTTGAAACTTTCCTCAACGGTTTTCAGCCGGCACCGGAGCATGTACCGTTTGAGGTCGCCTTTACTGTCGGTGTACCAGACGATGATGTAGTTGTCGTCGGATTCCACATAGTACAGGCTCGAAGAACTGACGGACAATTTCAGCACCCCGTTGTTGTCGAACAGGGTGACCTTCTCAAGTTTCGACACCGGCAGGTTCTCGTCGGAAACGACCGTTTCATAGTTCATCAGCCGGATCGTCCTGTTCTTGTCGACGATGGCGAAGAACATCCCGGCGATGACATAGGGAATGACCAGCGAGACAAAGCAATACACGAGGGCGTTCAGGAAGATTCTGAAGAACGAAGTGTTGTCCAACATAATGATCCCCATCTTATGGCCTTGCAGCGAGAAGAGGGTATACAAAAGACAGATCACAAGGACTTCGCCCAAGTTCCAGAGCACATATTGGAGATAGGCCATCTCGAACTGGTTCCGTGTCTTGTACATCACCCACTTGCTCACGATGATGACCAGCAGGCTGATCAGAAAGAAAGCGGCCGTGAACAAAAAGGCCTCAGAAGCGCCGAGGTCGAACCAGGCATTGTGGGAAAAAGGGATGCTGATCAAGAGAAAGACAAGGGAGAACAGAGCCGTGAAGATCACGGTTACTTCCAGCTGATATTTCGCCCGCAGATAGTCAGGCACTTTTTTCACTCTTTTTGGCATCGAGATCTGCTTGAATTACAAATATAGTAAAATTTCGGGACAATATTTTTACCCCTCCTCAGGAAAAGTCACCCCACCGCCGGACGGTAAGCATCACGGAGGGACGATTCGCCACATATTTTTTGCCTTCCGGCAAGCGCTTCCTATTTTTGCCCGAAATGAAGCCGGGACAACTGTAACCGGAATCGCAATATTCAAGATTACAAGTATAACAATATCATGAAAATTATCGGCACGGGGAGCGCGCTTCCCAAAAAAGTGGTCACAAACGATATGTTGGCCGAATTCCTGGACACCAGTGACGAATGGATCGTCACCCGTACGGGCATCAAGTCCCGGCACGTAATCACGGATGAACATCTGGAAGATCTTGGCGCGGAAGCGGTCTTGAAGGCCTTGGAAATGTCGGGGCTGCAACCGTCCGACATCGACTTCTTTGTCTGTTCTAACGTTATTTCCGAATATGTCACCCCCGGGCTCAGCTGTGTGATCGCCGAAAAGGTCGGACTCACCTGCCCAATGATCGATATCAATTGCGCCTGTCCCGGTTTCGTGTACGCCCTGGACATCGTCGAGACCTATTATCAGGCCGGCAAGATCAAGACCGCCCTTATCGTCTGCGCGGAAGAGCCCACACGAATGGCCAGCTGGCAAGACCGCGGTACTTGTATCCTCTTCGGGGACGGTGCGGGCGCGGCCGTACTAACAGCCGGTGACAACATGAAAGGTACCCTCCTGCATACAGAACCCGACGTCTATAAGATCTGGCAACTCCAGACCCTGGTCGAAACTCCGTTCATTACCAAGCAGGAACAAAACATTCCCATGCAGTTGAAAGGACGCGAAGTTTTCCGGTTCGCCGTCAACTCCGGCACGACCCAGATAAGCCAGCTGCTGCAGGACCTCGGAATCGCGCTGGATGAGGTTTCCTGGATCCTCGTGCACCAGGCGAACCAGCGGATCATCGATTCCATCGTAGAGTATTTGGGTGTGCCCGCAAGCAAGTTTCCGGTGAACATTGCCGATCACGGCAACACCTCCTCCGCCTCCTGTCCGATCCTGCTGGACGAATGCAACCGGAAAGGCATGTTCAAACCCGGTGACATCGTCGTGTTCAGCGCTTTCGGAGCCGGACTGCTGTCTGCAACGTCAGTCATGGAATGGTAAACCGGATTTTTATTATTAATTTTGTAGAATACTGACACGAGTAATATGGACAAAAGAGTTGTAATTACAGGTATGGGTGTCATCTCCCCGGTGGGAAATGACATCCAGACTTATTGGAAAAACCTATGCGACGGCGTGTGCGGAATTGATTTCATCGATGAATTCCCGACGGATGACCTTCCGGTTCGGATCGCCGGCAAAATCAAGAACTTCGACCCTTCGCTCTACGACATGGACAAGCAGTTTGCGCGCAAGCAAGACCTGTTTACCCAGTTCGGCATGGCGGCTGCCTGGCAGGCGATGCAGCAATCCGGACTCCGTACGGAAGGGGACGAACCAAACATCGATCCTTTCCGGCTCGGCGTCTATGTGGGATCCGGCATCGGGGGTTTCTCCGTCCAGTTCCGGGAAACCGCGAAGATGATCGAGGATCCTTCCGGACAGTGGGTCTCCCCTTTGTTCATCCCCACGATGATTTCCAACATCGCGGCTGGAAACATCGCCATCAAATACCAGGCGCAAGGCCCCTGTCTCGACATCGTGACCGCCTGCGCCACTTCCACCAATGCGATCGGCGAAGCCTTCCGGACGATCAAGCACGGCTATGCTGACGCCATCATCGCCGGAGGCTGCGAAAACGCCACCATTCCCCTCGGCATCGCCGGCTTCGCAAACGCCAAAGCCCTCTCCCGCGCGACGGATCCCAACTACGCTTCATTGCCCTTCAACGCCAACCGTACGGGATTCGTGATGGGAGACGGAGCGGGCATCCTCGTCCTTGAAGAACTGGAACATGCCAAGGCCCGCGGCGCGCGGATTATCAGCGAAATTGTCGGCTACGGCAACACGTGCGATGCCTATCATGTCACTGCTCCGAGACCGGACGGAATAACGCAGGCGGAGTGCATCCGGATCTCCTTGAAAGAAGGTGGTTTCGAAGAATCGAAGGACACGGTATACATCAACGCCCACGGAACCGGAACCCGCCTGAACGACACAGCCGAGACCATAGCCTACAAGGTCGCCCTTGGCGACTATGCGCACAAGGCGCACATCAGTTCCATCAAATCGATGACCGGACATTTGCTCGGCGCGGCAGGAGGCGCGGAGGCGATCGCTACGATCCTCGCCGTCCGGGACGGCATCTGTCCCCCGACCATCAACCTCGACACTCCGGATCCGGAATGTGATCTGGACTACACCCCGAATGAGGCCGTGAAGGCCGATTTGACGATCGGCATTTCGAATTCCTTCGGATTCGGAGGCCATGACGCCTGTGTCGCCTTCCGCAATTTTTATGACTGACCTGTTGATGAATAAGCGTATAGTAGATATGAACGTAGAAGAAATCAAAACTTTTCTCCCCCATCGCGAGCCGATGCTGCTCGTTGAAGAAGCCAGCGTTGACGAGCAAGGAAACGCGCACTCCAAATACCGCATCAAAGAGGATGAATTCTTTACGCGGGGGCATTTCCCGGGCAATCCGATCGTCCCCGGCGTAATTCTTTGCGAGATCATGGCACAGAGTTGCGCGATCATCGTGAAAGACGAAATCCTGGATAATCTGACTCTTTATGCCGGGCTGGACAATGTCCGGTTTAAGAATGCGGTGAAACCCGGCGACCTCTGCGAAGTGACAGCCCGGCTCGACAGTCGGCGAGGCAGCATATTCTTCTGCACCGCCTCTCTGGAAGTGGACGGCAAACTTTGCTGCAAGGGGCAGCTTACCTTCGCCCTCGTTCCGAAAGAATAGGGACGGGGCCGGGATGGAGTACAGGAGACTTTCCAAAGAAGAATACGAGGACCTTCAAAGCCGGATTCTCTACGAAGATAACCACCTGATCGTAATCAACAAGCGTGCGGGAGAGATCGTTCAGGGCGACAGAACCGGAGATGAATGTCTTGCGGAAACGCTCAAGGCATTTCTGGCCGGGCGGGACAGCAAGCCCGGGAAGGTGTTCATGGGAATCCCCCACCGTCTTGATCGGCCGGTCAGCGGGATCTGCGTGTTCGCGAAAACCTCGAAAGCCTTGGAAAGAATGTCCGAAATGTTCCGCAACGGAGAAGTGCGCAAAATCTATTGGGCGCTTTGTTGCAATGCTCCCGAACCGCCTTCCGGCACCCTGAGCGATTGGCTGGTCCGCAACAAGAAACTCAACAAAAGCTTCGTAGCGCAGAACGGCGAACTGAATCGGGGGGCGAAATTGGCCAGACTTACCTACCGGCTGATTGACGCAACCCAGCGGTACTTCCTCGTCGAAGTCAACCTGCTGACCGGCAGGCACCACCAGATCCGCTGCCAGCTTGCTAATTTGGGCTGTATCATCAAAGGCGATCTGAAATATGGAGCCCCCCGTTCCAATCCGGACGGCGGCATTTCCTTGCACGCGCGCGAGATCCGGTTTATCCATCCCGTCCGGAAAGTCGGAATAGATCTTTCCGCGCCCGTTCCCGATTCCTGGAAAAGCATGCTTCCCGGCGAATGACCCCGGCCTCCCCGGATTTGGCATGTCCTCATTCCTGCCGAGAAAGATATTCCTTCATCCATTCGGAAGGAGTCTTCCCCATGTTCATCTTGAACGCCATGTTGAAGGAGACTACGGAATGAAATCCTGACAGTTCGGAGACCTCCATCACACGCAACCGAGGATCCTGTTTCATCAATTTCACAGCGTACTGGATCCGGTGATAGTTGACGAACTGCCGGAAATTTCTGCCCGAAAGGATGTTGATCGTCTTGGAGAGATATAGTTTGTTCGAAAAAAGGGAGTCGGCCAAATCGGACATGCTGAAGGTGCTGTCCAAATAAGGCTTCTTATCCGTCATGTGGTTCATGATTCGCTTATAAAGCATGCTCATCTTGCGATCCTCTTCCGCTTTGTCCACATAAGAGGTGCGCAGATTGCCCTTGACCATTTCCTTGATCCGGTCTTCCGTTTCCCGGCGGATGAGATAGGTCCGTCCGGTGAGCGCGCGGAAGAACAGCAACGTGTACAAGCCCAAGAGAAAAATCACGGCTGGAAGGGCAAACCCCGTCCCCAACCATTCCTTCAACCACGAACTGCAGGTAACAATGATGCACAGCCCTAGGAATATCAGCGAATAAATGAAGCGGGCATGCTCCTCGACATTGTACCAGACCGCGTTGTTCCGGAAAAGCTGACGGATTCCGGAAAACTTTCGAACCGAAACCGTGATGAAAAAGGCCAAGAACGAAGTGATCAAGACCAGGACCGTTATCAGGTTCTTAAGCCGCTGAAAATCATAGATCCCCCTTTCCTTCCAACCGAAATAAATCAGGATGGCGAAATTGACGATCAACACGGTCAGGGCGGCATCGAAAGCCGGCTTGGGCTTCTCATAGGAACACGGAAACATCATCAGAATTTCATCCGAAAAGATCAAACAGACCACGAGGGAGGCGATGTCCCAATGTCTCGAAACCAGCATCCCGGCAAGAAGCAAAGCTGAGGAGCCCAAGCCCGCCAAGGCCCTGATTCCGAACCGGAGCGACTTGTCACCTTTGCTGCGCCGAAGATCCAGAAAAAACAGACCGATGAACAAAGTGAGCGCAGCCATGGAAAGAATAGTTGTCATAGTTTTCCCTTGTATTGAAATGATGCGGGTTTAGGTTTAAGTCTTCGAGGGTAAGATAAACATAATATACCCCCCGGACGGGGTTCGCCGGGGGGTATGGTGTAAAAATTTCTGTTTTTTTCGGAATATCAGTGTTTTTTTATGGTGTCGAATCCTTTCCCGTACACCCCCGACACGGATGAAATGGACAGAAAGACTTCAGAATCAATTTGTTTGACTCGCCTCAAAAGGACATTGAGATCCGTTTTCGGGAGGATCACCATCAGCACTTCCGTTTCTTGTTTGGTATACCAGCCTTTTCCATTGAGCACGGTGACCCCTCTGCGGAAATCTTGAGCGATCATATCGGCGATTTCGGAGAAATGCCTGGACAGGATGAACAACTGAACGCTCTGCTTGGATCCCGCCAGATACAGATCTATCACGTAACTATCCACGGAAACGATAATCATGCCGTATACGGCCGTGATGACCTTGGCGACGAACGGAATCGCCGCTCCATCAGCGGTGAACGAAGGAACCAGCACCGAGGAAGCGATGATGATGACATCCATGAGCAAGATCATCCGCCCGGGCGAGACGTTCCGATACTTTGAAACAATCAGCGCGATGATGTCCGTTCCCCCCGTACTCCCGCCCTGCGAGATGGACATGCCGATTCCGACGCCGGCCATCGCGCCGCCGATGAGCGAACTCATCAGCTTGCCGTTTGAGAGCGCGAAATCCTGGATGACAGTTTGCGGGATGATCACTTGCAGGAAATTCAGAAGGAAAGAAGCCAGGATGATCCCGTAGATCGTTTTCGCCCCGAAGGAGCTACCGAGGATGAAGAAGGCAACGATCAGCAGGATGGCGTTGATCGCGAAGTAGGTGTACCCCATCTTCACGCCGGTCGCATACTGGATGATGGCACCGATACCGGACACTCCGCCGCCTACCAGGTTGTTGGGTGTAAGGAAAATCGTCCAGCCGGAAGTGTAAATAAGAATTCCGATGGAAAGGATCAAGTATTCTTTGAACAATCGGGGCAGGCTGTTCTTTTTCTGGTCAGGCATCTTTCAATTCTTTTTTCTTTTTTAAATTTACGCCGGTTTTGATTTCATCGAAACCTTCTCCGTACACGCTGCTGGCATCGGAAACGGACACGAAGGCTGTATGATCGATGGATTTGATCAGCCGGGTGATGTCCCTGAGTTCCCGTTTGCGGATCAGGATGAGCAGGACTTTCCGGTCAGCGCCGGTATACCAACCGGTGGCATCCAAGGCTGTAACTCCCCGTTCCAGTTGGAGCAGGATCTGATCGGCGATCTCCTGATAGTGATCGGAAAACACCAGGATCTGGCAGGTAGATTTCCGGCCAAGCATAACCCAGTCGACCATGACCGAGAAGATGACCATAGCGACATATCCGTACACCATGTCCTCAACGGTCTTTCCCGGAACAAGCAACACCGAAGCGATGATAAAGACATCCAGCAGGATGAAAACCTTGCCAAGAGTAACAGGCCAGAATTTATTGACAATCAATGCTATGATATCAGTTCCGCCCGTGCTCCCGCCTCGGACGAAGACTGCGGCGAGTCCGATCGATTCGATGATCGCCGCTACAACCACAAGCAGCAGTTTGTCGGAAAAGAACATGTGGGAGGCTTCCCACCGCTCGAACAGATCCAGAAAAAGGGTCGAGCAAAGGATGGCGAAGATCGTCTTGAAACCGAAGGCGTTGCCGAGAATCAGGAATCCGAACAACAGCAGGCCTGCATTGACGACGATATAGGACAACGATACGGGGATACCGGTCGCGAAATTGAGAATCGTACAGGCACCGGTAAGTCCTCCGCTGGCGACTCCGTTCGGAATCAGCATGCCTGCCCAACCATACGCATACAAGGCCACTCCGAAGGTAATGACCAGGTAGTCGGACAGCATTGAAAACCATTTGTTAGGTGTGGAAAAGGAGGAAGTCATATTGCGTGCTATTTCAAAACAAAATTGACGATTTTTCCAGGGACGACGATAACCTTGACCACTTGTTTTCCCTCCGTGTAACGGGCCGTCTGGTCGAGGGCGCGGATGCTCGACTCCACCTCGGCCGCCGCCAGCGATTTGGGAAGGTCGATGGTAAAGCGCATCTTGCCGTTGAAGGAAACCGGATAGGTTACGGTGTCTTCGGCAGCCAAAGCCGGGTCGAATTCCGGGAAACGCGCATAGGTAATGCTTTCGGTATGGCCGAGCGCGCGCCAGAGTTCCTCGGCGATGTGCGGGGCGAAGGGTGAAAGCAGCACCGTCATCGGTTCGAGGATTTCGCGTTTGCGACAACGGAGTTCCCCGAGTTCATTCACAGCGATCATGAAGGCGCTCACCGTCGTATTGAAAGAAAACGCTTCGATGTCAGCCTGCTCCTTGCCGATCAGCTTGTGGAGCACCTTCAGTTCCGCGCGCGAGGCCTTTTCCTCGGAAACGGAAAGGGTGCCGTCTTCATAAAACAGTCTCCAGAACTTCCGAAGAAAGCGGTGGACCCCGTCGATTCCCTGGGTGTCCCAAGGCTTGGACTGCTCCAGCGGACCCAGAAACATCTCGTAGAGACGAAGGGTGTCCGCGCCGTAATCGTCGCAGATCTTGTCGGGATTGACCACGTTGAACATACTCTTGCTCATCTTTTCCACGGCCCAGCCGCAGACATATTCCCCGTTTTCGAGTATGAATTCGGCATCGGCGTATTCCGGTCTCGAGGCCTTGAATCCTGCAAGATCGAGCCGATCGTTGCGGACAAGGTTGATGTCCACATGGATTTCGGTGGTCTCGTACTGATCCTTCAGACCCAAAGAAACGAACCGGTTGGTACCGACTACCCTGTAGACAAAGGAAGAGCGTCCCTGGATCATGCCCTGGTTGATGAGTTTCCGGAAGGGTTCGTCTTCGCAGACATAGCCCAGGTCGTAGAGGAACTTGTTCCAGAAACGGGAATAGATGAGATGCCCGGTCGCATGTTCGGTACCGCCGATGTACAGATCCACATCCCGCCAATAGGCATTCGCTTCCTTGCTGACGAGCGCCTGTTCGTTGTGCGGATCCATGTAGCGGAGGTAGTAGGCGCTGGAACCTGCGAAGCCCGGCATCGTGCTGGTTTCAAGCGGATAGCCGCGATAAGTCCAATTCTTCGCCCGCGCGAGAGGGGGTTCTCCGCTCTCGGTCGGTTTGAACGCATCGATCTCAGGCAGTCGAAGGGGGAGATCCTCGAAGGCGACCGGGGTCGGAATCCCGTCCTTGTGGTAGATCGGGAATGGTTCTCCCCAGTACCGTTGCCGGCTGAAGATGGCATCGCGGAGCCGGTAGTTGACTTTGCGGCGGCCAAGCCCTTCTTTCTCGACATAGTCGATGGCGGCAGGGATGGCCTCCTTCACCTCCAGACCGTTCAAGAAACCGGAATTGCACATCCTGCCCTCTTTTGCATCGAAACTTTCCTGCGACACGTCGCATCCCTCGATGATGGGCACTACAGGCAGACCGAATTTCCTGGCGAACGCATAGTCACGGCTGTCGTGGGCGGGGACGGCCATGATGGCTCCGGTTCCGTAGCCGGCCAGCACATATTCGGAAATCCAGATCGGCACTTTTTCGCCGGTAAAGGGGTTTATGCCATACGAGCCGCTGAACACACCGGTCACGGTCTTTGTTTCAGCGATCCGCTCACGCTCTGTCTTCTTGCGGACATAGGCCAGGTACGCTTCTACTTCGGCTTTGCATTCCGGGGCAGTCAGGATGTCCACCAAATCGCTCTCCGGGGCCAGAACCATGAAGGTGACTCCGAAGATGGTGTCCACGCGGGTGGTAAAGATGGTCACATCGTGCTCCGTAACGCCGTTCCAGCACTTGAACACGACTTCCGCGCCCTCGGAGCGACCGATCCAGTTTCGCTGTATTTCCTTGAGAGAATCTGTCCAGTCGATCTTGTCCAGCCCGTCCAAAAGCCGGCCGGCATACGCCGAAACGCGGAGTTGCCACTGCTTCATCTTCTTCTGTTCCACGGGAAATCCCCCGCGTACGCTCAGGCCGTCCTTTACTTCGTCGTTGGCCAGAACGGTACCCAGATCTGCGCACCAATTGACGGCGGTCTCGCCTTGATAGGCGATGCGGTAATTCATCAGCACGTCGCTTTTCTCGCGATCGGAATACGCCTTCCATTGTTTCGCCGAAAACGCCATATCCTCGCTGCAAGCCGCATCCGCAGCCCTGCTGCCGCCTCGCTCAAAGGCCTGGACCAGTTCTTCGATCGGGCGAGCTTTCCCGGCTGAGCGGTCGTACCAGGATCCGAACATCTTCAAGAACGCCCATTGTGTCCATTTGTAGTACCCGGGATCACAGGTACGCACCTCCCGATCCCAGTCATAGGAGAAGCCGATCCGGTCCATCTGAGACCGGTAGCGGTTAATATTGTTTGTCGTGGTAACCTCGGGATGCTGTCCGGTCTGGATGGCATATTGCTCGGCGGGAAGGCCGAAAGCATCGTACCCCATGGGATGCAGAACCTGAAATCCCTTGAGCCGCTTGTACCGGGAATAGATATCGCTGGCGATGTAGCCGAGCGGATGGCCGACATGCAGACCGGCCCCCGAAGGATATGGAAACATATCCAGCACGTAATACTTGGGCTTGGAAGGGTCTATTTCCGTCTTGAAGGTTTGGTTTTCTGCCCAATAGGCCTGCCATTTCTTTTCTATCTCCTTGAAATTGTAATCCATATGATTCTCCTAATTTTGATGCCTTTTGAAGCCCCACGTACTATTCTTTTCGAGCCGGAACTCGATGTAGAGCGACATCGCGGCTCGTACTTTCTCCCCTTGCAGCCGTCCCGGTTTCCAGTCCGGCGATGCGGAAACCACCCGGACCGCTTCGTCGTCCAGGAGCGGATCGACGCCGCGAAGCACCTTCACATCCCGGACTTTGCCGGATTCATCGATGACAAAACCCACAAGGACACGGCCTTGAATCCCGTTCTTGACCGCTTGGTCCGGGTATTTCATGTAGGTATACACCCACTTTTGCAGGAAGACCCGGGGATCCGGGCTGCCGAGGAAGGTGGGCCGGACATCGCAGTCGTAATAGGGTACGGCGTCAGTCTTCCCTGGCGACCGCAGCGTCTCGGCAGGATTGAAAATCGGTTTCGGCCCGTTGGCGAGCGAGAGGGAATAATTGTATACATATTCCAGTTCCCGTTCCATGGCTTCGTAATCAAGGATGGACTGGGTGTCCCGTTCGGTTCCATATTCCTGATATCTTCCTGTAGTGAAGCAGATGGAAGGGATCTCCTTGTCGTAGAAAGCCCGGTGATCCGAAGGATACGGCTCCGCCGCGGTAATCTCCGGTTGAATCGGCTGCAGTTCCCGGGAAAGGGCCTCCACGATCGCATTCATGTCCGCATTCGAGGAAGAATACGCATAGAAACCTCCTGTGCCGGTTCCCACCATGTCCAGATTGATCATGGCGTCGATCTTGTCTACCTCCGTAAAGGCTCTGTTGAGGAAATACCAGGATCCCGCGAAGGTTTCCAGGGAGGCCCCGAATCCGACCAAGAGCACAGAGCGGCGGAGCAGCATCCGGTTTGTCCTCAGCATCCGGGCGAGTTCCAGCAGCATAGCCATTCCGGAAGCGTTTCCGTTCGCCCCGTAATAAATCCTTTCGACAGGGCTTCCGTCCACGGTCAAGGTTCTGGTTCCCAGATTGTCCATCCGGGCACCGATCACAATATACCGGTCCCGCAGCGACTTGTCTCCTCCCGGCAGAAAGCCGACCACGTTGCGGGAAGTGAGGGTATCCCCGTCTTCCTGCCGCAATCCGAAGGGGTCGCCGTCCGGACCGGTCAGGATGTCGACACCATATTCTTTCAACTTGTCGGAGAAATATTCCGCAGCCAACCTTTCTCCTTCAGAACCGGCTTTGCGGCCCTCGAGAATAGCGGCGGACAGAAAGGAAACGTGCCCCTTGAAGGCGCGGACCGTTTCGCTGTCGTTCAGGTCTTGATAGGAAGCTCCGGTTCGGAATTGCGCGGCGGCAGGAAAAGCGACGAATAAGAAGCACAGGCAGAGCGTAAGCCGGGAAAGTCTGACTTTCATTTTATTCGTTCGTTAAAATCCAGACATTCGATGGGCAAAAATCCTGCCTTTTCAATTTCTGTAGCGACGCGTAGATTTCGGTGATATCGTTTGTTTTCCCGACGGCTACTACATTGTAGCCGTTCCGGAAAGCGATGATTTCGGCAGGGTAGCCCTGCTCCGAAAAATAGTCGCTGTAGCGCTCGGCATTACCCATGTCGACAAAGGCCCCGACAACCAGATAATATCGTGCCGGCAGGTTGGCGACGGTCAGCCCGCCCAGCCGTTCCGGCGGCAGCGAACGCTGCCCTTCCTTGCGGATGGAATCCATCACCGCGATGGAATCTGCCCGGTGCTTTTCAGCTTTCCGCAGGGAATCCAGCCGAGCCGCCTCAAGGGCACGCGCCTCAGCGCGGATCCGTTCAACCTTCGCCGCAATGTCCTCGGAGGTCGGTCTGCCGGCGATTTTGCGAAAGAAATCGCAACCGGTCGCCAGCATGGCCACGACAGCCGCGAGAATCAATATTTTACACGTCTTGAACATAAGTTACAAATTTAGCGATTTTCTCTACCTAAAAAAATAAAATAAGTATCTTTGCGAAATGGAAAATCCTAACGACTTACAAATATATACACAAGACTTATGGCAAGAGAAATAAAGTTCTCCCTGGTGTACAGGGATATGTGGCAATCCTCGGGCAAGTATGTTCCGCGCGTGGACCAATTGGTTGAAGTCGCTCCCGCGATTGTCGACATGGGATGTTTCGACCGCGTTGAGACCAACGGAGGCGCCTTCGAACAGGTCAATCTCCTGTTCGGCGAGAATCCGAACGTCGCCGTCCGCAAATGGACAGCCCCTTTGCGCAAGGCAGGCATCCAGACACACATGCTGGAAAGAGGCCTCAATGCCTTGCGGATGAATCCGGTTCCTGCGGATGTCAGGGCTTTGATGTTCAAGGTGAAGAAAAAGCAAGGGACGGACATCGCCCGATCCTTCTGCGGACTCAACGACTACCGGAACCTGACCCGGTCAGTGGATCTTGCCAAGAAAGGCGGTATGATCTCGCAGGTAGCGCTCTCCATTACGCATTCTCCGGTCCATACGGTCGCGTACTACATGGGCATCGTGGACAAGGTCGTGGCGGCGGGCGCAGATGAGATCTGTCTCAAGGACATGGCCGGCATCGGTCGTCCTACCGTCCTCGGCAGGCTGGTGCGCGACATCAAGAAGAAATATCCCCATCTTCTCGTCCAATACCACGGGCACACAGGACCCGGTTTTTCCCCGGCTTCCATGCTGGAAGTCGCCCGCGCCGGCGCCGACGTGCTGGACGTGGCCGTCGAGCCGCTTTCCTGGGGCAAGGTGCATCCCGACGTGATCACCATCCGCGAAATGATAAAGGCAGACGGATTCCTCGTGAAAGATCTGAATATGGATGCCTACATGGAGGTACGCCGGTTGACCCAGAAATTCATGGACGATTTTCTGGGCTACTGGATCGATCCTTCCAATGCCAAGATGAGTTCCCTGCTCGTAGGCTGCGGCCTTCCGGGCGGGATGATGGGTTCGATGATGGCCGACCTGAAGGGCTTCCAAGGAGCGATCAACGCTGCCCAACGAGCGCACGGACGTCCGGAAGTCAGCCTGGACAGCTTGATGGTAAAACTGTTCCAGGAAGTGGAATATGTCTGGCCGCGTCTGGGCTATCCGCCTCTCGTAACCCCGTTCAGCCAGTATGTGAAAAACACAGCCTTGATGAATCTGTTGAACACCCTGAACGGGAAACCCCGCTGGACGACCATCGACAAGGACACCTGGGGTATGATCCTCGGCAAGATGGGGATTCTGCCGGGTGAGCTCGCCCCGGAGATCGTCGCCCTCGCCAAGGAAAAGGATCTCGAATTTTACGAAGGAGACCCCCAGGCTCCGTATCCGGACGAACTGCCGCAATTCCGGCAGATGATGAAGGAAGAAGGCTGGGACGAAGGAGAGGACCAGGAGGAACTCTTCGAATTCGCCATGCACGAGCGCCAGTACCGGGACTACCGGAGCGGTATTGCCAAGGAACGTTTCAACGCCGAACTGGCCGACCTCAAGGCCAAGGCGGGCGCGCCGATCAACGTGGTCCGTCCCGTGGTCGAGATGCCGGCTTTCAATGTCGAAGACTATGCCGAGCGCTATCCCCGCGCCGTGCCCGTACAAGCCCCCGCCAAGGGACAGCTCCTCTGGCAATTCGATGTCAAGGATGATTCCGCGGCGCCGATCGCCGGGACCGCCGTCGAGGCAGGAGTGGCCATGGGCTACGTGCAGACTTATTACGGAATGGAGGAACTGATCCCCGCGGTTTCAGGCCGCGTGGTCGCCACCACCGGCAAGCAGGGCGACAAGGTCGTCAAAGGCCAGATCGTCGCCTTCGTGGAGTCTGACGCAAGCGCCCCTTAGGACGAATTTCTGCACAAAGGTGGCACCGCGGTGCCACCTTTGTGCGTATTACGCTTGCTAAGCGGAGGGTTTGTCCAGTTCCGCGAGAATCTTCTCAGCCTTGGCATAGCCGTCGGCGGGAGCTTTCCAGATGATCGCCAACAGGACAACGCCGACGATGCCGAAGATGATCGCCACCTCGAAAACCGAGTTCCATCCCAGCTTGTCAGCCAAATAGCCGAACAGAATGCCGGACACCGCCGTGCTGGCGTAACAGAATATGCCTACAAGCCCGTTCGCCGAGGAGGCCACTCGTTTCGTCGCCTGATTCGAAGCGGCGACACCAATCAGGGCCTGCGGCATGTACACAAAGAAACTCGCCATGATAATGCAGATAATTGCCCAGATGTTCGCGCCGGCCGGCATCCGCCAGAAGAGCAGGAAACAGATTGTGGCCCCCAGCAGGCCCAGCAAACTGGTCCGGTGCGCCCGGCTCTTGAAAAGTCTGTCAGTTGCCCACCCGGCCAGCAGGGTGCCGATAATGCCGCCGACGATCTCGGAAGCCGCCACGGTGTTTCCGGCAGCCTGAATGGACAGCCCCTTGTGCTGGGTCAGGAAGGTTGCCCCCCAGTCCAGGATTGTGAACCGGATGATGTAGACACAGAAATTCGCAAGCGAAAGGATCCAGATCATCGGATTCTGGAAGACCATCTTCTTCACAAACTGCTTATAGGCCCGTTTCGCAAAAGCGGGATCCTCTTTCCGGACTTCTTCGGCGGGCGTCTGCTCATCCAAGGCTTCCGGACTCGGCAGCCCGACATCGGAAGGAGAATCCTTCAAACCGAAAAGCAGCAGGAATACGCCGAGAAAGGCCAGGATGGCCGGAATGAAGAAGCACCACTGCCAGGCCTCATAGCCAAACGTCCCCAGGATGACCGTCGCGCAGAGAAAAGCAACCAGTCCTGCTCCGATCGAATGGGAGGTATTCCAGATGGACTGCTTGGTAGCCAGTTCGGAAGGCTTGATCCAATGGGCCATGAGGGTGCAGCAGGGCGGAAAGCCCATACCTTGCATATAGCCGTTAATCAACCACAGGCTGCCGATGAAATAGACCAATCCCAGCGTCGCCTTCCCTTCCTCGTCCAAAAAGTGGAACAGGCCGTTCATCTGCGGGCTGAGCCCGATCAGTACCGTTACCAGGGCGGACAGGAAGAGGCCGCAAGCCATCATGACCCGCTTCGCTCGTATCCGGTCCACCAGGAAGCCGTTGATGAAGCGGGAAACGCCGTAGATGATTCCGTTGAGGGTCAAAAACATCCCCAATTGAAGTTTGCTGATGCCCAATTCCGATTCCAGCGCAGGCATGACGATGCTGAAATTCTTCCTGACAAAATAGAACAACGCATAGCCAATCATCAAAATGATGAGCGTTCTCCATTGCCAATAATTGTACTTTTTGTGAATCGACTGATCCATAATGCGGTGATTTGTGTTCTAAATGACAAATATAATAATTAATTTTGCGATCATGAACCTTACCGAAAACCACAACACCTGCCTTACCCCCGAGCAGAAAACCAAACTCAGCAAGATACGGCATCTGGCGCTGGACATGGACGGGACGATTTATCTTGGAAGCAACCTCTTTCCCTATACTGTGGACTTTCTCAATACGATGAAAGCCTTGGGTATCGGGTATTCCTTCCTGACGAACAACCCGACCAAGTCGGTGGAGGACTACCTCTCCAAACTCTCCGGAATGGGCATCCATGCCGATGCAGGCAACATGTACACGACCTCCCTCGCTGCGATCGACTACCTCAAGTCGCATTATCCGGAAGCGAAGCGGCTGTTCTTCCTCGGCACGCCGAGCATGATCCGCCAATTCGAACAGGCCGGCTTCGAGGCGACCGCCGATGATCCGGACGATGTTCCGGATGCCCTGGTGGTTGCCTTCGACATGACCCTGACTTATTCCCGCCTCTGCCGCGCGACCTGGTGGGCCGCGCAGGGTATCCCCTACATCGCCACCAACCCCGACTGGGTCTGTCCGACCGACCAGCGGACCATTTTGGTGGACTGCGGATCCCTCCAGCGATGCATCGAAGCCGCCTCCGGCCGCAAACCGGATATCGTCCTCGGCAAGCCGGATCCCACCATGCTGGACGGAATTCGGGAGCGGAATGACCTGGAAGCCGGAGAAATCGCCATGGTAGGCGACCGGATCTACACCGACATCGCCATGGGGCACAATGCAGGAGCCATCACTGTACTGGTTCTTTCCGGGGAAACCACCCTTGAAACCGCCTTGCAAGTAGCGGAAGAGGCCCGCGACAACCCGCATCCGGAATTTTTCCCCGCCGACTTCATCGTGCGCGACATCCGGGAACTGGGCGAGCTTCTCCTCGAAAGCCATGGGGCATGAAAATCCTGTTCATCCACGGTCTGGCCTCTTCCGGAACCTACAAAATGGCCGATTCCCTGCGAATCTTGTTGAAACCCTGCGAAGTAATCGCCCCGGACGTTCCCATCGAACCCGCCGGGGCGCTACGGTTGCTGGAAGGAATATGCCGGGAGCAGCGGCCGGATCTCGTCGTGGGACTATCCCTGGGGGGATTTTGGGCGCAGAAACTCCGCGGGCGGCGCAAGATCCTCGTAAACCCGGATTTCCACGTTTCGCGTCTTCTGCGGACGATGGTCGGTGTCCAAGACTACCGCTCGCCGCGCGCAGACGGAGCGAAGACGTTCCGCATCACCGAGACCATCTGCCGGGAATATGAAGATCTCGAACGCAGCCAGTTCGAGGCGCTGCCCTCGGAGGAAGTCCGACTGACCTCCGGCCTGTTCGCGGACCGGGACGAATGGGTTCGCTGCGGAGAAGAATTCGAACGGCATTACCCGGGACGCGGCATTTCCTACCCCGGGACGCACCTGCCGGACTACCCTACCCTCAAAGCCCATCTCGTACCCCTTGTCGATCGATTGAATTTACGATGAAATACCTGATCAATTCATCTACCGATCCCCATTTCAATATGTCTCTCGACGAGTACTGTTTGGAGCAGGTCTCGTCGGATGAACCTTTTTTCTATCTCTGGCGCAACCGTCCCGCCGTGATCATCGGCCTCAACCAGAACGCCTACAGCGAGGTCAATCTGGACTACCTCGACCGGCACGGCATCATTCTGGCGCGCAGAGTCACCGGAGGAGGGGCGGTCTATCACGACCTGCAGAACATGAACTACACGATCATCGGGAAGCAGGTCGGCCCGCAACCGATGGTGGAGGCGCTCCGCAGCCTCGGTGTTCCCGCGGAACTGACCGGCCGCAACGACATCTTCGTGGAAGGCCGGAAGATCTCCGGCTATGCCCGGAGGGTCCGGCAAGACCGGGAAATCGTGCACGGGACCCTGATGTACGACGTAGATTTGGAAACCCTTTCCCGCGCGCTCGACACCCCGAACTCAAAAATGAATGCCAAAGGCATCGCATCGGTGCGTTCCCACGTCGCCAATCTCAAAGAATATCTTCCCGGATTCTCGTCATTGGACGAGCTGCAGGCTAAACTGCAGGAACTGCTTTCAGCTGGCGATGCGGAGATCCGACTTTCCGAGGATCAGCTTGATGAGGTGCGGAAAATCGCCCGGGAGAAATTTTCCACTTGGGAATGGATTTACGGCCACTCGCATGAGGCCGATTTTTCTGCAAAGGAAAAATTCGCCTGCGGAACGGTGGAAGTGCATGTTCGCGTGGATCGCGGACTGATCTCGGAGATCGTATTCGGCGGGGACTTCCTGGGAGATCTTTCCACCAAAATCTTGGAGAAACGCCTCGTCGGGTTGCGGTATGAAAAAGACATCCTCGCCGCGAAACTCCGCGAAGAGGATGTCTCCCGATATTTCGAAGGAATCGATTCCGGGCAGCTTGCCCGGCTGATCGTCCGCTAACTACAATTCCGCAGCGTGAGAGAGGAGATATTCTTCCGCCTCCACGTTCCAGAGCCCGTTGTGAGCCTTGCAGAGCCGGTCGAGTTCAGCATAGACCGGATGGGTCTTGCCCTTTTCCGCGAAATCAGCGATGGCGGTAAGCGGCATCTCCACATGCGTGTAGACGAGCTTCTTTCCGCCGGGGATCCGGGGAAGGTTGATCGTCGTCTCCGGGACAGCGTTCAGACCGCCGATGTGCGTAATGAGACCGGCGGGATCCATCCCTTTGGCCATCAAGTCCAAAGCTTCCTTCATATCGTCCGTGTTCCCGCCACTGGTGCCCACGACGTGGGTGGAGGCGTAGTGGACGTTGTAAAAATTGAAGAGCGCCTTGAAGTCCGCTTCCCGGGGACCGGAAAAGAAGTTCAGACATCCGTCGTGACCGAGGATATCGTCCCCCTGCTCCACCACAGCCCGGACAGGAGCCATCACCACCACTTCGTCATAGCCGGTGCCTCCGGAGATCTCCCGCAGCGTCCGCGCGGGATTCTCCAGGAATCCGGTGTTGATGTAGCGGAGATCGATGCCGCGAGAAGCCGCGAATTCCTTCGTATAAAGGGAAGCGGCGCGATCAAGCCGAGCCTGGTCAATGTCTGTCACAACAAAGAGGGACGGGCGCCGGTCCTCCCGATGGAGGACGTAGTTGATCATCGCGAGTCCCATCGGACCCACGCCGGCCAGCAGCGCCATCTTCCCGCCTTCCTTGATGTCCATCATGTGGACATAGGAACCCGGAGTCGTGTGGTAGCAGGCATGTATGGCCCCGATCACGCAGGACAGCGGTTCGCTGAGCGAGGCAGGATAAAATCCTTCCGCATGGAAAGGAAGCAGGCAGCCTAACTCCATCACCTCATTCGGAATGATGATGTAAGTGGCATTCCCTCCTACGTACCGGTAGGAATAGCCCGGGGCAGACAGAAGTCCCGCGGGGCCTGCCTCATAATTAAGCGCGGGTTGAATGGAAAACTTGTCCCCCTTCTTGAACCGGTGCTGCCATTTGCTGCCAACTTCGAGGATCCGTCCGGCGAATTCATGGCCGAGGATGGTCGGATTTTCCGCGATGTCCTTCGGAACACGCTTGTGATCGGCTCCCTCCAAAGCCACCTTGTAGGAGGACATGCAGATGCTGTCGCAGACTACTTCCGCGAGGATCTCATCGTCCCGCATGGGGGGTAGTTCGAACTCTTCCAGACGCAGGTCTGCTTTGCCGTAGATACGTACTGCTTTTGTTTTCATTGCATTGAATATTTATAGAACAATCAGACACCCTTCTTGGAACGGAGGAGTTGCTGCATGCTGGTCTGGTTGCTGACGGGCACGTAATCCTTAAGGGGAACCATCTTCTCGTTGATCGCATCCAGGAACCAGTCGGGCTGCGGGAAAAAGGCATCCTCCAACTCATGGCTGGGGGTGATCCAGTTCCGTGAACCCAGCACGACCGGAGCCGCATCCAGATCGTCGAAAGCCATCTCGGTGATGTTGGCGGCGAGATCGTTCAGATACGAGCCGCGGGCGCACGCATCACCGGCGATGATGATACGACCCGTCTTCTTAACGGAAGCCAGCACCTTTTCGTAGTTGAACGGAACCAGAGAGCGGGCATCGATGACCTCCGCTTCCATTCCGTACCGCTCCTTTAATTTATCCGCCGCCTCAAGCGCCCGGTACAGGGTCGCCCCGATGGTCAGGAAGGTAACGTCCTTACCGACCCGCTTGACATCCGGTTCGCCGAGCGGAATTTCATAATAGCCAACCGGAACCCCGCCTTCGTGGAACATCTCGCCCTTGTCGTAGATCCGCTGGCTCTCGAAAAACACCACGGGATCGGTTCCCTGAAGGGCGGCATTCATCAGACCCTTGGCATCATACGGAGTCGCCGGGAAGCAGACCTTCAAGCCCGGGATGTGGGTACAGAGGGAAGTCCAGTCCTGGGAATGCTGCGCCCCATACTTGGACCCTACGGAAACACGTACCACCACCGGCATCTTAAGAATATTGCCGGACATGGCCTGCCATTTCGGGAGCTGATTGAACACCTCGTCCCCGCAGCAGCCGAGGAAGTCGCAGTACATGATTTCGGGAATGACGCGGCCTCCGCACATCGCATAGCCGATGGAGGTGCCGACGATGGCCGCTTCGGCGATGGGGGTATTGAATAGACGGTGGAAAGGAAGGGCTTCGGTCAAACCCCGGTAAACCGCGAAAGCGCCTCCCCATTCCCGGTTTTCCTCACCGTAGGCAATGAGGGAAGCATCCTTGTAGAACCGGTCGATGATTGCCTCGAAGATTCCGTCGCGGATGTTGTAGGTCTTCATCTTGCTGACCGGCTTCCCTTCCTTGTCGAGATGGAAGCGTTCCTTGCCGGCGATCTGCTTTACGCGGGGATTCTCTTCCAGCGGCATGTTCACTTCCGGCTGAACGCCGGGCGCCATGGTATCGACACTCTGATTGGAGAACATCATGTCTCCCAGCGCTTCATTGTCCTTGGTCAGATCCATGCGGGGGGAAAGAGTATCGTCGATAGCCAACTGATAGCAGGCGAAGATGTTGCCGTTGATTTCCTTGCGGATCGCATCCAGTTTCGGCTGATCGGCTACCCCGGCCTTCTTGAGTTTTTCGGCGAAGACGAGGATGCAGTCTTCCCGCTCCCAGGCTTCGATTTCCTCTTTGGTGCGGTAGGAAGACTGGTCGCTGGGCGAGTGACCACTGTAACGGTAGGTCAGCACATCCAGCAGAGCCGGTCCTTTTTTCTCCAACAGGTACGCCTTTTTGCGGTAGAAAGCATCGATGACCGCCAACGGATTGTAGCCATCCACTCGTTCCGCGTTCATCGCATCCGGTTTGAAACCTGCTCCGAGACGGGCCGGGAACGTGTATCCCATGGTCTCGCCCCTCGTCTGTCCGCCCATCGCGTACTGGTTGTTCATTACATTGAAAAGAATGGGAAGTCCGCCTTTCATGTCGCCTTCCCAGAGGGTGTTGAACTGATCCATGGAAGCGAAAGTCATCCCTTCCAGCACGGGTCCGCGGGCCATGGCCCCATCCCCGATGTTGGCGACCACGATACCTTTCTTCCGGTTGACTTTCTTGTAGAGGGCCGCCCCCACGGCGATGGAGCCGGAACCACCGACAATCGCATTGTTCGGATAAATGCCGAACGGGGTGAAGAAGGCGTGCATCGAACCGCCGAGCCCCTTGTTGAAACCGGTCGAGCGGGCGAAGATCTCCGCCATGGCTCCATACAGGAGGAAGCGGATTCCGAGTTCTTTGGCGTCATTTCCGTCATAGGCTTTCTTCGCGACATTCAGGGTCGCGCCTCCCCAGAACGCTTCCATGATTTTCAGCAAATCTTGATCGGGAAGAATCTGGATGGAACGCAATCCCTTGGCCAGAATTTCTCCGTGGGAACGGTGGGAGCCGAAGATAAAGTCGTCGGTGTCCAGGGCATAGGCCATCCCGACCGCAGCGGCCTCCTGGCCAGCGGACAAATGAGCAGGGCCCGGATTGTTGTAGGGGACACCGTTGTAGCCCCCGGTCGTCTTCACGAGGTTGAGCATGGTTTCAAACTCGCGGATATAGCACATGTCGCGATAGATACGCAAGAGGTCTTCTTCAGAAAAGCGTCCTTCTTCGAGTTCATCCCGGATTGTTTTCTTGTACTGCATCACGGGAATCTCGGGGAGCTTGAGTACGCGCTCCTTCGGGCGCAGGGTTTCTTGGGGATCGATGTAAAGTGATTTCGGCATGGTATGTCAGGCTTGTTATTTGAGAGTGAATACAGTTTCTTTGATGATTTCGGAGACCGTCGGATGCGGGAAGACCACTTCCTTGAGCTGTTCCACGGTCATCTCGGTTTCGATAGCGATGCAGGCGCTGTGGATGATCTCCGAACAAGGGTTGCCCAGCAGGTGGACGCCGAGTACCTCATGATGTTTCTTGCCCACGATCAACTTGCAGAGGCCTTCGCCGCCTTCGTTTTCGGCGACGAAGCGTCCGGAATAAGCCATCGGAAGTTTGATCACCTCGAATTCTTTGCCGGATTCCCGGGCCTGTTCTTCCGTCAGACCCACGCCGGCGACTTCGGGATTCGTGTACACGACACCGGGGATCGCTTCATAGCGCATGCGGTCCGGTTTTCCGAGAATATGGTTGACCGCCACTTCGCCTTCTCGGCTGGCCGTGTGGGCAAGCATCGAAAAGCCCGTGACATCGCCAGCGGCATAGACATTCGGCACATTCGTGCGCATCTGTTCGTCGACCCGGATGCCGACCGGACGTCCGGCCTTGTTCTCCAGGTACGCCAGCCCGAGATTTTCCGCCCCGAAGCCGGTGAGGCTGGCCTTTCGGCCCACGGAGACCAGGATCTTGTCGCCGGCCACCTTGCAAGTCTTGCCGTCGGGATCTTCGTAGACCACCTGGTTGCCTTCGATTCCGGTGACTTTGCAGCGCAGGCAGAATTCGATGCCGCGCTTGGCATAGATCTTTTGGAGCAGCGCGCTGATTTCGTCGTCCAGCGGACCAAGAATCTTCGGAAGCATTTCCACGACCGTCACCTTCGTGCCGAGGGTGTTGAAGAAAGAAGCGAATTCCATTCCGATGACGCCTCCTCCAATGATGACGATTTCCTTCGGTTGTTCTTCCAGGGAGAGGATTTCGCGGTTGGTAACAATTATGTCTCCGGCTTCCGCGAGTCCCGGAAAGGGAGGCACCGCCGCCTCGGAACCCGTGCAGATGAGCAGATTCCGGGAAACATATTCCTGATCCACCGCCTTGATTCTGATGCCTTCGGCATCGCGTCCTTCAATGAAGGCTTCCGATTGAACCACTTCAACCTGATTGGCCTTCATGGCGGCTTTGACACCGGCGACTAGTTTGCGTACCACCTTGTTCTTGCGGGAGATGATTTTGCCGTATTCGAAGGAAGGATCCTTTGCATAGACGCCGTAATGGTCTCCGGTCAATGCGTAATGGTAGATTTTCGCGCTGTAGAGAAGCGTTTTGGTCGGAATGCAGCCCTCATTGAGGCAGACCCCGCCAAGCGCTCTTTTCTCGAACAGGACAACTTTGAGTCCGGCGGCGCCGGCTCTTTCCGCGGCCACATAGCCACCGGGGCCACCGCCGATGATCGCTAAATCGTACATGATACTTATGCTATTGTCAGAATTCAACATCCAGTTTTTCGATTTCTTCGGCAACCGCCTTCAGGAAGCGGGTCGCTTCACCGCCATCGATGGAGCGATGATCATAGGTCAGAGACAAGCCCAGATACGGAACGAATGCGTAGACGCCGGTTCCAAGGTCCTTGGGACGGGAAACGATGGTTCCCACACCCAGAATGGCACTCTGCGGAACATTGATGATCGGAGTGAACCATTCTACCCCGTATCCTCCCAAATTGGACACCGTAAAGGAAGATGCTTCGCTGGAAAGCAGGTCGGGATTGACGGATCCCTTCTTGCAATCGTCCGCCAGTTTCTTGAGGTTCTTGCTCAATGCGACCAGACTCAGATCGCCGGCGTGCCGACAGGCCGGGACCATCAGTCCCCTTTCCGTATCGACGGCCAGTCCGAGATGGACGGGGCGGAAGAGACGCAATGAATCCCCGATGCAATGGGAATTGACTTTCGGGAAGCGTTTGAGCACTTGGATCACAGCATAGCATACGAAATCGTTGATGGTGATGTTCGCCTCGATCTCCCCTTCCTCGAACGCTTTCTTGGCCTTCTTCCGGAGCGCCATGATCCTGCGGGCATCCGCGCCGAGCATGTGCGTGAGCTGCGCGGAATTCTGCAGGGAATTGTACATGGACTTTGAAATGAGTTTCCGCATGTTCGACATCTTCTCGACGGTAAACTCCTCTCCTTCCCCTGGAAGTTCGCTATGGTTCGGCTCGCATACCTTGAGGTCGGAGGCCTTCACCATGCCGGCAAGGCCGGAGCCCCGCGCAGGAGCATACATGCCTCCTTGAGCCGCTACAGCCTTCGCGAGTCCGGTCTTCGGCCCTCCATCCGCAGCGATTACATCCCTCTCGATGATGCGGCCGTACGGGCCGGAGCCGGCCAACTGCCGGGTATCGACCCCTTTCTCCGCCGCCAGCCGACGGGCCCTGGGTGAAACGGGAGCTCCCTCCACGACAGGCCCGTACGACACTGCTTCCCGGTCAACAGGCGCAGGAGCGACCTCCGCATCAGCAGCAGGTTCCGCGGAAACTTCGGACGCTGCCCTCGAAGGCGCGAATTCAGCGAACGACTCCCCGGGGTTCCCGATCACCATGACATTGGTCAGGACGGGAATTTCATCATTCTCCTTGAAGAATATGGCCAGTACCGTTCCTTCAACCGTAGCTTCTTCATCAAACGAAGCCTTGTCGGTTTCATAACTGAAGAGAATATCTCCGACTGCAACCTTATCTCCGACTTTTTTCTTGAATTCGGTCACGATACAACTTTCAACGGATTGCCCTTGTTTGGGCATGATAACTACTTGTGCCATTCATGAAAAGAAATTAAAGCTTTCATTTTTGTGTTTACAAAGTTAAACTTTTTCCCGTCAAAAAAAAGAGTTATATTTGTTTGCTTTTTGGCAAATAAACTCTAATATATATCAAATATGCAATCATTGGAAGATTTGAAAAAGATTGCCTCCCAGATCAGAAGAGACATCGTCCGGATGGTAACGATCGCCGGATCCGGGCATCCGGGCGGATCCCTGGGATGCACGGATTTTCTCACTACCCTATTTTTCAAGGTGATGAATCAAGATCCTGCAAGATGGACCCGGGACGGAAAAGGTCAGGATGTGTTCATTCTGTCTGCCGGTCACTTGGCTCCGGTCTATTATTCCCTGCTCGCCAGAAAGGGATATTTCCCTGTATCCGAACTGGGCAGCCTCCGCAAGTATGGATCCCGCCTGCAAGGACATCCATCTATTCGCAAAGGACTTCCGGGGATTACGCAGGCATCGGGTTCTTTGGGTCAGGGACTTTCCGTCGCCATCGGTATCGCGCTCGCCAAAAAGCTTGACAAGGATCCCCACACCGTCTATGTCATGTGCGGAGACGGTGAATGCCAAGAAGGTCAGATCTGGGAAGCAGGCATATTCGGTGCCCACCACCAGGCGGATAATCTGATCGCCATGACTGACTGGAACGGCCAGCAGATCGACGGCCCTACTTCCGAAGTCAGCGGACTCGGGGATCTGGAGGCGAAATGGAAGGCGTTCGGATGGGAAGTGGTCGTGGCCGACGGACATGACTATGCCCAAATTTCCGAAGCTTTCGACCAAGCCGGCGCAAAGAAAGGCCGAGGCAAACCGATCATGATTTTGTTCAAGACCGATATGGGGCATGGCGTCGACTTCATGGCCGGAACGCATAAATGGCATGGAAAAGCTCCTTCGGAAGAACAGTGCAAGGAAGCCTTGAAGCAGCTCGAAGAGACATTGGGTGACTTTTAAATTTTGAAGAAAACATGAACAAATACACAGACAAAGGAAAGAAGGATACCCGCAGCGGTTTCGGAGCAGGCCTGCTCGAAGCTGGACAAGCGGATTCCCGGGTACTTGCCCTGACCGCCGACCTGAAAGGTTCCCTTAAGATGGACGCGTTCGCGGACGCCTTCCCGGACAGATTCTTCCAATGCGGTATCGCAGAGGCAAACATGATCGGAGTCGCGGCGGGAATGGCCATTACGGGCAAGATTCCGTTCGTCGGCTCATTTGCTGAATTCGTGACCGGCCGCGTCTACGACCAAGTCAGGCAGGTGGTCGCTTACGGCAACACCAACGTCAAAATCGCATCTTCGCATGCCGGAATCACGCTGGGAGAAGACGGAGCCACGCATCAGACCATGGAAGACATCGCCCTGATGCGCGCCCTTCCGGGCATGGTGGTTATCAATCCCTGCGATTATACCCAGACCAAGCTCGCTACCATCGCGGTCGCGAAATACACCGGCCCCGTGTACCTTCGCTTCGGCAGGCCGGCAGTCGCGAACTTCTGGCCCGAAGAGGTCCCTTTCGAGATCGGGAAGGCCTATGTGCTCAATGAAGGAAAAGATGTGTCTGTCTTCGCGACCGGTCATATGGTTTGGGAAGCGCTGAAAGCAGCTGAATCGCTCGAAGCCGAAGGCATCTGCGCGGAGGTGGTGGACATCGCCACCATCAAGCCGCTCGACACGCAGACTGTGCTGGCCTCCGCGCTCAAGACCGGAGCCGTGGTGGTTGCGGAGGAACACAACATGGCGGGCGGTCTCGGCGAACTCATTGCCGGCACGCTCGCATCCGCTTCTCCTAAACCCATCGAATTCATCAACGGGCAAGACCGGTTCGGACAGAGCGGAACGCCGGCGGAACTGCTCGCCGCCTACGGAATGGACGCCGCCCACATTGTGGAAGCCGCGAAAAAAGTCTTCCAGAGAAAATAGGGAATTCCCGCCGAAGCGGCAATTTCTTTCATAAACAGAAAAACCTTGAGAGACCTTTTTGTTTCTTAAGGTTTTTTCTGTTTGGAATATCTATACTTGCCGAAAACCGACAAACTATGAAAATCAAAGATTTGTGCGCGGAGGAACGGCCGCGCGAAAAAATGTTCGCGAAAGGGGTGGACGCGCTTTCGAACGCTGAATTGCTCGCCATCTTGATCGGCTCGGGGACCGGCAGTGAAAACGTACTGGAAGTTGCCAACAAGCTGCTTTCCAGCACCGAAGGGAAACTCGCAGGCCTCGCCTCGATGGATGCCGCCCAGATGCGCCTGGTCAAGGGAATCGGGCCGAATCGGTATGCTACCATCGCGGCCGCCCTTGAACTCGGGAAACGGTACTGCCTGGAAGATCCCGGCATTGAGAAGGTTTCCGTAACCTCGGCCGAGATGATCTACCGGATCATGATTCCCCGCCTGAAGAATCTGGATCACGAAGAATGCTGGATCATCTTCCTCAACCGAGCGAACTACATTCTCCACAAGGAACGGATGAGTATCGGGGGAACCAGCGCGACGATCATGGACACCCGGCTGATCGTGAAGAAAGCGTTGGACAAACGCGCCTGCGGAATCATCCTGGTGCACAATCATCCTTCCGGAAATCCGCGTCCGGGCAGAAACGATTTGGCGCAGACGGAAATGCTGAAAAAAGCAGCGGACACCTTCGACATTTCACTGATGGACCACATTATCGTCTGCAACGATCGCTTCTTCAGTTTCGCTGAAGACAAGATGACGATCGTTCCGGAAAGTTCAGCACTTAAATTTTGAAGGCAATGAAATAATCCCTACTTTTGGTCTTCGAAAACTGTTTCGAAAAAATCCATGAAAGTCATCAATCTTGGGGAGACCGATTCGGCGCTCAACAACATCATCGCGCAGATGCGCGACAAGGACATCCAGAAGGACAAACTCCGTTTCCGACACAATCTCAAAAGATTGGGATACATTTTCGGCTACGAATTAAGCAAGAAGCTGAATTATAGCGTGAAAGAAGTCGTGACCCCGCTGGCTACCGCCAAGGTTTCCACCAGCGACACGCGGCTTGTCATCTCGACGATCCTGCGAGCGGGCCTTCCTTTGCACGACGGGATCCTGGACGTGTTCGACGATGCCGAGAACGCCTTCATCGCAGCCTTCCGGAAATATGACAAGGGGGACGAATTCCACATCAACATCGAATACTGCACCTGTCCGAACTTGACCGGTAAAACGTTGATCATCGCCGACACGATGCTGGCGACGGGGGCTTCCATGGAGATTGCCTACTACAAATTGATCGAAGAGGGCGGACGACCGACCTTTACCCATTTCGTCTGCCCGATCGCAAGCATCTACGCCATCGAATTTCTGCAAAAACGCTTGCCGGAAAACACCATGCTGTGGACGGCAGCCGTCGATGAAGAATTGACCAGTCGCTTCTACATTGTTCCCGGCATCGGTGATGCAGGGGATCTTGCCTATGGAAGCAAGCTATAATTCTTTTCTGAGCCGAGCCTTCGGAATGTCAAGTTGGTCGCGGTACTTGGCGATGGTCCGACGCGCCACTTTGTAACCCCGCTTGCTCATCTCCGCCACCAACTGATCGTCCGTAAGCGGTTTCCGCTTGTTCTCGGCATCCACGCACTCGCGCAAAGCCTTCTTGAGCTCCCGCGTGGAAACTTCTTCTCCGGCATGGTTCTCGAGTCCCTCTGAAAAGAAATATTTCAAGGGCAATATCCCGAAATGGGTTTCGATGTACTTGCTGTTGACTACCCGGGAAATGGTGGAGATATCGAATCCGGTTATTTCAGCGATGTCCTTGAGGACCATCGGCTTGAGATTGGTCTCGTCTCCATCCAGAAAATAGTCGTGTTGATAGTCCAGGATCGCTTTCATGGTGCTTTCCAGGGTGTTGTGGCGCTGTTTGATCGCCTCTACGAACCATTTGGCCGAATCCAATTTCTGCTTTACGAAAGTGGCGGCCTCCTTCTGCTGCCGCTCGCTCGATCCCTGAGCGTCCGCAAGTATTGCCGCGTATTTCTTGTTCACTCGGATTTCAGGAAGCGAAAAACGGGGCATGGAAAGTTTCAGTTCACCATCGACCACATTCAGGACGAAATCCGGCACGATCTGCTGCGCCTGATCGTTATAGGAATCGTCGATCTGTCCGCCGGGAGCAGGATTCAGTTTCAAAATCCGCGCAATGGCGTCCTTCATCTCCTGCTCCGAGAGTCCGAGTTTCGAAATGATCTTCTGAAAATGCCGATTGGAGAATTCGTTGAAATAATTCTCCAGAATCTCCACCGCGTCCCGTACCTCTTTGACCTGGTTTTGCGCCCGGAGTTGAAGCAGGAGGCATTCCTGCAGATTTCGGGCTCCTACCCCAGCGGGATCAAACTCCTGAATGACCTTCAGCATGGCTTCCACCTCCTCGGGAGAAGATTCGATGTTCGCCCGGAAAGCCAGATCGTCCACCACGCTGTCGATGTCCCTCCGCAGGTAGCCGGAGGCATCCAGACTGCCGATCAAAAAGGCGGCGATATCACGCTGGTGCTTGCTGAGATTTCGGTAGCCAAGTTGCTCCATCAGGCTTTGCGTAAAGCTTTCCTTGACGGAGAAGGTATTGTAGGTTGGCCGTTCATCCTTCCCGTAGTTGTTGACCTTCAACCGGTAAGACGGAATGGGGTCATTATCGTCAAGGGCATCCAGGGAGAGGTCTTTCAGCTCGTCCGGATCCTCATCCTTGTCGTCAGCGGGAGAATCATCCAGGACCGGATTTTCCTCAAGCTCCTTTTTGATCCGCTGCTCCAGCTCCTGAATCGGAAGCTCGATCAGCTTGATCGTCTGGATCTGAAGCGGAGATAATTTCTGGGTCTGCTTGAGTTCGAGTCCTTGCTTCAACATAGGCGGATTCCTTATTGATCTTGTCCTGCAGGAACCGACGACGCGACGCGGCTGACGGCCGGATATCCGATGTTTTCCTTCACGATGAAGGCTCCGGGAAAACTCCCCTTTATTTCCTGAAGCAGTTGCATCGCTTCCGACTTCGTTCTGAAATCACCCACAGTGACCTTGAAGAAGGGATTGGTATAACCGCGGTAGGCGGATATGTCCGGATACATGCTTTTGAAACTGTTGAACACCGCTTCCGAGGCGCTGCGGGCGTTCTGCTTGTTGTCATTGAAGATCCGCACCCGATACCCGACAATCGTTCGGGTAGCATTGGACGCGATGTGGGCGTTCAGCGCATTCAAGATATGCTGGGACTGGCGCACGGAGACCTCCGTCCGATCCCCTTTCTCCTTCGACGGAAGCAGGTCGAATATGTTTTTGCCCTGCAAGGTGGAATCCAATGCGGCTCCGGGCATATAAGAAAGGGAATCTCTCCAATTTTCACCGCCGTCCTGCGCGTTTGCGGTGAATGCGGACAAGAATCCCGCGGCAACTATGAGCAATATCAAATGTTTTGTCATGCCGGCAAATCTATTCCATCAATTGTTGAAGATCGATATCCTTGAATTTCAAGGTGGTTCCCACCCCGCTGCGAAGCTTCACCTTCGCGACGATGTCCGTCGTGAACCCTTCCAAGTTCCCTTTCCGCATCAGTGACAAAATCCTGGGCAGCGACATGTTGTCGCTGAGCGTCGCGGAACAGGGCAGATCGTAGACCCGCGCGCTTTTCCGGTCAACCGACACCGTGTCGGCGGTATAGATGGCCAGTTCTTCGCCCCGGTACTTGACAACCCCGTCCAGCCCCTCGATGGTAAACGCGATGGAAGGATTGTCGATGCCCAGGGCAAGCACCGCGTCCACGGAACGAAGTCCCTTGGGAGTAAAGGACTCGACCCCGCACGACGTGATCTTGATGTCCTTCACCCGGGAGCAAGCCGACAAAGCGGTCAACACCAGGATGATCAGGAGGCTCGGAACGATTCTTTTCATCATAGGGACAAATATAGGAAAAAATACTCACTTCGCTGAAAAAACGATATCTTTGCAGAAATCAAAAGGGCGGTTGCACGACCTCGGAAGCGAAGAAGCGTGAAAAAAGTCTACATAGAAACCTACGGCTGCCAGATGAATGTGGCAGACACCGAAGTGATTTTCTCCCTGCTCGGAAAAGCCGGATACGAAAGAACGGAGGTCATGGAGGATGCGGATGCGATCCTCGTCAACACCTGTTCGGTCCGCGACAATGCCGAACAACGGATCTGGGGACGGATCGACACCTTCCAAAAGCAGCGAAAGGAGCGGGGCGCGGTCGTCGGCATCGTGGGCTGCATGGCGGAAAGGCTGAAGGACAAGCTGTTGGATACCCGCAAGATCGACCTGGTCGCCGGACCGGACTCATACAGGACCTTGCCTGCCCTGCTAGCGGACATCGCGCCTGACAAGCCGCAGATCAATGTGCTGCTTTCCCGCGAGGAAACCTATGCGGACATCACCCCGGCCCGCATCGACAAGAATGGGGTTTCCGCCTTCATTTCCATCATGCGCGGCTGCAACAATGTGTGCTCGTTCTGCGTTGTGCCGTACACCCGCGGTACGGAACGGAGCCGGGATCCGCAGACCATCGTCGCTGAAGCCGAAGACGTATTCCGAAAAGGCTACAAGGAGGTCACACTGCTGGGGCAGAACGTGGATTCCTACCGCTGGAAGCCCGCCGACAGGCCCGAAGTCAACTTTGCCGGCCTGCTGGAGCAGGTCGCCCGGGTCAGCCCGGAGCTGCGAATCCGGTTCTCCACCTCGAACCCCCAAGACATCAGCGACGAGGTGCTGTACACCATGGCCCGTTACGAAAACATCTGCCGGCATATTCATTTGCCGGTGCAATCGGGAAGCGACCGTATTCTGGAAAAAATGCGGCGGCGCTACACCCGGGAAGGGTACCTGGAGCGGGTCCGCAGAATTCGGGAGATCCTGCCCGATTGCGGCATCACGACGGATGTGATCGCGGGTTTCTGCTCGGAAACGGAGGAAGACCACCGCCTGACCCTGTCCCTGTTCCGGGAAGTCGGCTTCGACTACGCCTACATGTTCTACTATTCGGAACGGCCGGGCACCCTCGCCGCGCGGAAATATCCCGACGACGTGCCGCTCGAGGTCAAGACACGCCGGCTGAACGAGATCATCACGCTTCAGAATGAATTAAGCCTGGAAAGCAACCGGCGGGACCTCGGCAAGGTGTTCAAGGTGCTGGTGGAGGGGCCCTCCAAGAAGGATCCCGAAGAATTGTGCGGACGGACAAGTTCCGGCAAGATGTGCGTCTTCCCCGCCGAGGGCCGTAGGGCCGGGGAATATGCGCACGTCCGGATCGAATCCTGCACCTCCGCTACCCTGATCGGAAGGCTGGTCTAGCACACTGAAATATGGCCCCATACATGCTCGCCCTTGGTATAAAAATTCCGGACAAGAAAAGAGCAGAAACAGCAACTTACTACATGACAGTCTCCAGAGATAAAAAGGACAACGTTGCTTTTCCAAACGTTCAACAATGAAGAGGCATATAAAAAGCAACTTCTAATTGGTAGAATATGAAGAATGCGAAAACAAATAAAATACTCGGATTGGTATCAATCTGTATAAATTCTCTAATAGTCCTTGTTTCACTTCATACATACTGTTTATATAATTTTACAAATAAATTGTTCCTTTTTAGGTATCCAAATTGGATGTTGCTGATAAATGCTGTGCTTGGAACCCTTGGGATTTACATATCAATACTTCTATACCAATATACCAAAGAGAGAACTGGGTTTAGAATATTTTTGATTTTGTTATTATTGATATGGCTCCCAGTTTTTGTAGGTTATGTTTTTCCGATAATATTTTATAATAGTTCGTCAAATTTATAAAAGTAACGCCACGGGAGGAACACCGTAGAATTAGAATTCTTTGAAATCAGTGTTGGTTAACCGCTTGTTCGGGCGCTCCCGGACATTGCAATCAATCGATCTTGTGGCCTTGTCAGCAGGATTTTGGTCGAACCGGCACGAAGCCGGCCGCGGAGCGGATTCCAATTCCAAGGCACCGGACGGGAGCCGGGCGCGCGGCGCTGACGCTTTCTGGTGAGAATTTTACAAATCAGGGGAACGCGAAACCCCGATAGAGACCTCTGAGGGGCCGGTTCGCGTGCAAAGCTGCCTTGATTTCGGGCCCATCCTACACGCAAGGTGACCTTGTACCACACTGTAGGACCGATCAGCGTGCCCG